>Ga0307931_1002855_pt1 | contig 10833 bp, 12 predicted proteins | sample OrgLakmetageno47_FD_201816 | JGI IMG/M metagenome (GOLD analysis project Ga0307931, IMG submission 201816) | Saline water microbial communities from Organic Lake, Antarctica - #47 | ecosystem: Environmental > Aquatic > Non-marine Saline and Alkaline > Saline | place: Antarctica: Organic Lake... | reverse complement strand
ACGTTCAATCAAGGCCTGAAGTTCACACTGCCCACGCCAGCATAAGCCCAGCTCAAAACAATGGTCAAGTCATTCGCCGCCTTCGTCATGCTTACTCTTTCGTCAGCTTCGGCTTTCATTCCAGCTAGGGTGAACAACCGGTGGACTTCTACCGTGGCAAACTTCAAGGTTACCCTGAAGACGGGCGACCAAGTGAACGTGAGTGCACTCAACAACAATCTCAGTAGTCCGCTAGTGCCATGCTCGCAGAGTATCTCCGAGACAAACGTGTACTTTGGTATGCATGGCATTGTGTGCTCCATGTTTTGCTGCATGATTTTTGACCCCCCCTTGTCCTTTTTTGTGCTCCATATGTATGGCTCAAACACAGACTCTGGAGATTCCTGGAGACCAGTACATTTTAGAAGCGGCTGAGGAAGCCAACGTGTCCCTGCCTTACGATTGCCGGCTGGGCTCCTGTGTGACTTGTGGTGGCAAAATCGAAAGTGGCACCGTCGATCAAACGGACCAAATTTTCTTGTCGGACGAGCTGATGGATCAGGTAAAAGCACAGACACGGGACAGTGGTTGAAGATCGTTTGCAAGGGCCTACCGAGCGCCCTCGGGGCCGAATGTCTGCCCAAGTCCTTTTCTCTTCATTTTGAAGTCTTCATTTTGAAGTCTATGTGCTTCCGACCTTGGCTTGTGCGCTTGATTGTCCACAGGCGAGTGCCTCTTCGTGCCTCTTCCTTATTCCTTCCCTTCTGTTTGTCTCTTCAGGGCTTTGCACTCCTGTGCGTGACCTACGCCACCTCTGACTGCACCATCGAGACGCACGTCAAGGACGAAATTGATGCTTTGCTGTAAATCTTTTTGGCAGCTGCATACCTCAAATCCTCTTGATATTGTGTGTTTTGGCGCACTAGTTAGCTCTCTATCGATGAGCACTGCTGGAACATATCAAAGATGCATGAGAGAGCTAGAGGAGCTGCATCATTACACGTATATGTATATCGGTTTGCTTGAGGGGCCTGTTGATAGGTGGCACGCTGACTTATGCCGCTTGCGGCCTAAAATAACCCAGATTATTTCGCGTATTGTTCAATTCAGAAGTAGAAATAAAAGAAAAGTAAAATACGGCACCTCTGCTCTGGGGGGGGGGCATACTGTACCATGGGAGCAAATAAATACACATCCGAGGAATTTTAAGCTCCGTAATATTAATTTTCAAGCGTTTGGGCAACTGAAATGAGATATGGAGATCTGAATACAATTAGCGAAGCTGTGGTGGATCTTTTAATCCCGCTGTGTCGTTGGTCGTTAGTAGTCCCTCGTTAACTCATTTCTCATTATCAGGAGGGCAGGGTGGGCTTTCAGATCACGGTTTTGTGTTCACGAAAAAGATTTCTTTATATAAACCTCTCGCCTCCAATGAAATTATTGAATAGCTGAAGTAGGAGAGGCGCACGCAGTCGCGTGCAGATTTAAAGAAATGGGAACACCGAGGTAGTCAAGCGTGGATGAATCATGAGGGAAGCGGTGGAAATTTCTCAGGCGCACGATCCCACAGAAGCCAATCTGGCGAAGGTACTGGATCAAAAAGAAGGAAAAGGAGCGCACGCACGCACAAAACAGCAAGCGAGCAGCATAAGTGTACGTGCCATAAGTAGGCAACCAAGTGAGTCAGGGTAGAATACACCCAGAAGTGCCAAGAAGAAAAGTAATGATAAGAGAAACATGAGAGCATTTCACTTCCCAGTGGCATCCGCAATAGCTTTATTGAAAATGTTGATAACCGGAAAGAGAAAGAGTGTTCACAGATATCCTGCGCCAATTGAGCAAGAAAAAACATACCCAGGCATCGCATAAAAGGTGAAAGTGCACTTATGTACCTCCCGTAAAAAGTGCTCCGTAAACCCGCTGCGGTGAAAGTCCGTAGCGTCGCGTTGGCCACCGTACGTAATCGCTAGAATCTGAGAACCCCCCCCCAAAAAACGAAAAAAAAAACGTACGTAATAGATACATTGAAAAAAATAAATGAATTGCTCGCATGAGGTATCATGTACATAGCATCTATAGTAAAATAATTCTGAAACACGTACACAAAAGCAGATAGACGGAATGGCAATTTGGTTGGCATGTTTGCTCCGAAAATTCAGGCCATCTCTTTTTCTTTTTTTCCCGCTATTTTGACTTGTACCGTTTGTGTGTCACCGAGGTTTTCCGCCTGTGCTTCTCCTCCTTCTCCGTCGTCGTCCTCGTGAGGTGCGCTCAGGGTATTTTTCGCAGCCCTCATCAAGAGCAGCTCCGCGAGAGCGACCATGTCTGGCACCGCCACCATCAGCGCCCCTCCTGGCTTGAGCACACGATACCATTCTTGTAGGGCTCTCCCTACGCCCTGTGAATAAGGAGGTGGCAAGCAATGAGATTGAGAAGGTGAGCGAACGAAATTTACGAACGAAAGAAAACGAGAACCCGTGCGCAGGTGAGAGGTGTAAGTGTGCAGGTAGAGAAATCGATACCACAGCAGACCACAAACTCATTTCAACAATTACCGTGCATGACTTAATAGATTTCGAGCCAGACTAGAGTCATCCATATTCACACACACCAAGTGCGCAGTAAGCTATCATAATAATTTATATTATCATATTAGACGTGCACCTGCCAACCCGCATGCTCTAAGCAGTGCGAAGCGTAAACCACCTCAAAGCAATGATTCGAAAAGACACTCAGGTCTTCCATCGACGCAATGGCCATCACATTCGAAGCAGCTCCTAATCCATCCACACTGCCATTAGGCAAGGAATCAACCTGGAGAAGTCAAACCGCACCACTCATAAACGTGAAAATAAAAAGTCACGGTGAAAAAGTCATATAAAAAAGAAGACACGAATCACCAAGCGACTATAATGAAATTGTATAAAGCTGAAAGCTGCGCAAAAAACAAACAAACACAAAGCACGAGGCAAAGGAGCTAAGAAAGTAGTCATTGTATGGAATGGCCAAACAGTGCCTGAAAAGAATAACGGCATGGCGCAAGTAAAGAAATTTTGATTACGGATCGTTTCTTGTACAATCTTCTCCAACTACAAAAGGACTCCTGTGCCCCTTTGGTCGATACTGGCTTGGGTCTAGTGCATGGTCACTCTTGTACTGCCCTCTTTTTCGGACTCACCACGAGCCACTCCGGATGCTCCTCGGCAAACACAGCGGCCGCACTTGAGTCTACATGAGCAGTAGTGCGCCCAATATGCAAAAAACGTCTCCCCAAAGGACAAAATTGCTGCTCCTCCCTGTCATGATTCCTCCTTGTACGATTGACGGTATCACCACCACTGCCACCACCGCTACCATGGCTACTCCTATCATGACTACCACCATCGCCAGCATTTTCGTCGTTAAGATGGTCGTCGTCGTGTTTCCTTTTGAGGCAATTCGCGTGCTCTAGGTGCCACTGTGAAGACAAGAAATGGTCCATGCCTCCTCCAGCTGCCTCTGGGTTGTTGCAAGGAATGGTGTCATTTGGACTCAAGCCAGCATCCAAGCCCTGAGCAAGTTGACGACGATACAGCCGCAGTGACGAGAATGTCAAGAAAAGAACAAAAGGCAGACAGAAACCAGAGCATAAATTCAATAAGAAGAACTTTCAAAAAAGAAGATACCAGTAGAAACTCTTATTGAAAAAAATGAAAGGAAACGAACTAAAATGAAGCAAATCAAAAGGAAATGAACCTGAAAAGACACTTTTGGCAGAGCGAAAAAGTGAGTCATTACCTGTAAATCGGAGGCACCGTGCGCAAACACGCTAAGCAAACGCGGCACCACTTCTACTCCTACTCGCGAACTCCGTAAGGAGGCCGTGCGCGCGTACTCTGACCGCATTGAGCTTATCTTGAGAGGGAAGAAAACGCAACGTGCATTTTAGGAACATAAGGAAAACTGAAAGAGTATGGCGGAGGGGTAGCATGAAGGCAGTACACAGAAAAAGTCGCAATAAAGCAGAGACACAAAACGAAAAAACGACATTAAAAATCAGCAGCGCTCACCACGAGGTCGCATTGGCTCAGAGCGAACCACTCCACCGCAGCGCTCAGCATGCTGAAGCGATCGCGCCCCGTAAACGATTGTGCTTCCTCTTTTTCCTCCTCGCCCATCGTGTCCACAGTGCCCACGCCCATAGTAATAGCCACGGTAGCTGCACCAACACTAGCAGCAGTAGCACTGCCCTCAGAATCATCAACAGTACTTGCTAAATTAGGATCAAGGAACGTAGCGGTGCCATCTGCAATCACCACCACAATTGCTGCTCCTACTGCTCTAGCCACTTCCTGTTGCCTCGACATCTGGCAAGAAAAAATGAATAAGACGAAGTAGAACAGAGAAAAATCGTGTAACGAAGATATTTAAATGTCTCAATGTATCAACTCCACCCTTCAAAAAGTGAGTAAGGAACTAATCAAGACGTTTAAGGAAAGAGAACAATCCAACAATGAAAGCTATACGCACCTCTCGTGCGACAGCTCGTGCAGCTCCCAGCTCGTTTGAGAACACCAACACGGCGCTCGGTGCTTGTTTTTTCCCGTCTCCTTGTTGCTGAGCAGCAGTATCAGGGTCAGCAGTATCAGTATCAGCAGCACCGGCCGCAGTGGTTGCCAAGTCAGCGTAAGTGTGCCACGGAACTTCCGACCAACCCGCTGGAGTCCATTTCACTTCATCATTCCTGTTGCTGGTGGTATCAGTGCTGCTGGAGCTGCTAGATGGTATTTCCGGAAGCATCAAATTAGGGGCGTCAACCTGTAGAGAATTCAGGGAGCACGAAAAAAATCAAGTATGATGTTGAGGAGTACGGCAAAACTAGGAAGGCTGTACTGTCCGCGAGAAGAAAAGAGTGCACTTTCCAGCAACGGCCAATACGTCACGCAAAAGGTGAGCGCAGTACGGGCATCGAAAAGCAATTGGAGATTCAGAAAGAACATCCAAAATAAAGGAAGGCGAAGGGAAACAATCAAAGTTTACTCTAATTCTTACTCGCAAATCATCACGGCGCACATGCACACCAATCCACGAAGATGCCTCACTATGGGCACTGCTGCTGCTACTGCTGCTACTGCTAGTGGTGGTGCTACCATCCTTCTCCTTTTGACTACTCCAAGTGGTAGCCTTAAGTTGAGCAGCTCTAACAGCACGACGGAGAGACGCTAAGCGACGAGCGACAATCGCCGAAGGCTTTAGAGTGGCTAAGAAATCGTGCTGGCGGGCCCGCCATTCTGCAACCTTGTGTTGTATGCGTTTGCATCGCAAGTGATGCCGTGATCAGGTCAACGTGCAGGTATGTACCATGAATTTTGATGAATTTTGGAAAATAATGACAATAAAACGCACACAGAACGCGTATGGATTGGTGCTTATTTCTAGAGGGATATAAAACAAGGAAGAAAAACAAACAAAAACAACACTTATACTAATACAAGATCAAGGAATTGTGCATAAGCCAAGGTAATCCACCGATTGTTGCGGGAGCCCAAACTGAAACCCACTCAGCGGGTCTAACGCCAACAGAGGAGCTTTCACTTGGTGGTAAGCTTGCTGCAATACATGAGCGGAGATGCGCGCCTCTGACACGCTCAACAGCGGCACCTGCACAAGGAAACAACGATAAGAAGAAAAGAAAAAAGAAACCGAAATTGAATGATGCAGCAACACTGCAAGGAGAACGAAAGAAGAACATTAGATACAGACAATAACTCAAATTGTATCATGAATAGACAGTTCGCAAGTATCAGTAGATGGCTAATGGCAAATTTGGAGATATACGGACCGCAGGTAGCGTGCGATCGTCGCCCCCTTCCTCGTGCAACAAAGCGGCCAAGAGCCTCGACCCACTGCTGCCATGTGACGATGCATCGATGGCGGTTGCCTCTAGCAGAGAGGGACGCAGGAGCGCTAAGCGCCGAAGCGTAGCCATGTTGTCAACCTAAGAGACCAAGCGCGCACGCAATGCAAACATACGCCGAGCAGGAAAAAAAAAAAGCCGTACAATCAATTTAGCAATGGAACTTATCTACTTCCAAAATATGATGCAACATTTTGTGTTGTATAGCATTCTTGATTGTTCGTATATGTCATGAGAGGGAGTGTACATCATTACTGACTACAGCACACGAGTGCATTAGCATGAGACAATCCACTTGGCACATTTACCTCAACAACAGTGGTGCCCAAGGGCAAATGTTTGACATCAAACAAGTCGCTAAAACTGACGCCGCAGTGGTCACTGCTAGCCCACGCAACCACTAATTGTCTGCCGAGAGCGCGAGCTACCTTTTTGATGAAAGAAAAAAATGAAAGAAAAATGAAAGAAAAAAATGAAAGAAAAAGTTATGCTAGGCACGAAGGGGCGATGATCATCCTGTAATAAATCGTGCTTACTTAGCTCAATACATTACATTGCCCGAACATTCATTCTAAACCTCAATACAAATTTGCCCCGTAATGCAATGCCAACCAGAAAGAAAAAAGACAAAATAAGGGACGCATTACAAAAAAAACCTTGATTTTAAAAGAGTCAGAGAAAAGCAAAACCTGGCTCGCAGCAGCCATCGTCATGAGGCGCCTTCCTAGGCCGCTTTCTAAGACCGGCAAAAGAACGAAGCCCCGGGAGGCCGGAGGAGGAAGTTGATTGGGCAAGCCGAGTAAATCATACAGTTGCTCCCAGCCGCTGCGCTGCCAAAGTTGGCCCTGATCGAAGCAAATGCAGAAAAAGAAGAAGAAAAAGAAGAAGAAAGAGAAGACGGAAAACATGTGGATAAAGACGATGAAGCCAGAGAAATCGTGGCGCATTGAATGGAAGCTAGGAAAGTCCAACTGTAGTAGAGAGGAAGTCGCTCAAACGGATAGGAAAATGACGACGATGCAAAAAAAAAGAAAAAAGCTTAAGACACCACGAGGCAATAGTAGAAAAAAGAAACCTGCACTAGCTGAGCTAGCTGATGGGCCGACGATCCACCGTGCAATGCTCCAAAGGCCGTGGCCAAGGCTCCCAAGTCGGCCTGGTCCGTTGGATGAAGGTCATTCGCAGTGCTGTCGTCGCTCCTACTGCCACTAATGCTTTCGAGGGTCGCGTCGTAAAAGCTTGCTGGCTGGAATTGGTGCAGGTAGTGCACAAGAACGGGGAAATGTATGCACAGTTAGGGAAAACCAATGGCTAGCTTGAATATTAGCTATAAATATGTTTATGTTTGAAGCTAATTTCCTCTCGCCTGGCTTGACTCTCCCCAACTTCGCTTCATCCATTCAACGAGTCAGAGCGTGGCAATGGTCTCAAGGAAGACATACCATGCACTACGTACAGTTTGAAAATAAATAAATAAAAAGCTAGACTAGACTGTGGGCACTACCTCGGGTGGGTGAATCTCCATAGAAAATGACAATGGCCTTGCAACACTAGCATCGTAGAGCGGGTAGGTTGCTGTGAATTGTCCATTCGTGATAGGCAATACCACAAAAATCAGCAACAGCATCGTTCGAAAGCTATTCCTCCCTTGCTTTAACGCCATGAACTGCTTTGATTGCCCGTGCATGCCTAGACGAGAGAAGAGCCGAAACTTTAGAAATAAAATCAAAGTCTAGTATAGTGCCTCAGGGCATTTGTCGATTACTTTTGTGGAAAAAACGCGAAAGTAACGACGAGGCAGCACTGCACGGCAATCAGAAGCAGCACTACGAAAGCCCAGAAATGTTCGCTTTCAAACAAGGCGATCATTGCGATAGAACATCTTCTAGCTGCAACACCTACACCTAGGCATAGGCATAGGAAAAGATTTGAGCAGCGTGACACGCATGCTTGAATCCAAGTGCCAGAAAGACGACAAATCAAAAACATAGCTTTGATGTCACGAATGAATGGCTTACATTCAATGCCAACGAACAACGTTATTAGATGGCTCGTTAGCCTCTTGGTGAAGCGCGTGGTGCTTTCGCTGCTTCTTCAGTGCACCAGCCTATGTATGGGACAGATATTTAGTTCGGGAGATGGAAGTCGACAGCAGGAAGTTTTTTTCTGCATTTCCTGCATGCTGATGAGAGTACTCCCCATCGTTCGCGTAAATCTACGCACGTACAAGGGTACTAGAACCCTTGTACGTGCGTAGATTTACGCGAACGATGGGGAGTGTGAGAGTACAGGTAGTTCCGGGTGTTAAGAGGTTGTCACGGTAAGGGAATAAGGGTTAAAATTCGGTACTTCCACCTGTTAGAAATCGATTTCCTTCTTGTACTGTAGTACTAAAAAACGCTAAGAGAGCGAGGGCTGAGGCCAAATTCCCCCGCCCTTATTACCCGGAACTACCTGTACGAGATCGAGTACAGCGTGACCACCTCTTTCAACGGACAATACTGGACACTGGACACTACGACACTACGACCGACACTACGACACTACGTACTTTCTGTTTGTAGACCGACAGAGTACCCAGCAGCACTCATCCGACCCCGGACCCCGCCCCCCGGCTGGACCTCACAGCACAACAGCCCTAGCGTTTGTTTTTTTTGGTGCGGCCGAGATACGCACACGCCTTTGCTACTTCGTGGTCTGAACAATAATAATTCTAGTATAGTCATCAGCGCCACCTATTATTACAGTCACTGGCGACGTCCCATCCCTAAAAGGCACCGTCAAGCAAATCTCCAATATGGCGACTGAGAAGAAAGACAAGAACTCGGACAACAAACTATGCAGTAATTGCCAGTTGCCTGCTCCCAAGCTTTCGGCTTGCTCCCGATGTGGCCTCGTGGCGTACTGTAATAAAGACTGTCAGAAGGCTCACTGGAAGGCCAACCACAAGCATAACTGCGTTGCCAAAGCTGACAGGGTGCCACAACGTCAGAAGCCCTCTAGCGAAGACACTGCGACAGTCGGGAATTCATCGCTAACGGGGGAGAAGTGCGCCATTTGTCAAGGCTCCCTGACTAAAGCCACCGCCTGCACTCTACCATGTACTCATGTATTTCACGGCACTTGCGTGGCAGAGTTGCGGAAATTTGGGGTCAAGCAAGTGTGCCCATTGTGCCGCGTCCCACTATCCTCTGGGCCCCAAAAGGTCTTCGAGGAGGCCACTCGCAAATTAATGTATCTCAATTCTGCAGTGACGCAAGGGTTCACGTCTTGGTCGTCCTTGCCGCCCAGCGCTCAAAGTGACCTTGACGAGATAGTCGCCGGGTGGCGCGCGGCGGCAGCAGAAGGGTTGGCACTTGCCCAGTACGGCCTTGGAACCTTGTTTGAAAGCGGTCGCGGTGTGGGCCAGGATGATAGGGAAGCAGCACGGTGGTTTAAGCAGGCAGCGGACCAAGGGCACGCGCAGGCGCAGTTCAATCTGGGAGTCTTGTTCAAGGAGGGCCGAGGTGTGAAGCAAAGCGACTTGGAGGCGTCAAAATGGTACAAGAAAGCAGCTGCGCAAGGAGACTCAATGGCACAGACAAATCTGGGCATTTTTTATCTGGAAGGGCGTGGGGTGCTACAGGATGACGTTGAGGCAGCGAAGTGGTTTACCAAGGCAGCTGAGCAAGGAGAAGCGATTGCGCAGTTCAAGCTGGCCCTCAAGTTTGAGAACGGCAGCGGCGTGGTGCAAAATTACGGGGAAGCAGCGCGGTGGTACCGAAAGGCAGCTGACCAAAAGCATTCCATGGCGCAGTGCAACTTGGGAGTCCTGTACGGCAGCGGCCGCGGCGTGGCACAGAGTGATGACGAGGCAGCGCGGTGGTACAAAATGGCTGCTGACCAGGGGGACGCGCAAGCGTTGTGTAACATGGGCAGGTTTTTGGAAAATGGTATTGGTATGGCCGTCAACTTCGTGGAGGCAGCGCAATGTTACCAAAAGGCCGCTGACCAAGGGCACGCGTACGGCCAATTTCACTTGGCGTCCATGTATGAAAAAGGCCGTGGGGTGGCAAAGAGCGTTGACGAGGCGGTGAAGTGGAACAAGAAGGCGTCGGACCTAGGGCTGGCGGAGGCGCAGTATGCCCTGGGGAACATTTATGGAACTGGAAGTGGCGTCGCTCAGAGCTACGCGGAGGCAGCGCAGTGGTACAAATTGGCAGCAACCAATGGACATGTGCTGGCGCAAGTGAACATGGGCACCCTTTACGGGACTGGCAGCGGTGTGACGAAGAGCCTTCCAGAAGCAGTGCGTTGGTACAGGAAAGCAGCGGAGCAAGGGGACGCAACAGCGAAGCGTAACTTGGCGTTATTGATAGAGGCGAATGTTGATTAGCACAAATTGACGCCGAGGCAGCACAATGGCGCAGCTCTCGTGATTGTGGCACCTGGTAAAAAAATGAGAAAAGTTTATACGTAGGGTGCTTCTGAATGGGAAGTCGCGTGATTATATATTATAAGAGCTTAAACGCAATTCCGATATGAATCAGCCCCAGTAATTTTTATCACTTCCGAGTTTTTATGAAGGGATCCAAAATAAGCCAATGAGCAAGAGAGGAACAGAGGAAAAGAAAGAGAAAGAGGAGCTCCTAAAAATTTCTCGAACATGTGCGCCTGATTAGCTTCTTAGGTTTAGTTTGCGCTGCTTTGCTTTTCTTCTCTACCTGTTAGTCTTCTAATTCTAATGCCGGCCCTTCGGGGCCTGTCTCAAAATGTGTTCAAGAAAGAATCTCCCTGTATCCAGTCAGCAGAGCTCGCTCCTCGGGAAAAAAGGGAAAACCACGATCCACCGTTAGGGAAGAAGTTGAAACACGGAAAATAGGAAGAAACGAAACATGGACTTTTCAGGGATTGTTTCCCAGGTGCTACGGAGTGGAGGAGAAACCGGGGAAAAAGCACGTTATAATTGTTTCGTTTCT
>Ga0307931_1002853_pt1 | contig 10844 bp, 14 predicted proteins | sample OrgLakmetageno47_FD_201816 | JGI IMG/M metagenome (GOLD analysis project Ga0307931, IMG submission 201816) | Saline water microbial communities from Organic Lake, Antarctica - #47 | ecosystem: Environmental > Aquatic > Non-marine Saline and Alkaline > Saline | place: Antarctica: Organic Lake... | reverse complement strand
GCAACCCTATGGGAACAGGCAAAACAGAATGTGTCATGGATTATATGAATAAATGGGCATATGGACGTGCGGTTTGGATCGCACCACGAAAAACTCTGGTGGATGACACCACAGAACGAATGGAACAACGTGGAATCCAATCTACTGATTACCAAAAAATAGCAAACGCTGAGTTGAAACAAAAACTATTACCTGATGCTGAAGAAAGCCCAAAAGTTGTTATATGTACAAACAGCATTCATTATCTCGGCGATAGAACTCTTAATGTTTTAACCATTGATGAAATTGAAACTATACTCAACATGATCGGTTCTAAACAAAATGAGACCTTTTTAAGTAATATCACTAAATTCCAGATTTTAAAACAATTAGAACGACTTGTTTCATCTGCTCAGAAAGTGATTATTCTAGATGCGTTTCTTACCATGCGGACAATTCGTTATATAACTACTCTCGGGTCGGTACGTATTTCTCCAGATAATCTTGTTATCTATAAAAGTCCAAAACCTAACGTAGCACCTCGTGAGGTCGTCTTAGTAGAATCAAAAATGGAAACGATCTGTAGTAACATAGCAAAAGACATTACCGAAGGGAAACGCATTATTGCGTTTTACCCATACAAAAAAAAATACTAAAAACGCATGGTCTATGCTAGAACTGGTGGAAAAAATTAAAGAAATGTGTACTGCTCTTGGTTATCAAGGAAACATGGAAACAGATTTTGTTTATTACAATGCTGACGTTGATCAGCAGACAAAAAATGAGATTAGAAACGTAAATGATTATTGGTTGAATAGAAAATTGGTTATCTTTAATAATACTATTACTGCTGGGGTTAGTTATACAAACACACCGTTTGACGACTGCTACTGTTTTATCGCATCGTTTAATTCGCCTAGAGACATAGCACAGGTCTCATATCGTGCTAGGAGTTTAAGCAGTAAAACCATTAAAATCAAATATATGTCTGGAATAAAAACTGAGGCTTGGGGAGATGACCGCATAACGTTTAATATTTGTACTGGGTATAATCAACTCTATGAAGATACCTTGACTGAAGCTAAATCATCGCTAAAGAAAACTGTTCTCAAGTTTTTTGAAGAAGCAAATTATATTGTGAAAGATCCACTGGTATTGCTTTACACAAATGAAGAGTTGACTAAAATATATAAGGAGTGTTCTCCTAACTGGTATGACTATAATGCTATTGAGAATATTAACAGTCAGCAATTTGAAAGTATCGCTCAAACAAAATTCAAAAACGGAGAGGAAGGATGGTTAACCACACAGGATATCCTTTCTGCTCGTAAATATGTATACGACAGTCACTTCAAACCAACTGTGTCGGAGAGTAATAGAGCAAAGATCTGGAATACTGACAATGCTAATACACTTATCATGGTACATGAAGCATGTAATAATCCTCAAAGTTTTGAAACTATTTTAGCAAAAGACATTAATTGGGAATTCTTTCCTTATATAGAAAAAGCATCTCAACGTTGGGACATAAAGTTCAGCGACGAAGCAAGGAAATCGATTTTCGGGCAATTTCAGGCACTTCGTTTTGACAGCAACACAATGAGAATTCATATATTATTGAAAACTATATATAACACAAAATATCACAAATCTATTATGTCGTCAAAAGGTAAAGGTAAACATGTTTATTATGAAGGGATAAAAGATGATTCATTAGACATGGTAGTTGAGGTAGCAAAAAATGGACTTAACGAGCAGGCGGGGAAATGCTTGATACAGGACGAACCTGCGTAATCTTACGAACACAAAAACTCAGGGGTAAATGAGAGGTCGTGTAAGTTTGTTATAGGAAGAGTACACGACCCCTCATTTACCCCCGAGATTGTTTAACGCTATTTCTCCCTGTAAAAATAATATATAAAAAATAATATATATTATTGAAATACTTAAAGAAATCCAAGCACAAAAAATAAAATAATTATCAGTCATTCTAATAATTATTTATATCTACACTCCTGATCACACAACACCTTTTAAACTTCAACTTTATTGTATGTGTTGTAGTTCTTTAAGATAGTATTCAGACAATGTCCTTGATTATGCTCAAGCATTTTGATTTTTTCTGGGTCACCTTCATGGATTGCCAAGCTACTAATACATTTTCGCAGATCATAAGGATTGTAATCATTGAACCTACTTTTAAACATCTTTGAAAAGGATGAACTACTGGTATATACCTCACCACTATGATTTGTTACAAGATAGCTATTCAATCCTTTACATAAAATGTCGTTCAATGTATCATCAGTTATGTCAACCACTTTCGTTCCTTTCCTGTCATTCTTGTGGTTATGGATGATTATTATCTTCGTCGCAACATTTATATAATTCTTTTTTTCATTTCCCTCATCTGTATCAGTGATTTTCATATCCATTATTTCACTTGGTCGTAGCATACCATAGGTCAAGTAAATTTTTAGTACGGCATATAATTGTGCCGTTTTATCCCATGTATTCAATATGTCTACATCTTTAGAGATTTCTTCTTCCATCGTCTTCAACTCATTCTCGAAATAGTTTACAATGAGTTCGGCTTCTTTGATCGTTTTTTTATCAATTGGATCTTCTTTCTTTTTATCTTCTTGGATGCTTAATGAAACCATGTAATGGTCAATTTTGCTTTTCAATACGTTGCTTTCAAGATTTAATAAATTATAAACTTTTAACATGCCACAAAGTTTGCTTTTAATAGTTGACAATTTATCATATTTTGTTTCAATATATTCAATAATTTCATTTTCTTTTTTTAACAGATCATACACATCATCATCTTTGAAATTGTCGTATACCTGCTTTACACTTCGAAAGTATGTTTCAGCAGATTTTTCTTTGGAATTATTTCATAGATAATCTTCTTAAGATCGTCAATGGTCAATTTTTCAATTACTTTTTCCTCAATAACATCTTCAGTTGGTTCATCGTTGACATGTTCGTTGTCCTCCATTTCTTCCTTTAAATTTTCTTCAATGACTTCTTCATCATTTTCCTTAACAATACTCAATCTCAATGTATTATCAAGAAACTAAAATTTGATTTCCTTAATATCATCGCAACTAACTTCAAGATTTTCAATCGTTTTTTTAGAAAAGTTTACAGTACTCATTTTTATCATTTTCTTGTTATGTATATTACAGATATTTATTTAAGTTAGTTATGGCATTAATATAAAAATGATTTCAATTTTATAACTTATCTTCTAATCATTATTATTCAATCTGAAAGAAACTCTTGTACCAAGGTGCTTTTGAGCCAACAAGTTCAGCACTATCATGACGATTTAAATGTGGAATCATTGATTTAAGTTTCTTTTGTAACTTCTCTACATCTCTACTAGCGGTTGATCGCTGTTTATCGCTTAATAGTTCGTGGTTTCGTAGTTTTGAATGACGATGTAAGACAATTACTTATTTATCATAATACCTACAAAAAGTAGCATAGTCAGTATTCCAAGGTTGTAGTAGGTTTCTCATTGTAGGATTAAATTCTCTCAGCACGTCCGCTACTTCCCTACTCCATTCAGTGAATTGTACCTGAACAATTCTTTTTTTGGTATATTCATTTCTATTAAATTCTCTGCCAGTATTTGAAAGACTCCCTAAAGATTTGTCATCCAAATTATCAACTATATTTTTTTGTAAAACATCAGGCAAATCACCTAAACCTTTACCTCTCAATGTTGATTTACCACGTTTTTTCCTACTTTGGTATGCTGATCCTGCTTCTTTCAGAGTATGACTGTAACTAATATTATTTTCTTTCGCATACTGTTCGACAAACTCTACCCATTCATTTGCCATTATATATATTATATATATATTTTCTTCCACCATTAAAGTGATACCAAATACATCCCGAATTCATGTGTATTTTTATCTTTTCCTGCGTACACCAAATCCACAAAATTGGACATTTCATAATTATAAATAGATCGTCTTAAATCTTCGTACGATGTGAAGTTAGTTATGTTGTACTTGTTTTTGTAATACATTATTTTATCTTGATCTTTCATCCTATATAGTAGTTATACATGAAAATTAAATATAGACACAATATATAATGAGGAAAATTGTAAGAGGCGGAGGGTTAAAAGCAAACACATTGAAATCTATGATTAAATCCACTTACGATAGAAGTGAAGTAGAAGGATGGGATAAAGTAATGGATACCCCTGAAGTATCCGCATTCAAACATCCAAGCGGACAAGTAGTCGTTGCTCTTCGTGGAACAGAAGGCACTGCTAAAGATTGGAGTAATAATGCGGTCTATGGTTTAGGTGGAGAGTTGGCATATAAGCAAACCCCTCGATACAAACGAGCAAAAGAACGAGTTGCCCAATTAGAAAAACAATACAACCCTGAAGACATCACTTTGATTGGGCATTCCCAATCAGGACTTTTCGCTGAACTCTTACCATCTAAAGCAAGGGAAATAATTACATTAAATAAGGCAACACGACCGCAAGATTTTCTATTTAGAAGAAGAAGAAAAAATCAATATGATATAAGAAGTAGGTTCGACCCAGTGTCTTTCTTTCCATTACAAAAAAGCAATTACACGATAGATGGCGTTGGTTTGAATCCATTAAAAGCACACTCACCTGACATTTTAGAAGGTCAAAAAGTATATGGGGATTCTAAATGCGGATTTGGATTACGACGAGTGAAAAGGGGTGGTATGATCGTGAGGTCGTTCAATGAAAGACCAGAAAATAAATTTATAGAAGAAGCGAAACCCATGTTTTAATTACCATAACAAATAAAACGATAAATGACAGGAGTAAATTTATCGGCATCTTTCCATCTTCGGTTTCTATTCCTAAAATTCTGTCTTCGTTTCTTGTCTTGGTGTTTGGTATAATCTTCATAAAGCAAACTTCCAAAATGTATCTTTTTTCCCTCTTCATCAAACACCATATATTTCTTATTTTTAGAAGTCGATAAATACAAATCGACATCATCTCCATAGTATTTCTTCAATTGTTTTAAAACTAGTTCAGGATTACTGACTTCACATATTTTTTCCATATATATTTGTCCTATATTTTTTTATATTACCCTATTATATATGAGTATTTACTATCCTCCAAGTAAAACACAAGGTATATTCAATCCTTTTAATTTTGGAGGTTTAGGAGCAGGTGGTCAAATAACTACAGATTATTTTGACGCTAATTATTTATCGTTTCCAGTTGCTCAAGGTAATACAACTCTTGTAGGAACAAGTGTTTTAGGTGATATTACACAGCAAGGTGATTTTACCACCACAGGTGATTTATTAGTAAATGATGTAAATGTTATCACAGCAATAGGAAGTAAGCAAGACACGATTGAAGATGGTGATTTAACCATATCAAACACAGGTGGATTACAGACGGCATTAGATGGCAAGCAAACAGCAACAACAAATACAATTATTGTTAATTTTGGAGATAATCTTAAAGACTCAATAAATAATATGGGTGTAAATGATACATTAAAAGTAAGCGGTGGAACTTTTACAGACAATTTAAGTATAACATCCGCTAATGGAACACGAACACAAGGCAATGTCGTTGGGGAAAAAAATAAAACTATTCTTAATGGAAACTTAACCATAAGGGATGGTGAATTATTTTCTTTGACAAATTTTATAATAACTGGTAATACTTATGTTAATAATACAATATTTCTACCTATGGGTCCAATAACTCAAAGTTTTACGAATTGTGAGTTTAAACTGATTGAAATAAGAGGTGGAGATATGACCCTGACTTTTACTGATTGTAAAATTAAGAATAATTTTCGTTCATTAAATGCCAGTATAACAGGAATTATTAATTTTATTAGATGTGATTTTACTGGTTGTTCGTTCAATCTATTACATTCAAACAAAGAAGCAATCGTTATGACGGATTGTATTGGTCTTCCAGTTGATGTCGGACTTGATACACAAAATTACATAGTAAAAGGTATAACTGGATATACAACAAAATTAGGAGCATTTTTAAGTCATTCCTATACAGCGAATGAAACCCCTACTTTAACCAATGAATTAACTTCTAAATCTTATGTGGATAGTCAAGTTGGAACGAAACAGAATTCTATAAATGATGGTGATTTAACTATAGCAAACACAGACGGACTACAATCAGCATTAAATTAAAAACAAAACACGATTGAAGATGGGGATTTAACCATAGCAAACACAAGCGGATTACAATCAGCATTAAATGATAAACAAGACACGATTGAAAATGATGATTTAACCATAGCAAACACAAGTGGATTACAATCGGCATTAAATGCTAAATATGATGATACAGGTGGGATTATATCAGGAAGTGTATCCATTACAGGTGATTTAGTAGTTGGAACAACCAATATCATTACAGAAATAGGAACGAAACAAGATGAAATCACAACAGACACAGATTTAACCTTAAACTCAATCACAACCAACCGTTTAATTGTAAATAATTTGAATGTAGATAATATTATAACTTATGAAGCAAATGAATTCAATACAATAGTCATAAGGAGATTTGACGAAACAACAACACGAGGTTTCAATTTAAATGAACTTCAATTATGGGTAAATAATGAAAATATTTTACCAAGTAATGCTTCAACTCTTGAAGCATATTTTGCGAACTGGTCTGATAATGATACTCCAATACCACCAAGTTTTGCTGAAGGGGCAGACAGATACCTTGATGTTTATCTGTATAATGACTATATTGAATATGGAGTTGGGTCTGCTGGTGGTGGTTCTATCAACTCGGCAATTATCAAAAACATTCCCCCAACAAATGTTAATGATATACAATCAATCTTATTATACCATAGGGCAGGGGCAGGTAATGTAGCACAAGCTATTGGATTGACGATTGAACTTTATAATACACAAGATGACCCTAATCTTCTTTCACCATTAGCAACAACACCAGTCATAGAAACAGGTCTTCGTGGTTTTAGATATGACTTTCCTTCCATCAATACATACAAATTAGGTTTTTTTGACGGAGTGAGTATATCACAAATAGCATTAGAAACTTATGATGGAAGTGATTGGAATTCTATAAGTAGAGTTGACGCAACCATATTTAACGAAAAAGTAAATATAAATACTGATGCTACTATAACAGGTGATTTAATAGTTGGAACAACCAATATTATCACAGAAATAGGAACGAAACAAGATGAAATAGATACAACAACAGATTTAACATGTAATTCCATTACAACTATAGGAGGCGGAACAATAGGAGGTAATCTAACCATTACAGGACAATAAACAAACCGTAATCAACCTGCTTTTAAAGCAGTTTCTGCCTCATCAGGTCAAATCCCTACAGGTAATCCTTTAAAGTTTAATAATCCTATTATGGATAATGATAGTGGATATAATTCAAGCACAGGTGAATATACAATAAGAACAGCAGGTAATTGGTATTTTTATTATAGTTTCCAAAGTAATGGTGTCGCATTTAATGTTCAAATACAACAAAATGGAGCAATTAGAGACCAAGTCAGCACAGATACAACACCAACCATAAACACGGATTTAGGTTGTAAAGGAATGGTAATTATACTTGTTTTGTTAACGATGTGATTAGAGTTTTTGTTTCATCAGGGTCAGTCAGAGTGGAAAATGCTGACGAGTTTCATTCTTTTGGTGTTTTTTTTATTGGATAAAATATAGATATACTATATGGAAAAACACTCAATCCAAATGATCATCAACGATTTACGAAGTAGAAGAGACGCACTGAGTTTGGCACATGAAAATCTAAAAATAGAAAGTGATAATTGGAACAAATGCGTCATCATAACATCTTTAATGACTGGTATGTTTGAATCTATCAAACTTCGTATGGGTTGGAATTCGAATGTGATGGATTTAGTTCCTATTGCTTTGTCTTCTGTTATTGCTTGTATATCCGCACTAATCAAGTTTAAAAACTTTCCTTCACAAATGGAAATATTACTACAATCTCAATCACTCTTAACTCATACGCTTACGAACTCAAGAAATGAAGACGAGATTACTCCTTCACTATTGAAAGAATATCACGAATCTTTAGAAAAATTAGAAGTATCATTGTACCCAGATATCAGAAAACGATTCCTTGTACAAAGTCATAAAAATCTCATTAGCATTATGAAACAAGAGCAACACTATTTCAACAACATAAAATCAATCAACGAAGGGAATTACCCCCCTTCCAGCGATAGTTCTATTGAATCAGATTCGATAGAATTAAAAAACAGAACAGATATTTTATAAAAAAATATAAGTATAGTATAAGAATGCCTCCAAAAAAAGATGTAGTCAATAAAAATGGAATGGTGGATTTTTATAAATCTATGCCGAAGAAATTCTTACTGAAGAGCCACAACCCAAATTATAAAGACCATAAATTAAATTTACCTTTTAGAATGCTTATCATTGGAGGAAGTGGTGCTGGTAAAACGCAAACGCTTATGAATTTGATTCGTGTAATGAATGGAACATTTAACAACATTTACATTATCACCAAAAATCGTGATGAACCGCTATATAATTACCTTGAAAGCAAAGTAGACACTGGTTTGACCATTACCGAAGGCATAGATTCTGCCCCTAATTTAGATGAGTTCGATAAAAAAGAGCAGAGTTTGATAGTGATGGACGATTTGGTGTTGGAAAAAAATCAAAAACAATTGGAACAATATTTCATACGAGCAAGAAAACTAAATTGTAGTTTGGTGTATTTGTCTCAATCTTATTTTGGTGTGCCGAAAATGATAAGAATGAATTTAAATTACCTCATCATCAAACGATTGAATACATTACAAGATCTGTTCCGCATGATGAGAGAATATAGTTTAGGAGTTTCCAAAGATGTATTGGTGGATTTGTATCAACATTCTATCCAAGACAACAAACAAGATTTCTTGTTGGTGGATTTAGACAGCGAACCCAAAGATAGATTTAGGTTTATTTTTTTAGATGTGTATGACTTAAATGGGGTTTAAAGAAAAGAAATATAACTAATTTTATGTTAGACATAGCCAAAATGATGAACGAATTAAAGACAAAGAATCCAAAAATTTACGCAGAATTAATAAAAATTCATTATATCAAACAAATATAAAATCCTATTATTTTTTCTTTGGTTATATTATAATAATTGTCGGCAATTTTACGAGTGTAGCAGACGAAAGAGCAAAGAAGAAAAACCAAAAGGATGTGTTAAAACTGATGATCCAAAACGAAGCAATGAAAGAACGGGAAGTAAAGGATTATCAGAACCCATTCAACCTCAAGTTCCTCCTCAATACAAGTCTGAACGTAGAGGAGACTCCGCAAAACAAGAGCAAGAAGCAATTACCAATTTACAAAGTTTATTTGATTTTGATGTAAGAGGGATTAATCAAGTTATGAGTGATATCCGTAAAGTAAGAAACGAAGATGGTCTTATCATTTTCAATGCCTTGTTTTCACAAATTCGTAATCGTATAGTCAATCAAACCAATCCTAATTTATTGACCCCTGATTTTGTCAGTGATATTATTCGTGAGTTCATTATCAGAGCGGAAGATACAAACCCACTGACAAGAGTGGAAGGTGACATAGTCAGTAACGCTTTTGATGATCTAGAAGTAGAATACAATGTTGACATCATAGGTGATTTAGTGGAAAAATCCATAGAGTTAGGACTTGAGGTGGACAATTTAGTAGATTTAAAAGATCTTATGTATCAGATGGATTCTACTATCAAAGACATGAAATCCAACGCTTCTTTGACATCTATGGATATTGATGAATTGTCCAAACGCATATTAAAACTTTATAAAAAATTAGGTGTTCCTTCTTTTGGACAACTTTGTAAATTAGAAACATCAAAAAATGTAGAGAAAGATATTGATAGAATCAATGACAAAGTGAACGCAGATGCCCAAGCATTTGATAGTGTAAGAGCATCCATTATTAGAGATATACGAGCAGGTGATGTAGAACAGCGGTTGAAAGAAGCAGAAAACATGAAATTGAGTTCCAATGCTTCCATTCAAGACATCATTAGCTACAGCATTGAAGCATATATAACTCAAGTACCAACCCAAAACATGGAAGCAGAAGATGAATTAACCCAAAATATTGTAACACAAGAATCAAACCAAAACATGGGAGCAGAAGAATCAGAAGAATCACTATCCCAAGAGATGATGTCGTTAGATGTTGGTGACATAGCAGAGATAGCAAAAATAATGACAGAAGGAGTAGAATATAGAACAAGCGAAGGAACTACGAGAATGAATGGAGACAAAATCAGAAAGTTATTTGTAAAAGAATTAAGGAAACTATTAAAAAATAATGATGAATTTGAAGATGCTTTCGTTGGTCAATTTAGGTCTGCTTCAGTCATGAAGGTTTCACTTACCAATTTATCCACAGGAAAAGAACCACTTTCAGACAACGCAATTCAAGTGCTACAGAAATATGTTACAGCAAAAGAACAAAGTGGGTTAGACAAAACCATTAACTTATCGGGATATGGACAAACCAAAATAGGTGATGATTTGTTTCCAGCATTGAATTTCCCTGAAGTTGCGAATCGAGGATTTGGTGTGAAGAATAGACAGCATAAACATAATGAGGAACTACACGCACAAGCACAATTGAACTCCATGCCTCGTGTTGCTTTTCAAGTGAAAAATAAAGGACGACCTCCAGTAAAAATTGGTAAAGGTATTGATGTTGCGATTCCACAAGACACGTACAAAACCTTTGGGAAACATTTGATTCATTATCCTTCTTTAAGAGATGATTTTAAATTGTCCATT
>Ga0307931_1002852_pt1 | contig 10845 bp, 3 predicted proteins | sample OrgLakmetageno47_FD_201816 | JGI IMG/M metagenome (GOLD analysis project Ga0307931, IMG submission 201816) | Saline water microbial communities from Organic Lake, Antarctica - #47 | ecosystem: Environmental > Aquatic > Non-marine Saline and Alkaline > Saline | place: Antarctica: Organic Lake... | reverse complement strand
TAGACGATGTCGATGCCTTCGTCACTTCCTTTACTTCAGTACCTCCTGCTGCTGTCTCTCCTGCTCCTGTCTCTCCTGCTCCAGCTGCGTCACTGCCGCTACCCACAACCGTCACAGGAACGCGCCGCCGTGACGACGCCCGAGCCCGCGACGACGACGACGATGAAGACGAAGAAGATGAAGAAGATGAAGATGTCGGCCCGTTCTCAGGACCTCCTTCGTCGCCTGCGTTTGTTGTAGCACTTGCTGCAGCTGCTGAAGCAGCGGGCGTGGTGCTAGCCGCAGCCCGGCGGGTAGGGCGAGCGGTGCGAGTGCGAGATGGCGCAGCAGCAGCGCTTGGGGCCTCAGCAATAGCAGGAGCAGCACTAGGAAGAGCTGCCGTAAGAGCATCAGCAGCTGATGGGCCAGTTGTATCTACATCCATCGCATTCGAGCTCTCTCCTGCTGAAGATGAGCCGCCTGACGCCTGCATCTGGTCTAGTTGAGACGATCCCAATATCAGCGTGGAGGCATCCGCGTCAGTTGGTGCCGAATCCCCGAAAGGAAACGCCAATAGGGGATCAGTAGCAGCAGTGCCCATAGCTGAGCCTGCTGTGGCGTCTACCGCTGCCGCTGTAGCGCTAGCTGCAACTTCCTCGGCCCCTCCTGCCGCCGCCGTTGTAGTTGCCTCGGCAGAAGTGGCAGAAGTGTTACTTCCCGACAGATCTGGAGCCATGAGTGAGGCCACGTGTGCATCCGCATCTTCAGAAGCACCTCCTGTTGGCAGACCTGGCGCTTCGGGTGAGGCCAGCGCTGCAGCCAGGGCGGCGGAAGGCGGGGCGGGCGCAGGCGCAGGCGGTGCGCGCGCTGGAGGGCGGCCGGTGTACGGGTGGCTCAACATGTAGTCCACTAAAATGCTCGACTGGTTGGTGCTCAGCGTGCGCATCGCTTCTTCAGCGTGGGCCCGCGTGAAGCCCATCGCCACCAAGTTCGTGGCAGTTCCAGGGTCCGGCACAAATGCAGCTCGAGCAGCTGCCAACGCAGCGCGCGCTCGGGCCGCAGGTCCTCCGTAGCCTTCCGGGGACAATGCAGCAGCTCCACCGCTGCCACCCGCTGCCATGGCTGCTGCGGCGGCGGCGGCGCCACTGCTGCTGCCCGCGGCGGCGCCGCGTTCCATGAGGTGAGCAGCATGCGCGCGGGCTGCCGCGGAGAGCCGGAGCGTGGCGTCGCTGCCTTCGGGCATCAATCCCTGTCGCCGCAAATGCTCCATGAAGCTTGCCGCTCGACCGCCCGCGGTCCGCGCAGACGCTAGCGCCGCCGCAGCAGACGATTCACGCCCGGAGCCGTCTCCAGCGGCGCTGGTGTCTTTGTAGATGGTGTCTGGATCGATGGTGGCCGCTGTGGCAAGGCTGGTGAGCAGATGCCGCACGACGCTGAGGAGGGTCGCGAGCGACTCGACAGGCAGCAAGCCCAGTAAGCACGACGACGACGAAGCAGCATTTCCGGCTGCTTCTGCTGCCTCACTTGGCATTGACGAAGCTCGGAGCAGTGGCAGCAGCGCCATCGCCAAGTCCGCATGCAGGGACGCGGCAAAGAGCGGCGCAGAGAATGGCGCACTCTTGCCACTGCTCGACACCACAAGGTTGCCTTCATCGTCATCGCCGATGTCACCGTGGCTGCCGCTGCTGCTGTAGTCGTACACCAAAGCGGAATTTCCCGAGGACGAGGCCACGCGAGCGAGCAGTTGAGGCCGAGACGCCAGCCTCGCCACGAGGTTGAGCCCCGCCGTTAAGGCCGCAGCACCTGGCCGCACGGCTTTCGACGTCTCCGCCACTGCCGCTGTCGGCTGCCTTGATTGTGGATGGTTTCTAGGCAATGAAGCGCCTGAGTGGTCGGCTTGCTGGTACCGCTGCACTTCGGACTGCAAGGTGAGGTTGAGCGCGCTCGTGACCATGTGAATCAAGGCTGGTGTGCCGCCAGTGCGGTGGAAATGCACTGCCAGCACGGGATTCAAAAGCTCGCGGCCGTCGCGCCGCTCGTCGAAGAGCGAGGACCCGATGAGCTCGATTGCTCCCTGAAGTCGAGCACTTCGGGCTGAGGTAGCAGCTTCGCTTGCTGCATCGGCATTCATTCCGTCAGATAGTGCTAGTGGTAACAACAGTTCCATAGCCGCTGGAGCCGCTGGAGCTGCTGCTGCTAAAGACGACGGCGAAGAAGCAGCAGCTTTGCCTTTGCCCTTGTTCTTGGCCTTGGAGGCGGTTGGACTAGGAACAAGAGCGGTTGACGACGGAACGTTCTTGATGTCATCGCCGCTGCTAGACGTGTTTAAGGTATCGCTGCAATGCTGCAATAGCGCGCGCGTGACAAACGTTGCCAGCGGCGCGAGTTCCGGCTGCCGCGGCACCGGTGGCAGAGGGCCATCCGCTGCTAAGCGAGAGGGCGGAGGAGTTCCCCGCGCTGAGGCCACGGCGGGCATGGCTGCCACCCGCGCCAGCACCCGCAGCAGCGTGCGGTATGGGGTGTGAAGCGAGCGCCGCAGCACGCGTGCTCCAGCACCGCGGAGTGAAGTGACTTTTGGGGTGGGCGGTGTGTATTTAGGGCTGTTTTTGGAGCGCACTCCTGCAGCAGCGCCTTCACTTGAAGGAGGAACAGCGCTAGATGCGTTCTCACTGCTACCACTTCCATCCCTGTCTTCTTCCAACTCTTCCGCCCAAATGTCCAACCCCAAGTCGCTGAGAGCCGTTTCCAATGCAGACGCTTCTTCGCTATTCCCGTTCGTAGCTCCCGTATCAGCCGTCGCTGCTGCAGCTCCTGCATCAGTTCGGGTACTGCTGCTGCTGCTTCCGGAGTCAACGGCACGACCGCCGAAGTCCAAGATCTCAGCAATGGGCTCGCGGCTGGACGAGCGCACGGTGTCGGAAATCCAGCCTGACGGAACGCGGTAGCGCAGCACCTGTAAGACAAGGAAGAAGAAGACACAATGAAAAAAGGTAGATAAGAATTTGTTACGAGTACTCTTACTGTAGAGAGCGAGAGAGAGATCTGCAAGTGTAAGATTATGAAGTGTCACATCATTTCGTCAGACCCCAGAAAAGAAGGAGAAAGCAATAAATAATTCCACAAAGCTTCGATGGCACCTTTTTCAACCTCTCAACCTCTCCCACACCAGCTGCCTCGTCTTTTTACCTGGCTCACAGCGCGCCGCTCCGTCGCCCAAAGCACGGTGCCCATTTCACGCGTGTCCACCGTCGCGCAAGTGTCAATTTCCGGCCCGTCCCGCACCACCGCGCCGTGCGCGCACACTACATGTAGCAAAAACCCCGACGGTTCCGGCCACGGCGCACGTCCGTTGCCTTCGTATCCTCCTGATGGCTGTGGCGTGCCTCGGCCTTTACTCGATGCCTTGCCACTTTTGCCTCCTCTTCCTCCACCTTCTAGCGAAAGAGAACCACCAGCAGCAGCAGCAGCATTAGCAGCTGCACTATGGCGCACATTTTCAAGGGCGTCCGCTCGGTTGGCTTCCTTCATGGCCCCCAAATGCAAGCCAGCACAGCGCAGCAGCCCCCGCGCGTCGCTCAGCTCTTTGCACCAGCTCCAGTCCCCAGGCCCGCCGGGCACGACCGCAGCCGCCGCGGCTGCCGAGGCTCCCCCGGGCGGGCGCGCAGCTGCTCGCGCCAGGCAAGCTTTGGTGGCCAACACCACATTGGTGAGGGCGGTGCCAACCAGAGCTACTTGCCTCAAAAAGGCCGCGTACGCTAGAAGCAACGGCGGCAGAGGCTCTCCCTTCCTGCTGGCAGCGCCTACCGCATCAGCGACACCACCACTTTCACCTTCGGTAGCTGGTTGGTTGGAATCAGGAGGTGCGGCAGCTGCTGTTTCTTTCTGCTTCTTCTTCGGGCTTTTCTTTGGCCGGCCAGGCTGACTTGATGAAGCTTCGCTTCCAGGAGCAGTGCCACTTGTCGAGAAGGATGAAGTCGGCAGCAAATGCAATGGCACTGCTGGCGCGCAGTCCAAAATGCTCGATAGGTCGATGACGTCACCACTTCCTACAGCTGCTGCTGCTGCTGCTGGCGCTGACGTAGAAGTAGTGGCAGCAGCGGCTGTGGTGCTCTTGGAAGTGCCTTTTTGTCCACGCACAGACTTCGACGCAGGTACATTGTCGGCTTTCTTGGTCCGTTTTTGGTCCTTTTCCCTGCCATTAGATGCAGCCGTTCCCTCGGTTTCTGAAGACGTCGTTGGCTGAGAGGAAAGACCCTCTACGCTGCCGGCTGCCGCTGCAGCGGCCTCCGTTACCCGATCCGACACCACGGCGCACCCATCGTTGAAATCGTACGCGTTGAGAGCAGCGAGACGCGGCTCCGCCATAGCCGCCTCACGAAGGGCATTGGTCGCAACTCCGAGGGCGTCGACTTCTTCTTCCAGGGACGTCAGCGCAACTCTGAGAAGCTTGTGCGCGCACTGGCAGTGCACTGAATCGCCCAGCTGTTTCATGGCTTGGCCCATGCTTCGACCCGTGTGGTAATTGGCCAGCGGCGCGACGGCTAGACCGCCGCCGCTGCTGCTGCTGCCGTCCCCAAGGTTACCTTTGGCCGTCGCAGCGGACGCGTGCGCAAGGAGAGCGCGGCCGGTGGGCAGGGAATGCTTGAAGAGCGACAACAGCGTCGTCAGACCGTCCGCGGCCAAGAACGGCTCCAGGGCTTCGAGGTGCTGCGGCAGGGTGGCTCCCGCCAGTTCCGCCAAATTGCCCACCTGCTGGCTCGCGAGCGCGCGGGCTTCGGCCGCTGCCGCCACCCCCCACTTTTCAGCTGCTTTCACCTCCACGGGGGTTGTAGTACTACCAGAACTACTAGTGGTTGCGCCAAGTGCGCTGGCAGCTTCGGCTGCTTCTCGCTGGGTGGCGCTGGCCTCGAGCTCTGCCTGCACTTGCTTCAAGCTGTCCACCAGGGCTCTGGCCCAGGCCCCTCGCAGGGAAGGCTGGTAGTGCAGCAAGTCGGCGACGCCGCGGCCGACCACCAAGGCAGCTTCCCCGACGCCAGCAGCCCCCTTGAGGTGCGGCAAAGCATAAGCCGGGTGAGTGAAGAGCGCGAGCAAGCTCGGAAAGGGTACGTGCGCCATCACTTTGGCCGCGCCGTCGGAGGTCAAGCTCAGCACGTGTAAAATGCCGGGAATCACCGACACCAGCTCAGCCGACGCCGGAATGCGGGGCACTCCCATTCGCACTAGCGGCGGTTCAGGCGGTGGCGATGCTGCGCCTTTGCCACGGCGAGGAGGAGGAGGAGGAGGAGGTGCGGGGTCAAGGGCATGCTGCGGTACTTCTACGGGAGACGGAGCAAGGGCGTCAAGGAGAGAAGCGCCGAGGCCGCACGAGTGCACGTAGGCCAGGGACTGCGGGTCGCTGTTCACCACATGCTCCACGACCTGCGCAACCATCGCCAGCACTTTGCCCTGAAACGGGCACCACGGTGCCACGGTTGCTTCCGGACTGGTGGTGGACACGAGCGCAGTCACCGTAGTGCTGCTACTACTGTTGCTGCTGTCAGAGAAGCGCTGACCGTGGCATTGCTTGATAATGGCGTCCAAAGCACCGCTCAAGAGGCCACCGCGCAACTGGGCCCCGCCACCGCTGCTGCCCTGGGTTTGGAACGAGCAGGCCAGCGCAGAGACGAGCGCCATCACGAACTCTTGCTCGGTGCCGGAAGGCCGCCGGTGAAACGGCAACGGCTGAGTGGAAATGCCGGCCAACTCGGCGGCTGACGGTGACGGTGCAGTCGCCGCGGTTACCGCCGCTGCTGCTGGTTCCGAGCCATCTGTAGCGTCAGTCGCCATAGCGTTAGCGTCTGCGACCTCTGTAGTCGCTGCAGCGGCTGTACTGCCAGCGTCCTCTTCAGCTGCCGTAGCGGTGGCGAGATTAGCGGCAGTAGTCGATGCAGCAGCGGCAGCAGCAGCCGCACCTCGCGGTGATGTTCTCGTGGAGCCACTCCGACCAATCTCCGGAGAAGCACGGGCATCCCGGCGATTCCTCTTGGGCGGCCGCGGTTCCTCCTCGGCTGCCCGGCCATCTTCTGAAGCGACGGCTGCATCCTTGTCCTCGTCAACAGTCGCAGACAGTCCCTGCTCTGGAAGAGGTGTGGGGTTTACGCCTGGCGCACAGATCGCTTGTACTTCTGCGTGTAAGCGTCCACAGAGCACGTCCGCACCACCAAGATCGTTGAAAGCCGTGGCAGCGGTCGGGTGGCATGCTAGCAGCGCTTCCAGCACTTGTCCCACTTGCACCAGCACTGAAGTGAGCGCAGGGTGCCGAAACGACACCAGGTTGCTTGCGGGCGACGCTGCTGCTGCTGCTGCTGCTGCTGCTGCTGTAGTCTCTGCAGCTGCTGTGGTTGCACCAGGAGGAGTAGGAGAAGTGCTGGCGGCTCCACTGCTGCTGCTGCCACTGCTGCTGAGGCTAGTGGTAGAGGTTGCTACTACAGCAGTGGTGGTAGCTTGAGCAGAAGCAGGCAGGGCGAGCACCGAGAGCAGAGCCGGCACGAGGCCGCACTCGCTGAGAAACGACCCGCCACTGCCGCCCTGCGCCTGCTGCTGCACCACTACGCTCAAGAGCGTCAGCAGCGCACTGCTCCATTCCAGCTCGTCCTCGCTCAAGTCTCCGCTAGAGCCGTCTCCGTTGCCGCTGATAGTATCGCTGTCGTCACTTAGGCCATTGCTGCTACTGTAGCTAGTACCGTCGCCATCGCCAATGTTTTCTCCACATTCGCCACTCGTGCCAAGGCCAGCAGACCGTCTCCTCGGCCCACTTCGCTCTGAACGCGCCAGTGATGACGATGGTGCCGCTTTCTTCCTGCGTGGGCTGTCCGAAGCTGCCCTGCTGCGCGCCGTGCTGGCCTCTTTTTCTTCTTCCATTTGCTCTGTTTCTCGGGCGCGGCGAGCAGCCTTCACAAAGGCTAACCCCACGGCGAGATCAGCTTCTGAGCCCGGCGAGGACTGCCCACTTGACAACAACCCTCCACTAAACATCCGGCCTTCGTCCATGCCGAGCGGTCCACTGGGAGATCTCAGCTCTCGCCGTTGAAAGTCGGAAACACTGCCACCGCCACTGCTGTTGCTGCTGCTACTCGTGCCCTGAGAGGTCAAGCGGCCAATACACTTGCGCAGGAGCGTGGGCAAGACCCCATTGTACTGCCCCCTCGCGATGCCGAGAGCCAAGTCAACGTTCACATGCCGTGCAGCGGCCAACCCCGCGCCACCTTCGCGCCTAGCCAGGAGCGCGGCGAGCACTTCGAGCGCGAGGGCCTGCAGGCGCAGAGGCACGCTGCTCTTGCCAACGTTGCCGCTGCTGCCATTGTTACTTCTCACGAGCTCACTGCTACTACCGCCACCGCCGCCACCAGCAGCCAGCGGTTGCGGTGCTCTCGCCACGTTGGGCGCTCTGCCGCTCACCAGGTCCACCAACTCGTGCGTGAGCTCCGGCTGCCCCTGCAGAAACGCCTCCAGCACGCCCTTGCCGGTGCCGTGGCAGCCCAGCAAGGCCAAGAGCGCGTGCAAGCGCCGTCGCACTGCTTTCCGCCGTGACCCCACGCTGCTCTTGCGGCCGCTCCCGAAACTCCCGCAGAGCCTCATGCGGGCCAAGAGCTCAAACTGCGTCAGGGGAGGCAGCACACGGTGCTCTGCGACGAGTTCAGCCCACACCTTGGCAAAGCCTTCGCCTCCGTTGCTCCCAAATCCTTCTTCCTCGTTGGTAGCCGCATTAGCCGCGGCCACTCGGGCATGAAGCTCCGAGGCGGGCAGGTAAATGCGCTTCACACCACGATCATCGCCGGACATGCCGTTGCTGCCGCTACTACTACTACTGGTGCTGCTGCTGGCAGTGTTGCTTTCAGCTAGTGCGGTGTTCGAGGAGGAAGGCGTTGCAGCAGCAGCGTCGGCGTCGAAGTACTCGAAAACGAGGTCGCCAGGCGTAGCGGTGCAAAGGTCAGCAGCAGCTACACACGTAGCCATGCCCAGGCCCTAGAAAGAGTCACGCCAACATCGAAAAGCAACAACAGAAGAACGAGAATACGACAGATATAAGAGTCGTCTAGGCGTATTCGAGGAAAAAGCCCTGTGGTGTGTGCACGAATTCAGAAATTCAGATGTTAACACTCAATCGTACCTGGCTGCGGTCTGACCACCCTTGTGCGAGGGCTAGTAGTTTGAAAGCTAACGGGTCGCCTAGCTTGTGGCTTGGCCCTTGCGGCTCCATTTGGAGCCTGTAACGGTAGAAGCAAAATCCGCCACCACATACATTCCCACGCCAAAAAAATAAGGGACAGAAAAGGTTACGATCGTATGACGAACGTAAGATTCGCAAGAGATGCAATCGCATAGAGACGTATCGATCGCAATTGCCTTTCTACTAACAAGTTGCTGCTCACCCAAAACAATCTTTCGACTCAACAAAAATGCGCGCAAGTTTACCACACGCAAAAGTATGAATTACACGCACCGAGAAGGCGACACCGCGGCGGCGAGGCACGAGAGGGCAGCAGCAGAGAGTTCGTCATCGCATGCCCCCAGTAAATTGCTCAAGTGCTCGACGGAGTTGTAAAGCTGCTTGCTAAGCGCTCGGCTCAGTAATCCTGCAGTGAACTTCAGCACTGACAAAGCAACGGCATACGCCTCCGCCCGCGAAGCCTGTGTGTCGAATTACAGAGTACAACAAAGGGCGGCAGACAAACAAATCGAAAGAGTATGAACGAGTCACAGTAGAAATAGAATAGACATTTGCTGTGGATGCACGTAAGGTGCAAGAGTGTGTTTCTTTAAGTCCCTATTGATAGCATTTCTGTTTCGGCGACACCCTGGAGACCCTACCCCCCTTCTGACACTCCACTCGGAACAACATGAAAAAATGAACGATGCCGTCCTCACGAATCACTCAGGAATTTCATTGACTTGCTAGCTTAATTTCATTCCAATGCAGGTGGATGAGAGGCACGATCCAAGGGCAATTCTTTTGAGTAGGAGCTGTCACCTGTGAAATGGCGTCAGCGATACGCTGAGCTTCAGCTGCCACTGGTCTAGGCTTCGGAGGGCCTTCAGCGTCCCAGAGCGCCACCAAACTTGGGTGGGCGCGTAGCACAGCTTCTAAGCAACTGTCCAGGACATTGAGTACTTTCACCCAAGCCCCGTCGTTCAGGTCCACTACCTCTCGCTGGAGAGCTGTCTTCGGTACACGCAGAGCTTGAACCAGTTCCGGCAGGGTAGCTGCCGCGCAGATCGCCGAGCCCCACTGAGTCTAAACATGAAAAGAGCAGTGGCAAGTATTAGGAATCAGTAAAGAGGCTAATTTTTCATGAGTGCTCCGTCATACCTGCTTCTCTAGATGCGTGGAATTCTCCATTTTATTCGAGCCAGCCGAGTTCCTGCATGCACGGGCTGGCATAAACATTTCAACCCAGATAAAAAATAGTGTTTGTAACACTGTTTGGGGCGATTTGGAAAAAAACTGGTGTTTTAAACACCCCCCAGCCGCCAGGGAGTCAATAAGACCAATTTTCCCCGATAGCCCTCTTGGGAAGAGGTTAAAAAGCCTTCAGCTGCTGTGCTGTCGCTTGTGTGTAGCGAGCGCAACGTTTGATTCAAGATGAAAGGACAGCTCTATGACGACTATGACCGTATGAGTCGCTCGGCCTCCCGACTCACTGGTCAAAACGTAAGAGGACTTCTTCCTATTTACGATTTTGACTTGCGCGCAACGCACGCGCGTACACTTCTGCCCGCAGCACTGGCTTCTGTGTCATTTGGTAGGGATGGCTCAACCCATATATATGGGGAACCCGTATATACTGTTGATGTGAGAACAGTGGGGTTTGTAGTCTCCTTTAGGAGCTGCAGAGCTATACAGGGAGGGTTCCTGTTGTTGGTGATGCATTGCTCTTACCTCGTTAGCGAACAGGAACCCTCCCTGTATAGCTCTGCAGCTCCTAAAGGAGACTACAAACCCCACTGTTCTCACATCAACATATACGAGTATATACTGCATATACCGTAGGTCACTTTTCCATCTATACGGGTCCACAGGTCCCGTATAGAAGGTTTCTCAATGGCGAACACGGTGTACACGGTGTCTGGCGCGAGCTTAGCCGCCGTCAAATCGTTTGAGCACTTCTGATGCGACCAATAGAAGCTAGAACAAACTCTCGAGGCTCAAAAGAATCGCAATCGACATCGAGCCCAGCTAGGAGGAGCAAACTTTCAGATCAACTTCTCGACGTAGCTAACGTGTCTTGAAGTATACTTGAATGGCAGCTCGACGCACACACGACGCAAACTCAGCGGACAACGACTGTTCAACTCGCGGAGTAAGCCGTTTACTTTAAGGAGCTATGCAGCATATTCAGACGGGTCACGCTTCCTTTGGTTCGTTCTGATGACCATGAGAACAACATCTTTTGAAGACCTCAATTTTGACGCAGACAATGGCTGTTTAACGTGTGGACGGAGACTCAGTCGGGTTAAAAAAATAACATTTGGCAGCAAAAACTCTTCAACTAAATTGTCGTTGACGGTGCGTTTACTAATTGGTGAGCTTTTGGACAAGCCACGCTCTGCGTTGGCCATGAGAACAACATCTTCTTGTTCACTCACTTCCTTCTTTTTCATACTGCCATACAGTATGCGGATATATACGAGTATATACGTGTATATACGTATATGCGTGTATGTATCGTAGGTCATTTTTCCATATATACGGTTTGAGCCATCCGAACTCGAACTCGAACTAATACAAACCCAAATGGCACAGAAGCCAATGCTGCGGGCAGAAGTGGGAATGCGCGTGCGTTGCGCAAACAAAGCAAGTGCGGAATGATTCAGGAGGGAGAGGGG
>Ga0307931_1002851_pt1 | contig 10845 bp, 11 predicted proteins | sample OrgLakmetageno47_FD_201816 | JGI IMG/M metagenome (GOLD analysis project Ga0307931, IMG submission 201816) | Saline water microbial communities from Organic Lake, Antarctica - #47 | ecosystem: Environmental > Aquatic > Non-marine Saline and Alkaline > Saline | place: Antarctica: Organic Lake... | reverse complement strand
AAATCAAAACATTGCTCGAAGAGGTCGAAATGCAGTGTGCTTTAGACATCTTCTCCAATCACAGAAATTTCTTGTTTTTCAAAGCACCTGCTCAGTGCAGGCAGTCAAGTTGGAGTCAAGGGGCAACTTTCCAAGGAATGGCACTTCGAAGCTTTTCGCCATGCCCTCAGGACCTGCGCCCGAAGCGGGGAACACCTGGTAGGAATAGTACAGGGAATAAAGGCACATCGCTCAGGTACATTCAAGCAATGAGGCACGCACAATTCAGAGAAAAGTGCACACTACCTCATCAAAGGTGCACATAATGAAGGAGTAGATTGAATCATGACTTTTTCCAAATGAATTTTCCGTATAGTATCATGATCGTGCCGTGAAGGCTATAGGTCGAACTATCAATGCCCCCCCTCCCTCTTTACCTCAGTGGCCATCATGAGGCTCAATATTTCGGGGCACTTGCTGGTGAGAGTAGCAATGGTGGCCGCCGTCACGTCTTGGCCCGAAGCGTCCAGGAACTGAGTGGCATTGACAGGGCAGCGCAGGCCGGACATGTTTTCAACCACCCCCAACACATTCACCTGAGGATCGTGCGATGAGCCAGCAAATGTACACACGCACCACATACGAACAGCGGTAACATGAGAAAAGCTCCTCTTAACAAAAGATGAAGAAAAACCTTTTATGGCATATAAAAGAAGAGGAAAGATATCGGAACATAAATCACTGGCGAAAAGACAAGACTGAAGAACGAACTTTCTCTTTCCTCCTCTGTTCTGCACCCCCATCCTTCCACTCATGCTTCCTACCTTGGTTTTCTTGCAGAAGTTGATTTCTTTCCGCACGTCCGCCATGGCCACTTCCTGCGGAGTGGACACAATCAAGGCGCCGTCAATGCCCGCCCCTTTCAGGTACTGCACGATGCTCAAGTGCTCGTCCGAAGTACCCGGTGGCGTGTCCACGATCAGAAAGTCCAATTCGCCCCAGTCCACGTCCTAATTTAATGACGAAGAAATTCAAAGGAAAACGAAAGGAATAACTGCAGTATGAGGTTACGCGAGGACTAATGAAATTCGTAGCCCTTTCACTTATGCAAAGAGGCCATGTGCATGTTTTCTTCTTCGTCTAAAACAAGCTCATTCAGCTCTCTCTTGCCCATACGGATCAAGCCAATCAGGTGGGTCTATCAACCATCCAAGTAGCACATGTAGACACTTTTACCGTTAAGAACTGCTTGATGAGGCCGTTCTTGCGCGGCCCGCGCCAGATCACTGCATCATCCTTGTTCGGGAGCATAAACCCTACGGACATCACCATCAGCTCGCCTTCGCAGTCAGGCGGCAGAGATGTGACTGCAATCGGCGTCCAGCCGTTGCCCGACTATGGTTCATATATTGTGGCGACATACATCAATCGTAAGGAAGAAGGACGAACGGACGCAAGCGAACAAGTGAAACGCAACGATTTTCATTTTTCCAGCAGTAATGAATGCTCACGCGAGCTTGATAACATAAGCTTTCTACACTTCTTTTGTCATCATTTAAATTGTAGAAGTGCCTCCCGTACCTGGTGCACTTCCGCCGAGGTGAGGCCCAGCATGTGAGGCGATGAGGGCCCACAAATGTCCACATCCAATAGACCCACCGAGTACCCCTGCAGCGCGAGAGAGAACGCCAACTGCGACGCGACAGTCGACTTGCCCACCCCACCTTTACCACTCAGCACCAAGAGCTGCCAAGAACAACAACAGGTGCATAGAATAAAGAATGTAACCCAGAGCAACCAACACTGAATGAAATGGGAGCAGGAGGAAGACGGATAGAGTGACAACAGATTTCACGATGCACATTTAGAGGAGTCAGAAATACACAACTAGGGCAATGTGTAGATGTGCCCGGATATAATAAGCAGAAGCTACGTCCCACTCACTTTGTGTTTGACCCCAATCAGTTTGTCGTGAACCGCCGCCACTGCTGGGTCTTCCTCCTTGCCAGCGCCCGACGCACAACTCGCTTGGTTCGGGCACCCTGCGCACCCTGCAGCTTTACCAGCCTTTCAAAGGGAGATGGGCAATAAGAAAGACAAAAAGATTTAAAGAAATGCTCGCTAGTCCTTGCGCTAATGAGAAATGGGTGCACAGCACTGTGCACGAAAGGACTCCATAGTCAAGCATAGTTTTAGGCCCTAGCAAAAGCGATCTATCCATCCTACTCAAAACGCCAGTCTGGCTTTGTCAATAAGCTAGGGCAACATCATCACAATCTCCATCAGGTTAAATAGCGCCAGCTTTTAAGAATCTTTGTATTGTCTCTGCGCGTACCATGTCACTCCTTGTCCCTACGCATTCCTGAAGAGCCGAACACAAGAAAGGTAAGAGTTAGGCAGCACCTTATATCCTACGAAAAATGAACAGGGCAAAAGCGAGGCCGAGCGGTTAAAGGAATTGAAGCTGTTGTGCACATGCCTCGTTCGCGTTAGCCGGCTTATCGCTCATCTTATGCTGCTCCTCCTCTCTGGAGCTTGTAGAACTTGCTCCTGGGCACTGATGATTTGATGATCGCAGATCCCCTGAGGCTATTCTGGTACGAAGGGGGTTCTTGAGGCGATCACCGCCGCTCCTCCTCATCATCGTCTCATCGGCTCTCATCGGTCAAAAAATAAGTTGTTCATTTTTCATGCTCTCGAGTAGAGACTACATAGCCTAAGATTACTTGTACTCAGCTTACTAGTAGCTTCTTCTTGCATCCTATAGCTTCACTGGTCTCTGGACGATGAGAGATGTTGCTGTTAAGTGGGCACTCTCTTATCGTATACAAGTTTACACCTGGCCTGCATTGCTGACAATATTGCCATTTCATTAGCCCATTTCAAATTATTGCGGCAATAAACTGACGACCATTTAATCTAGTAAGGTAGATAAGCTATAGAAAGCAAAGGTGGAATAGCTACACATCTCAATGGATCTCCACGCTGTCAAAGAGAGATTAGAGCGCCTCCAGGCCAAGATCGCGCCCCACGAAGAAAACTGGGATCACATTGCGAGCTCGCCGGCAACAGCGGCAAGCGCAGCAAACCTGCAGTCTGCTCTTAGATCCATAGCAACGGCTTTAGATAACATCAAAGTTGTAGACCCTGCTAGCCTTGCAGATACATCTTCGATAACGGCTGCAAGCGGTAGTATTCACGGTATCGACAGCTGTACTGTTGGTAGTAGCAATGGCCTGAGCAGTCATGGTAGCAATTGCGAGTTGAGCAGCAGTGCTAGTACAAACAGCAGTTCCACTACTGTTGGCAGCTCCAAGGGCAGCATTGACCCATTTGTTTCAAGTTCCACAACCCCAAGCCCATCGAATGATGAGGCTGTTGCTGCGCCAGCGGCACTGAATCAGCATGTGTCAGAATTATTGTCTGCTGCGGCGCTTCCTGCTTCTCCGACCTCTCCCAGAGACTTCTCTGCAGCAAGCTCTGATGCTGACGGTGGGGTGAGAGCTGAAGTTGAGGACTCTAGCAGTGAGTGGGAGTGTGAGAGATGTACCTTCATCAACGCGTCTTCCAAAGTTTCATGTGCTCTGTGTGCGACGCGGCGCCCCAAACCTCGTCACTCACTGAAGCCAAAGAAAGTAGAAAGCAGCAAAGAAAAAGTGCCTTCGAAAAAGGCGAAAGGCTCAAGTAAGAGAAGTGAAAGCGGAATAGCTCCCTTAAAACAGGCTACGAAATCGAAAAAAAGGAAGCCTTCCCTGAAGGATAGCTATGTGCAACAGCAACTTGACATGATTGAAACCTGCATTGAATGCGGCAAATCTACATCCAACCCAGGCGAGGAATACACAGTTTTAAGGTGTGGTCGCAGAAAAAAATGCATCCGCGAAACGCACTTGCATTGCTCTGGGCACGATACAATACCGAGGGGATACTGGCTTTGCGGATTCTGTTCGCGGTATTTTTACCTCACCTCGAACAAGGAAACTTTGGAGAAAATCGCTTCGAAGAAAGGTTTAAACGTTGAGGTACTCTTGGCATTAAACAAGGACCGTTTTCCCGGCACTCTAAGAGCAAAGGACGAGCTTCAAAAGAATACTGATATATTATTGCAAGCTCCACCTCCCAAGTCACTCCTTAATGGCGTTGATTTCGAGACTGGTTATCCTGAGGACGAGACAGCAACTGCACTCGAGGAAGCCCCCAAAGCGTTGAAGCGTGTGGTTGCCAAAGAAGGAGCCAAAAAGCGCAGTCGGTATATAGATAGCTCAGGCTCAGAAGAAGAAAGTGCTGACGACGATATTGACAACCGCATATCTAGTGGCGTCAACATGGGTGATGTCTCAACAAGCAGATTAGAAGCCCCTGCGGTCGGTTCAACAAGCTCGCCCTCTTCACCCGATGTCCTTGCGCCAATAGTGAGGCCGTTGCCAGTGCCGCGATGGGGCCCAAAGCCATGGGGTACTTCGCAGTGGTCTGGAGAAGCCCAGCAAGAGATAGTAGCACGGTGCCGCGCAGGAAACGCGTCAGGGGTGGCCTCCTTGCTTGCAGAAGCAGCGGATATCACTTGTCACGGCGCTCGCGGAGTCGACAGCACCATTACATGGTTGAGTGAGGCCGCCGACGCCACGAAACCAGAGTTCAGTGGATTGTCTTTGGTACACCATGCTTTGCTTTGTGCTGACTCAAATAAACGGCCTGCAACTCTAGCGGTATTGTTGAGCTTCAGTGACAAGCATCTGAACGAGGAGCAAAGAGCAGCAGTTCTCACTTTACCGACAAGACCAGTGGTTGAACCTATATCGTCCGTTGTAGCTTCTGGAGGAGGCTCCGTGACTATGGCAGCAGCAATCACCGCACTACCCGTGGGAAATTCTACACCATTACACCTCTGCGCCGCAGCAAGTGATGAAGTCTGTGCGCGCATGATCATCGCGGCAGCTTTACGCTGGGGTCTTCTGTCCCTGGCCAGCTACAGGAACGTCGATCACCGTGCAACTCCTGCACGAGATACTGATTCAGCAGCCACTCTTAAAGAGGGTATTTCGGCCCTTGGTGGGCGGGATAGTCTTGGCCAAACGCCGTGTGCGGTAGCTCTGAAACACCATGGTAACGTGAACCTCGTGTTGCACCTCGCTGGCTTGAAACTTTGCAAGGGTACTTACCGCACTTGGAATCAATTTTACCTTGATTTACTTGTGCCACTCGACTGCGAAGGCAACGATGCATGTGCGTTGCTGGCTGTAGCTATCGCTAACAGCTCCAATATGCGCATTGGAGCCGCAACACCGGTTGCAGCAATGGCAAAAATGGTGCGTGCCATTGAGATGGCACAGCCAGATGGGGACGAAAGTGCCACTGCTGCTTCTACAACTCTTGATGGTGGTGGCGGATTTGAAACTTCCGAGGATCCACGAGACATGGCTCATCAAAGCTTACGATTGAAACTTGTCCACAGTTTGCAAGAGGCCCTAGTGGCAGTTGCCACCAATGGTCGCAACAATAGCGACTTAACCATTTCAGAGTGGAACGCAGCAGCAAGTGTCTGGCGAGTGCTTTTACCACGGCTGCCTTTGGGAAGTAGCACGCAGCAAGAAGAAGATGACATTCCAAACGCTGAGCTTAGGGAAGAAGAATGTCGCCAGGAAACGGATTTGCAAATGCGGCTACGGAAGTTGAGCGATCCGATCCACGTTGCCATTGCTGCGCGAGACTTCGAACTTCTCGGGTTAGCCATTACTCACCGCGACCGACTCGCTCGCACCGTTGCCACCGTACCAAGTCATCTCCACATCGCGGTAATTGTAAATTACTCTCACTCTCTCTCGGAAGTCTTTTTATTTTCTCATTCCTGTGTTGATTTGAGTTTGAATTTCGTCGTTCTTCCAATAAAATCGATTGATCCTGTAACCTCGTCCTTATGTCAGGTAATCTATGGATGGGTTGAAGGTGCTGCGCTCTTACTTTCACGTGGTTGTGCTGATCCTAACGCTACTGATGCAGATGGTTGCACCCCCCTCATGCGGGCCATTGACAGCGCCCGAGGCCGAGGACCATCATCTGCACAGACGCCATCAGATAGTTCTCTCTCCATCGAGTTGGGAACACGTGAGAGTACCATCACTAGCACCGGTAGTAGCAACAAAAGAAAGTGTTGCGAAGATAACGAACAGCCTAGCACTCTACTGCCAGCGATGCCCCACTCCATGGTAGCGCTCTTTTTACAACAGGACAGCCTTGACCTGGCCGCTGCTGATAAATGTGGGCGCACAGTCATGCATCGCTTGTTTGCACCTTGTGGATGCCCGGACTACAGCTCTGGCAATGTGGAAATACAGGTGTCCGAGGAAGTTCGGGCAGAGCTATTAGGAATAATGCTGGGTTCTTCTTCATCTTCGGGGCTAAAAGCCTTAGAAGTGGCTTTGACGCAACGATGCAACGGAACAGCAGCAGGAGCAACGCTTTCCAACATGGCAGAAGAAGACGTTAGCGGAACTGTAGGCTATACGGCAGCGGAATTGCTCCGAATGCCGCCTGATGGCTGTAGCATTTCGCCTGACGACGAGAGTGTTGGCTGCGTGCGCTGGCAGGAAGTTGATGAGCTGTTGGAAGAATTCGAAACGGTATGTTCAAGGCTAATGAATTTCGTTCTGTTGTGTTGAATACCGACAAGATAATCTTCATTCTTTGTAGTGCAATGGACTGTAATATATTCACTAGTTGTTGCGCACATCTCTGCCCATCTTTCATATGACGGTCTCACGTTCTATGCTTTTTCAGTTGGAATGCATTGCTCTCTCGGCCCAAACCGAGAGGCCTTCAAAGGAAAGCCTGCGCGAGGCACTCGTGGAGGTATGTGCCTCCCTCATTTTGAATGAAAGGATAGAATTGGCCTACGGTAGAGTGTCTTCCATTACTCCTCTCGTCGGATCTTAACATCCTGATACAAACATCTTTTTGTTCATATTTGCTATGCTAAGATTTTGCCGCGCGAGAGGTTTGGAATTTCGGCTACACCTTTCCCTTGGTCGCTTGCGTGGGGCGGCAATGCAGAGAGCGAAGTGAGCACAGAAAGTTTGGGTGGCCACCCGCAACCTCAAGGATCGCTTCGCGTTACGACCACTCTAGCCACCGTAGCAAGAGAATCCCCTGCGAAGAAGAAACAAAAGAAAGTCAAGGACTCACAACTGACGAACTCTGTATCTACAAGTGCCACTAGCACAACCAGTACGTCGACAAAAGCACCTTTGCCCACTCTACGGCATGATTTCGTTTACCTTGCCACTTCTGTGCCTTCGCCAGAAGTCGAGGTGCATTTTTGCCGCCCTTCCACTAGTCCCAGCCCCTGCACGGTGAGGGGAAAATAAATGAACAGAATACCAAAAATAACCCTAAATTCAACCCTAACCCTATCCTTCGACAAGCCTTAACTCTTTTACGGGGGATACACCAAGTAACAAAGTAAACCCACCTTTTCAAGCATTCTTTGATGCCTCCCCTTAACCTTCATCTCTATGCCTATGTAACGAATGCAGGGTGTGTCAATCGAAGACTATGCCAATGCTGCAAGGGTCGCAAGTAGCGATTTTGCTTCAAATGTATCGATTGGCAAGAAAGATTTCGTCCCCGAATCAGGGTCCTTGGTAAGGATGTATATTATTTTTTAATTGCTCTTTTCTTTTATCGGAGTATTAATTTCTTTTTTGAATGGCAAAATGATGTCAAAATGAATTTCTATTCCAAATTTATCCTGATATGCAGCTCCAGCGCTTTGGTTCGGCAACCGTTGAAGGTCTAGCAGCGATTATTTACTCGAAAGTAGCGCCAAAGAAGGCGGAGTCCCGTGCGGGTGCTTTTAAAATGGTGCCTGCGAGTACTGCATTGATGCAAGCGAGAGAGCGTCAGAAAGCTCAAGAAGATGCAGAAGAAAATGAATTGTTGTTTGAGTCGAGGCTTTACAAGGTTTGACCAAGTCAGAAAACCTAATTACACTTTGAAACATCTATTCATCTAATTTCCTTTGGTTCTCTCCCGCTTTCGTGAAACAATAGGTGGATGCTGCTCTCTGGCATCTTGCTGACAATAGTAACGAAAGCTGCGATAACAACCAACGTTCCAGTTCCAGTAGCGGTACCAATCGGTGTGCCAGTAGCAGTAGCAGTAGCAGTAGCAGTAGCAGTAGCAGTAGCAGTAGCAGTAGCAATTGCAGTAGCAATTACAGTAGCAGTAGTGAAAGCACAACATCAAAGGCAAGCAGCGGTCTATGTGTGCGGGTGCGGTGTTTGGGGCAATTGATTCGACGAGCGGCTATTCGTTTCAGAGAAGCAAACGCCTTCATGGGGGAAAAGTTTACGGAAGATGGTCAACTCATGTGGAATGCCTTAGAGCCGGGTGGTCTAGCTAAAATCCACCGTGCAGGTGGAAGCATGAAGCCTTTTAATGCTTTGTCCTACGCCAGCAGCATCAGCATCAGCAGCATCAGCAGCAGCAGCAGCAGCAGCAGTGAATCGCATGTACCTGCAAGAGAATGGGTGTTTTTACTGCAAGAGGTTATGAATCATTTGACTCGCTGCATTTTTTCTTCATAAGTTTACCATTGCTCCTTTGTACGCCTTGTATTAGACGTGCTTCTATTGTTCTTTCTCATGCTCCTAGGTACTTGAGTGGCCCGCTGACAGTAAGAGTACTAATAAGCGCTACAGTGAAGCATCTGCGGCAAGCGCAATCGTGAAATTGTTATTAGGCTTAGACGAACGCATGAATGCAAAGATGGAAGCGTTCAGCGATGGTTGGGCTCGGGATCCTGTGTTGTCGACTCGTAGCAGCAGCAGCAGCAGCAGTCTCAACAGTGGTTATGCCAATCACACTTTGTGGAGTGAGCGCGAATGCTGGGCTGGGGGCTTGCGCAGCCTTCTGGACTCACCTGCCAACCCCTCTGAAAATGATGGCACGAGTAATGGGACAACACGATTGCCACTGACGCTGGCAGCTGTGGAGCCGTTTCTGGTGCTCTTTCTTGAGAGGTAGCAGTTCAGTTAACTTATTTTCTTTGATTTGTTTATGGTTTTTACCTGAATTCATGCATCTTAAGCCGAAAGCCCTTCCTGTTCATTTGTACCCTCGATCGTAATGGTTCATCTTACCATCTTGTAGGTGCCCATCTCCTCGGACCCATGACCACAATTGGAAGCGGCACCAGTCACATGCTCTCTATGAGCAAACAAAAGAAGGGTTATGGAAGGCTACGAAGTTACGCAAGAAAGTAGCGGAATGTAGTTGGTGCAGCGACTGTAGCCCTGACGCCTGTCAATGCAACCTCCTACAACGCGGCCCTCGATTCGCTCAGCCTCCCCTCGAGGTGGCAACGAAATTTATGACACATCATACCCTTCCCTTGTCCCTTTTCCTTCATTTTCAAGTCTTAATATGGTGTCTGTGTGTTTCGCGCTTTGAATAACACTGCAACGCAACGATATAACATCCAGGTGTTTTACTGCAACCCTGACAAAGGATTTGGTGTTCGAAGCCCCGTCAATTTACCCCAACATGCGTTCATTTGCGAATATGTCGGCGAAATCTTTGACTCGAAGAAAGACGGAGGAGCACGTGACTATCGGTGCGATAAAATTGGGGTTTATAAATAAAGATTGCACTTTTAATTTTGCTACAGGCGAGGGCATTGCACACATAACCACGACAAGAGAAGTCAATACTCTCTGCGTCGTCTGTGGCTTGATTTTGTCGTGCATTTATCACTTCTTTTCCACATTTTGTTGTTGTCTGCTTTGTATTCTGTTTCCTTTCTATAGCTACGCGAAGGAGGAGCGAATGCAGTACATATTACCGCTCGGCGATTCAACGGCTAGCGTGGCGATTGATGCCACTCTTATGGGCAACGTTGCTCGGTTCCTGAACCACAGCTGTGCGCCCAACATTTACAAGGTTGCGTGCGCTACAACATTTTAAAATATTTACAGGCCAAGAAAAAAGCAGCATGAGCTCTTAAGTCCTTTTGTCTTCTCAAGGAATTTGTGTTTATATGGCCCTCTTTCCCATTTCTTTTGGGTGTTCGTCTTTATTGTTTACTGTTTTCGGTAGGTTGAGGTTTTTGGCGATCGTGCGGACAAGCTAAACTTCCGAGTGGCATTTTTCACGTCCAGAGCTGTGGAGGCAGGCGAGGAGCTCACTTGGAGTTACGGGAAAACGTACGGTAGCCGAAAGACGGATAAAAAGTGCCACTGCGGTGCACTTGGATGCAATGGGAAGATGCCGTAGGGAGGGAATATGGGAATATGGGAATATCGGAATTTGGAGCGAGTGGAGAAAGGAGGGGATGGAAGTATTAAGCTTCCTGCCCTCTACAGTTAATCTGTACACACAATTATCTATACGATTTTGACTTGCGCGCAACGCATACGCGCACACTTCTGCCCGCAGCATTTACTTCTTTGTCATTTGGGTTTGTATGAGTTCGATTTTGAGTTCGAACAGGTGGTGTTGATATCATATCTACGATAATGTGATTAGTTCATATATCTGCCATTCCAACCTCCAACACGAACTCGCCATGGCTTGTGGCTTGAACTCCGAAGCCATATCCCTGTCTGCAGATAAGCTTCTTTCGATTTCTGGTGGTGCTGGCCACGTCGCACGCATGCCCATGAGCCGGGCGCCACGGCAATTACTGACTGGTTGGGTATCGCATTCTCGACCGATTGGTTGTCCACAGATGACTTGGGGCAGGACGTTGGAGAACGCGCTCAAAAGTAAGGGCATTTCGAAGGATTTAGATGAGTGGATCGCCATTGCCAAGGACAGGTCGAAGTGGAGACAGCTGACTCACTCCATTCCCAAACCTCCTGATGCCTGATG
>Ga0307931_1002850_pt1 | contig 10854 bp, 9 predicted proteins | sample OrgLakmetageno47_FD_201816 | JGI IMG/M metagenome (GOLD analysis project Ga0307931, IMG submission 201816) | Saline water microbial communities from Organic Lake, Antarctica - #47 | ecosystem: Environmental > Aquatic > Non-marine Saline and Alkaline > Saline | place: Antarctica: Organic Lake... | reverse complement strand
AAACCCATATATCTTCCATCAAACGCCACGGACGCTAGTCGTGGTCGTCCTCCAGCGTTTTTCGAAACCCTCGCAAGGCCCTCCACCTCGAGAGCAAGTCGACTGCGTATACCCCGAAGAGTGCAGGAAGCATAATACTTCCACCCCCTTCTAAAGTGGAAACTGTTCATGAAATAATTTTGAAACCGGACTTAAGTCGTTTCTGCGTCTGTTTCTGCATTGAAGAGAGCGCGCCGTTGTTCAGTCGAAATTTATCATTTACTTATCTTGTGACGTGAATCGTTATTACTGGGCAACACTGGCCTCAAAGATCGAAGGACCGGAATTTGAGTGCTTTGAGTTAACAGGAAAAAATACTACGCAATAGAGCGTGCCATTGCTTTTTGCGTATTGCTTTGAGCAAAAGGACACTCAGCCGAGACAAACTTGTCATGGGGATATACTTTTCTGTTGCTATTTGCCACGGATTATGTCTGTATATTTGGGGTGTATTTCACCAGAGTATAGATGAACATTTGATGCAAAAAGACACTCAGCCCAGTCAGACTTGCTCTGGAGGATTCATCAATACGCACTTTTTTGCTATCTGTTGATATTTCGTATTCCGAAAAAAATATAGAAATAGAGGTTAAAGCCGACGACAGAAGAAGAAGACCACGCGGATATCTACGAGGCATGCATTAAGCTTTAATTCTTCGCCAATGAGGCCACTTGCGCATACTCTGGCTGGCATCACCTATCATCCATTATCGCCGTAGGAAACGCCAAGACTCGCTGAGCTGAAAATTACACAAATATTACCGGAAACTCTAGCGGCCCCGGTGGCGAGAGGAGAGCGAAGGTACAGAGAAAAAATAGACGTCAGCACTCCAACTGAATTGAGGCAGTGAGCTAGGGAAAAATATAGGAAGACGCGCGAAGCATAAGCACAGAACAAAACAATTAGCCGCGTGAAGTGAGTAAGTAAGTGAGTTTTTGGCCGTGGCGGTCGAATCACACCGGGATGCTTTGTTGCTGTGTGGCTGTATGCTACGTTACTACGTACCTGTAAAGTAAACCCGAAGCCGAATTCGACCACACAAGCAATTCAGGCAGGGGATCTAACTACACTGCGAAGCGCTTTGTGCTGGTGTAAATTTATGGCACTTTCCTGTTATTTACAACCCCCCCCCCTACCCCGGGAGGCTCAAAATGGCTCACCGCCTAACGTTTGTGCGTAAGCCTTATGCTCGACCGCCGGGGCCTTGTATAAGCCCCGAACGCCCAGTGGGACCAAAGCCAACACCAACACGCCAACACCCCCTTACTCCCAATGTCCCGATGCCTAGTCCTGCCCAGTCTAGTCTACGCCATACTGTACGTTGTACTTTTTAAATTTCTTTTAAAAAAACAAAGTTAGGCATTAGGCATTAGACAAGGGCGCACTAGCACTAGCCACACGGCCACACGGATAGCGATAGTTTTGAGAACCCCGAGCACTGAAAGCCGAGCTCGGGGCCCGAGCCTTGCTTTCAGTCTGCCTCCGTAGATGCCGACTAGAAAGCGCTCCGCCTGTTGATCACTGCGTTATTCCTTCCTCGTCGGGGCTCGAAGTCTCTCAACCAGTATGTTACTGAATACTGGATAACTGTTAAATGCGGTAAAAATCTCGTATTCATGAACACAGATACTTGATACGACTCGGCCGTTTCATCGCACTAACGAACCGAAAAATAATTCACTCTAGCAAATGAACCAGATCGCTTTTGACTAATTTGAACTACCTTTCGCACATAAGTAAGTATCCTCGTCTGCTCTGTTGAACTCTTTCGACAACCACTTTTCTGAAGGTATAACAACAAGTAAAGTGTGCCCACGATCTCCACGCCGACCTGTCCTTCGCAATACTACTCAATTCCCTAAACTTTCAAAGGATGCCAGAGCTGAAAGTACCACGAGGTGTATAATCTTTCCCCTGCACTCCTCAAATCACGACGAGTGGAACACTGGTTCGGTATGGGCGATGCACTGATTCACAACTTTCAAGAGATGAGCATTCTCAAGTGCCGCAGCCACCCGTTCTTTGTCATTTAATTGTTTATTCACTGCAAATTCGGACGAATGAGCCCCTGGGGTGATCTTAACAGTGATCTTAAAGCGCGAAGGTATTGAGCGCAATAGTTTCACTCGAATGCACAGCCCGATCAAAGTCGCCATACTACAGTGGGGTATAGTAGGAGTGAAGAAGACGTCACACTGGCATGCAGAATCGTCGACGTGAATATTTTCAAGAGCCATAACGTTGAGTTGCTCCAACGTGAGTGGGTGCTCAGGGTCATTGAGATGTCTCAAGTGTTCGAAGACTTCCAATCTATCTATCTCATGCCGAGTCGATGGAGGCGACAGTCCCAATTCATCGACGACGTCAAATACATTAAGATGGCCCCGGCCTTGGACAAAGTGAATGGTGGGGTTTTCGTTCTGCATGGTCAACACACCTGTTATCTGCTTGCTCCTGTCAATGCTAGTTTCCTTTTTGTACTCTCTGTAGTAGTCGCCGCAACCTTCTGAATTGGAATCTTCTCCAGAGACGGTGCGTTCAAGTTTTTCTGCAGTACGTTGATACTTGCGTGGAAATTGGTCAGCAATCAAAGGAATTAAATTATGCTAGTGCTGCCTGAAGTGGCTCACTTTTAGACGATAGGAGGTGGATGCGGGCGATGGGCTAGCTTTAGCTTATTCGGTTATCAGTACTCGGCACTCAGCACTCATTTCTCGTTCCGTCATTTCGCTCTGCCGCTTCGCTTTCTGCTCGCTGCTGGCTTCGAAGGATGATGATGTACAGGGTGGTGAAGATTTCGTCATTGAGAAGCTAAGCAAGTGCGCTACTACGGCGCCACAGCGCTAGCTACAACTTGTCAGCTTGTTAGCGTCAGACAAATTTAGAGAGCACTGGCGCAGCTGGCTAGCTAGAGTTAACGAGCTAACCTTACAGTAGAGTGACGTCTCTACTGTATAGCTAGGCACAAGTACTTCGACATCAGGGAGATCTTTCTACAACTGTCGAAGCGACCACCCTTCGCTAGCGTGAGGGAGGTAGATGGCTGCTGCCAAAGAGGTACGAAGGCGAGAGTATGTTTCAGCGGCAAATCGAAAAAGTTACACTTCTAAAGACAGCACCACACCTTTTTTGAGAAATTCTATTCAGCAGCATGAGGATTTAGTCAGTATATGCAAGGCGATGACTTCCACATTTTATAAAATATCAGGGTATACTCATCTCCTGGCCCAAAACTGAATAAGAGATTAAGTAAACATTTGCCAGAAATTATGTCCATTGCAGCACTAGGGCTTGTTTTATTTGGCTGGAAGATAGTTTAACGTTTACATTACTCCTAATACGTTTTTATTCAACTATCCTCTTGTGGGCGTAGTCTCCGTACTGTTTTTGATGTTAACTCAGTGGTAATTGACGCTGAATATGCTTTTGTTCTTGATAGGTGTTCGATATCGTACCCTTAGTGCAGCATGTTCTAGATCAAGCATTGAATGATGAAGGCAAGGCAAATGTGCCCACTAATGGTACTGATTGCCTTGTTGGAAAAGAAGTATCTTCAAAGATTTGTGCAGCTAAGGAATACCTGAAGGAGCTGCCCCTCTCACATTTAAATTGTGATGCCCTTCGTATTGAGGTCAGCCATGCCAAAGCCCGTCTATCAAGATTACGAGCCATGGCTGGCGAGGATTAGATTATCACTTGGACTGTGCTCCAAGTCAGTGTTGCACGTATCTGTGGAGAACTTTTTCGCGATTTCAATCCGCGAGAGATCGGCTGCGGCTGCCCTGTATGAATCTGTGGTTCCAAATTTGAACTCGAAGTGATGAGGACTAATGGACTCCGGAGTTATTCCACGGGAAGATGTATAGTAAAGACATATACGATGTGCGATGTGCGTAAGTTGAATTCGTCAAGGGGCAAGGGGAAGTGTATGGGTGAGATGCGAGATCTCAGATCTCATACTTTTATCATTAATCATTAATCTCGCAAGAGGGATCTTAAATACCGAGACCAGGCAATATAAATTAAAGGGAACTGGCGCATATGCTCATGTCGTTTTTGCCGATTGAAACTCCCTCGAGGACCCTGGTGTTCACTTCCAACGCCGATTTCTAGCTCAAGGACTAGCATAGGCCCCTGGCCTAGATATTCCCAGCCCACTTCAGACCCAGCACCCATGAGACAAGGCGAGTGCGCGGTTGTAGTTGAGGTGTTGAGGTATTTGAGAGGTGGCCGCTGGCTGCTGGCGTGGCGGTGCCTGGCCGGAGACTTCGAGGTGTGTTGTTGGTTGTTGGTTGTTGCTGGTTGCTGGTTTTTGGAACTCGAACTCGAACTAATACAAACCCAAATGGCACAGAAGCCAATGCTGCGGGCAGAAGTGGGAATGCGCGTGCGTTGCGCAAACAAAGCAGGTGCGGAATGATTCAGCCCCGAAGAGTGCAGGAAGCATAATACTTCCACCCCCTTCTAAAGTGGAAACTGTTCATGAAATAATTTTGAAACCGGACTTAAGTCGTTTCTGCGTCTGTTTCTGCATTGAAGAGAGCGCGCCGTTGTTCAGTCGAAATTTATCATTTACTTATCTTGTGACGTGAATCGTTATTACTGGGCAACACTGGCCTCAAAGATCGAAGGACCGGAATTTGAGTGCTTTGAGTTAACAGGAAAAAATACTACGCAATAGAGCGTGCCATTGCTTTTTGCGTATTGCTTTGAGCAAAAGGACACTCAGCCGAGACAAACTTGTCATGGGGATATACTTTTCTGTTGCTATTTGCCACGGATTATGTCTGTATATTTGGGGTGTATTTCACCAGAGTATAGATGAACATTTGATGCAAAAAGACACTCAGCCCAGTCAGACTTGCTCTGGAGGATTCATCAATACGCACTTTTTTGCTATCTGTTGATATTTCGTATTCCGAAAAAAATATAGAAATAGAGGTTAAAGCCGACGACAGAAGAAGAAGACCACGCGGATATCTACGAGGCATGCATTAAGCTTTAATTCTTCGCCAATGAGGCCACTTGCGCATACTCTGGCTGGCATCACCTATCATCCATTATCGCCGTAGGAAACGCCAAGACTCGCTGAGCTGAAAATTACACAAATATTACCGGAAACTCTAGCGGCCCCGGTGGCGAGAGGAGAGCGAAGGTACAGAGAAAAAATAGACGTCAGCACTCCAACTGAATTGAGGCAGTGAGCTAGGGAAAAATATAGGAAGACGCGCGAAGCATAAGCACAGAACAAAACAATTAGCCGCGTGAAGTGAGTAAGTAAGTGAGTTTTTGGCCGTGGCGGTCGAATCACACCGGGATGCTTTGTTGCTGTGTGGCTGTATGCTACGTTACTACGTACCTGTAAAGTAAACCCGAAGCCGAATTCGACCACACAAGCAATTCAGGCAGGGGATCTAACTACACTGCGAAGCGCTTTGTGCTGGTGTAAATTTATGGCACTTTCCTGTTATTTACAACCCCCCCCCCTACCCCGGGAGGCTCAAAATGGCTCACCGCCTAACGTTTGTGCGTAAGCCTTATGCTCGACCGCCGGGGCCTTGTATAAGCCCCGAACGCCCAGTGGGACCAAAGCCAACACCAACACGCCAACACCCCCTTACTCCCAATGTCCCGATGCCTAGTCCTGCCCAGTCTAGTCTACGCCATACTGTACGTTGTACTTTTTAAATTTCTTTTAAAAAAACAAAGTTAGGCATTAGGCATTAGACAAGGGCGCACTAGCACTAGCCACACGGCCACACGGATAGCGATAGTTTTGAGAACCCCGAGCACTGAAAGCCGAGCTCGGGGCCCGAGCCTTGCTTTCAGTCTGCCTCCGTAGATGCCGACTAGAAAGCGCTCCGCCTGTTGATCACTGCGTTATTCCTTCCTCGTCGGGGCTCGAAGTCTCTCAACCAGTATGTTACTGAATACTGGATAACTGTTAAATGCGGTAAAAATCTCGTATTCATGAACACAGATACTTGATACGACTCGGCCGTTTCATCGCACTAACGAACCGAAAAATAATTCACTCTAGCAAATGAACCAGATCGCTTTTGACTAATTTGAACTACCTTTCGCACATAAGTAAGTATCCTCGTCTGCTCTGTTGAACTCTTTCGACAACCACTTTTCTGAAGGTATAACAACAAGTAAAGTGTGCCCACGATCTCCACGCCGACCTGTCCTTCGCAATACTACTCAATTCCCTAAACTTTCAAAGGATGCCAGAGCTGAAAGTACCACGAGGTGTATAATCTTTCCCCTGCACTCCTCAAATCACGACGAGTGGAACACTGGTTCGGTATGGGCGATGCACTGATTCACAACTTTCAAGAGATGAGCATTCTCAAGTGCCGCAGCCACCCGTTCTTTGTCATTTAATTGTTTATTCACTGCAAATTCGGACGAATGAGCCCCTGGGGTGATCTTAACAGTGATCTTAAAGCGCGAAGGTATTGAGCGCAATAGTTTCACTCGAATGCACAGCCCGATCAAAGTCGCCATACTACAGTGGGGTATAGTAGGAGTGAAGAAGACGTCACACTGGCATGCAGAATCGTCGACGTGAATATTTTCAAGAGCCATAACGTTGAGTTGCTCCAACGTGAGTGGGTGCTCAGGGTCATTGAGATGTCTCAAGTGTTCGAAGACTTCCAATCTATCTATCTCATGCCGAGTCGATGGAGGCGACAGTCCCAATTCATCGACGACGTCAAATACATTAAGATGGCCCCGGCCTTGGACAAAGTGAATGGTGGGGTTTTCGTTCTGCATGGTCAACACACCTGTTATCTGCTTGCTCCTGTCAATGCTAGTTTCCTTTTTGTACTCTCTGTAGTAGTCGCCGCAACCTTCTGAATTGGAATCTTCTCCAGAGACGGTGCGTTCAAGTTTTTCTGCAGTACGTTGATACTTGCGTGGAAATTGGTCAGCAATCAAAGGAATTAAATTATGCTAGTGCTGCCTGAAGTGGCTCACTTTTAGACGATAGGAGGTGGATGCGGGCGATGGGCTAGCTTTAGCTTATTCGGTTATCAGTACTCGGCACTCAGCACTCATTTCTCGTTCCGTCATTTCGCTCTGCCGCTTCGCTTTCTGCTCGCTGCTGGCTTCGAAGGATGATGATGTACAGGGTGGTGAAGATTTCGTCATTGAGAAGCTAAGCAAGTGCGCTACTACGGCGCCACAGCGCTAGCTACAACTTGTCAGCTTGTTAGCGTCAGACAAATTTAGAGAGCACTGGCGCAGCTGGCTAGCTAGAGTTAACGAGCTAACCTTACAGTAGAGTGACGTCTCTACTGTATAGCTAGGCACAAGTACTTCGACATCAGGGAGATCTTTCTACAACTGTCGAAGCGACCACCCTTCGCTAGCGTGAGGGAGGTAGATGGCTGCTGCCAAAGAGGTACGAAGGCGAGAGTATGTTTCAGCGGCAAATCGAAAAAGTTACACTTCTAAAGACAGCACCACACCTTTTTTGAGAAATTCTATTCAGCAGCATGAGGATTTAGTCAGTATATGCAAGGCGATGACTTCCACATTTTATAAAATATCAGGGTATACTCATCTCCTGGCCCAAAACTGAATAAGAGATTAAGTAAACATTTGCCAGAAATTATGTCCATTGCAGCACTAGGGCTTGTTTTATTTGGCTGGAAGATAGTTTAACGTTTACATTACTCCTAATACGTTTTTATTCAACTATCCTCTTGTGGGCGTAGTCTCCGTACTGTTTTTGATGTTAACTCAGTGGTAATTGACGCTGAATATGCTTTTGTTCTTGATAGGTGTTCGATATCGTACCCTTAGTGCAGCATGTTCTAGATCAAGCATTGAATGATGAAGGCAAGGCAAATGTGCCCACTAATGGTACTGATTGCCTTGTTGGAAAAGAAGTATCTTCAAAGATTTGTGCAGCTAAGGAATACCTGAAGGAGCTGCCCCTCTCACATTTAAATTGTGATGCCCTTCGTATTGAGGTCAGCCATGCCAAAGCCCGTCTATCAAGATTACGAGCCATGGCTGGCGAGGATTAGATTATCACTTGGACTGTGCTCCAAGTCAGTGTTGCACGTATCTGTGGAGAACTTTTTCGCGATTTCAATCCGCGAGAGATCGGCTGCGGCTGCCCTGTATGAATCTGTGGTTCCAAATTTGAACTCGAAGTGATGAGGACTAATGGACTCCGGAGTTATTCCACGGGAAGATGTATAGTAAAGACATATACGATGTGCGATGTGCGTAAGTTGAATTCGTCAAGGGGCAAGGGGAAGTGTATGGGTGAGATGCGAGATCTCAGATCTCATACTTTTATCATTAATCATTAATCTCGCAAGAGGGATCTTAAATACCGAGACCAGGCAATATAAATTAAAGGGAACTGGCGCATATGCTCATGTCGTTTTTGCCGATTGAAACTCCCTCGAGGACCCTGGTGTTCACTTCCAACGCCGATTTCTAGCTCAAGGACTAGCATAGGCCCCTGGCCTAGATATTCCCAGCCCACTTCAGACCCAGCACCCATGAGACAAGGCGAGTGCGCGGTTGTAGTTGAGGTGTTGAGGTATTTGAGAGGTGGCCGCTGGCTGCTGGCGTGGCGGTGCCTGGCCGGAGACTTCGAGGTGTGTTGTTGGTTGTTGGTTGTTGCTGGTTGCTGGTTTTTGGAACTCGAACTCGAACTAATACAAACCCAAATGGCACAGAAGCCAATGCTGCGGGCAGAAGTGGGAATGCGCGTGCGTTGCGCAAACAAAGCAGGTGCGGAATGATTCAGGAGGGAGAGGGGCATTGGCCAAATTCCTCGGTACATTTACAAAAAGCGAGATATTTGTGGGTGTTGCGCACTGCGCACTCCGCAAAACAATAAAGAGGAAGGCGCGCGAGCAAAGGAGCTCGTGACATGCAGAACACGAGGTCCACTCGGCAGAGGTCGAAGTGTGCCTTTCAGCGCGCAAGGCGCCTATTGTTCTGCCCCTGAGCCATAAGAGGCTTTGACGGGAAAGGAACTCCTTCCTCATTCGCGGAGTGGCAGTGAATAGAAAAGCCCCCCCTCAAAAATACAAACAACAACATGCAAGCGGGCCGCTTGTGGCCTAGTATCGGTCCCTCCCTATCACAGAGCCAAACCATATATCTTCCAGCAAACACCACGGACGCTAGTCGTGGTCGTCCTCCAGGGTTTGTCGAAACCCTCGTTTTTGGTTGCTGATTTATATTTTTATTCTTGCAACGAGCTGAATTCAAAAGCATTCTAATCTGGCCCTTTGGTACCTGCATTAGCATCGCAAAGGGAACTGTCGCAGATTACTGAGAGCATAAAACGAAGAACCCGCCTATGAAATAGCTTTCGATAAGCAGTATGGCCTGACTAGCAAGACACTCGCCTCGGTAATGAGTGCCGTCGCTGGGTCAGCAGCTTCATTCCGTTGCCATGGATAAAAATGGTTTCTAGTCTTCTTGAGACAGGCCCCGAAGGGCCGGGTTTTTGGCTGCGTTGCTGATTGTACCAGGGAAGTAGCGCGAGCTGCGGAAAGTAGCTGTGCCAGGAAGGCGCTGGTTACCGAGTTAGATAACGAGCCAAAACGAGACCATGTGAGAAAGGCGACTAGCGGGAGAAGAATAATATGCCGACTCCCAGCTGGCATTGTCGATTGCCCTGAAAAACGTGCCGCTCGGTATAACTCAGCACCTCTAACATACATCAACAACTAGGAGAGATAAATTCAGGGAAGTCAAAATCGCCAGTAATGGGTGATGCAGAATCCGTAGTGACGAAGAACCACAGAGCGATTTCGAAACTTCTATCATGAGATCGAAAGTTGCGAAACCCCTGGTCCTTATCCTGGAGGCATGTTTCTTCACTTGCTCTGGCTGGTTCACCTCCCTTCTTTTTCTTTTCGCGCATTCTTCGGGAGGGATTTCGCGCCCTATTCTCGAGGCAGGAAGATCGCACACCTGCCTGCGCTAGTGTACCGTGTCAGTGTGGTGCTAGTGTGGTCTTAGTGTGGTGTCCGTGCATTCGGCCAATTCAGACTTGTTCCGTAGTATTCGCCAATACGGAGCTCTGCCAATACGGAACTCTGCGCTCTCTATGTTGGAATTTCTTTGTAGCACTCGTTCGGCTACATGGGACTGAAAACCCTCCGCAACGGAAGTCCACGAACCTATTCCGATAGCCGTTCGCATTTAGGCTTGGACCGAGCCGATATCCGAATTGACGGGAGGTTTATAACCTCATCTAAAACACGAGACTTCGTGGGGGAAAATTTCTTCGTGAATCATGTATTGTGAAGTTTCTGCATAGGTTCCGGAGATGTCATCGACTTTTCCTCTGTGCCAAACGCCAACTGCCCAATGCTCGCAGTGGTTACGACAAAGGGACCGTTTACGCCAGGCCTCGCTTTTAATCTGGCCTACGAGACTCTGTAGACGCCGACTGAATGGCATCCTTCCAGTGAATATTTAATTCCAGTCCCCTGGAAGGGAGGAGTTCAGAAATTGCGGCCGTGGGCCAAATGGTCAAATGCCAGAGGCCAGGCAGAGGCAGGAGTTTCGTACGTATAGAGTGCTTTGCATGTGTATAACTTACATGAATTTCACATGCGCGCTATACGCAGCACGTACATGATTTCTGGGAGTATACTGAATTATTTTATACTTCATTAAAGCATCCCAGCCATCCTTGTTTCCTTGTTGTCTGATTGTCCACGATTCTCCGTCCATGTCTCGTCTCATATCACCAACCCCCAATCCGCATTAGAAAAAAACACGTAGAAAGATCAGAGAGGTCCAATAGAGAGCGAACTAAA
>Ga0307931_1002848_pt1 | contig 10855 bp, 13 predicted proteins | sample OrgLakmetageno47_FD_201816 | JGI IMG/M metagenome (GOLD analysis project Ga0307931, IMG submission 201816) | Saline water microbial communities from Organic Lake, Antarctica - #47 | ecosystem: Environmental > Aquatic > Non-marine Saline and Alkaline > Saline | place: Antarctica: Organic Lake... | reverse complement strand
CCTCGCTGCCGCTGCTGTCTCACCCGGGCGTGAAGTGATGCGTCCTAGGAGTGCCTCATCGAGTCCGATGCACATTAAAACCCTCGGGTCTTTGGCCGTTGAAATTGAGCGAGCGTACGACGAAGAGGACGCTGAACTTGCTGCCAAGCTCCAACAGCAGTACGACGAACTCAAAGAGGTGTGAGTGCGTATGATCCTCAGGGAGGGGAATGTGTGAGTTGGTTGTTTCCATGATCCTTCGATGATTCGACGAGCTCTTCAATTCTATACATGATGAGCAGATAAAATAATGCATCATTGCTGTGCTTTTTCAGATCGAGTGAGGTTATCTTCGTATTTAGGTGGTGCCCCTATTGTCAGCTGTCCCAGACTTTTGTACTCACCCGAGTTCATGGAGTGTGTCTTTTTATTGCGCACTCACTTTCTTTCCTGGCACCTTTAAGCCAGGCTATACGTACCGAATTGCGCACTCAATGATAGATCTCTTACTTTTATAGGTCCTTCTTACTTTCAAACCTAGCACTATACCTGGTGTGTGCCTCTTTGCGTTCACTTTCTACCTACCTTCACTTTCTAGGCCGGTACGACCAAGCCTCCCAATAGCCCAGTCAGCCCTGTAGGCGAAGCATCGGCTCAGGTCGAAGCCGGCGCGGCGGAGCCTCCTGACGAGCACTGCAACTTAGTCTGGCCGGGGCTGTGGGTTGGCGATCTGACCGCAGCCACAGAGCCGGCCAGACTGCTAGCGGCGGGGATTACACATGTAGTGGACTTAGGTGAGCGTAATCGCACGCGGGGTGCTATTTCTCTTATGTTTTCTTCTTCTTCTGGCTGGAGCTAGATTGAATTTAGGGAGGAGGGTATTGCGAAAGAAAGGCAGATAAAAAACGGTTGATTGAATATCGCGCTAGTGTAGGTGAGCTGGTCAGTGTGAGAATATTGCTGGACGATGACTATTGGAAGTTGAACCTTTTCAACGTTCTTAGTAAGAATGTGCTTTCCTCACCATCCCTGTGTGGATCGGCACGCTTCCTTTACCATTTCCCTCTCTTCCTCTTCACACCCATAATTCTTCCTCTTCTTTTCGCTGCTTCTGTCTTCTTCTTCTTCTTCTTCTGATTAGCCAACACCATCGACAGCCAATCTCACGTACACGGCACTCGGAACGTGCATTACATTGTTGCCGCAGCCGAAGGCGACTGGCAACAAAGGTGAATGATGATTCAAGAAGCAACGACAGTGAATGTGCTTCTTTGTTGTCTTATTTCAACGAGATAGTGTTGTTGTATTTCACACGCTTTTGCTGAGTTCAATCCTTGATTGGTTTGGCCTGACCGAAGACCTCTTGGCTTGAAAATCCAATATTCATTCATACCTTCCTCTCCTTGTGTCTACGTTTCCCCTTCGTCTTCAGCTGCCCCACAGTAGTGGCCAAAATGGTGGTGCGAGTTGACGACGTTGACGATGCTCCTCTGGTACGAGAAGACGAGAGGGGCGTGGTGGAAGTAATATAGTTGTTATGAGCTATCGCGAATAAAAGAAGAGTTGAACGAGCGTGCTTCATTCTCTTCTCCTCTTTTCTGCATTTTTTCGTCGAGTACTCATGTGCTTGGATGCTCCTCCATTCTACATGCAAACATTCTCGCCACCCACTTCTATATGAAAAAAGGACACCCATTTCGACGCGATGAACGACTTCATTCACGACAGCCGGGCCAGCGGTGGGGCCGCGCTGGTGCATTGCTTCCGAGGGAAGTCGAGATCAGCCACCGCCGTGATTCAATATCTGATGCAGCGCGAAGACTTTACGCTCAAGGTGTGTGGTGATAGTCGCGCGCGCGTCTAAAACCGTGCATTGGGCGCCTGCTTGTAGCAAGTTTTTGGATATTGTGTGATGACACTTCCACTATAATCTTCGAATGGTTGTCCTCTTCAAGCACTAGCCTTGTGCAATGGCCTTGTGCACCAAATCTATCTCGTTTTGCTCTTTTTCTTTGTGTTTCGCTTGCTTCCAGCAATCTCCCTCTGACGCTCGTCGTACTATCTAGCTTTCTCTCATCTTGCCTTTCAACCAATCAACCACAGGCGGCGCTCGATCGTGTCACCGCTGCCAGGCCCATCATTCAGCTCAACGTAGGCTTCCGGAAGCAACTCATGGAGCTCGAGAAACGCTTGAGGCCGGGTAAGGGAACATCATGCACATGTAAACACGAACGTAGGGGAGGAAGAGACTACTACACACCACGAGAACCACAAATTCACCAGAATGAGCACAGTCATGCGCCACTATTCTTGCTCTGATTTGCTCTCCACGTTATCTCGTACGCTTGAATTCGTCATTTCTGCCTATTTTTAAACACTTGCCACTCCTCTCGCAGCCCTCCTCATCTCCCTGTTTTGATTTTCAAATGCAATGCCAGACGAGCCTCCTTCAGTAGTGTTGAAGCTGAAGAGCAGTAAACCAGTCTTATCGTCTTCGAGCCGCCCAAAAACCCGAAAGGCAAAAGAGGAGCCGGATGCCGCTGGTGGTAGATCATGAGAGTCCCGGGGTATTACGAAGCGAGCTGGGCACTGTTTTTTGGCTTTGCTCAGAGCTCAGAGGGCAGAAGACCTTGACAAGCGAAGTGAGTTGGACCTGGCGTAGCCGGTTTCTTGGGTATATGTATAAATCATCCGGGCTTTCGTTCGGTCGTAGTCAAAAGTATCATTTCAATTAAGACCTTTAAAAGAATACAAAAGCAAGTTTTAGAAGCAGAAGGGTTCATGGTTTATATTATCCCTGAGTTCCAGGATACATAGAATGAATGGGGGATTGACATCAATTTTTTTCGAATTCGTTTTCCTTCTTGGTGGCTCTGAAACCGAAACCGAAAGGAACGTTTAATTCATGCTTCGAAATTCTTTTGGACGTCGCCCTTCGATACATGTGCTTGTCTAATTATAAAAGTCCATGCCAAGTTTAAGTAGCAGTGTCGCAGGGCCATCAGGGAATACCCCCCCCTTTTTTTTCTGTTGTCTCTGCTTTTTTTAAGCTTAGCGCTTTCGTTTGTTCCCCGACTTGTTTTTCACCGACGTTTGGGCTTTAGGGCTCAGCCGTCCAGTCGCTCGCTTGTTGCGGGGTTTGGGAGGTGGTCGTCCTCGAGGGTCCTCTGCCAGTTTGCTCTAAGATGATATTTGTATTTGTATTCGGATTGTGATGGTGAGGGTAAGAAAGGGTGGTGAATAATAACGGCAAGATGGTTGCACAGCAAAATGTGAACGGAAAACTGATGGTCAAATTGAATGCACGAAATGGCGAATCTTTGTTCAAGACAACTAAAAGAGCATCAGTATGAAAAAAAAATATGCGCGAAATAAAAAGAAAAAAAGCCAAGAAGAGACGAAGTGAACACACACCAGCAGGTCGCTGCGCAGTTTCGCCAATTCTCGTGCAATGCTGCTTCCGTCGCCGCCCCCCTGGCCCTTCTTGGGGTTCCCCGCGCGGCGCTGGAGCTGGGTGCCGGCCCCGCTGCTCATTTCATTTTCTTCCACCAACTCATCAACTTCCAACTCCATCGCAGCCGCCTGCCAAGAAAAAAAATTGAAGCATGGCAGTTATACATGTGGGTATGTTTATATTATAAACTTGAGATAAAGATGAATGTATTTTGGATCGACAGCTTTCAATTCTTTCCTTTTTCCATGCCATATTTGAGCAAAAGAAAAACCCAGCTACTCACCCCACATCCTTCCTATTCTAAGGCTATGCTCCCTCTTCTGAACGTTATTGCCTCAATCACCTGGGACCGGAACCAGTTGTCCGATGCGTTGGCGCGTCGCAAGTCGTCGCTTTTGGCCACTAATTTGGAGGCCAAGTGGGCCCGCTCCTCCGCACACCTAATGTAGTAATATGACGAATAATACGAATGAAAGACGATGGTTAGAATCATGATAACAATGACAATAATAATGCATGTTACAATTATGATCAAATTGGTAATAGTCGTAATGATAATGGAGGGAGAAGGGGTGGCTTAATGCAATGCTGCTTATCTGGCGACAAGAAAAGGAGACTGTTCGAGAAGTGATACTTTTAGATCGGTGAAAACTTCTCCTTCTTCTCTTTCGTCGTCTTACTTGAGAAGCACGAGGTCGTCCACAAAGGGGCGGGGCAAGTTGCTTGCATTCGCACTGAGAGCACTGTTGTCACCATTGCCACCCACTGTTGTTGACGGGGTGGGAACTTTCTTCTTTTTGGCCAGAAAAACCGCTGCTGCGCCTTGTTCTCCGTACACCTTTGTCAAGTTCAAGATTGAGGGAAGTAGTGAGATACAGTTAGAGAGAAAAACAGAAACACTCTTTGAACTTTTCTTTGTGCACCTTTCTCATTTTCGCCTTCACTTTACCAGCACACGAAGAGATGCACGCACACACAGTCCCTCAAATTTACCGTTTTCAGCGTAGCAGCAAAAGCGGTGCTGTCAGATTGGCTCACAAACGCAATGGTGACTCCTTTAGCGCCAGCACGTGCAGTGCGCCCACTACATGCGTAGACAAGTAAAATGAAAGAAAGATGAGAGATAGATGTGTGTGAGGCAGGCATGAGAAGTGCACACAGAGGAGAGGAAGGAAGAGCTGCATGAAAGATTGCAAAGGATGCGCCCTAAAATATCACCAAAAAGAAGAAAAAAAAAGGAAAAAAAAAAGGAAAGCAACTGCACATGTATAACAAGCTTACCTCCGGTGCACAAAGGCATCTGCGGTGCGAGGCAAATCATAATGCACCACTGCCCCAATTCCTTTCACATCTAACCCGCGCGCCGCGACATCGGTGGCTACTAGGACCGCATTGGGCGACGCTTTGAAATGATCCATCGTCTGTTGGTTCGGTGTTTGTGGTTGTTGGTTTTTTTTTACAGGCAAGGGTTGCGAGTGTAAAAAGAATGCACCAAAAAAGGTCCAAGTTATTGAAAGTATTAGACAAATCCGTGTGCAAAACATTGAGCACTACAGCGCTATTACTGATCCATATTTATTAGTGTTACCTTGAGCCGCTGCCGCTGCTGCATCTCCGCATGCAATGGTTTGGCAGCGATTCCTAGCAGTTCTAGCGTCGCACTCACACGCCGCGCCGTGGCAATCGCGTTCACAAACACCACTGTCTTGGTGCCGTCGCCTAGGAGGCCGCCACTGCTGCTGCTGTCCTGAAGAGAGTGCATGCCTCGCAGCAGGGATTCCGCAGCGTGACGGCGCCTGCGCAAATATAATACAGAACAAACAGGGGAGCAAAAATTGAGGATACGTGCACATGAAGAACGACGTACAGGATAAAATAGGATCTTAATGCAGGTAAAGAGCATGCTAGACACGTGATGTCTCACCTGCACAATTACTCTCATTGCCTCGAGCTACACTTTCCTATTATCATACAAACATTGGACTTGCACTCACCTTTCTTGGCTCAAAAGCAAGAAATGGTACAAGTAAGCGTCTTTGGAGCGTTGCATCACTTCGGCGAAAAACACCGACAATCCCGACGGCAGCGACAGGCCGCCACCTCCTTTCACGCCACTGCTGTCAACGCTGCTGCTGGCAAGAGACGACTCTGCCGCCGCGCTGCCATTGGTGATTTCCTTCGACGATGAGGTCCAAGAGGAAGTCAGGTCGCAGACAAACGGCTCTCCTCGGACCCCGATTTGATGCATGATGCGCAACAGAGCGTTGTTCTCATGGGGATCGTCCTTGTGCCCCCCTTTGCCACCTTTGCCGCCTTTGTTCTTGGCCTTCAGCTGTTGCTTCAATTGCTTTCGATTGAACACCACCTTAAAGGCAAAAGACAGGCACGTGTTAGTTTATTTAACGAGGCTAATGTAAATAACATTGGCGCGGCTGCAGCTGTTAAAATGCGGTGTTCTCTATGTATAGTTTTCTCGTTGGAAGAAAGCTTAGTTAAACAAAACAGCCCGCAGAGACGCGATTTGCTTACAAGTTTGCGGTCTTCGTCAGGCAAAGTCAGAGTAGCGGAAAACACAAACGCCTGCCGAGGCTCTCCAAACCCTTGAAAGGAAGAACCAAGGCCATGGTTATCGCCGATATTATTGTCCTTGTCATCTTCATCTTGGTTGAAATCATCGTGGCCCATTTGCATGACGTCATCTACTGACAACACCGCATCCACGAACCTAATGAGAACGTTTCGAGAGCATTTTAAAAAAAAGGAAAGAAGCGATAACAAAGTAAAAACATGAGTTCACACATTTGGCAAGGTGTAAAAGAAGACGTTCTTTTTGTCCATTATAGTCACTTCTGAAGCACGCCCGTGTAGAACTTATTAGCATAATCATTTTTATCGTAATCATGCTTACCGTCCGTGCGGGGCGTCGCCTCGGCCGTCAACTTTCCGCACTCGCTTGCTGATTTTGCGGTCACCCAGCACCTTCTTGCTCCCGCTGTCGCCATCCTTGGCAGCAGCACTGTTCCTGTGCTTCTTTTTCTCCGCCAGGGCTTCAGCTCTCGCCAACTTTTCCGCTCGTTTCAATTCAGCCGCGTAGGTCGCTTCTATGGCAGCGTTGTCAGTACTGTTGCTGCTGCCGGTGATGGTATTCTCGCCGGCGTTGTCACTATCATCACCATCATCATCATCGCTACCACCATCGCTACCACTGTCATCACCACCATCAGCACTTATTCCTTCTTGGTGGGCTTTCATCGCTTCCTCCAAGGTCATGAGCGGCGCTTCGCCTGCGTCTAAGTCTAGGGCTAGGGCAGATCGTCCAGGCTTTGATGTGGAGGCTGTATGAAAAGGCGAAGAAAGAGGTAATGATGAAAATGAGAATGAAGAAACATACACAGAAAAAAAAAACGTTTGACAAGAATAATTGCAAAATATCGCAAGAGATCGTGAGAGGCGTTGCAATTACCTTGAATCATGGATGAAAGCGCACTCAGCGATTTGGTAGATTGAGTGGACACAACTCGAGAATCATCATCGTCTTGATTTTCATTATTATCTCCTTCTTCTTCTTCTTCTTCATCATCATCATCGCCATCCTCAAGTTCCTCATCGTCTTCATCATCGTCTTTGCGCTGCATTTTTGCAAACAGTTTTTCGGCGTCCAGCAATGCCAACGCCTCTACGTCGTCGTCGTCGTCATCCTCTTCGTCGTCTTCACTGTCTTCGTCTTCGTCGTCGTCATCGTCGTCTTCATCCTCCAACTCACTGCCTTCTTCGCTGTCACTAATGTCCTCATCTTCATCATTATCATCTCCTTCTTGCTCTTCCTGTTTGCTGGCAAGAAATGCCGCGGCACGCAATTGTTTTGCAATTGCTTTTTCGTCTTGACCGTCTTCGCCGTTGCTGTGTCTGCTGCCAGTAGAGGAATTTGAAGTAACATACTCGAGAATCTTCGTGAGATGCTCGAAAGATCCCGCCTGGATTGAGAGAAAAAAAATTTAAAAAAAATGCGATTGCGTTCAGTCGCGCGGTGTAAAAATAAAAGGTGCATGTCTAGTCAAACAAGTTGTTCATGAATTTCAACGGATAACACTGACAACAGATAAAAACACTACTGGAATGCATTATTAGCAGTATGTCGTAGTATTATCGGTACCTGAACCATGCGATCGGCCTCGTCCACCACGAGAAACCGTAAGAACCGTAAACCTGCCTGCAGGTGGGCATGCCCCACTTCGGCTAACATTTCCCAGCACCGCCCGGGCGTCGCCACCTAATCATGGAAGAGGACGTAACGCACACACGCAGAGGTAAAGCAAACTTGTGACGGGATGAAATCCAGGAGGAGAAGGAATAAACACGCAGCTCGAGAAGAAGAGTAAAATAGCTGTCGATTCGGCAGAGGTTTGCAAGCTGCTTCTCAATGATCTTTAAAAAAAAAGCATGCAAACACCAAATTTCAACGCACCACAATCGGCGGGCGGCGGTCGAGTAAGCGAATTTGCTTCTGTTCCGATAGACCGCCCACCAGCGTGCACACGAGCTTGTAGCCTCCCTGGCCTCCTTCTTTTCCTCCTCCACTGTTGCTGCTGCTGCTACCAGTGTCGCATGCCCGCCCAAGCGCTGCGAGTGTCGGTGGATCCACCAAACGGGTCAAGTGATCGCTCACTTGTAGCGCCAACTCACGCGTAGGGCACAGCACTAGAGCAACGAGAGCGCGGCCGTCTCGAGCACCCTTCACGACAGCGCTTGCTTTCGTAGTGGTGGTGATGGCGGCGGCAGTGGAATCCGTCTTTTCAATCGTACCATTCTCCACGCCCTCATCTACTGCGTCACCGCTGATTTTGTGCCTGCGCAGAAGCCAATCCACGATCGGCAACCCGTAGGCCAATGTTTTCCCACTGCCGGTTTGTGCGGCGCCAACCACATCACGAGGCGAAGCGCCCACCTTACAGGAGGAAAAAGATAATGCAACCATTGTGCGCAATAAGAGAAATTATCGAGGTAGATCACTATGAAATCAATTGAAAGAAAAGGGAGAGAGTATTCATGCGCAAGTTGGGAAAACCACTATGCTCCGAGAATTTTGCTACAGTGCTATAATAACACAAGAACAAAAGCAAGCTGCCTAGTTTTTCTTTACTCTACTTACCGTGCCGAGGGCCCGAGGCAACACCGCTGCTTGCACTGGAGTGGGTCCTTTCTCAAAGCCCAGTCTGGCCATCGCTGCACCTAGCAGAGGATCCAAACCCAAAAACAGCCACGCCGCAGGGCAGGTCATTGGTGACGGAGTTGATGACAATGCTAGGGAGGAAGTTGACAAACTGCTGCCCTTCTCCTCTTTTTTCAACACCAGTGCTCCTCCTTCTCCGCCTTCTGCAGTTGCTGCAGTGAAAGCGCTGCCTTGTTGTTGCTGTGCTTCATCATCTTCTTCTTCTTCTTCTTCTTTGCGGCGTTGCTTTTTGCGTTTGAGCGCTTCCAATCGCCGCTTTTCTTTCTCTTGCTTCTTCTTCTTTTTATTCGTAGCGGCAACGGCTTCAGCTGTTGATGCACTTGAATCAGCACCTGCTTTACTGTCATCGTCGTCTTTTTCTTCGCCGCCCTCTTCGTCATTCGTGGATTCAGATGCTTTGACTTGACTTCCCTTCGCTTTATCCTTGCCTTTGTCTTTCTTCGACTTATCTCCGCCTTTTAGACCTCCAGCACCACCCGCTGTAGCTGCATTCGTAGCCAAGTCCTGTGCTTTCTTCGCCTTGGCCTCGGCAGCCTTTACCTTTTTTCTTGCAGCTTCCATGCGACGCAAAAGGTCCTGAGATGGTGATTGGCAAAATTGACAATCGATGTGTAAAATTAATCTAAAGGACAAGGACGAGATGCCTAGGGTTGACAACAGACTATTTTCTTTCTAGAAATATACAAATTCAGTAAAAAGATAGATCAGGGTGCAATCTTCTTTTTCTGGCTCGATAAGAACTGCTTTCGCATCACAAACACCCAACTACCACCCTCCTTTCACTTCTCACCTTTTTCGCGGATTCAAACTCAGCTGGATCCAGCAGGCCGCTTTTTCGCCGCTGTTTGAGCACTGCCATGTCTTTCGTGGCCTCGTGGACTTCCACTGCGCAGTGCCTCTTTGCTTCTTCTGCAGCGGCTGTGGCTGCGGTGGCCGCTCCAGTGGCAGCAGATGCAGCACCTCCTGTTGTTGTCGTTGAGTCAGCTTCGCCGTTTTTGCTAGTGGCGTCGTCCTTCTTACTACTGCTTCCTTTCTTGCCGCTGCTGCTTGCTGATGATGTGGCTTTGCTCGCAGGTTCCTTGATTTTGGAGCCACTTGTCTTCTTCTTCTCAGCTTTCGACTCGCTAAGCTCCTCCGCAGCACTTCCATCTGCAGGTGGCGGGCCTCTCAAGTTCGTCAAGTAAATGCTCGCATCAATTTCTTCAACCTGATACAATCCGAGAAAAAACGTTTGAACTTATTCAATCAGGGAATGCCAACATGCATATACATATGCACAGCGATATAGAGCCTACGCAGGTATAGCCGGCAGTTTGTGTATATTTTGCTAGCGATATTCGTGAATGCATGAGTAGTAATGGTGCCACTATAGTTGCCACCATAACAAAACCCTAGAGCATTCAAGACATGCTTCGAATATAGCCTAGCTTAATAAAAAGCGTATGGCAAAGGTAAGCCTAGATATTTTTTCTTTACTTTTGAATGATATCAGATTCATCTGTGTCACCTCTAGGCAAGTTGCGTCATCGATGCCGCCGCCGTCGCGCGCTTGCACTGCTAGAGGGTTTGCGTCTAGCTTCAATTTCTTGCCTGGCAGCGATGCCCACGTGCACCCTAGACTTCCAGTACTACTACTTGAACGAGCGCTAGACTTCTTTTTGCTAGAGCTGCCTGTGGAGTCTTTGCTGCTGTAGTGCGCGACGCTGTCGCCGCTTTCTCCCTCGAGTTCGTTGTTGGTCGCGCCAAAGTGAAGCAGGGCGGGTGCGTTGAGGAACTCCACGGGCGCGTAGGTTACCTCGCCTTTCGGCCGCAGCATAGACTTCACCTCATCGGCAAACTCATGCTCTGTCTTGCGCTTACCTTTGCTGGTTTTGAAAGACATTGTTAGGATAAAGCCAATAGTGTCGCCGATTCTCGCACAAGCTTTCAATCAGCGACACTAGGGTTCGTAAAAATAAGTAACAATTTTGACCCAAATAAGTAAATAATTAAGTAAATACGGTATATACGGTGATTTATACCGTATATTAGGGCGAGAAAGTACCATTTTTAGAATCCCGGTTTTTTAAAGTCCCATTTATCGGAAAAAGTGGAAAAAGCTGTTACTTATTTACCTAAAAAATTACTTATTTGGCCACACTCGAACTCGAACTCGAACTAATACAAACCCAAATGGCACAGAAGCCAATGCT
>Ga0307931_1002846_pt1 | contig 10857 bp, 12 predicted proteins | sample OrgLakmetageno47_FD_201816 | JGI IMG/M metagenome (GOLD analysis project Ga0307931, IMG submission 201816) | Saline water microbial communities from Organic Lake, Antarctica - #47 | ecosystem: Environmental > Aquatic > Non-marine Saline and Alkaline > Saline | place: Antarctica: Organic Lake... | reverse complement strand
AGTCAGCAATGATACTCCTATTTTTCTAGATATAAATTGCTAGGATCAGATGCTATAGTGAGTCCTTCTTTCTACCTCTGGTTGGTTTCTGTGAATTCGAAAACGACACAATACGCTGTGTAACTGGTACGCCCGGCACGGGCCTAATAAGGGGAAAAAGAAAAGGGCGATAAAAAAAGAAGGGGATAAAACAGAGAGAAAAGACACACGCTCAATTGCAATAACAAGAAAAAAAAGTGTGAGTCTTCAGGCAAGTGTAAGGTTTTCGCACCGGCATGAGTGTCGGCGTCGTGACAATAATTTCTTTCAACGAAAACGACGACACCACCACCTGCCCACTACCGCTGCCACTGCCACCGCTCCGACCAGGCTCTGATTCGAGCATTGTTCTTGCTGTTCCTAGCGCCTTCGATGGCGAGCTCTCGTGGCTTACTGCAGCACTTTCATGGTGGTCAGGCGATCGAGTAGCAGAAGCTAATGCGCTACTAGCTGACGACTCTGGAACAGAGCTCGAAGTGTCGTTTAAGGCGCTCCTAGATGAGGAGCTAGCATTGACTTCACTCAGATCAGATGTTTTCTTGCTTCGAATCGGCGAAGTGCTGTCGAGGTCAGCAATGTCGCCGTCGTCGCTGCTGTAGTCGCTCGAAGAGGAGGCATACGAAAAGAGCTCATCCATCTTTTCTAGCTCTAGGCAGCAGCAGTCTCGTTCACTTCTTGACTCGAATGGCATGCACCTCCTTCACGCTTGACATCATTCACCATTTTTTCGCATCAACGTCTTGATTCTCAGCGAAGAGACTGCACCAATCAAACTCGTCGCACCTAACCAAGGGACCAAGGGTGAACGAACCACTAACCACCCACGTTCGGGGGTGCCGAGTGCCGCGGCGGTAGCCGCGAGAGTGTCTTCCTCCTCTGCTATGCTCTGGACTTCCCGGGCGTTCTGGCTCTTTACGCGCGTTTGGAAGACAAGGGGGCTTTAAGTTGCTTCTGTAGCTCTATCACTTAAACGCTTTTTTCATTTGATGTGTAGCTTCAAATGAGTTTTGTTGTTTCCTACCTACCAATTTTTGAGGGGCACTCTATAGGCTAGCGAAACTATTGATAGACAGTTAGGAAAAACCCATGGCTATTCAAAAAGAAAATTACTCTGCAATGTCTGCAGACCGTAAAGAATGTCTGGCTGTCGTGAACATGCTAATCGATTGCGTGGCTTTAGCTGCACTCCCTGCAGCCTTGACGCAGCAGCTAGAGGAAGCGCAGCAGCTAATTTGGGCCCGGGAGTATTATCAGGACGTAGAGGCACTCCGTGGCGCAACATTCAAATGTAATAGCATGCAAGGGCCGCGGCAGCAGAGCTTGGCACTGGCATTAGCATCAGCAAAAGCGAAGCAGCCAATTTCCTCACGCCCAAATTCTTTTCACAATGCTGCAGAAATATCTGCACAAGACCCGCATCCTAATTGTGACGCCCTTAGTTCTCCACAAAGCCTCTCACATGCTAGCACTTTCCCTCACGTCAGCAGCAGGAAAAGCACTCGGCACTTGAATAAAAGAGGTAGTCTAGAAGGTAAAAGTGCGGCAGAAGAATCTGGTGTCCTGTCGCCTCGATTACTCTTGCGACAGCGCCAGCGGGCGCGGAGTGGAGACGAAAATAGCGACAAATCTGCCAGCGATAGCGCCAATAAGAGTATCAATGACCACAGCTCGAGAAGAAGTGGAGGCCTAGTAGGAGTACTGATGTCCCAGTCGTCTTCTTCTCGGGCTCGAGTTTCGAATCCTGTCGCTGCAGCGGCTGAACCTCGGCCGCGGGCCAAATGGACTTCGATGCGCTCACGAAACGCAGCACCGTTCGCCGATCCCGGCTGGAGCTTTGCAGGCGTAAATTTGAAACGCGCGCGGTCGACTCAAACGGTGTTCAAGTCGAACAGTTCTGGGGCGTCGAAATTGAAGAAAGCAGCAGAAATCATTCGTGCTGCTGGTGATGCCAGTGCTCTTGATGTTGGCACTGCTCATTCATCCGCTGCAGGTACCGCTGAAGAAGGAGCGAAGGGGAAGACAGAGAAAACTGGAAGCAAAAGCGATGGCAAAAGCACAACGAAGAAAAAGAAAGCGAAGAAGAAGCTGCTGATGGAGCTGCCCAGCGAGTATCTCAACCGGCGATTTTCCGAACTCAGCACTCTTGAGGTTCGTTTACCAGAAACCAGCAATATATTTTTCAATTTAAAAAATGCAATAACACGCGATCGATTGTCTGTGTAGTTTGTTTGCTGTTTCAAAACTTGAATTTGATACAAATTTCGTTTGGGTTTGCTGTGTTTGCCCTCGGTGCACAGAATGAAACGATCTTGTTCGAGACGATGCCGAAGAAAGAACGCGACATTTTAGCGCAGCGAGAGCGGGAAATAGCCTCCTACGAAAGTGCGCTCATGCAGGGTGGCAACTCTTGAGCTCTTGAGGAAAGCACCACACCAAGAGCGAACCCTCTTCAATCCTATACCCAGCAGTGCCGCCCTTTATAACGTTTGCGACATTTGTTAATGTTTTTTAGCTGGCGTAATGCCATTTCAATTCCCAAATCGCGCGCGGCCCTATCAAGGAGCAATGCTTCGTTCAAAACTTGCTTGACTGAATTGAAAATAATAACTACCGTAATGACTAAATCCGCCGGTGGTTGTGGTCACTGTGGTTGTACCTATTGCCATACATTGTAGGAGAATCGCGAATTTTCTAGAGTATATTCAGCTCAAGTGCATTCTTTATGTGCCTCTCTGTGGCTGCTGTGTACTTGCCTTTCTCTGTTTTTGGGTTTTGGTTTTGGGAGAATATTAACTAGACCAGACTAGACTATAATCCGATCTCAAAACTCTAATACCCTAATATTATAAGTTCCACAAGAACTTCAAGCCCCAAGTACAAAAGAAGTTGGTCTGAAGGCACCCCTTCGCAATTCGTCAGCCAATTAGGAATCGGATGGACTATATAGTACATGGCATATAGTGCAAAGGCGATCTTGATTTGGCCAAGGCCAAAAGCAGTATTATGCACTCTCAGCGGTTTGCCAGTGCCTGCAGCCAGCTGCACACTCAGACGAGCGACAAGAAGAAAATTCTCACCTCTGCAAAGATTTCCACCAACCACTGGACTATTCGCTATTTCATGCATTGTCTTTCTTTTTGGCCGCATGTGCTTAGACAAGTGCAATCTTTATTGATGGTTGAGTTCGAAAGTCTTCAGCGGCGCTGGCCGCCGATGCGCTTGAGCATTTTCTGATGGCGCTCAGCAGTACGGCGCGCTGCAGCTTCACGCTCATCAAGAATGTGCTGAGCTTTTGCCACGCAGCTTCGAGCCGCCTCTGCTTCATCTTCGGCTAGCTCATTCATCTCGTTCAATAACTCTCCTACCCGGTCGAACGCCGTGTGTACTTTATCGTTGTGCGCATACAGCGAGTTTTCCACCTAAGTACGTAAGAACGCACGTGAAGTCCTTGCAGAATATGAGTCTCAATACAGTTGTAAGTTAGGACCTCAGGTTGCACACGAACGCTGCATTGTGTTAATCGGAATATTGACAAATTGTTATTTATGAATCTTCTGTGCTCAATACAGTCTAGTCTAGTCTACCATGTTTTGAATTTCCTGTTGGAAGACTTCAGCGGAGACTCCTTCAGATGAGCCATAGTATTCTTGCTGTTCGTAGTAGCCTTGTTCCTGCTGGTTTTGTTCGAGTGAGTTGTTGACTTCGTCTCCTTCTTCTTCAGACTTGTCTTCGTCTTCGACATGGTCCTCTTCATCTTCCGAAGCCGGATGCATGTCGTGTTCCTCGTCCATTGCAAAAAAACACCTTGAAATAAAAATATAATCTATTTAAGTGCTCTTTTATCGGGGCCGTCAAGCAAGATAGAGGAAAGGCTTGGCTAATCTTTTTGTTCGCACCTTTGCTTCTGTCCTTTTCGGAATTAGAAAGTGAAGGATACGCTCTGAGTTGAGTTTTTGAAAATTGTGAAAACATTCTCATCATCAGCACACACAACACAGAACTTACTTCACATTTTTTCGCTTCACACTCCCTCACACAGCTGACACGACTCATCGCTCATCACATCATACACCTCTCTTCACTCTGCGTCCTCTCTTCCTCTCATCTCAGCATCTCGTCCTCGTCATCAGTCATCAGTCATCTCGTCATCTCTGTAATAAGAAGCTTCGTGCTACTCAAGTAGCCTCCAGCTTCGCAAACTTTACCGTGTCCTACGAAAAGGAGGAGGACTATTTCTAGGCAATGTTTCTTCTATCACGAAATGCTTTGAGGATTGCTTGTGGCACCGTAGGCCGTCACCTCAGCCGGCTACCCTCAGGGCAACTCCTCGGGCGAGGTATCGCAACCAGTGACGTGGCCAACGCGCAACAGACAACCACAGTGCCAGTGCGGAGCCTAGGCGAACTAGTGGTAACGCAAGAGCGCGGCGCACCAGCTGTCACTGTGGAGCTTGCTACGAGCTGGCGTGATGACTGTGCTTACTCACCCGCACAGGTGTCAAGTACTTCGGCACGTGTGTTTTTCATTTGATAATAGAAAGACTTGTGGATGATTGGAGGAACATGAGATATGCAAGGATCAATTATGATTCATTTCGCGAGACTTAAGGGCTGCATTGTCATGATTAATTGGTGTGATATCCCATGGCAATAGCACCGGTGCTAGTGGGGCTTCTCAGCCTCATCTTTCCCTTTTGTATGAATGTGCACGTGAATTTTTAAAAAGGTGGACGCAAGCCGAGGTGTGTTTTTAGACGTCGATGAGATTGGGCAACGTTTGCATCTTCGCTTCGAGGTTCAAAAACATCAAACTAAATTTATTATAAGGGTCTTTTATGGCCTTTTCAAATTTCCAGTCAGGAGTTTTACTTTTTGACCTCTTCTTGTCAAAAGCATTACCCGTGCTAAGGATTCGCTTAGTATGGAAATTTTCGCTTTTTTACACTCCCAGGCTTTATCGGCCACTACCGGAGCAATGAAAGGTAAGTGCGAGGATCCATGGGTAGTGCGGCTGGAGCTGCCAGAAAAGCTCAACGTGTCTGTGAACTTGATGGAGGTGAATCAAAGATAGTAAAGTTGAAACACAGATACTTTCGGAAAGGTGGCGGTATTGAAAGACATTGAGTTGTCTGTTTGAGCATTGTCGAATTCATTTAACTAAGTTTTCGTACTATAATTGCTTTTCTCAAGGGCAACATTCGTTGCGTGGAGAACAAATTGGAGGGCCCCACCTCGATTCATCTTGCCACTCAACGCGGCGACGTGACTGTGAAGCAAGTGCGCTCTGAAGAGGTGAGAAGAATAGTACTTAGTTTTTGAGAAGGTTGCATTCCTGAAGTGTAAATCACCCTACATTGGCTGGGTGGTGTAGAGACCCACTGAATATTTGCCCTCATTTGGATTCTTCGCTGTGCTCGTATCTTTATCCATTCGAACCTCCTCTTCGTCGCCTTCTTCTTGCAGCGGTATGGTGCTTCTCTACATGACTATCCCAATATGTCCCCTCTTCTTCCTCCAACTGACATGTGTACTCCAAATAAACAGGTGACCCTCTCTGCCCCCTCGGGCAAACTTCAAGTCACCAAAGTGAGCGAAGCCAACCGCCTAAAGCTCAACGCTGCCTTCATTCACGCTAAACGTCTGGGCGCATCGGAACTGTGCGATGTGCGGGCAGATGGCGGTGGTGCTGCTGTCGTGAATCAGCAATCCTCATCAGTACAATCCAACAGCAACAGCTCAAGCCCTACCAAAGTGCAAATTGACTCTTTGTACGCGCTCCGCGCTTCCATCTCATGTATCCCGCCGCCGCAATGGGCACACCATAAGAGCAACAACACCACTGAGAGCAAGAAGGAACCAGCCTTGGTGGTGGTCGATGCCTTGCACGGTCATTTGGAAGTGCGCATTGACGGGAATGAGAATGACAAGAACAGCAATAATAGGAAGAACGACGCCACTGATGCTTCCTCAGAAACAGCACCTCCTCCTCCACTCGCGCTCGTGGTGGAGCGCATTTCCGGAAGTTTGTCGGCGCAAGTGCGGAATTGCGTCGGCGGCGTGAGGGCACACTTCGACCAACCCGAAGGTGATTGGAAAAGGTTGAGGTGTGCATGAGTGTGTGCACGTTTCTCTGTTTTTTTTTTGTTTTCCTCGGGAATTCGTCTGACACAATGATGTATGCCCATGATGTAGTTTTTTTTATTCTTGAACATGTAATTGCACCTTTTTTTGCCTATTTTCTCTGCTTTTTTAAAATCTCCAATGGCAGGTGTCAGCCGCATCAGCACTTCGAACGGGCCGGTTTGTTACACATGTGCCCATGCACATGCTCATACACAAACAATCTCTGTGCACGTGACTGTACTATGCTCTATCAAATAAGACTTCATTTTTATTACGACATGAAGCTTCAACTTTTTCGCTCCCTCTCTTTTCAATCCCTTGGTGAGGCCCCAAGCACCACTTCCACTCCTACACATGTACACATGTGCGCTCATGTATTGATGGTGGGCCCATGCTTCAAGGTGCACGCCGTGGTGAACCACCAGGCTGCCTGCCGCGTGCTGCTGACGTCACTGCGCGGCCATGCGGTGACAGTCAAGGCCGGCAGCTGCCTGGCGCCCGACGGCAGGTTTGGAGTGTGGAGTGTGGAGTGGGTGTGGAGTGTGGAGTGGAATGTGGAGTGGAGTGTGTGAGAGAGAGAGACGCAAGCAGGTTGCAGCCTTTTACAAAAGAGTGAAGCAAACTTTAAGAGTATCGATTCTTATGAAGCAGCTTTCTTATCTTCTCGTTTGCCTGCTCCTGCCTCTCTTTTTGTGAGTGCATCTTTCGTCGTGTTTGCGGTGTCTGTCATCAACATTAACCTTTCCCCTTCATATTTCATTTCCTATCAGCGCCGGGAAGCGCCTCTTGACGAGTTCAAGCGAAGATTCCGTGTGGCAGCCTCAGCACCGCACCGGCCCTGTAGGGCTCGTGGCGCAGGTAGCTTTATGGTCATTCTTACCATATTAGGGGGCTATGGGGGACACCAAGACACTTCTATGCCTAAAGGAAAATCCAGGCTAATACGAAGATATCCGAAGTCAAGACTTCATTTTTTTAGAGTTGTGTTGCACCATGCGCATATCCCTCCCATATTCAAATGCGCGCATTTTTTGCTTATATGCGACACCTTTCGCACTTGCCGCACATGTATATCATATACCGCCATTCCCCTGTCTTATCATATGCAAGGTCTCGGGCACGCTGTTGCCGGACGTTTCGCGCTCGGAACTTCTCGGCACGGGGGGAAAGGTAATGCATGATGGCTTGTGTTTATTGGTATGAGAGGGGCGGCATGGTGTGTGGAACAGTTTAAGGAGGTACGCACGCTGCATGCACTAGCATGGCAGAGAATTAGTGACCCTTTCTCTTCTGGAACGCAAAATGAGTAAAGTGCGCGAAGCCATAAATCTAGCATCTTGTTCGAAAGCGCTTGTGTTCTTTCAAAAAGTGTAGAGCAGAATAGCGTGAATGCGAGTACGCCGTTTGCTCATACAATTTAGATTTTTATTCCTGGCGTATGAATTTGCTTTTGAATGTACAATTGCCGCAAACGAGGAGGTCAAACTATGCTTAAATTTTTCACAGCCATAACAGCCTCAATCCACGCCTGCTCTCTTTGTGCACGCGTCTCTCTCTTGTAGGTGGATGTCGCGGCCGCCAGGCAGTTTGCTTCGTCCACCAGTTTCTTCGGCCAGCAGCAAGGTGACAGCAACGACCATGATAACAACTACAGCAGCATCTCAGATGAAGAAGAAGGAGAAGGCAACAAAGAAACAGACGAAGCCAAGCTTTCTGAAATTCGAGTGGCAGCGAACGGGCCAGTGTGGCTGGAATCGCTCAGCTGGCGCGACTCGATCAAGCGGCAGTTCGGGCTTGGCCCTTGAGGCTCATTGAGAAAGAAGCGACATGGGAGGTCAATGGGTTGGGCTGCGAGCTGCACTGAGCTCAGAAGAGCGAAGACTCATATTCTCATATTGGTAGCCCCTGTTTTCCTTTCAGGCATGTTTATTATAACACCCGAATTGCAGTTTAAAAAAAACTATTAGTTAAGGGAGACGACCATTGATCGTGTGGGCCAAAACTCACCAACAGACCACAGATCAGAGGTCAGAGGCGCTGGACTGGAGTTGGAGTTTGAGTTGTTAGTTGTTAGAGTTAAACTTCGGATTAAACGGACTAGTGAAACTGAAGTCTTTTGGGTAGTTGTTTGCGTCTCTGCTTCTCCTCTGGTGTCACCCCAGTGACGCACCATGGTTTACCGTAGCTGCGAATTGCCATTGTCGTGCTGTAGAGGATGATATATGATATAGCATGGCATAATAATCGGTGTTTCCGCTCACTGCTTTTTTTTTTTTTTTCTGCCCTCCCGAAGTCGGCCATGCTCTCGACAGCAGTGCCATCTGCGAGTCTTATCGATCTTAAGTGCTTGTTCTGACACTTCCGTCGCGTGCTTGTACTGGCACTTTTTTTCTGGCCCCCCCGAAGAGGGACTGGATTTAGTAACTAACAGACCGGGTGCCATTTGATCGGCGTCTGCAGAGTTCTTTTGTAAAGTTTCTTGTAAGCTTCTTTGTCTAACGGATAGGGTGCCATCAAATCGGCGTCTGCAGAGTTCTTTTGCCTTTTGCAAAGTTCCCTTGTGAGCTTTTATCATGTGATAAAGTATAACGCTATCAATTATAGCTTTGCTTTTTGATACAGGTCCCGAAGGGCCGGAATGAGAAGGCTAGCACAAAGGAATTCAACAAGTGTGGGCCTTAAGAACACCTAAGGAGAAACTCCCACGGCGGCCTTGAGAGCCGCGAAGAGGGGGCGTACACCAATTGCCAATAGACCCTACCAACCGGAATTCACCGGAATTAAAGCTTGAGGGAAGAGGAACGAGGAATCCCAAATCCAAATCCCGACTGCCATCAGGTGTATCATACCCGCCGCCGCTTGCGTTGTCGTTCTCACTGCCACTTCGTCCGTATGCCACACGAAACGAAACAGCCTGTTGCTTGCTAGCTCCAACAAGGAAGCTGTTGCTGCCGCAGCCGCTTTCGTAGACGCATTTGCCAGAGACCAGAATGCCATCGAACTTCTGGTCCGAATGAGAAGAGGAAGGCGAGATGCACTCCTGTAATAGTTGTGTTATTCGGTGCGCTCTCCTTCCCCTCATCGGCCGGAGGGCCATGAGTGTTGATGGAGTAGAGGCTGCTGGCACCCGCTGCCTTTCCTGTTCAAATGTATCTGTAGCGCCTCGAACGCTTCGTCAGGCCCTACATTCTTAGCACCACGTGTGAAGTCCATGCATGATGCGCGACCTTTTTCAGCGAACTCTGCAGTCGTGTACTTTTTGTACTTAGTCTCGGGCGAGGTCTTGTCGATCTCACGTGCTTCTTCTGACACCCCCTTGCGTGCTTGCTCTGTAACACTTGTTTCTGAACCCCCCGAGGGGGAACTGGATTTGGTAACTAGCAGGTAGGGTGCCATCTAATCGGCGTCTACAGAGTCCCCCGGGCCGGACTGGAAGCCTGGCTCGGGGTTCATATAACGTTTGTCTTAAAAAAGTTAATAAAACTTCGTTGATGTGCGCCGCTGCAGTTCCCGGGTACTTCGAGACTTCCCAATTCCCCGATGCTCTTTTCTCGAAACGGGAATTCCAGGTAACTCCAGGTACAGACACCAACTGGTGTCCCCTGCAGCCGAAGGTCCGTTCGCGTTGTTGTCCGGTGAAAGAGGGTATTCTGCTATCTCCTCGGCCAATCAGAGCGAAGTGCGAGTGGCGAGTCGGTATAAAGCATTTGCGCTGCTTTGTTCCCCGCTCTGCCGCTGCCCCTGCCCAGGTGACTGCGCAGAGAGCGCTTTATTAAGAAAACACATAAGGCGCTGCCTGTTTACAATGGAAAAGAAAAGAAAACGAGGTGACGAGGTGACTATGTAGGAGCGCGCATGTCTTGTTCGGGTTTTCTTGTTCTTGTTGCAACCACTATCCTCCGGGGAACTCGTTCTTGTGAGTCCACTCCTACGGAGAGTAAACTATGGCGATATTTAAGCCAAAAACCCCACGCCGGCAAGATGTGCACGGACTAGCTAGGGGACCAAGGGGCTAACGAGCCAGAGGCCTGTTGGCTACAGGGGAGAAAGTGTCTGGTCTGTAGATGAGAGTCCGGAGAGGGAGAATACCCATGAACCAAGAACCCAAAAGAGTCCGAAATTCTCTTCGCGTTCTTCGCGGGAGCTTTTTCGTTGTTGTCTCCCACTCCTCATCATTTGTATTCGTAAACCTACGTTCGCAAGCTTCCTGCGGTCTAATACTCTTGGGCAGCAGGGTAAGCTCCAGTGCTAAATTCTTTGTCGCAGGCGAAATGAGTTTTCATGCGTGAGCCCTATATTTACCTTGCGACAAGGCGTCCTCGCATGTTAGCCACTGTTGGCCAGCGCGCCTCGAGACTTGGCCATTCGTATTTGATCCCACTCTATTTAGCTCCATGGCATTTCTATCTAAAACGGATTTCAGGAAGGCGCCGGACCCACACCATGATTTTCGCCATTTTGAGTAGCTTTGAAGGACGTCCCGATCGAGCCATTGGCGAAGCTTTCATCAGATTGTGCATCGATAGCGCGTAAGTTAACATAGAGATATACAATTTTGTTGCGGGGGGAGGGGTTCGCCTCGGTCCGTTATCGTGCGATATATGAGGGCCAGTAAAGCTAAATTCACGCTTGCTCTCGTGGCCTGAAATTATGCTCATATAGGCCCCAATTGATAGCTATGGCCACATGAAGACTG
>Ga0307931_1002845_pt1 | contig 10858 bp, 10 predicted proteins | sample OrgLakmetageno47_FD_201816 | JGI IMG/M metagenome (GOLD analysis project Ga0307931, IMG submission 201816) | Saline water microbial communities from Organic Lake, Antarctica - #47 | ecosystem: Environmental > Aquatic > Non-marine Saline and Alkaline > Saline | place: Antarctica: Organic Lake... | reverse complement strand
CATGTCCGGTAGCGGCACGCGTGAGCTGTGCAAAACGCTCTACTTCGTCGGAAGGCTCAGCTCCCTTGCGAACCTAGCGACAAAATGAAATTGAAAAGAGAATAATGAAAACATACTTCGCAAATAAGAGTAGTTCGCGAAAATTAAAGGAAGCTAGAATGAAATAGGGTTGATGTGCGGTGCCGAAAAGCACCAAAATGAAGCTCTCGTATCACCCTATTAGTAACTAGCTGACTCCAGCTTGTATAATAGGCTGGAGAATGCATCACACATACACTCAAGATTCACCTCGATTCGACCAAAGCCGGGAACATCAAGTGCCTGCTGTGCTTCCGCAACAAACGGAGCCGCGAGAGCCAGGAGCGCAAAGGCCTTCATCGCAGAAGCTGGTGCACAGAGGTACAATCGATTATGATTGAAAGGTATCGTAAACAAGAAATTTAAAGACCTCTCGAAAGTGCATCGTCATATCTCATTTTCGAGGTGTACCTCGTTGCTTTTTGAGGATGCGGGGGCACACTCCTCGGAGATCAGGTTGTGGTGCTGTTGTTGATGCCGAGCAGCTTCTAAAAACGAGGAAGGAGAAAAGGGCCAAAAAGTGCACCGCAAACGACTCTAATGTTGTATTTTCTTGATTCTTATACGGCAGCAGCCATACATCGTAGTTACATATTTCGTATACCATATACCATGGTGCCTGCAGCGTGACTCGAAGTCATTTGCTCACAGACTATTCGTAATGTATTTCGTTAATGCTGGACCAGAACCGTTAACAATATTTTCACAACCCTGGGGCAACGCTGAGGATGCCGTCGGCATGCTGGCCGTGGGCCGTGTCGTTGAAGCGCGGAAGAAGTGTCTGGCCGACGGTCAGGTCTGGCTGCAGTTGCGGCCCGGCAACTGTGTGGACGCTGCTTCCACAAAGGAGGGTGCCCAGGGGGCTCGCAGTAGCTCAGGAGCCATGGTAGTTCTTCAGGCTTCCGCCTTTGTGTTGGACGTGGCGGCGACACGAGGCCGTGAAGCTGGTGCAAATTTGTTGCGAGTACCCGGACCTGGAAATCAAGCAGGCGCGTGGCCACCAGCGCTGTGCGGTGCTGCACCCTGGAGCTGCTTGTACGTAGCTCAAGCTGCGCTCGCCGTTCGCAGCTCGTTGCCTGCTGCCGAGACACTGTCTGTTGGAAAGGCTGCCGAAGTTCTCGGCCATACACAGCCTCGAGAAGCTAATGTGCTGTCATTGAGGACGGCCACTGTGCCCGCTTTTCGAGTTTTTGAGGTAGACAGACATGCGACCGTGCATGGAAAAATCTATGGCCGTCTAGCTCGTGGCGCTGGGCAATGGACTCCGCCTGCTGCTGCTGCAGCTGCTACTGTGCCACCTGCTGCTGTGCCAGGTGCCAGTGCCGTAGCAGGTGATAATGGCACCCCTCAACCGTCGGTTGCTTCTGACCTGACGGCGGATTTTGCTGCGGCTGCTGTTGATGCTCCCGCAAGTGGTGATGTTGCTTCGGTGAGTGCGTCTGGTAGCACCTCCGTGGGTACTACGGAGGAGGAGCGCTGGGTGTGCTTGACGGATATGCTGCCTTTTGGCAACGGTGCGAATGAGGAAGGCAGCAGCAAGAGCGCAACCAACAGCAGCGACATTCCTCTCGTGCAGTGCGCGCGTGTGTTGGACGTGCCACTCGGAGAAGATGCGCCGTGGGGCTTTCGAAATGCAACCAAGGAGGGTTTGTCGGTGCGGGCTTTGCCTCAGGTCGAGGACAGCACTCACAACAGCGCCGGGAGCAACAATGAGAACACCGACGACGGCGCATCCGTGGTGGTGGGCACGCTGCCTCCTTTTGCGTGCGTGCAAGCGCGGGGGTCGCGGCTCGGCCCCAACGGCCAACTGTGGGTGCATTGCGCGCCGCCGCCGCCGTCCTCTCAGGGTGGGGCGGCGACCGGAGGAGGAGGGGGTCATCCTGTCCTGGGGTGGGTGGCGCTGTTGAATTTAGCGGACGGTACTTCTGCCCTCGAGCCTTTCCCCTTGGATGCCACGGGGACCAAGGTGTGCGACCTGCCGCCGCCACCGTCATCGTCATCTTCAACCACTGCACTGACTTCAAGCGACACCAACAGCAGTGCAGTCGTGCCTAGTAGTGCACTCAACGATAATAGTCTCACGGTGTCGCCTCCGCGGCCAAGGTGGTTTGACGATGGAGGAGGCACCGGCCCTCGGGCTCGCTGCTATCGGAACGTGCTCACCAAGGTCATTTCATACTCCTCCGCATGTTTATTTGCATTTTTCTCCTTTTTCCATCTTGCAATCTTCCCGCTTTCTATTTCAATCACACAATCTTGCTCCTCACTTCCATCTCGTCGGTTCATGTGTTTCGTTTTACACTTTAGGCGGCGTTGCCATTTCGCGAAGACCCAAGCCTGGCATCCCCTGTGGTGGCACGAGTAGCTCTCGGGGGCTGCCTCACTGGCACTGGCAAACGGCTAGTCACAAGCCAGGGTCAACTGTGGCTTCAGTGCTGGCTGCCGGGCATGCCGGAGCCCCTCTGGGCGGTGGAAAGAAACGCCAAAAATGGCACTGCGATTCTGACCGCGGTACGAGGCCCAGATTGCAAACTCAACAACCGCCAGTCTCGTTTAAATCGCGCTACCTCTGTTAGTGTGTGTTCCCCAAGTGCTTCGTCAGCAGCGCTAGCAGTTGACGGCAGTGCCGAAGATGCTGCTACTGCTGACGCAGAGACTGCTGCTGCTGCTGCTGCTGCCGCTGCACAGCACCAGCGAGAAGAGCACGAAGTTGAGCAACAACAGCGAGCGCATGACCAACGGTTGAAGAAACGCCTTCGTGTGTACCGCGTCGTCTCTGCGCTGGGTGGCAGCAGTGTGCCAGTGCTCTCGGCTGCAGGCTACGGTGGAGCCACCACCGCAACGGCAGCAGCAGCAGCACCTCCCGGTGGGGTGGTGGAGCTCGGGACTTTGCCCCCAAACACCCTCTTGGTAGGGGGCGAACGCCGCCTCAGCAGCAAGCGGGCCAACCCACGCACGCTGTGGGTTCAGCTACACCGCGTGGTAATGCGCTCGCAGGGACAGCTGCCTCCTCGTTACGCTGCCGCATCTGCTGCTGCTGCTGCTGCTGCTGGGAGTAATGATACCAGAGGCAACAACAACGACGAGGATAGCTTCTTCACAGCACATGTAGCAGGCATGCATGATCCGTTTGCGCACATGTACGGCGGCTGGCTGCCCGAATCGGTGACCGGCGTGAGCGCGAGCCTCGAAGAAGTGGACGGCTGCGACGCCACCGCTATATTAGAGCGAGGAAGCGACATCAGCGGAGTCGCAATTGGGGAGAGCGACGAGGCCGCCATGATAAGCGCAGACGAAACTGGCGTTGATGAAGGTGGCGGCGGGGGCTACATGGGCAACCACGGCAGTGGCGAGGGAAGCAGCCTAGAAGACGAGGAAGGCACCAGTGAGGTTGCAGGAGTTTTAGATGCACCTAGCACTTCCACGACCACTGGTGTTGGTGGTACTAGTAGCACAGCAGCAGGAGACCGCCAACGGCGCAGCGGCGGAGGAGGGGGGCCCGATTTCGAGGTGAAAGCAGTGGAAATGAAGGCAGCCTTGGCGTCGTCTTTGGGGCACTTCAAGCGGTTTGGGTCGCAAGTGTCGGGCCAAGTCGACGCGTTGGCCTCGCGCACGTCAAATGGGTTTCCGCGCTCGAGCAGCAGCAGCTACAGTGGTGGTGGTGGTGCGGGTACTGGCGGCGTAAGTAACAGTGGGAGTGGAAACGGCGCGCCGAACAATGGACTTGTTTCTTTTCACGGCTCCGGTACTCCGAGCAGCAGCAATTTTAACGCCATGGCTGGGGCAGAAGCTGCCACTGCTACCACCAAGGAGACCACCGCCCTCTTCGACCTAGCGCGCCCATTAGGGATGGTCTTAGACGGGCTTCGAGTCTGCGAAGCTTCCGAGGGGAGTCAAGCTCAGGGCGCCGGCGTCGGGAACGGGTGGGTTATCAAGTGCGTGAATGGAGTCAAAGTTGCCACGCAGCCTGAGCTCTTCGCCAAGCTCAAGGAGCACAAGGATGCGGCGGCATCGCTTGCCGAGAAAGTGACTGCGTTGAGGGCCGCAGCTGAAGTGGCCATGGGGGCTCGGCAGGCGACGGCAGCCGCGGAATTCGAAGCCAATGCCCACGCCGCTCGATTGGTACAAATTGACAAAGCAGCAGCGACAGAGGCAGTGGCTGCTGCAGCAGCAGCCGAAGCTGGATCAGCAGCAACAGCAGCCGCCGTCGCAGGTGAAGCACATGTAAGTGAAGCTAGCACAGAAGAAAGCACGGCTGCCGGCAGTGGCAACGGTAGCGTTGATGATGAAGACGCAAGATCACCTGTTGCATCCCATGCTGCTGCTGCTGTTGCTGGCGCAGCGCTTGATCGGGCCGCCCAAGCTAGGATGGCGGCGGTAGCAGCCACTGAGGCGGCAGCAGACGCGGCGAACGCAGCGGCAGACGCTGAGCTGGCGGCCGAGGGCGCCAATCGGGAAACGGAGGCAGCTACGGCAGCGGCCAAAGCTGCCAACCGAGTCGAGCTGACCTTCCTGATCCCCGCGAACCACCCTCTGCATGCAGGGTCTGCTGCTCCAACTGCGGGAGCTGCCCACACAGCTTCCACTGCAGCACCAGCGGCAACGCTAGCAGCAACACCAGGGGCGGTAATCGCCCCTCCTCCGACAACAAGTGGGCAAGTAAGCTTTCCAGCGCCTCCTTCCGCTGAACACGCTGGCTCGCCCCACGCTTCAGTCGCTAAATCACCGAACGATCAGAATACCGCGGAACCTCTTACTAGTAATACTGCGGGAGTTCGCGACGCCACCGCACGGGCACTGCTAGCAGCCGCAGAGGCCGAAGCAGCTGCGAAAGCCGCACAACTGCAGGAAGAAGACTCACTGGACGCTCTCCTGTCGCCTCAGCGGCACCTCCACAGCAAGAACAACAGTAATAGCAGCAGCGGCGGTGGCGGCGGCAAGGATGGCGAAATCAACAACAACAGCAGCAGCGGCGGTGGTGATGACGAATTAGAAGATGAAGACTCTGCCGTGTTCTTGGCTGCGCAGTTGGACGCTCGACGAGTCGCGAGGGAGGCTGCGGCTCGAGCACAAGCGGCTCAGCACGAGGCTGATGAGCTGAAGCGCATGCAAGAAGAAGCGGTAAGAGAGGAGGAATATGTAGCTAGCACTGAGTTGTTGTTATTCTTCCTGCGTGTGCAAGAGAATCTGAAAGAATATTGCGATGTTGCGATGCGTTTTATCTTCTTCTTGGTTGCGGTGCACGTTCATCATCCATCATCGACTGTTCGCTCAGGTGGCCAATGCGCTCGCAGCCAAAGAAGCTGCCGCTGCTCTGAAAGCATCTCAAGAAGCTGAAGCGTTGGCGGAAGCCCAGGCTCAAAGAATTGCCGCTGAAGCTGCGCATGCGGCCGAACTCACCGACTTGATGAGCGCTCTGGACGAGTTCTCAGACCACGACAAGAAGCTGCAGGCTCAGGAAAATGGCCTGCTGCACTCGCCTTCTTCTTCAAGCTCGTCGTCTTTATCTACGCTGGAACCGCCCAGCGGTGGTGGTGGCAGAGGCAGAGGCGGGAGTGGCAGTACCGGCCGTAAGCGCACTCCACCCCCCGCGATTTCACCCCCAGGGAACTACTACTTGGGCGCCTTAACCGTAAGATTACGGCGCACTCCACCGTCGGCTGCGGCGAGGCAACGAGAAGCGAAGCGCCGAGCCAAGAAAAGGAGACAGGACGCTGCTTTACCGGAAGTGGTGTCCACTTCCATCTTTGGCGACTCCGACGATTCGGTAAGAAGACGGCGACAGATATTATGTGACGTGAACAAACTGAAATTGAAGAAGATTGAAGCATCTACGAAAGATAACAAGAGATATTATTATGAGATAGGATAAAATGATTCGCCGTATTATGCACCTCAAGTACACACTTGCGTTTCATTGTTCAATGTTCACGCTTGCATGCATGCCTAACAGGACGACGACTCATCAGAAGACGAAGACAACAACGAGTTCATGGGAGGGGGAAACGGCGCCTCCGGCCCACAAGAGCCTCGGGCCACCATTTACTACACTACCGACGGCACCGACCCCAACCCTCGGTTCGCGCTGACGTCACCGCTGCAGCTGGACGTGGGGCCCGGCACGACCCACGTGAAGGCCATGGCCTGGGCCCGGGGCTGCGACCCCTCCCCTGTAGTGCACGCCAAGTTCGTGGTGTACGGCGACCAAGACAGCCGGTGCGTGAAGAGGGTGATGTTGCATTATAATTTCATGCTTGCCCTGGCAGGCATGGTCTGATGGTTCGATGGCTTCTTTTGGAGGGTTGTTTCTCACTTTCTCGAGAAATTTGCTCCCAATTATTCCTTTGCTCCTTCTTTTGTTTATTACCTTTTTCCTTTCCTTGTATAGCCCTCGCTCTTTCAATCCTCTTATGGTGCCTTGTCATCTTTTTCTTGCACGCATGGCAGCATGTGCTGCGCTCTAGCCCTCGCAGTGCGCGCCCACCACGCCCTCTTTGCCCTCAAGCCCGTGCAGCGGCTCCGGCGGTGGGTGTTCTGGCCCCGGCGCCGCGACCGGGCCACAGGCCGCAACATCAAGCGCACTTCGTACACCCAGCTCAGCGGCCACGCTGGATCTTCTTCTTCTTCTTCTTCGCCTACTGGCAGCGGGAACCGCCACAGGAGCCTCAGCAGTGGTGGCGGCGGAAGCAGCGGTGATGGAAGCTTCGAGGACGATTTCGACTCTCCCGGCGGGTTTAAGAAAGGTCCCAAGGTAGTGGGCGGCGGCGGTTTGGACTCCAACGATTTAGCGCGCGCGGCCCGCTACAGCGCGACCCATCAGGGTAAGCACGGCAGCAGCAAAGGGGGCAGTGGTCGCCCTAGCGTGTGTTGCCTGTTGCGCGCAGCTGGCGCTGCCACCATGTATGCCACGGAGCGAGTCTGTGGCTTTGGCCAAGACCGCGAAGGCTACGGCACCGCGTTTGCTGGCGGCGAGTACGACGACCTTGACAACGACGACGACGACTTAAACGACGCCAGTTTTGACTTTGACCACGGGATTGAGTTGGACTTCACTTCTTTGCCCTCGCCCGAATCGCCGTCTTCGTCGGGAGGCGCATCCGTCTGAGTCCGAATAACCCTGTCCACTAGCCCCGCCGGACCTAAAATCGAAGGTCTTCTAATAGCTTTCTAGGGCCGACTTTTTTTGGGGGGGTGGGTCGTTAAATATGACAAAAAAGTAAGTAAGCAGGCTAAGTCATGTCCGAATCGACCCCTATGGGCACCTTAAAGGCGCTATAAGTGCGGTTGTGAATTACAGTCTCCACGTATCTTCGTTTGAGCTCCCTGCCTCAGAGTGTAGAGTTTCGGAGCACCTCGGATGTCCCACATCAAAACCAATGGCCCATCTTTACTCCTATTTCGGCTTCACGGATTCCTCCGGATGCCGGATACCACATCTTTAAGTTTGACTTGTGTACTTGGGTGTACCTCAAACGTACTTTAGTCCTCGAGAAGGACTTATACGTTTATAAAGGATCAAGTATTTTAGTCTTAGAGGAGGGCCTTTATCTCATTGGATCTCCGAAAACTCGCCCACTTCAAAGCGGCCCCGCCTTCGTGGCCCCTGGCATCTGCCAGCCCCTGCTCTGAAGAGAATTCGCACAAATTCTGCACATCCTCCGTTTGCGGCCCAGATGAGCGCTGTGTCGCCACGGTCGCCTCGAGCGTCTGTATCAACTCCAGCTTCCACGAGAATTCGCACAATTTCGATGCACCCTCGGTTTGCGGGCCAAAGGAGCGCTGTGTCGCCACTGTCGCCTCGAGCGTCTGTATCAGCTCCTGTTTCCACGAGGAGCCATAAAATTCCTGCACATCCTTTGTTTGCGGCCCATAGGAGCGCTGTGTTGCCTCTGTCGTCCTGATCGTCGACGTCAGCCCCTCTCAAAACACAATCTTGCACGGTTGCGAATTTCCTCTGCGTAGCCGCGTACACTAGGCCAACCGTTGCCCTTTGTATCAAGTATTTTAGTCTTCGAGGAGGGCCGTTACTTCATTGAATCCCCGAAACGTTGCCCAGTTCAAAGCCGACCTGCCGTCGTGGCCCCTGACGTCCTTGTCAGCCCCTGCTTCCAAGAGAAGCCGCACAATTTCTGTACACCCCCGATTCGCGGCCGAAATGAGCGCTGTGTCGCCACGGTCGCTTTGGGCATCTGTATCAGCTCCTGCTTCCAAGAGGAGCCGCACATTTTCGATGCACCCTCTTTTTGCGGCCCAAATAAGCGCTGTGTCGCCACGGTCGCCTCGAGCGTCTGTATCAGCTCCTGCTTCCACGAGAAGTCGCACAATTTCGATGCACCCACTGCATGCGGCCCAAATGAGGGCTGTATCTCCACAGTCGTCCTGATCGTCGACGTCAGCCCCTCTCAAAACACAATCTTGCACGGTTGCTAGGTCGGTCTGCATAGCTGCGTGCACTAGGCCAACCGTGGCCTTTGCCCTTGCCGCTGCTGCTTCAACCACCTCACGTACCCAAGCACACGCTTCAGGTGATGAGCAATGCATTGTAATGTATAGTGACTCTGAGCGCGTCATAAACATCTCAAAATGTTCCAAAACGTCACCGGCACAGTCATCTGGTAGATCTTCAAAGGGCTGGGTTGTGCCTGCAAGCTGGGCAATGAAAGCGTCACGTGCCCAAGCATAGACGGCAGAGCGAGAACCACGAGGGGCCCACAAGAACAATGGGTCAAAAGGCTGTGCGTGGAAGGGCAGCGCAATCGAAGGCAATGTCTCCCCCGAAGCCGATAGAGCAGCACAGTAAGAAAGCACTTCGAAGACAAGAACTGTCGGATCAATAGGTGGTTCAGTAGTAGCGGCGGCTGCCGGTGCTGCAACTGGTGCTGGGGCCGCCTCTTGGCCCGCGCGCTGCAAATTAGGAATCTCAGCAGTTGACTGTGCCATGTTTTGCTGCAACTCCTCGTTGGTTTGCTCGTTCCCGTCGATGTTGTCGATGATATTATTGGCGGCGGTAGCTTACTACATACTCATATCGGTAGTACTACTTACATGTCGTACTGTACAGTAGCGTAACTACTCGGCTACTTACAGTACTGAAAAGCTGAAAAAGTGTGTTTTCTGCTCGTCGCTCTTCAGTATCTGTATCTTTCTGTGTACTCGTAATTAGTATTCTAGTAGCTGCTCTACAGCTTTCTGCAGCTTTTGAAGTCTAACCCGGGCAGCAGTAGCTCCTTCTGCGTGACACTCGTCGGGTCCCTTGGTTATACGGCTTCCAACATATATTTTATGCTAGCTCACACTGGTTGACTCACGAGGTAGGTGCTAACAGGTGGTAATGGTATCTGGATTAAATGAATAGGATTAACGAGTTCACAAGTAGAAGTCACACACCTTGTTGCACAGTTTTTTCAGTTTTAATCTCAAGTCGCGTAAGTTTTTAAATCGATTAATTATTATATCTTTGCAATAACGAACATTATGGAATATTTGCAGCTCCTGTTGCAAACGAAGAAGTACCATGCTTTCCCTGAGATTGCTCGATACGGTGGTGGCTTCGCTGTTCTTGAAGATCGTGTCGGCGGCGCTACTGGTGGAGACGAAGTCAAATCCAACTGCAGAAATGTTGCAGCCAGCTCATTTGACCTTGAATGATGAGTCGTTGGAGTGGGTTCTGCCAGAAATTCTATCTGCGAATCTGTCGCATGACCCACGCCTCACCAACTGCGTATGGCCCTACTCGAGAAATGGAGTTTGCAAAGCTGCTGCCTTGTGCGAACTTCAAGGTGCCGCCGATGAGCTGACTTTTGAGGTACGAAGTCCTTCGCTAGTCCACCATCATCAATACGGATACCTAGAGCAGACGTCTGGAAGCCTGAATGAGATTTCTCTTGCTTTAGGACTTGGAAGTCGCGTCAACTTTAGGAAAGTCCTATGGTTCATTTTTATACATAAAGAATTTCAACTGTTCAAATGGCATTGATTGAGGTCTAATTTCATATTAACTGCCCTTCCCTTCCCCAGGTTCTGTTACCGTCCCCTGCGGGTAATAATGCGAAGCCGGAAGGCGACGGACAGCTTCTCGAAACACAGGGTGGGGTAGAGGGGCCCGCAGCTCCCCATACCTCGTGGGTACCAGAGCTTGAAGAGCAATGGCCAGGGCTTCACGCAGAAGCAAAATCTTTGGACTCCAGCCATTTCATGCCTTACTGCCACCACGAGAGGTGCGCAAAAAGTATGCAATCGTTTACGATGCGTTCAATTAATGCGTTACAAAATAAGGCCTCACCTGTGCTATCTGTCTTTTATGTGGTGAAGCATTTAGGGGAATAGAATGCTGATATCTTTGTTAGCTCTCTATTATGTCAATGAGCACCACCCTGACATGCTTGGTGCCCTCTCTTGCCTGCTCTTATTTGTTCAGCACATGCCCTCACGATGCTTGGAAAGTACTTCCACTGCGCCTCCTTGGCCGAGACCTGCCTGCCATGCTAGAGTTAGCGCCTGCTGCAGCAGCTGCGGTTGCCGATTTAGAGGTACAGTGTAGAGCTAGACGAATGTCCTTGTCTCTGTCGTCATGTGTTTCTACGAAGAATAATTGTGCGAGGTGAATGTTCTTCTCTTTGTCGTCACGTGTTTCCACTTAGATTAATTGTACTTCCGACTGCTTCTTTCCGGGTTTCTTTCCTCTAAATTATTTCTCATTGCGCCATATATATATATATTTACATATATGCATCTGTATTATGTTCTAGGCCTCTTTGCCACCCGGGAGCTTAATCAACGC
>Ga0307931_1002844_pt1 | contig 10864 bp, 14 predicted proteins | sample OrgLakmetageno47_FD_201816 | JGI IMG/M metagenome (GOLD analysis project Ga0307931, IMG submission 201816) | Saline water microbial communities from Organic Lake, Antarctica - #47 | ecosystem: Environmental > Aquatic > Non-marine Saline and Alkaline > Saline | place: Antarctica: Organic Lake... | reverse complement strand
TTTTTTTGCAGACTTTGATGGTCAATGTGGATCCAGACGCTGGTGTCGAAGAAAACGAGCAAAACTACCAGAAGGCTTTGACCAACTTCTGCGCTTACTTGGAGGTAAATGGTGCTACAGCAACATTGCCATTTCAGAGTTTTTTACGTGAACCCCTTGGTGCTTTTTGATTTCATACCTTTCATTGTCGTATTACCACCACGCATGAGCAACACCACCAGTGTCCTTTACTTAACGCATGTGTATGTGTGTGTGTCCGAACTCTATTGCCTACACATTTAGAATAGCTTAATGGATGATTGAATGCATACTTGAAGGTGTTATATGTTTCCTTATGCGCTTACTCTTTCTTTTTTTAAAGCCGGAGTACCAAGCGGCGCTGGAAGCGGACAACGAAGAGCAAATTGAGCGCGACGAAGACGAAAACGTTGAACGAAAATGGATTCCATCCGACGAATTCGGCGAAAAAGGCGACTTTCGAACAGTGGCGGTGCGTAGCATCACATTCCCTCGCTCTTAACTTTCCCTCATTCGCCTTCATTGTCACTGTTTTTATCGCAACTCAAATAGTTAGATGCTTCATTGGTTACATTTTTTTTTCTCTTTTCTTCTTACTGGATTCCACCATTAACAAATCTACAACTAAGTGCCATAATCAGACATGCCGTAAATCTCACTCATTCTTTCTCTTTTTCTGTCAACAAATACTTTCATTTATTCTTTTGTGCGGCCATACCTTTGCACAATCAGATAAGTTACTCGGAGCAGCGTGAGAAATTGACCTCTAAAATCGGAATTCCCGGTCACCCTGCGCCTGCACTATATCGATGGCGGGAAAGGAAAACGGTGAGAAAATGTAAAGACGCAAAGCAACGGTGCAATCTGCAGCATACACAAAACGCCATTTCTTATTGAGCTTCTCGCTTATCCTTGCTCCATCGTCATTGGGTCTCATCAACCTATTCCCTTTTTTTTAAATGTGTTTGGAAACAGGTGGAAGAAAAGGCGAAAGACTGGACAGAACTGCCGATGAAGACAGAAGAGGTGCCAATTTATTTACTTGCCTCGCACAACCAAGCTGTTTTCTCGTTATTTTTCTTTCATCTCATTCGCTTTCTTTTATTTTGAAGTCTTCTTTCCCCCGTTCTATTTCATTCCCCCATTTTTTTTCTCATTTTTTTTCTTTTCCAACATGAATTTTCATGGCATAAAAATGAGGGCAAAATGACGCTTCTTTGTACATCCGCTTGTTTATGTTTCTGGTATTGTGCATTGGGAACCTCTTTCATTTTTTTTTCTGTTTGTGTTCGACAGTTCTACTTCCTTGTGCGTATACATGTAATTAGGAAATTCTCAACGGAGATTATTCCGACGAAGAGGCAGAAGAAGCTGACTTGATCAAAATGTTAGCCGTCAAGTACAACAAAATTGACAACCGCAAAAACAAACTTCGCAACGCCGATGTGAGCGTGACGGAAGCCAAGGTACGAATGAAGCTTTCACGAGTGTATTTTAAGGGGGCAATTCTCTTAGTGTATAGTTTGCTTTCGCTTATGCATTCGTATTTCGTTCATGAGAAGGAAGGAAGGAAGGATGGCAATTTTGATATTATAAAAATAATAATACAAATATATCAATCTGCCGTGTCATCATTACTGCATCATCATCATCATCATCAATGCTATTTTATGTCGTGTTGTTTTCAATCATATCGCACTAGGCCGAAGAAATGCGGAAAGCCGGTTTAAAAGGCATTCGCCACGGGCCACCTCCCGAAGTGGGGCCTCGGCACACCATGTGGTAAAGTGATGATGGTATTTTTAAGGTTATTCTTCAATACACTGCTGTGTTTTTGTCCTTCTTGACTATAGTGGTAGCTGTATAACTTTGAGTTTGAACCCTTTGCATCGTATTTTTTAATTAAACGTGTCTCGATTGTTTCGCACATGTGTCGTGTTACACATGGAAGGTCGGTGATGACGCACAAGTTCCCTCGGAGCATGGACAATTATCCGCAGCGAGTCCACGACGGGGATGCGGTGAGTGATTGTGAAAATAGGCCATCCTTGCTTTTGTGCTTCTTTGTGCTTGAAATGTCCTTCTGTATTTGTGCTTTCTTGCATTGCTTCAAGGATTGTGCTTACTTTGGGATTTCATGTGGTTGTTTTCGTTCTAGCATATCAACAACTCTTTACATCACCCTTTTTTTTCCTTTTCCTCACCCAACTTGATTCTCACTTCTCCTACATGTGCACGTGTGTGCCCTAACAGGTGATTCCCCCCGCAAGAGGCATTGACGTCTTTGCGTGGCAGCGCGACCGGCGCCAGAAGCACTTGACCAAGGAGCGCATTTTGAAAGAGCTAGCCGAAGCAGCAGAACATCGACCGACGCACCGGTATGAGTGCTTGTGTGTGTGATCGATAGGTACCTTTATACCTCTCCTAGTGCAGCAATACAGATCTGTAGTACTGGATCTCAAAAGACTCATTTTTTTCAATCATATACGTGATTTCATTTGTTGAGGCCACTTCTATTTATAGCCTATTTTCATGGTTCGTTCTCTTCTGTCGTTAATGTGACAGGTTTCGAGAACGCTTAAAGAAAGAAGACGTTGACCGTTGCCACATTTTCATTCAAAACACGCTGGAAGACCAAAAACAGGTGTGAAATAGTTGTGAGAGATGATGGCTTATATCATTTATATTACTCTTAGCTGTTTAAACTCGCTATTTTCATCACGTTGCATTTTATCTCATATCATCATACACCGCGTCTGTTCATCTCTCATCAACTCTGTCCATCAACTGTACTCTCTTACATTCTCATCGATTCGCAGGCAGCGTTCGACGCAGCAGCCGGGATGAAAGTGAAGAGTGGCAACAAGGCCTCGCAGTTGCTAGAGAGAGGCGCTTTGGGAAAATTACCGATGCTGCATCCGTCGTCCTCGCACGGAGGGGCAAAAAGTGGAAGCAAAGGAGGAGGCAAAGAGAAAAGCAAACCGAAAAAGAACCGAACGTTAGACGTGAAGGTGCGACCAGAAGACCTGCCCAATCCTACTGATATAGTACGAGTACATGTAAATGAGACTTGATTCAGAAATATTTACTCACTTCCTTGTTTGATTCTACACGGTTCGCCTTGCAGCGTCAAAGAAACCCAATTCTGGTTGTGTCTTTCTCTTCTTTTTCTTCTGTTTACATGTGCGTGCACTAATACAATACACAGGAGGATGTGAAAGTACCCACTGCTGCCGAACTAGCCGAGAGGAAAGCAAAAATCGCGGCCAAGAAAGAGAAAGAAGCCAAGAAAGAAGCCAAAAAGAAGAAGGATGCGGAAGCTCGTGCGAAGAAAGAGGTGTGTAGATGCGCTACGCATTTAGAATGTAAATTGGGACAACGGAAATTTACCGTTGTTCTCTATAACATGATTGATGTACCGTTGTTTTCTCCAGTTGACCTTGATGTTATTTGCTGTTGCACTTTCATTGAATGCGACGAATGCAATGCCATGCATTTGCACACGTTTGCACCAATTTGATATCATGTGATAATACAGGCGGTGCTCGCGGCTGAAGCCGCCGCAAAAGCTGAAGAAGCGCAACGGTTAAAAGAAGAAAATTTGAAAGAAAGCCGGCGTTTTTTTCCGCGCATTCTCGGAGCTTTAGGGCTGAGAAAGGTGGGTGCCTACATAATTGCATGCAATGCCACTGCAGGTCGCTGCTGCTGCTGCTGCAATTTAATTACTTATATCGTATGTGGGCATACGCATGCAGTATACACGAGTGCGTAGACTAATAAATGTATTATACAATAGCTCCTGTTGCGTACATTGTCTTGACTTACTGTTCTGTTCACTGCGTGAACTACATGTAGGTGGAAGTAGAGTCCGAAGAAGAGGAAGAAGAGGACGAAGTGGTTGAGAACCCCGATTTGATCGATGGCGCGGCCTGGGCCCGGGAGTATAGACTGCAAATGGAAGATTTGGTACGTTGAGTAACGGAGAAAATAGAAACGAAAGAAATTAAAGAAGAAAGTGTCTTTTTTTCGTTCTTTCGTCTTGTATTTTATCTTGTCGTGTTCGCCGTATTCTGATGTTCTAACTTTTTTTTTCACATCAGGACCAAGAGTGTGTTTATATTTTTATTTTTTCGTTCTTTTGACATTATTGATGCATTCAATGCATTAAATTCCTTCCTCAGGCGTCAGAATCGGCCCACGAAAAAGCTGAAGAGCTGCTAGAGGACGTAGCTGATGCTGCGGATACCTACGCCTCTCGGTTAAGAAAAAAGTACGAAGACACGAAAGAGTCCATCACCGACGAAGCTCCAGAATTCTTGACTCAGGTATGACATGTGTGTGCGCGCTCTTTCTTTCGTGAAATGCAGTCTTATGTTCATATGTTGCTTTTTTAAATCTCGAAATGATACACAACCATGTTTAACCTCTTCCTATTCCTTTTCTTATCTTCATAGTCCATGTTTTGATCTGCTTTAATTCACTTTCATTTTAATGACTTGCCTACTTCCTCTCTTATGAACAAACGCCGTGTACGACTATTACCACCCCCCACCACCCATCACACCAGTCGGCGCTCGTGATCCGAGCCCAAGAAGGGGACTCTGAGTCGGTCGCCATGGCCTTGCTCCAAGAAGACCCTCCTTTAGACGTGAATGAAGCAAACGAGCATGGCGTCACTCCCGTGTTTGCGGCCTTCAAAGAGCTTCTAGTGGTGGAGAAAGCACAGGCGGAGCTCGCAGCGGATGAACTGCAGCGGCCTTCCAAAGCGACACGCGCTGCGATGGAGTTGAACGCAGAGCTCTCAACGGACCTTCAGGATACGGTAAATGCGTTTAAAGTGTGATTTATACCGTGTAGGAAGGTTACTAGAGTTTTTCTACGTAAGTGTTCCAAATTATTCCAATTCGTGTCTTTGCCTTGTCTCGCACCTCAATCCTCTCCTTTTTCTTGTTGTGGTGAACAGATTGCGCTCTTGGTGCACAAGTCTGCGGACGTGTCATTGGTGGAAGCCTCAGAAGAAAGCAGCCCGCACTGGTCTTTGCTGCACTACTGTGCTAGCCATGACAACGCAAGGCGCGCGAAACAGCTTCTCAAGTGAGGCAGGGCTCTGCAACTAATCCGCTTGTTTTCTAGCTGGAATGTTGTTTGCCCTTTGCTGCCCGAGCTTTGTGTATCCCTTTACGAATTTCCTTTTCTGCCCACCCATTTTTCTTGTTTCTTTCCTTCGGTCCTTCTTTCATTATCTTTCCTTATTTTAGGTCGGAAGTAGACAGCGATGTGCCGGACTCCCACGGTAGAACCCCTCTCATGGAAGCGTGCAAAGCTGGCAGCATAGGGGTAGTGGGCGCTCTGGTAAAGCAGTACTCGCCCTTGATCAATGAATGACATTTGATAGGCAATTTTAATGACATCAAAACATGCATATCGTGTATTTTGATGCGGAAATGGACAAAAAGTGTTTATGTACTGCTAGCGATTTCTTATTCCACAAATTACTTTCTAAAGGTGCGAGTGGGTTGCAATTTGAATGTCCGCGACCACAACGGGTGGTCAGCGCTACACCACGCTGCAGCGAAGGTATGTACTACTCGTGCGAAGTCTCGTATTCTTCTGAATCCGTGTTCTTCTACATCATTGATAGGCATGTGCACAGTGTTGCTCAGCGCCTTGTGATGAATTATGGTGATAATTACGCGTTTTTTGGAATACTGCTTTAGACCTCCGTGCTCCTCTTACTTACAGGGGAGAACATCCATCTGTTCAGCCCTTTTGATCGCGGGCTGCAACCAGCATGCGCGTAATCGAGAGCTCAGAAGTGCGTGCGACTTGGCGCTCGAGAAGCGGTACACCTCCACTGTGCATGTCCTCACGAATTTCTTCCCCGAAAAGACATCCGTGAAAAGGGTGCTGGGCGAACTGGAAAACGATTACAAAGACGGAGGGTGTACTTAGCTCTTCGTAGCTCTTACAAAAAAAACTGACGACTAGTGAAGGCCAATGGCTATTGAAGACTAAGAATCTTGATCGTATCTATACGCAACAAAGACGTACAGACTTCAAATTTCGTACTGTTCCTGCCTGTGCTTTGGCTGCTAGGGTACCTTATTCGCACAGGCAAGCGTTCTTTTAGTTCTAGTGTTATAGCTATAGCGCGCTCTCTTCAATGCCGAGACAGGCACAGCAACGACTTAAGTTTGACTTCACACAAAATATTTCATGAACAGTTTCCACTTCAGTGGGGGTATGAGAGTCCCAAACTCTCCGCCCTCAACACACTTCCTCTTTACGATTTTGACTTGCGCGCATCGCATGCGCGTATACTTCTGCCCGCAGCATTGGCTTCTGTGTCATTTGGGTTTGTATTAGTTCGAGTTCGAGTTCGAGCTATAGTTGAAGAATACAGGAGTAGAGGTAGAGAGGAAGCGCGCTTTATATCCTCAAGGAGCTTCAGCCCCGTAGGAGGACTCTACAAGATTTCATTGGACGCCCGTCAGCAATTCTGATCTTCAGAATTATGATAGTACATGTACATGTATGAGGTCGGAGCCTTTCAAAGGTTGGAGAGTTTGGAGAGTCTATAACTTAAGTAAGCCCTGCAAAGCAGTAATACGCGAACTTTGCGAAGCTCAAGGGCGAAGCTCAAGAGAAGGCTGCGACGCTTTCGTCTCAAACGCTTCAAGGTCTACGCGGACACTGCGAAGCTCTCAAGTCTAATGAGTGTGAAATTCGTGGTTGCGAAGCCTTCCTCTCAAACGCTCAGAGGCGCACGCTAACTTGCTCCCAACACTTGTAAGAAATTTCATAATGTACAATTCGAAATGCTTCGAGTCTACGTGATCTATGCGAAGCTCTCAGCTTTAAAATTCACAAGTGTGAAGGTCGTGGTTGCGACGCTTTTGACTCTAACGCTTCGAGGTCCACGCAAACATTGCGAAGCTCTCAGCTCTAATGACTAATGAGTGTGAAATTCGTGGTTGCAAAGCCTTCGTCTCGAACGATCCGAGGCGCACGTTAACTTTGCGAAGCTCTCAGCTTTAACGAGAAATCCTATTTCTACTTAGCAACTCGCAACGTCCGCGGTGCTCTCAAGAAGAATTCTTCGTTTCAAATCTTCGAAGGCTACACGAACTCGCGAAGCGTTCAACTCTAACTACTCTTTACAGTGTGAAGTTCATACAGGACTTCACTGCGACCTTGGTAATGCACCAAGCGCGTCTGGTGTTGTCTCTCCATCTCCAGAGTTTCAATGGAGTCAATCGTGTATGGCCATGTGGAGAACTCAGAATTCCTCTGCTGCGCGCATTTCCAGCTCCGAAAGAAATACGACACTCAAATGACACAAATACTCCTTGAGGAGTACAGCTTTATTAGCGTTCAGATATAGAACCGCAATGCCGATTTAATTCATTAGGAGAGACATTTCATATCCTCTGGCATCAAAATCCCGAATAGGATATATCCCCAAAAGCCGCCCTGGCTTTATTTTCGTCACACAATTCCGTTGCACGAGCTTCTTCGGCGTCGTCACCTTGTAATTGGAATGGCAATCCAACAAAAAAGAATGAGGGAAAAGAGCACCACGGCATCGCAATGATGAGAATGAAAAGAGATTCGACAGAAGAAAACAAAAAAAAACGTCATTTGAATAATATAACGGCTACGATTTATTCGTAAATTCCTCACCGGAGAGGGGGCACCATTTGAATTCCCCCGAGGACCTTCCACACTCTTCTTCACACGCTGATCGTCCTGCTGCGCAGTAATTGCTCTCATCGGCAAAAGCACTGCATGCATTGCCACACCTGTAAGTACACAAGTCACACGAGTAAAATACAGTGGCGAAAGGTGATAATATGCCCTTTAATGTGATTCATTAATATGAAAGACAGAGACGCAGCTACCAAACGTTCATGCAATCAATGATCACAGAAAAAGAAACTATTTTAGCGAGCAAAGGGAAGGAAATCCAAGTAAAATATAGCACAATTATACAAAATATATACTAGTCTGTAGCAGTACTAACCCCGCGCCGTAGAAACAGCAGCGCCCTGGTTCAAATGCATGCTCGGCTCTTGCGCTGGCTTTCGCTGCGACTACAGGGTCAGGCGGCGGTGGAGGGTCCTCGCCCTTGCACCATTGAAACTCGCAATCGCCTTCGCATTCCGTCCTAAGGAATTAAAAAAAAAGAGAACAATCAATTGCGGCGAGTCGGTGAAGATATAAACAAACACAAGCACCACAGAAGTAAATTTAGTTTATTGTAACTCCACAGAGCGACCTGACATTTCATTTCTATTTTTCACATAATTTTTGAAACTTTTCCCCACTTACTTTCCAAGTGCGCAATAATTGGTGGAAGCAGCCACCGACGCACAGCCTCCGCAATCGCCAGAAAAGCAACAATGCCCGGGCAATTCTTCTCTTGCAAGCTTAGCTTTCTCCTCTTCAGCTGCAGCTGCCGCGGTGGTGGCTACTGCTTCTGCCCCTCTTTCTGCATCTGGACTACTCGAGGTGGAAGGAAGAGGTGGAGGATCGGAACCAGGACACCAGGGAAAGCCACTGGCTCCACACTGGTGGTTGCAGCGGTGCTGAGTGCGCGCACACCAATTCGAACGATCGGCTACTGAATCACACACCCCACAGTCCCCGGAAAAACAGCAGTAGCCCTCTTCTTGCTTGGGCTCCGGAGGTGGTTTGTTCTGCCCATTTTTGGGCTTCGGTGGGGGGTCAGGATACCCGCACACGTTGGCATGCTTCCAAGCGATATATCTAGGTGGTAAAAATCAATTATAATGTTACATGTGCTACAATATCGTGAGAGGCAGAAAGAAAAACTTCGATAGTGCACGAAGAAATACGTCAGTAAATATGTAAAGAATATTACTTTAGCGAATCGTTGTTTTTATATCCTACAGATCGTTCTTGTGCAACATAAAATCACGGAAATAAATGCGCCATTCAACCTTCACTTACTTGCAAGCGAGGCGGCGAGCTCGAGTGCCTATTTCATGCTCCGGGTCACTTTCTGGTTGACCAGCTGCTTCGGCTGCAGCATCTGCTTCGTCTTCTGGATCTAGCACCAGAGACACATCTTGATTTCCTTCTGTACTGCTCTGACTAAATTGATTAGCACCACTGCTACTGCTGATGCCACTGTTGCTGCTGCTATTAGCACCACCATCGATGCCAATATTTCTGCTATTATTGACAAGATCAATGTTTGTCAACGAGCGTGTTGTAACGATGGCGTTGTATTCCGCTGCCCAAGCGCCTTTCATTTGTGCGGCCCATCCTAGTGACGACGCTTGGTCCAGCATCAGTGCGCGGCGCCCACACACTGTTTTGTGCTGCCAGTTCGACCAGTGGCACTTTCCTCGCCCTTCTCCGTAATTGCCGGGGTGAGCATGAGGTGAGTTCCCGCCTCCCGATGGGGGTGGATTGTGGGCCTTGGGGGGTGGTAACTTAGGTGGTGGATTGGGCGCTGGTTGAGGCGCTGGATAAATTTCTAGTAGCTCAGGTTCAGGGGCTGGCGGCGGATTAATGTCTGGCCGTTGTTGACTGAAATCCTCGATGGTCTCAAGTGTAGTTGATTCAGCATCAGATGCTATATTGGCCTCGCTATCTGCTGTCTCTGGCTCCTCCGGTACCACAGTAGATGTCTGCGTTGAGTCTTCTACAGACATGATTTCATTGGTAGTGTACACTTCAGATGAGAATGCCCCTGCCTCTGAGGTAACATCGTGGACTACTAAATTACTTGCCGCAGAGTCTGCTGCAACGATAGCTTCAGGTGCTGGTTTAGCGATAGGTTCAGTCGATTCTGCACTAGACGAATCTACGCCAGGTGAAACAGTTTCAGTTGACTTGGCATCAACTCCAGCCGAAACGTTCTTTGGTGAACCAGCTCCCGCTGCCGCTGCTACTGCCTCATCTCTTTCATAGCTGTCTAAGGCATCTTTAAGGCGAAATCGCTTCGCACAAACATCGTGGTCTGCTCCGGGAACCCCTTCCCCCAGTACCTATTCCAAATAATGACTCATTGATGAGATACATGGAAATAGCTATCATAGCAACCAAAACGAAACACTCATAAGAATTGTTTTGGCATGAAATCTTGAATCCAACTACGCATATCGGCATACATACATTTGGAGCAAAGGAATGAGAGATCATGTGATGTAAAATACCGAGTCGGGAGAGCCCCACAAGCTGCCGGTAAGCCGTTGTCCACGGTGCAAAGCATCCCCCATCTCCACCAAACGAGTCCATCCTGCTCCGCGGGCTTCAGCCTAAGTACAGTGATGAGTGGAAGGTATTGCTGAGACTATTTTGGTATGCATTCCCGAAGAATGTACGATGTTGGCGAAACACGACAACGATGACTAAAATGTATTGAAAACATGACATTTCGCAGGTTTTATACTTCCTTCTGCCTTTAAAACAGTATAGGTGCACGAACCTGGCCATGAGTGGCCGCCGACAGGAGTGCACTGCTTTTCAAGCACGTTGAATCGTCGATCAGCAGACGCACCGCACGCTCCGGGCCCTGACTCACTTCTACTTCTACTGCGGTTAAGGTAAATTGCTCCGTGGCCTCTTCCTCGCCCGAGGACGATGACGATTTGCTGTGGTCTATAGTGTTACCATGGTCTCCTTTACCGTGACCACCTCGCAACCAATTATGGTTCCCCAACGCCGTCGTTGCATCTCCATCGAGCTGCCTTAACTTTGCATGTGGTTTTATGCCCTCTCCATTGCTACTGCTGGTTCCACTGTCGCTTGCCTCGGCATTTCCATGGTGAAGTGCATTCGTGGTGGGTACAGGCGTCGGCGGTAAAAGGTGAAT
>Ga0307931_1002840_pt1 | contig 10868 bp, 12 predicted proteins | sample OrgLakmetageno47_FD_201816 | JGI IMG/M metagenome (GOLD analysis project Ga0307931, IMG submission 201816) | Saline water microbial communities from Organic Lake, Antarctica - #47 | ecosystem: Environmental > Aquatic > Non-marine Saline and Alkaline > Saline | place: Antarctica: Organic Lake... | reverse complement strand
CTATCTTGCCGATCACTAGCGCGGAACCTGCTCTCTTCGGGGTATACGCAGTCGACTTGCTCTCAAGGTGGAGGGCCTTGCGAGGGTTTCGAAAAACGCTGGAGGACGACCACGACTAGCGTCCGTGCCGTTTGATGGAAGATATATGGGTTTAGCTCTATGATAGGGAGGGACCGCTAGGCCACAAGCGGCCCGCTTGCATGTTGTTGTTTGTATTTTCGAGGGGGGGGCTTTTCTTTTCACTTCCACTCCGCGGACGAAGAAGGAGTTCCTGCCCCGTCAAAGCATCTTGTGGCTCAGGGGCAGAACAATAGGCGCCTTGCGCGCTGAAAGGCACACTTTGACCTCTGCCGAGTGGACCTCGTGTTCCGCATGTCATGAGCTTCTTTGCTCGCGCGCCTTCCTCTTTATTGTTCTGCGGAGTGCGCAACACCCACAAATTCCTCGCTTTTTGCAAATTTTCCGAGGAATTTGGCCAATGCCCCTCTCCCTCCTGAATCATACCGCACTTGCTTTGTTTGCGCAACGCACGCGCATTCCCACTTCTGCCCGCAGCATTGGCTTCTGTGCCATTTGGGTTTGTATTAGCTCGAGTTCGAGTTCGGTATCGTGAATCCTTCAAGCCCAGATACCAAGATGAAAATTTGAACCCCGAGCCTGGCTTTCAGTCCAGCTCTGGAGACTCCGTAGACACCGATAGATTACGCCCTGCCTGTTAGAGACCGACATCCGTCCCCCCTCGGGGAGCGGGCTCTGAAAAGTTTTATTTTAAAAACAGCAACAAAGAATTTGATTTCGATTTGAGGTTCAAGCCGAGCCAGGCGCTCAGTTCGGCCAGGGAAGCCTTGATGATACCAACTAGACGTGCTGTCCTACTGCGTTGGATACTCGGAACTCGAACTCGAAAACTGAAAATTGAAATTCCTGTCCGATCCCCAAATCCCCAAAGATAGAGAAAGAACCCTGAAGCCCTGTAGCATAAAATTAATGGTAACTTTACCTTCAGAAAAGCCTGATTTCTGGCCATTAATATTCAGGAGAGTCAATGTGTCAACGATATTATCTAGAGGGCAACTCCTATTCCGGCAGTTATAAGCGTTTTCTTGTAATTGTTGCCGATAATTTTTAACCCCCTTCGTGGTATTAGACAGGGTGCCATCTAGACAGGGCGGATTGGGTTTACCAAGTAAGTGCCAGCTGAGTATCCCAGGCTTGGCTGCCTTGGATTTATTATGTATCGTGCGTGTCCTCGTTGTCATACTTAAGCGTCCGCTGTGTGAGGGTTTCATAAGGCAAAACCCGATTTTTCAGAGATTCCTTGTTTTTGACATGACACAGGGAGATTTCGACACAGGCCCCGGGCCAAGCACAAATTCCCGAACGGTCGTGAGACGCCCGTTCGCCAAGTCATTCCGACGAGGTTGCGATACCGCATACATGTATTCTCGTCTGAGTGGCACCCACTGAAAATTGACTAATATTCAAGAAAACTATCTTTCCTAGAGCGTCTTATTCGGTTGGAAACCTTACTCGTCGTCATCTCAATGCCATTAAATATTGCGCAGCAGGTATTCAAAAAATTTCGCATCTCACTAAAGGCGACTTCAATCTCCTCCTTCCCGCACTACTCCTAGTTCTATGCTACTTGTATTTGATATTTGTGTTTGTGTTGCGTTTCGTATGGAATTGTTGATAGTATAGCCACATGAAGCAAAACAGGGACTTCGCCCAAGAGACGGAGCAACGGCGCGCCCTCGTCAACGCAGAAGCAGACGTAGAAGGGACTTACGGCTGGCCCCAAATTTATTTCATGAACAGTTTCCGCTTTAGAGAGAGGGGGGGTCCGAACTTCCTCGCCTCTACACCCTTCCTATATACGATTTTGACTTGCGCTCAACGCACGCGCGTACACTTCTGCCCGCAGCATTGGCTTCTGTGTCATTTGGGTTTGTATTAGTTCGAGTTCGCGTTCGGGACTTCTCTGAACATCCCTATTAATTTTCTGAAAGATAAACAGGAAATCACTACCTTGTCGGCGAGTTCATGCTGCGCAGCGTGATTATGTTATAGACGTGTTCGTGCTGCGAAGTTAGGTTGAATCAGATTGCACTCCTCAAATACAAAGAAATACCAACGAACAGCTCGAAGCTACGCGCTGATTTCTAACTCGTGCCTTTCGGGGCCTCCATTGTGCCTGCCTTTGATCAGACGATGGAGGATTGATTTATTTTGGCGGCAGCTACAAGCATTGTCAGCACTATCTTGCCGATAACTAGCGCAGAACTTGCTCTCTTCGGGGTATACGCAGTCGACTTGCTCTCAAGGTGGAGGGCCTTGCGAGGGTTTCGAAAAACGCTGGAGGACGACCACGACTAGCGTCCGTGCCGTTTGATGGAAGATATATGGGTTTAGCTCTATGATAGGGAGGGACCGCAAGGCCACAAGCGGCCCACTTGCATGTTGTTGTTTGTATATTTTTTGAGACAGGCCCCGAAGGGCCGGAATTAGAAGACTAACATTTATATTTTTGAGGGGGGGGCTTTTCTTTTCACTGCCACTCCGCGGACGAGGAAGGAGTTCCTGTTCCGTCAAAGCATCTTGTGGCTCAGGGGCAGAACAATAGGCGCCTTGCGCGCTGAAAGGCACACTTTGACCTCTGCCGAGTGGACCTCGTGTTCCGCATGTCATGAGCTTCTTTGCTCGCGCGCCTTCCTCTTTATTGTTCTGCGGAGTGCGCAACACCCACAAATTCCTCGCTTTTTGCAAATTTTCCGAGGAATTTGGCCAATGCCCCTCTCCCTCCTGAATCATACCGCACTTGCTTTGTTTGCGCAACGCACGCGCATTCCCACTTCTGCCCGCAGCATTGGCTTCTGTGCCATTTGGGTTTGTATTAGTTCGAGTTCGACTTCGAGTTCGGGGCCTGTGGAAATATGAGTCCTAAACAAGGCATACTTCTGAAGATTCATATAAATTTCATTTTCAGTTTGAAAAGCCTTTGGATTCACATGCTCTCTGCGCTCTAAGCAATGCCATTTGGCTTCTGCCCGCAGCATTGGCTTCAGGTTCATTTGGGTTCGTATTACTAGTAGTTGCAGTTCGGGTTTGTAGTGAATTAATTCGTTTCAGGCTCGAAAGGGCCGGATTTAAGACTACTGGGCAAATAGGGAGTACATTAATCTTAGGAAATTAGAATACTGAATCAGGCACACGTTCCCGAGCGGCCATGCAAGTGACAGTACCGGTCCAAAGTTGCCCGTCCTTGCATTAGTTCCAGTTCGAGTTCTGAGCAGGTCTAACGTACCGACTGGGCTCTGAGTGCTTCTAGGCTCGGAGTGCTTTGTATTCGGCTTGGTCTCAAAGGATCGTAGGGCTCATGCATTATATTCGGCCTCATGTATTACACGTGTATCGTTGAGCTCGACGAGCAGGAAAAAAAAAAATGAAGTCCACATGGCGGAATCGAACTCGGGTCAAGCCTCAACAAACCATCTGCCTGACCAAAAAGCTATTTCGGCACAATTTCAACTCAGAAACTTGCACATTTCTAGACTGCAAATATTTACGGTCATAATCATACATACGGATATTTTTTTTGGCGTTACTTCACAGGCCAAAAATGGGGGTACTTCTCAACAGCCCACGGCATGACATTTTGATAGACCGTTCTCGCGTGTGCATGCTGCCGAGAGCATAATCTTTTTCACCGCTCGATCTGAACCACAGTTTCTCTTCTTCGTCTAAGCTCCTGCATTGATGTCTCACACAGGATCTGACTTTGAAAGTAAAGCTGAGTTATCCAGCAACCGTATCATGAGCGCCTTCGGCCACCACGCTACCGCTCTCCACGATTCCGTGATGCCCCCGGCGCCACCGCGAGCGCCCAGCCCACGAGTGAGGTGGAGCGACTCGCCCAGCCCGCCGCCACACCACTCGAATGTGCACGACAACAATGCGCAAGAGTTGGGCGAACAACAGCAGCAACCCCAACCCGCGGGTGCGTACGCGAATGATGGTGGCGCACCCTCTAACTTCACGCAACGGCCGCCTTCGCCCACCGCGCACTTCGTACGTTACACAATTGCTGTTGTACCTGATGATCGTAGCTGTGCCATGGACACATAAGATGAATCGTCATGAGCGCACGTCGAATGATACTTGGAATGATTCAAAATGAAGGCCTCCCCTTACAGCCATTTACACTTAAGTACTCGCCTCGTTTATTTTATTATACTCCTACGTGTCTTAATAGTCATTTCTGTGTCTCCCTTCAAGCTCAACGTTCAGAAACGCTGCCTAATCTGCCTAGTCTTTCATTTTTATTTGTTCTTCTCTTTTCTGCGTCATATATATATATATATTTCCTTCGTAATTGTCAGGCCTACGCAGACGCGCCTCTGCCGCCGTCGCCGCTGCCACCATACCACGCCCTCGTGCCCTCCGACAAAGTCAACGAGGCGCGGCGAAGCCCTTCCCCTCCTCAAGGGGCTTACCCGCTTCAAGGGGGAGGTTACCCACAAGGAGGTTACCCTTTCCAAGGAGGAGGCGGCGGCCATTCTCCACAGGGAGGCAGCAGCCAAATGAGCCCTCAAGGAGTCCCTAGGCACATATCTTCACCCACCGATGCCTCCACCAGATCCTCTTCACCACCACACGCGGGCTCTCCCTACCAACACGACCACCGCTACGAGCATCAACACCACCAGAGCCCTCCTCAGGGACAGCAGCAGCAGACACCAGGCCGTGGCCGTTCCCCGAAAGCTCGCTCCATCCAGACCTCACCCCAACCGCAGCCGTTCGCACACCACGGCCCTTCTCCTCAGCACCAGGGCGAGCTCCCGCGCGGCCAGCGGTCGCCGACCGCCGCCTACGCCGCCGCCTTCCACCCGCGCGCTCCTCCAGCACCGTACTTGCCGCACGCCCGCAGCAACATCGGGCAGCAGCAGCAGCGGGGAAGAGGTTCACCATCGTCGTCGTCGCCGCGCTCTCAGAGCCCACGGTCGCCGCGATCGCCGCGGTCGCCGCACGCCAAAGACCACTCTTACGTGTGAGTTTACTGCACTTCTGCTTGCGCTCTTATCGCCTAGATTAGTTGCTCGATTTTTTTTGCTTTTGCTATTTTTGAACTTTCATACGTCTTCTTCTGACTCTCCCAAGTTTCATAATCTTTTCTTTTGATATCTTCCCTTTTTTTAATGTGTTTTCATAGGCAACTTGTTGCGGAAGCTTCACAGCAACACCACCAACAGCAGCACCAACACCACCAGCACCACCAGTCATATGGCACTCCACCGCTCCAGTCACATCAGCCGTCGCGCTCCCTGTCCCCGACGTCATCATCGAACAGCCCGGACAAAAATTTGGACCCGTACGGCTCGCCGGAAGCGCATGAGTCAGTGACAAAGTCGGTCGCGCTCGCAGCAGTGATTGAAAAAATGCGGAGGAGCCCGCCCAGCCCGAGACAGGTGTGATTAGTGAGGGTGTGCGTCAGGGAGTTCAGGGATCTGTTGTAGATTTGTTGTGGAATTTGTAATGAGGTGTGTCAACAAAACGGCACTACGCCCGTTCCTAGTTTTTTAAGATTGAGAAATATAGAAGTGATATTGTTGTGTGTAATACTTGATTTTTTTCTTTTTTTTCTTCTACCTTCATCTCTCTTCCTCCTTGTATTCCCTTGATGATCTCCCCCAATACCCCTCAACCCTAACAGCAATCCCCCACGGGCGCTACCCTAGCCCACTGGCTGCCTCGGATTGCCGAAGACGGCCGAGAACTGCAGCACGCGCCGCGTAGCTTGCGAGAACACTTCGACACTGTGCGGTGAGAATGTGCATGGAGAATGAAATGCGCAACATGGATTATTTATGGTGCCTTCTTCTTCTTCACTTTCATTATTTCTCCTTTCGTTTCTCTCCTTTTTGTCTTGTCCTCCGTAGCTTTACTTGTGCCCCATTTCTTCTTTCATTCTGCTCCCTTTTCTTCAATTCTATTCTATTCTATTCTATTCATTCTCTACCTTCTGTGACGACCTCTATTTCGAAATCTGCAGCATGGCGGTGCGGCAAGACTGGCGCGCCCTCGAATACGCGTCGAGTGAACTGAAAGGCGACGGGGAAATTGTGCTGACCGCCATCATGCAGGTCAATGATGAGGACATCGAAGGGCAGTTAGAGATAGATAGAAGCAAAAAACATGCTCAGCACAGTGCATAATTAGAGCCAACAACAAAAGTCATGTGCTTGCTTGTCGCATGCAGTTTCTTTATCTCTTGCACACTTTTTCGCCCTTCTTATCCTTCTATTCTATTCTGTTCTAGGACTGGCAAGCGATTCACTGGGCGTCTCCACAACTGCAGCGGTCGCGGCCTATTGTGCTAGCAGCGGTGAAGAGGCACTGGCGCGCCATTCAATACGCACCCTCTTCCCTCATGAGCGACGAAGCGATTCTGATGGAGGCCGTGGCTCAAAACTACATGTGCTTGGAGTTTGCCGCGGCGCCTCTGAGGGCCGACCGGGAGTTTATGCTGCACGCGGTGAGGGAGGAAAAAAAAAAAAAGTACAGGGGGGGGTGGGGAAGTTCGAGAGGAAATGAGAAATTGCGAGGATTAGGGTAGGAAAAAAGAGTCTGGAGATAGAAAGGAAAGTAGTCAGAAAACTTATTTAAGTTTTGAGTCTGGAACGAAGGAGCTTGCTCTCGTGCTCCTCGTTCGGTACCTTACCCACGCATCCAACGATTTCTTCACTTTACCTAATCATTCCTTCCTCTCTTCATACCAACCAACCCATCCCTCCACTTCATTTGCAAGGTCAACGTGCACCCCAAATGCCTCAAATACGCGGCGTCTTCGATTCGCGACGACAAGGACATCGTGCTGCGGGCGGTGTCCAAAAACGGCAACGTCGTGAAGTACGCTTCGCCTTCGTTGCAGCACGATCGAGACGTGATGCTCATGGCGGTGTCGCAGGTAAAGTGTGTGCATGCACTAATATGATGCATGAACATCAATGAAGCTAAGTTACCGCTATTGTCCGAACGATTTTCATCTGTTACCAACCCTTTCTTATTGTCTATTTAAGCACGCATGGACAAGTATTTTTGCCTTACTTTTTCTTTGCCAATTCTTCAATGCTTTATCCGCCGTGCTCTCCAAACCTCTTCTGTCTTCGCTCTCACCCTATTTTCAGGCGGGCTCTGCTCTCAAGTACGGCAGTGACGACTTGAAACGCGACGAATCCATCGTTTTACGCGCCGTCTCCAACGACGGCGCTGCCCTGCGCTACGCTTCGGAACACCTACGAGAAGCCAAATGCCGACGCGGGCACGCTTTGGCCAGCTTTCAAGCTCCCTGGGAAGGATGGTACTGCTCCGAGTGTGCACAACATTTGTCCCCCACTCAACGCATCGACAAGTTCAAGGTATACGCACAAAAAGAAAAATAGTCAAAGAAATCAATTGGCTGGATCATTAATTCTTCGGGACGCCTTTTTTTTGGGGGGGGGGGGCAGTATACTTGTGCTTTGTCTATTTTTGAAGTGTCGGTATATTTTAGGAGTGCTTGATTTTTTCCCTTTTAAGCCCTCTTCACTTTTTCAATCGTGTATGTAGTCACCGTGTTGTGTACCCGTGCTTGTTGTGTACATACTATTTTTGTCTAGGCCGGTAGCTTGATGCACGGCTGCCGCCCCTGCGAATACGACTTGTGCCACGACTGCTTCCAAGCCCGTACTTTTTCGCCGGAAAAAGCCAAGGCCGACTCCTCCATTGCGCTCGCTGCCGTCGACTCTTTGATGTCATCCATGTTGACCAACGTCAGCAGCCGAGGCAGTAGCGCGAACAGCAGCCCCACGAAGAACTTGATGCAGCAAAACCCCGAGATTTACGGTGCATCGTCGTCGTCGTCGCCGAGGAGTCCTACGGTACTGCAGCCGTCACCCGGCAGCGTGCGGATAGTGGCTAACAAAGGGTTTGTCTTCAACCGAGGCGGCGACAAAACCAGCACCAACACGAGTGCTAGCAGCAGCAATAGTAGTCCTATGAAAAGCAGCAGCAGCAGCCCCGGCTACAACACTTACAGCCCTCATAGCAGTAACAGTGGCGGAGGTGTCCGAAGCGGAAGTACGAATGGCAGAGGCAGCCCTACTAGTAGCCCCAACAACAACGGCAGAACCAGCCCTACTACTCAGCAACTCACCGCGCGCGGTGAAGCGCTCTTCGGCACCCACGGAAACACCTATTGGCAAGATCGAGACGACGGCAGCTATCCACCACCTCAGAGCAGCGCAATTCCAGGCGTCAGCTCCTACTATGCGTCTCCATCCTCTCTTCTATCCACGAGTGGCTATACTGCAGCTTCTTCTTCGTCTGCTGCTTCCCCCTCTTCTTATGCGGCCAACAGCAGTGGCAGTGGGGTGCCTTCTCGTCAGGCGTCGCTGTATCCTCGGGTGAGGCTAAATCCTAGGAAACTTTCAATGATTTTATGTTACCCCTGATTCTCTTTCCCACCTTGTCATCTTCCTTCTTCTTCCCTGTCTTTCACCTCCTCCTCCTTCTCCTCCTCATCCTTTTCCTCTGGTTGTTCTTGCGCCTGCTTCTGTACTATATTTGTACTACTACTGCTTTAGGTGGAACCTACATCCCCCCTGTACCCAGCCGATTACCCGGCGGGCCATTACCCGAGGAGGCACCAACCACCGGTATAATACTGAAGTTTGAAATTCGTTGCTGTTGAAAGTCCTGTTACTGGCATCTCTTGTTCCTCATCCCTCTATCGTTTGTTTGCTTCTCTTCAACTCCGTCAAGTCGGTAATCATTGTTGTGTAATCTGCTTGCTTGTTATTACTCCTTTTTGCTCTAATGTAATCAGGCGGTGTCGTTCCATGACACGAGGCCCAATTTGCCCCACCCCTTTCCCTGGGAAGGTTCGACTCGGGACTATCGCAGCAATGCCTCCACTCATACTAGCCCGCGGTCCTCGACTAGCCCGCGCAGTCCTGGGAGCTATACGTATGGGCGATAGCAAAAGCGATAACGCAGATAGTGAAATGCCCTTTTGTCTTTTGTTGGATGAAAGGAGTATATGGGACTTAATCAAGCAAGCAAGAAACGGCTCCTGCTGCTGTTCGACCCCTTCATTTCCATGGAATTCAGTTAGCATACGGTATAGCAATCCTGATTGGAAGGACACGTTGCTGAGCGCTAAGTGCTAAGTGCTAACTGGCTAACTGCGAACAAAACTGGTGACGGGAGGGCAAAATTTGCTTGCAGTTAAGGCAATTCACGAAAGCGGGGCGGAGGTGGGAATTGGGAACAGCGACATTGGGAATTGGGAATCGGAGCTAGAGACCGAAGGCCCTCCGAGTAGTAGTGTGCAGATGGGTATAGCCCCCCCGAAGGAGAATACCTAAATGGTAGGCTTCACCTATAAATGATGTATGTCTGATGTCCGCTATCTACTTCAACTCGGGTTAGGCAAAGACACTGAGCCATCAGATCGGTTCCTCATAACGATTCATCATATCATCATACGACATCCCAGTCGAACTAATTTTAATTTAGGGCGGGTTTGAAGGGAAGGGTTGATGTTTGTTTTTGCCTAAATTCGACTACATGTGGCTTAAATTAAGTGCTTAATTGATATTAAGCGCGACTGGGGTGTGCTCTCTACTTGCGCACATGTCTTTATAGATCTGACCGCAGCATTGGCGTCTGTATCATGCGGGTTTGTGTGAAGTTTGGACTGGAACTGTTAAGTCTTTCGCCCTTCTTTCTGGATTCCTTTCTTTCGTCGTGTGATCAGACCTTTTTTTAGGTCACACTTCTCTCATTAGCTCTCAAACACTGCACTCGCTTCTTTTTTTTTCATGTACATTTTTCGCTGCAGCGTAGTGCACGTGCGAAGAGAGAATGCCGCGAGCTGTGCATGTATAATCGCACAGTAGTGGCGCTGTTTTTGTTCTCCTCCTTGTTCTCACGATTTACATGGAGCTCAGGTCAGAGACCGCAGCCATCGTCCACGACGGTTGCGCCATCTAAGTAATTGACACCATACAAGGAAAAATGAGATGGATTGATGAAAAAATAAAAGTGTCAGAGAGAAGTGAGTGAAGAGAGAAAGTCAAATGAACCTCAGCAGTGTATCCACTCATTCCAAATAAGTTTCACAACTCCTTTAATACTATACGCTGATCTCACGGTGGCTTCAAGTATGGTTTGAAAGAAAATGGCACCCCTAATACATGAGCACTTAGACACAGCCAAAAACAGAGAGCAACAAACCTCGAGCTTGTCCTGGGCGCAGGTGCGGTAGGTGCCGAGCTCTCGCATCCAGACGCTGAACTCCCGCAAGGCCCCCATGACCGCGTCGTTGGTCGCCTGAAGGGGGGACGCTTCGAAGTCGATGTAAAATAACAGGTCCCAGTGCTTGGGGTTGCTCGAGTACACGGCCGTCCCGCCTGAAAACAGAATAGAACATAGAAAAGAAAAGGAGTGAACAGCAGAAAAAAGGTTGGAAAGATGCGAACAGAAAAAAGGCAAAGAACCGAGCGAACAGCAGAAGCAGGAAAACTCACGATTGCAACAGAAGAGAAAAGAAAAATGAATAAAAGGGAAGTAAAAGGGCCGAATTGAAACACTACCACCACAACACGAATACGACGACCAACAAATCTCACCGCTGCAGGCAGGGCGGGTCTCTAGCTTGACGATGTTCAAATCGCGCGTGGCAAACTGCGCGACAATCTTGAAGATGGCACCGGAGGTGTTAGGGAGCAGGCAGACCACGCTGGTCTTGTGCATGGGGGGCTTCTCGTAGGCGCGGCTGCCCGTGGCCAAACCTGCCAAGGTTTCAATCTTGTGCTTGCCCACCACAA
>Ga0307931_1002839_pt1 | contig 10868 bp, 9 predicted proteins | sample OrgLakmetageno47_FD_201816 | JGI IMG/M metagenome (GOLD analysis project Ga0307931, IMG submission 201816) | Saline water microbial communities from Organic Lake, Antarctica - #47 | ecosystem: Environmental > Aquatic > Non-marine Saline and Alkaline > Saline | place: Antarctica: Organic Lake... | reverse complement strand
CGGAAGATTGAAGGCAATAGAGCAGTGCAAGCTTTATTGCTTAGGCTAGCCATTTTCGAATTTTCTTGTGCACTTCTGGACGAAAAATCAAGCGTAAGTTTACTGTGGTGCTCTCGCTCAAACGTACAGTACAGAAATCCAGATGTCAGTTATTGAGTCATCGAAGGATATCTTTGTCATCTGCTTCATAATTTTCATCAACCTCTGCCATGAAGTAAGTAACTTTGCACGAGGTTGTTTGCTGTGCTGCGCTGAGACTAGAGATGTTTTACAGTGCTATGATAGCGATAGCACATTTCGCTGTGGTGGCCAGAGGCTTTGTCGTACCCAAGATCCACTTGAGGCGGCACGTTGTCACGAGGGTGAGTCGTCATGAATCTTACGAGGCACAAAGGGTATCAAGACGGCAATTACTGAGCGGAGCAGCTGCCTTAGCAGTCCTAGGATCAGGTTCCACGAGAACTGAGGCCTTGCAGTCATCCATGTCTTGGAAGGCAGCGACGGCATGGGAGAAGTGCGCCGCGGCAGACAATTTGTATACGGTCGAGTTCACCGCTTATTTGGCTAGATTTCTTCTTACCTTCGACAGTGCAACGCGCGCGTGGTGGGTAGCTCAACCGCCGACGTCGGCAAACTATTTGTACGATAACTTTGTGGCGTCTCTCGCGGATGGCCTTGGGCGGACCATTTGCGAGCGGAGCGCTGAATTGGATTTTGAAAGCCATTCTGTATCCGCTAGGAAAGTGTGTATGGCTCTTGTCAAACGATTCGGTGACTCTACAGGCAGCAATAGCGAGGTCAACGTTCAACTTGCATTGCTCTTTACTCTCTTGAGCCCTGCAGATCGGCCTGCCGACTTAGTGGAGGGTCTCTTGACAGACACACCTCTTGTAGCCAACCTCGCAGCCAGCAGAAACCGTCAATACGCCAACAGCCAAAGTTCAGAATGGTGGCGCGATCCAGGAGCTGTGTACCCATTTTCGGCCGAAAGATTAAAAGAAATTGATAATATTGGCGCTATCTCAAGCACAGCACAAGTGGCGAAAGAGGCAGCCGTGGTGCGTCGTGACTTAGAGCGTTTCGCTTCGGTGCGCCGAATGGGCTTTGAGCGCGCAGAGGTAGCAGCAGCCCGCACTGTCTCTGCTGCGGCACCAGCTGCCACTTCTCCAATTGAAGGGACTGCCCTTCTAACACGGGTAGCACCCCTGGGCGTGAGCACGTATGCTGCCTTCGGAGCTGCTGGTGCTGTGGGCTGTTGCGCCACGCACGCCCTGGTGACCCCACTGGACGTTGTGAAGACCCGCAAGCAAACGGCGCCAGCGACATTTGGCGCCCTCTCGGTCGCGGCTGGCTTGCGGAAAATTTACGACGAAGAAGGTGGCGCACGAGGCTGGTTTACGGGCTTGGGTCCAACAGCGTGTGGGTACGCGTGGTATGGGGCGACCGTGTACCCGGGTTACGAGTTCTTCAAACGCACTTTGCTTGAAGCCGCTTCTAGTTCCGCTTCCATGAAGATGTCGTCAGCAGTAGCAGCATCAGAAGGTGCCAGTGCAATGAATAGCGACGCGGCTTTGAGTGGTGCCGCAGCTGTTGCTGCTGCTAGCAGCGGCGTCCTGCCCGAGTCAGTGAAAGTTCCACTCGTGCTGTTGGCGGGCGCCATGGCCACCTGCATTGCCTGCCTTGGGGTGTGCCCTGCAGAAGCCGTGCGCATTCGCGTCGTGGCTCGGAGCGATGCTCCAAATACTGCGAGTGCAAGCAGTGACGAGGGCAGCAACGGCGGTGGCATGCAGGTTCTGCAGTCCATGGTGGAAGAAAGCGGCGTGGGCGTGCTGTGGCAAGGGTTGCCGCCGCTGTTGGTGCGGCAAGTGATCTTCGGCATGGTGAAGTTCCTCGTGTTCGATTACTTTCCTCCGGTACGATTTTTATCAACCATGAGGAATTTAGTGCTGCCATAGAATCCCGGGTATAATCATTCCAATTTCTACGCAACTTCATTCGCGATCACTTCTATACATTTGCTTGGGGGACTGCTGTCACTTCTATACATTTTATGACTTTTCTGCGCTTATCTGCGCTTTGCTACATTCTTTTTCTTCGCCCTTTTTCTTCTTTTTGTATCTTCCAGGCAGTATACGCTGCACTACCTGCATTGGCCTCTGCACGTGATTCCGGCGGTGGAGAAGCTAGTAATGTAGCGGTTGGAGTGTCGCTTGCGTCTGGAGCTGTAGCGGGCTTTGTGAGCAGTGCGGTGTCGCAACCAGGAGACGCGATCTTAACCCGCATGTCGCAAGACGCGAGAGGACTTAGCGTGGCCGATGCTGCGAAGTCACTCTGGCGCGGAGACCCTACAGTGACACTCGCGGCCGCTGGCAACCCTGGATCTGCAAATGGACGCGCTAGAATCATCGGCGACAGCAGTAGGAGTGGAGGTGATAGTAGTAATGGCAGTGGCAACGATGGTGAGGGTGGTCTCGCGCCTTTTTTTGCTGGGCTCGGGCCTCGATCAGTATGGGCTGCGTGCGTGATCGCAGGACAGTTTGGGCTCTACGATTTGTTCAAGCTGGCGCTTCACGTTGCTCCAGCTGACTTGCAGCAAACGCGCGAAGCTGCTGACGTACTGGCTACGGCAGGGCTGAGAAACTTGCTTATGGGCGAATTTGCTACTGATGGGCTCGAATAAAGTGAAATAGGAAGGATTCAAATGAATTTCCATCGCTTGAACAAGCCAGGAACAGGTCGCCTTACGAAGCCCCATAAATCGCATTCCAAAGTATTCATTTCTGTCGTTTGGAAGTGGCCTCGCCGATATCTGCAATTAGGATTATCCTCGGATATTTTGGTTTATTATTTAATACGATACAAGCGATTTCCTTGGACAGAGCACCCTCCAAGTGGCTCTTTTGATGAAATGTTTGCTTTCTGAGGATGCTTTTTCTTGAGGGGAGAAGAATATAAACCACCAAAATGAATAGAAGAAACCAGTTTGTTTAAAAATTGATCAATGTTCCCAGTCCCGTTCAGATTTTGAGTAAGAGAATATTTTATATGCTTATGTTGTTCAAATTTAGCATCCTTCGCATATAAATGACTTCGTGTAATGCATCTACTTCTGTTTCAGTTAGTTACTGCGTATTTCTGTTATTGTGACTTAAGTTAATTTGAAGGGAACTATATTGAAGCCAGCAATTGTGGAATGCGTAAAAGAATCACGTATTACTTACAACCTAGAAACTCCGAATACAGTGCCTCATAATGCTTTAGGAATATGAATATAGGTACTCCTGGTTTTCGCCGTGTCCCCACTACTACCGGACCTTCTGAGGAGGAGGAACAATATGGGCGTTTGCTTTTGTCTTGACCATGAGTTGCATCAGTCGCACCGACGTTTTGCTGCTAAATTTGGCGAGAAGGGCCATTTTCTCCGGAGAGAGTTCCATTCCGGTTTCCAATTCTCCTAATGGTGTGCTGGAATACCTTTTCTTAGAGTTAACCAGTTCTTTGCGTTTTGGAGATGTCATGGCTTCATCAAGAAACTTCCTCAGGACGCTAAGCTTCCATTCTATAGAATCACCCTTGACCTGCTCTGCGGTAGCTGCGAGCTCCAAGTCTGGATTGTCCGCAATCCATTCGACGAGAACCAGCCACAACTGACCGCATTTATAATAGTGAACAATTGGTAAAAGTCTCATCACAGTTGCCTTAGAGAGCGAAACGTCAATCCTTGAGTCAGGAGCATCTTCCAAGGGGAATGCATAAAAAGTGGCAAATCGTAGAAACAAAGCCATGTCGCTGCGTTCAAATTTCTCCACAACGAGAATTTGCTGTTTTCCGGGGCCAAGTTTAATCATGCTTGTGAACACTGGTGAGCAAGCCGCCAAAAGACGTTTACTAGTAGTTAAATCCTCGTCGAACATGTCATTATCACGCGGGTCAGTGCTTTGCTCTGTTGGGATTGAGCGGTGATGTTGTCGCACACGCTCGGCTTTCAAGCATCGGATTATCACGAGATCGTTAGAATCGAAGTCGGAACTCTGTGTCTCGCAAATATTCCCCATGGTGCTGATAATCACAAAGCTACTCAGTGCCAGCGCTTTGGCACGTTGCACAAGTATCTATCACGAGAAATATCAACAGGTCGAAATGTGATAGGTCTTGTCTGAATTGACCACATCAATGAGGAGAACCGAAGAGTGAGTCGCAAGTCTGACTTGATATACCCACAACTAAACCTGACAGTTCTCTCTGTCGATTTCGTCCTTTCACCACGACGATCATTTCCAACATGATTGAATTCTGTTTCACTTTCTTTCTCATATACAAGTGAAGATTAATTGAATGGAACACTCCGTCCTCTGATATTTTCTGCGCACTCTTACGAAAACATTCATTAAGTGGTTTCTCGCAAAATCACATTGGGAATACAGTGTGCTTACATTTCATCCCTGACACTGTTCCACTTCTCCTGTTTTGAAGTATTCTTAATTTTATGTCTTTTCTCATATTTCTATTGATTGATAACAATTTGCACATATTAATCATGATTCTGTTGTCACCATACTTATTTCGCACTGAAGTAGGAAAAGTTTTTTGCTGGAAAAAGAAATGAATTATCACTCACTCGTCTCGTCGCTGAATTGAGTGTACTTTCATATGTATTGTTTTGTGGCTGTCATGATCATTAGTCGAGTTCAAAGCCACTCCAAAAATAGCTTTACTGTTGATTCGCAATTATTCGATGAGCCGGCGGCTAAAAGCGCGCCTATGTACCTCTACGTAGTCCGTATTCGCATAAATTTGTAGAGGTAGCGCGAATTTCGTCCTGGACTCTGGACTGGACTGGCACATTTCGACGTCGGTATACATCAACTTGGAAGCAATGCACGTAAAATTATGAGCAGAAAAAAAAACCAACCGCAGTAATCTCACATCTCGCCTGAGCGAAGCCGCCATAACTGCCTTGGCTGTTGGCTTTGCCGGCCTCCGTGCTCAATACTCAATTCAGATTTTCGAGCTCAACAAACCTCTATTTCTATTCAGGTCGATTTATTGTCGCACCATTTGTCATTTTGGAGTATGATTTCGTTTCGACTCCGCTATATATAAACAAGGAACAAGGAACAAGGAACTCCCATCCCACCACACGAATTCTAGTTCGATAAACAAGACTTGCAGAAATCATAACTCCCAGATACACTAGTCTCAACGAAAATCATAGAGTCGTGGGTATAGCAGGTGCAGGCTCTATTCGAAGGCGCGCTTGTAACTCGTGGAGCGGCGTCGTAAATTCGTCTTCAATTCGCACAGCCAAAAGAGGATTAGCTTTCTGACCTGCACGCAGTGCCCAAGGCACCAGTGCGGTCCGCAGGTAAGCTCGCTCTGCTGGTGTTAGAGCCATCGGTCCAGCAAGTGCGGAGAGACCACACATGGGTAGCCGAGTCTGCACGGCTTCAAACCACTTGAGAGCAATCTCGCCTAGAACCGATGGAGGTAGGCCACATAGCACGTGCCCGAAGTCGTGGGTCTGCCGGTAGCGCGTCATCACCCATGCTAGTTCTTCGTCATCCACGAATTTTACCACATCGCGTTCATCGGGGTCGAAGCCGTGACAGTTCAGGTATTGGGAGTATGCATGACCAAATGTGCCGGCCGGCAACTCATGCAAATTGAGTTTGGCTAGCCCAGTGTTGTCTAGCAAGGGACGGTCTCTTAAGAGCTCTCGACCAACAGAGTCAGAACGCATCTTAGTTCTCATACGCTCTAAGGCTGCACGTCCTGTGACTTCACCAAGCGCAGCTACGGCGTCAGCACGATGTGGATTATTTAGTGCCTTGAATGCACTAAAGATTCCGATGAAATTCTTCTGGAGCGCCGTCGTCGGCACGTGACTTGTATAAAGAGGCATTGTTCAAATCAAGCTATAGTAAGCTATAGTCGTCTGTTTGCTGAAAGGCATAAACTCTACGGTTCTTAGGGCAGTCTGTTTTTTTCTAGTAACAAAGTCACAGGAAAGCTATATGAAGGCGCGTGTGCCGCTGTGTCTTCGCAATTTGTGTTGGAACCTCCTGGCGAGAGCTCTTAGGGCTTGAGGCCTTTTAGCTAGAGGGGATCTAAGTACTCTAGTAGTATTTGACTGTTTTGCATGATGACACGACGAGATACGAGATGACGCAGATCTCGCAGAGATACAGAATTCAGCAGAGCAGCAGGGCCGCAGGGCGTGTTGTGCAAAGAATTTTCTAGTCTGTTACGTACGATTTCAGCGAGACCGACACCCAACAACCAACCAACCTGCGCTGCGAGCCTGCGAGTTTCTGTTGTTGATCATTTGAGTGTTGTCCATAAGAGAAAGGTGGTCTAGCGAGAGCGCGAGAGCGGAGAGCGGGCGTTGTGAAAACAAGTAATAAAGTGCTATTTATTTTATTTGACAACCTAGAGCAAAGCAAATCTTTTGTTACTAGCGTGGTTCAATCGGTAAAATGGAGCAAGGTTTCCAGGGTACAATCATTCGTGTCAAGCGGAAGCGCAATGAGGAACCGTTAGATGCGCTCACAGTGTTAGCTTCCACCACTGCCAATCGCCCACAAGCCTTGGCGTCGAAATCAAAGAAAGGGCGAGGCTTTAAGTCTTTGAGTTTAGAAAGTAGTACCGATGAGGCCCCGGGGCAAGAAGCTGCTGCTGCGTCGGGCGCATCCGAAGCAACTTCGGCGGCGGCTTCCAGCGAGAGCACGTCTAATCAAGGTAGCGCGGCGGCAGAAGATGACGATGGTGGTGGCACTGCACCTTTAGTGTTTCGACTCATGGACACGATTGGCTTGCGAGACAGCAGCACGCAGGCTGCGCGTTTGAAACGTGGCATTCGCCGCGCACACCGAGCTTCGCGTGTCAACAAGGATAGCGCAAGCGATGCTGGCACCGAGAAGGCTGCAGCACAAGAGCTCGCGGTTGGTGCGCAAGAAAAACTTCGTGAAAGTAGCAAGGCCGGACGCTCGCAAGCTAAGCAAGCCATTTTTGACAAGCGTCGTAGCAAGGTACCCAGCAGCATTGGCTCAAGCTTGGCTGAGGAAGAGGAATTTGTTGACGAAGGTGCAGAGCCTTCGCATGCGACACCTCAAACTCACGAAGCCACTGATGCAGGCACCCTGTCTTCCTCAGAGCAGGCTGCAGCACCTGAAGTGCCGACTATAAGTTCCAAAGTGCCCAGTGGCTCGCCCTTTCGGCCGGTTTTCAAGCCTCCACCGAAGAAACCGTCGGCAGCCAGGAAACCTGCCGCATCCCAACCAACAGCGGAAGGCCGTAGCGGTAGAGGGAGCGGGAGCGGGTATTCCGCTAGCTTAGGGTTGCCCGCTAGCGCCTCCAGCTTTCACATGGTAGACGTGCAAGTACCCCCAAAGCCTAAGAAGCGAGTGCTGGCTGAACCACCACCAGCCGACGCAAGCCAACCGCCACGGATTGCGCTCAACGGCCAACCGATGCACGCAATCAAGGCTACTGAAAGCAACCGTGCTGCCTCGAAAAGTGCAGCTTCTCCTGCTTCTGCTTCTGCCTCAGCCAGTCCTTCTACCAAGATGACTCCAGCAGCAGCAGCTGCGGGGGTGTCACCATCGAAGTCAATTCCCACTCGCGTGTTGAACCCGTGGGAGAGCCGCATGGACCAGGCCATCTTTGCTGCCTTTCAATCGGGCGTAGACGCAAGTGGTGTGGCGCGTGCGCTCGACGCATGCAGTGGCGCCCATTCCTCTCGCGTGATTCAGGTTTCTTATATTATTCAAAGAATGAACATAGGAAATAATGTAAATTTAGAGGGTTGCATGTTTGTGTGTGATCCCTTGGAGCCATTCACATTCCCCTGCGCTTTCTCCTATCCGTTTTATTTTTTCCAGGTGGCTAACTTGGTGCGACCAGCGGACGGCACGACCCCCCTCATGGCGGCTGGGTGGTGCGGCGACGAGCTGCTCTGCGCCCGGCTGCTCAAGCTAGGAGCGGACCCCCTCGTAGTGGACGCGCACGGCGCCACGGCCGAACAGCTTTGCCTGCGGCGCGGGGCCGCTCAGGCGGGCGGGGTGGTCAAGAAAGCAGCGCATGCCGCGCAAGCCGCCAGGGACGACGCGGAATACGTGTACGACGTCTACGTGCTGGATTTGCTGGGCACGGCGCAGGAGCGGTGGAAGGCTCAAGTTACCGCTTCTGGCGGCGGTGTAGCAGTTGGCGGAGAGAATGGCATGAGCGAAAACGAAGACGACAACAGCAGCAGCAGCAGCAGCAGCAGTGCCTCTGCGTTGAAACAGCAGCAACGCATGGCTGAGGTTGCGCTGCCAGAACCCTTGCGGGTGACGCGCCGTGAATTATCGGCCTTGAACCGCCTCCGAAACAGCGGCAGGAACAACGACCCATATGGCGGCGGCGAATACGGTGGCGACTGGTCCGACGAGAACGACGACGACGACGATGGGCTGGCGTGGAGCGACGACGGTGCCAACGACTCGCACGGTGACGAGTCGGAGGACTCGAACGATGAAGCGGCTGAAGGCAACGACTACCCCGACGAAGAAGACGACCCGTGAGTTCAACCGCACCGCATTACTAGTACTGTTGTAGTACTGTGTCCTGCTATATTATTACAACCAGTTGCGACACCTCTATCACAGTTGGTTGAGATTTTATTGTTGTTGTACCTAGCGTACGTCACTTCCTCTGTCTCTGTTTCTATTTCTTCTTCATCTTCTTCTCCTTCTACTACACAGGTTTGAGGCTGGTTTCGGCGAAGAAACTCCACCGCCGTCGAGCGACGAAGACGTGGTAGCTACAGGGATGGTAAGAGGTGGCTTAGCCTTTGGGCTGGACCACAGCGACAACGACGATGACGACGATGAAGATTCAGACCGGGACGACACGAGGCAGGTCATGCCACAGAGGCATGCAGCTCTGGGCGCTCCTTTTGGCGCTCCTTTTGGCGCTCCTTCCACTAGCGACAGCAGCAGCAGTAGCGGCAACCACAGTGGGTTCCTGTTCCCAAGCACTGGCGGTGAAGAGGTAGCATCATCCTCTATGTTTCCTGGCGCACCTAGTAGTGGAATGGCCACCGATGACGTCGACTTGTCTCGCCCAATCACCTTTGACGAAGCGTTTCCAGCCGGCATCTACCCCGTGACATCGCCTTCGCCAGCAGACTTAAGCAGTGCTACAGGCGTACCCGCTCAACCTGTTGCTACGTTGAATGGGTTCAGCAATTTCATAACTTCCAGGCCAGCCTCAAACACGGAAGTAGTGGATCTGAGTGAAAGCGATTCGGACTGAAGGATAATTCAAGTACCGGAATATCCCAGCTGTGTAGTAAGTCGCATTTTGGATCTTTAGGTTTCAAAAATTGATGTAAGCTTTTCCCTTAGCCGTAGCAGCCCCTTGATTCTTTGTCCTTTATATCGCATTTCTTCTTGGTTATTGAACCTGGTTGTGCTGATCTTCTTCCCAAATCAGGGAAGTCAAACGGTAATGGAGTAACCAAATCGTCTGTAAAATAATAGCACCAAAAATGAGCTATTCACAAATACAGGATTCTCATTTCTCACCGACGGTCGAACCGTCGTCCAACGTCATGAGTAGTAAGTAGCCACGGACGCATTCGGGCCTTCTCGGTCCACGGATGAATCAGAGTTCCCTGATCCCGGTATTTATACATATATAAATAGAGTATGCTTAACCCCTGCAGTTACAGACTTATAAAAACCGGTGATCCTGTGCTTGGGATAGAAATGAAACCTTACCGGTATAACTGGATTTGCATTTACCAAAGCGGCAAAGCGCCGATTTAATTTCAAAACTCTAATTGCCTTCAACATACAAAAGTACGGCACGAAAAAGCCCAACGCAGCCAATTTCAATTCACTGGGCTCCTTTGAATAAAAACAAACGACGCAGCTTTCTATAAAATCATGAAATTACGGGAAAAACTGCAGGCCGAGGCTACGGAGCCGGCAGTACAGCGACAGGAAAATGGCAATGGCCGGTGCCCAATAGCTCACGCGGCCTCCGGCGCCGGTGAAAAACGCACCCACGCCGCCTTCTTCAAATATGATCTGCGCCATTTCCAGAGGAGTCTTCCGCACGAACACTTGCCCACTGGCGGCTTGTTCTTCCGCACTGGGCTCCGGCTGGGTCACAAGGCGAGTCACCAGCACGTCCGCGGGGGTGGTCAAAAAGGAGGCCATAGCACCGCCAAACCCACCAAGCAGAGCCTCCGCCGAGAGGGTGTTCACGTCGTAGTCAATGTCGGGCGACTGCAGAATCGCCGTCTTGGTGCACTCGAAGAGCGCGATTTGAATGGCCCCATAGGGCACGTCCCGGAGCACGATGCTTTGCCACGTCACAAACAAGTCCTTGGGGTTTTTCGCCAGCTGCTTGAACGCTTCGCCGGAAGTGGTGGCCATGCCTGATTGGACTTTAAGCTTCACCGTTTCCGAGGGTGCGCGCACCGCAGAGCCCACCACTTCGCCCGCGGCCCCAGCCAACAAGTACACCACCAGGGGTGCCAGCTCGATCGGCAGGATGCCTGGACTCGGAGCGCTGCTGGCCGCTGTGGCCGTAGTGGCTGCCGCTGCTGCTACTGTGACGGCTGCGCCAGTGGCAATCGCAGCCGGCTTAGCCACCGTGGCCGCAGTTGTGGCCGCAGGGAAAATCCCCCCATTGGGCAGGAGCGCGGTTTTAATAGTTTCGTAAATGCCGAGGTACAGCGCCGAAGGGGGGCCTTCCTTCAGCAACGCGGCGGGTAAACCCTTGTACAGAGTGCCGGGACCGGGAATCTTGGCGCTGGCGTTGTCGCTAAGCTCAACAGCCGCAGCGCTGCTGCTTCCACCCTTGTTCACGGCCACTGA
>Ga0307931_1002836_pt1 | contig 10879 bp, 16 predicted proteins | sample OrgLakmetageno47_FD_201816 | JGI IMG/M metagenome (GOLD analysis project Ga0307931, IMG submission 201816) | Saline water microbial communities from Organic Lake, Antarctica - #47 | ecosystem: Environmental > Aquatic > Non-marine Saline and Alkaline > Saline | place: Antarctica: Organic Lake... | reverse complement strand
GTCAAAATCGTAAAGAGGATAGTGTGTAGAGGGCAGGAAGCATAATACTTCCACCCCCTTCTAAAGTGGAAACTGTTCATGAAATAATTTTGAAACCGGACTTAAGTCGTTTCTGCGTCTGTTTCTCTTTACAGGGGAGATCAATTTCTATACCTGCTGTCTGTTTACTGCTAAGTTACTAAATTTATTTCCCTTTCGGAGGGGGGGGGGGCTCGTTCAGGAACGAAATGATACCGCATGTCTCTCGAACTGCAATATCAAACGATTAAGGCAAGGCAAAATTCGCTACCCTGGCTTTGATTACCTGCTTCTAGGTAAGTTCGAAATGGGTGGTAAAGGGAGTCGCATCAGAATCCAAGACATTGGACTTGTTACACAAGAAAAAACACCTACAGTGCTTCCACTGCCATTGCAGTACAAATAGATTTTCTCCCATGCCTAACATTTCTACTGCAGCTACAGGTATTCAACTCTCACATGTGCGGTAGGAATCCATAGTTGTGGTCTTCTGCTCTCTCGTGGCTATTATTCTCGTCAGGCACGCTGCTTTGGTTTGGAGCATGGAGAGAAGCACCATCATCTACAAAGGGCTCTAAACGAAGCGGCCCTCTTCCCTGTAAGCTAAATGGGGTCACATCTAGTGCTCCAACACCATTACTGCCCCAGTGAGTTGACGCCACATCGTGTTGCTGTTGATCATCTTCAAACACTAGTCCTTCCAATCTACCGCCGCCATTGGCACTACCATGCATGCCATACGAATTGGCCGGAGCTTGCCAGTCCCAGGCTTCTAATGACACCTTTGGCTGCGCCACCTCACCAAATCCGAAACTGGGTACAGTGCTAGAAACCGCTGCATCTTCCGTTGAGAGGGCAGAAGAAGAATATGATGACGATGACAAATGTGTCTCACTCGAATATGGTTTCGAAGATATTTCCCACGAATCGATTTCTTGAAAAGATGTTGCAGCAGTAGCAGCACTTTCCGAATATGCGCGACCTCGGGAGCCAAGAAAAGTGGGCGAAGAGTTACCAAAGTCAGGTGTGATCTCGGTTGAATGAGCATGATTTCTGCCGTCAGTGTCGTTAAAACCACCACCACTGCCTGGGCCGCCGTAATTGTCGCCCCACAGAGCACTGACGTCAGCATATTCGCTGCTCGCATAGACCATTCCATCATCCATGTCACAAGAGGGTTGCTTCATCGTATCCGTCGATTGGTGGTGCTCAGTACCATAGTTGCTGCCGTTGCCGCTGCTGCTCTCCTCTTCTTGGCTCACTTTGAGCAATGTCGAATGCAAATCGTCTAACGCAGTCGCCACGTCATCTATAGCAATAAACGGAGGAACATTTGTTTTGGATGAGCACAAGCAGGTAAAGAATAATTGTGAGGTGAACATACTTATGTATAAAGACTATATATTTCCTTTCTGGAAACTTCCCCTTGGCACGATTCATTTATTGTACATGCCACACAATTACGGTTAGGCTTGTCCTCTTTTCATGTGTTCCCACTCTGTCTTTTGCCTCTACCCCAGCATCACCGTTACTGTTATCTATATATTTGATCTTTGGATCTAATCTTTTACCCATGCTCGGTCGCGCCAGTGGATCTTCGGCCCAGCATCGCACCATGAGAGCCTCCAAAGGTTGCATGGTGTCGAGAGACACGTGCAAAAGCTTAGACTCTGACTGTGACGTACAACCACCACCAGTGTTGCTGCCGTTATCGTAGTGAGCATCAGCATCCCCTAGAACATCAGCATAACCAGGGTCACCAGCAGTAGTGGCATTATGTGCTGCTCCAGCGCCTTCTTCTGTGCCAACACCTGCAATATCAGAGTCTATAATCGGGTTCGGCATACTCACTGCACGTTTCTGCATGGATGCTTTTTCACCCGCCCAAGAGGAGGAAGCAATGTTATTTGTCTTTTGACCATGGCCTTCTTCACTGGTGGTAGCAGTGCTGCCTCCTGCATTTTCATCTCCATTCTCATCTCCGCCACCACCACCACCGCCGCTGCTAACGCTACCGGTACCGGCACTACTTCCACTACCATACCCGTTCCGACCTTCATTGGTGTGATCCCATGTTTCTGCGCCTGCCTCCGCCCACCACTCGTCGTCGTCGTCGTCGTTGCCGTGAGTGAAATTCCAGTCGGCTACTTGCGACGGTAAGCTCATTCGAACACCCTATCACAGTTATACATAAACCCAAATATTGAGGTGAAAACAAGGGACAGAAACCGATAATGAGCACTACAGTAGAATAGCAATGAGGTGGAATGTACTGGTAATCAATGATACATAAACCCAATCATTACGGTGAAAAAGAGACGAAAACAGATAAGGAGCACTAGCAACAATGAGGTTAAGTGTACTGGTAATCAATGATACCGCAGCCTATACCTGGCACACGAGCACCACCACGTCCATGTTGGAGTGACCCCGCCAAGGCGCACAGCGGGCCACCATCTCGTACAGTAGCACGCCAAATGAAAACACGTCCGAGGCTTCCGAGTACCTGTGAAAGTGTTGTTCACATGTAGTCGAACCAAATGGCAAGTAAGAAGTGATAAGCATTACAAGGACATTTCAGCCACAATCGAATTCATAATAGAATTCAGTGTATTAGAGAATTGCCTTTTCTTTCATTCATTCATTACATTACTATTCAGTGGATTACTCACCGCCTTCGCCGTATGGCTTCTGGCGCACTCCACTTGATGGGCCCCACATTCGAAGTGGTGTAGCCTCCTTTCTGACTTCTGCCTGCTTCCTTCAAGCGCGCAAACCCGAAATCAGCGACCCGCACATGTAAGTGGGCGTCCACCAGCACGTTCCGCGCCGCCACGTCGCGGTGAATGACCCCTTCCGAATGCAAGTGTTTCAACCCTAGAGCGGCTTCCAGCGCCATCCGCACCAGGATTGCTTCTTTGGCGGGTGAACCGTAAACGGGCGGCAAGTGTGTGATCGAGGCCAAACTCGATGTGGGGTTGCTATTCGAGGGTGGAAGAAGGAGTTGCGGGGATTGAGTCGACGAAGAAAGAGGCGCTGGTGCCTGTGCTTTCTCGCCGCTGTTGCCGTTGGTGTGATCGTAAAGGAGCTTCTGAAGAGATCCGTTGGGCATGAAGCGCATCACCACGGCGAGCTGGTCTGGGACGATTCCTACGAATTCTACCACGAATTGGTGGTGGCACACCTGATGATGACGATGATCATGGTGAATTTGATGATATGATGTTGGTGATGATGGCGAGAAGACAGGCCCGAGACAGCCCGCAGCATAAATGAAACCATTACGAAAGAAGGCCAATGTCGTGCAATCGAAGATTTTTCCAAGGTGTACACAAGTACTAATTTCTTTCTCTCCTCAAAACTTACCCTCGCCAAAATCGCCGCTTCGTGCCTCAAATCAGCAGCAGCGGCGGCAGCGGCGGCAGCGTTGCTGGCCGTGGATGTAGTGATGGTTTTGATGGCAACTTCCATACCTCGCCAGTACCCTCGCCGCACCTTTCGTTGAAAGGAAGTAAATGAATATAAGAAGGCAGCAATTTTATACGGGTGCAGAAAAGCTGAAACGAAAAGATTAAGTTCATTTTGTATATACTCCTTTATGTTTAGCGTGCGATGTGGAAAATCACGTGTGCTGCGTGTGACTCATTTACCTGTCCGAAAGAGCCTTCTCCAACCACATCTCCCACTTTGAGTTCACTCCACAGCAATTCTTTGGCATTTCCATACGAAGACGATGTAGATGAGGACGATGAGGACGGAGGTTGGTTGCCCTTGCCATCTTGTTGACTCAACACTGTTGCTGTGACACCACCACCAGTACTATTGTTGGAGCTAGTAGTAGTATCGCCTATTCGCACATCTGTACCGTTTCTGGTAGAGTTCGCATTTTCTCCACCACTACTGCCAGTATCAATGCTGCTGCCGACTCCTCTCTTCCCAGACTCTCCATCACCGTTACTGCTGCCACTGTTGCCGCTGTCCAAAGTACTAATGCTTTCTGCGCTGGTGTCACTGCCACTTCCTACTGTGAGTACAGGGGCGGATGGGATGGGCTGATCGATATTGCTGTTCGAAGTACGTGATGATGCAACTGCCGCTTTCCTCTTTTCTTCTTCTTCTTCTTGTCGATATGTGTCCATTGCTGAAGGAGCTACTGTGACTTGCACTTGCTTTGGGCCAAAATGAGTTGAGAGAGCTGACGCCAGCACCCGCACTTCGCCTCGCTTCAACCCTAACTCTTCGAAATCTTGGTCGGTGGCTAACATCAATCGGTCTAATGAATCGAAGCCCCATTCCTAGAAATTGAGGACATGCAAGAGTCGTTGTTATGCGTGCATATGCAATAATGGAGCATAGTCGTAAGTGAGGAGAGAATTGAGCTCAAACATCACAACGTCTTGTGAAAGAATGACATCATAAACTATTTCCTTACCTCAAATTTCGGAGCCCAGTGCTCCATTCGTAGTTTTTCTAACCAGTCACGCAATTCTTGAGCAACTCGTGCATACCGATCTGACGCCTTTTCTTCTTTTTGCTCTTCGCATGCTCCATCCTCATCTTGCTTAACGTTTACATTCGAGCCTCCACTACCAGTGCAATTGCTGCTGCCTTTGCCAACGGCTTTGGGAATGCTGCCGTCGGCATTTGTTGCGCTGTTGCCGTCGGCAATGGTGTTGCCTTCGGGAATACTGGCAGCGAGTTGCGTAGTGTTCGGCTTGAGTGACTTCATTGAAGCTGTCGATGACGACGATAACGATGATGATGCTTTGTTGCTGGATGCTTTACTGTGGCGAGAGCGAAGTCTGTGCCGGGAAATGCAAGGGACGAAAACATGAACTAAGAATGGAAGGTGCAGCCTGTACGAAGAGGTTGGTGATAAGTGATGACACTCCATATAGTAATTGTGAAAAAGCATGAAGCAAACTCTCACCGGTTGTCCTTCTTCTTTTTGGCCTTTTCTCGCGCTGTCTGTTGGGCTGTACTGTTAAGAGCATTGCTGCACGCAGCGGCTGCAGCGGCCATTTTTCGCCTCCTTTCTTTGCCATAGGTAGCACGCACTACCGCTGCTTGCGCCTGCACGAAAATCAATGAATCAATAGGTTTAAAGACGTGTGAAATTGACACGGGTGATGGTGTTGTGCATGTTTTACGTTGCTCATTCACAATAATTTTCTCTACGTACTTCACGAACCAAGTACAACCACATCAGCTGTGATGTAGCAAGAATCCACACACGCAACCCGTTCTATATACCTTGTACGACTGCGAGTCAGACGCTCTCGCTTGCAGCCATGAAACCACTTCGGCGCGAGACCCATGCGTCGGCTCCTTGGCCTGTCGCAAAAAATATAATATCGACCAAATAGTAGAATCAAAAATATAGATTGAGTTATTGTTTACTTGGACTGCACAAGATAAGGGAGAAGTGAAAAAGAAAAGTCAAGAGAGAGATGAAAATCAGTAAACTCGTTTTTTATGGATGAACAGAAATATCGCACTGTCCAACTGCGCATTTAGTTCTTGACCTGCGTGGCCAATTCGAGAAGAGAGCGCGGCCGATTCGATCGAGGCCCCGGGCACGTTAAGTCAAGACCGCCAAACAGCTCCAACAGTCCGGTGGTGTTGCTAGTGCTGCCAATACCGCTGCCACCGTGGTTGTTGTTGTTAATGCTCTTGCTGCTGCTGAGCTGTTTTCCATCTACTTCTTTGGCAGCAGAGGTGGTAGTTGTGGTGGCGGTGGGAGTTGTTGACGGAGATAGCGGCGGCGCAGCACCAAGAGAATGAAGAGGCGCAGAAGGAGCACCTACAGCAGGCACTGCCACTGATGAATCGCCACCACTTCCTGTGGCTCCAGCAGCATCAACAGGAGCTACATGTGCTCTTTGTTGCTGCTCCTCCCGCTCGAGGCGTGCATGCGCGCGAGACAACAGTTTCAAGCACCCCAAGTGGCCCTAATGGAGTAGGAATTAAAAAACACAAAGAAAAGTAATCCAATGTGTGATTAGAATAGAGTTAATCAATCAAATATAGTTTTAAAAAGTGCAAGTCACCAAAGCGAATTGTATGCTCTAATCTAGTTATATCACAAAACACGACTAGGATGACGTCATCAGCTCTGACCTGCTTGGCGGCATAATGCAGTGCCGTCATGCCCTTGGGGGTGCGAATTGACGGTGTTGCGCCCGCGGCCAGCAGCCATGCCAGGGCTTCATCGCGGCCTTCGTGCGCAGCTTCCATCAGCGCCGTGCGACCGTTGGTGCCGGTCCAGTCCAGCGGCGACGCTAATTTAAGCGGTGGTGGACGAGAGGAGGTGTTGCCAGTGTCGTTGGAAGAAGAAGAAGAAGCAGAGGAAGAGGCTGAGTCTGAGTCTGCTCCTGGAAGAGAAAACGGGCTCTTTTCTTCACTGCTTCCACTATAACTTCCACCATTGACAGCACCACCTTGAACTGATTCCCCACTTTTTGGCTCTTTAATGGTTGCAGAAAAATCTGACGCAGAGAGCTTGCGAGGTGCTCTTGAATGCGCCGCTGTGGGAGTTGAAGGAGCAGCAGAAGGAGCAGCAGTGTCAAACGATCCAGTTCATGGGATTATTTCTCCTCCTCCTCTTCCTCCTCCATCTTCATTGCTTTTAGAATCAGAAGACGAAGAAACATTCAGCTGTGCCATTTGCGCCCGAAGCTTCCTGAAGTCGCGCAAGAGAGCTGCTGATTGCGAGCGGGAAAAAGTCGCGCCATTGGGTCGACCGGAGTCGCACAGCAAGCGTTTCACAGACCTGTGTGGGTAGGAAGAAGAAGAAGAAGCATAGGTATCAAGAGAAGCATGCACAACCTAGGAGTAGAACCGTAGAATACCACATCAATTGAAGCATGCGGTGTAATGTGAATTACACAAAAGTATGTCAAAAGGAAACGAAACAAAGCATTCATCGTTGCATAGGCGCATCACTTACAGGGACAACGCAGACGGACTGCCAATTGCTAAACTGTTGCCATCGAAACTTGCGCCAATGGACGCGAATGGTGCTTGGGGTAACTCAAACTCTTCGGTTGAAATCGATTCGGTTGTGGTCGCAGTAGAGGCAACGTCTTCTTCTCTCTCTGCATTGATTCTTTCATCGACACTTGCTGCTGCTCCTCCTGATGTCATCTGTTTTTCTCCCTCATGGAGATCGCTTGTAATCGGAGCAAATTTCACTGACGAAGTTCGTCGGATAGGAGTAGTTGGAGCGTTAGCACTAGATTGAGCACCACCATTATTATTATCTTCAGCAGCACCACCACTAGCCCCACTAGTAGTACTGGAACGGGACATGATTCCTCCTGCGTCCGGTGATGGTTGTTTTCTTGATGCCTTGAAGGAAAATTGACCGAGCATGCCCCAGGCATGTTCTTCCATCCAAGGTGGAGGTGCTGGTACTTCATGGGTAGACGGCGATGACAATAAGGCATAAGGTTGAGAATGCGATGTCAGACGTGGCGATGACGGACTTGAAATTGACGGACGACACGACGACGGCGATTGCGGAGACGATGACGGTGCTCGAGGAGACGACGGAGAAAGACGGGATGACAAAGAGGAAGATGGGCGGCGGGACACTGTCGGGGACATTTGTGCCAGAGGAAGCTGTGAAGGCGGTGGCGGCGGATTGGGTTGTAGAGAAGGTGGTGGTTGGATCTCTGGATCTTCGAAAAAGCTTCCAGTAAGCAACGAAAACGCTGAAGGCACAGGCGATCTACTTTTAGTGGGTGTAGGGCTTGCTCCTTCTGCTCCTTCTGCTACTGCTACTGCTACTGCTCGTGGTGTTGATAGTAAAGTTGGCGGCACTGCTGCTGCTGCTGCTAGAGGTGATGACGTAGGCATTGGGGGAGTAGACGATGGTGAGGAAGCGTGAAGGGACAAGAAGACAGGAGATCGAGACGATGATGACGCAGATGATAGTCGAGGAGACGACGGAGGTGGCGACGATGACGACGATGAAGTCATAGGTGGTGGTGGAACTGGAGCAGTTATTTGTCCATCCTCAGTAGACGTCGTCGTTGTGCTCATCGCAGAAGTGTCGGAAATCGAGCGCCCTGGTGAAGATGGAAAACGGCTTAAAAGAGAGGAAGGTTCCAGCATGGACGATTCAGATGATGCTTGGGCAGAAGCTGTAGCAGCAGTGATGTCGCCAGATGATCTTGAATAGGCGTACGCCTCCTCTAACTCTTTCTTCAAGGACTCCAGCTTTCGAAGGTCTCCCGCCTATGGGTGAAGAGAAAGGAAGGTGCGTGCCATTCGAGTGAAGAAAAATGCTTAAAAAAGTAAATAAAGAAGAGCAACCTCTCAACCAACAAACAGGATGAAGATTATCATTTACCTTCGCAGCCGCCTGCAACTTTGGCCCTAGCCTAACGAGGACGGCGGACGCCGCTGCAGCAGCGGCTAAGTTGCTTGAAGAAGGGTCCGGGCTGCACAGCTGAGGCCACCGAGTGACGAGAAGGGACACCACCTGAGTATTGGGGTTGGCGGGGATAGTAAGTAGAATAGAGAGAAGAGGAGGAAAGGGGGGCAACGTGAGAACTACTATTCAGCATAAACAGTTTCCCCTCAAAATATAATTAAGAATGAAAATTCTAAAGGTGTACTATTTTCATTATACACATGCCTGTCCATAATCAAGTGTGCATTTCAAATTTCCCCCTAATATATGCCCATCTCTCACCGCTTCGTGGCCTTGTTCCATGGCCATGGAGCACACTTGCCGGTCGAGGCTCGGGCGCCCACCCAAGTACTCCCCCGCATCGCAGAGCCGCGCACAGACCTGTCATGGGGAGTTTTGGATCGTTAGGGGAAGAAGATGGGAATGGGTAAGTGCGGTTGAGAAGGAGATCTTAAAGGAATGGCGGTTGGAGCGTAGGAAATGGAACCAAGATGGGTGAGAGAGCGAAGTTGAGGAAGTGAGCTAGCAAGGAATGTTTGATGTGTTGACAAAGAAAGTTTTTATTTAACCTCTGCATATTGCTTCAACTTTTTACCTCTGCAATACACCACCTCATCTCATCGCCCCCTCGCCTTCAAGCATGCGTACAACTCAAGCACACATCATTTCATACCTGCGAGTGGCCGTTGAGCACCGCCAAGTGAAGAGCGGTTAAGCCACGGCGAGTCACTGCATCCTGAGGTACCAGTGACGACGACGACGAAGAAGAAGAAGTAGACGACGGGAATACTGAGTCAACATCTTGGCCGTCCAACTCCTCCTCTTGACGTGAAGGGATAGCCGCAGAACCTTCACTTTCGACTTCACCATTCCCATTTCTAACACCCTCTTCGCTGTGTTGAGACGCGCAAGTGCTGCTGTGCTGCCGAGTCGGAGACAGGGAAGAAGAAGGACGACTCTTCCCTGAAGTCTCCTCGTCAGCGACAGCGGCATCTTTGACGTCATTCTCGCCAAAGAGCAAAGGCAGCGGGGCTAGCATTTTGTTGTTGTGGTTGTGGCCACACAGCGGACCCGCGAGGAGCCACTCCACTGCGTCCAAATGCCCTTGTTCCGCTGCCAAATGCAAGGCCGTTTGCCCACCTCCTGCTCGAGCTTCGAGGGGCACGCCTGAAGCAATCATCGGACCGGCCAGCAGTTCTAGCAGGGGGACCAGCCCTACGAGAGCCGCGAAATGCCAGGCCAAAAGACCGTCTTCGTCCGCAGCCCCCACTGCCGCGGCCTGAGCCGTGGGGTCGTCCGCGACTTCGAGGAGCGCCGCCCGAGCAAAGTTCAAATCGCCCAAGATGCAAGCAGCGTGCAAACGGTGCCAGTGAGAGCGTTGCAGGTTGTCGCCGAATGAGCCTTTCCCCTCACTGTCACTACTACTGAGGCTGCTGCTATTGCCACTGCCATTACCGCTACCATAAGTGCTGCCACCTTTGCCTTTGCCTTTTCCAGCACCTCTTCCCGGGCCCCAATACCTTAAATGTTGCCCGCTCCCTGCGCCGCCGCCACCGCCGTTGAGAGGCCGCCACCCGTGCCCACCTTTATGGCCCTTGCCTTTACCACCTTTGAAACTGGCGCCCTTGTGAGAAGTGGTTAGTGGAAAAGGTGGCCCCGGTCGATTGATCCCGTTGTTGTTGAAGAGTGCAGCGTTGGTGGTCACAGAAAGGATGTTGTTATCCTGTTTAGAACTGTGCCGCCGGCGCCCAAAACTACTGGAACTTTTGCCGCGTTGCATCCTTATTTGTCTCCAAACTTGCTCGTTACAATTGCTGATGCAGTACACTCGAAATGTTATGCTTCACTGCTTGGAACTGCTGACCGGTTGTGAAGCCTCGTTTCCAAGCAAAAGGGATGACTGTGTCTCTGCAACGTGGAACGAAGTGCGTACTTCACTTTACGTTCGGAAAGTCAGCTTGCCGGTTGGACCGGTTGTGGCTAAGCGGTAATTCTTTTTTGGTTCTTGGTTCTTTTAGTGGAATGGTGTTCATGCTCCGTAAAATACCCCCGAGCTCGCAACAGTTACGACACCAAAGTCGTTGCTAACGCCTATTAGATGGCACCCTTCCTGTTAATACTAAATCCAGTCCCCCCTCGGGGGGGATCAAAAAAAAAAATCACCAGGCTTCCAGTCCGGCCCGGGGGACTCTGCAAACGCCGACTAGATGGCACCCTTTCTGTTAGTTACTAAATCCAGTCCCCCCTCGGGGGGGGCTCACAAAAAAATCACCACCGTCATCCGTCATCATCATCATCATAATTACGTACCAACAACCAGTGTTCCACGCTCGCCATTGCCGAGTACCGAGCAAGGTGCCGAACGAACCGAGCAGCCGAATATTGCTCGCTGCTCGGTCCAGTTCGGCAATATTCCATGCGCGCCTGTTCGATTCGGCTGTT
>Ga0307931_1002835_pt1 | contig 10884 bp, 9 predicted proteins | sample OrgLakmetageno47_FD_201816 | JGI IMG/M metagenome (GOLD analysis project Ga0307931, IMG submission 201816) | Saline water microbial communities from Organic Lake, Antarctica - #47 | ecosystem: Environmental > Aquatic > Non-marine Saline and Alkaline > Saline | place: Antarctica: Organic Lake... | reverse complement strand
CGCCCGTTGAGAAGTCTATTGCTTTAGTTGTTTGGTCCGCTCCCAATGCGGATCCGTCTGCGTTGTGCACTCGAAGAACTGCTAGGGCGCACCCTCAAGGCGCAGCCACTAATCGCTTTTCAGCATCGTAAACCTACGTTGGATATCCGATGAAGGTATCGAACGTAGGTCTACGAGCGATAGGGAGTGCTCTCTCTCCCCCCCCTCTTCACACACACCCGCATTTCAAATCCATTTTCCCACCCGTCACCGAAGTCCCAAGTCCCTCTACAAAAACTTTTTGCGGGAATCACTCAGCGCAAGGAAATAGAGAAAAATTTCCGCCTAATTTACAACTGGCTAGTCTAGTATAGTAGAATTAGTGCACATTAGTGGCCTTATAAAGCAGGAAGCCCCCCTCCCAGAAAACGCGTTATTGGAGGTCGGCGGTATTTGTCATTTATAAGCACCACGTAAGTGTCATCACTAGCACAAGCCAGTCTATATCGCCTGTTGGAACCGCGTTTTGAGTTCCTTGTAGCGACTCAAGTCGCTGCCTTCAAGCGCATCGCCCGCTTTTTTTCTGGTCTGTAGAGCTTTGAGCTCCTTCTTTTCGGCCTTCGATAGCCCAACATTACCGTTGCTACAGCTGGGGGCATCTCCTGGAGAAGATGTGGTTGCACTGGGTGCAGGGGGTGCGGAAGGAAGCAAAGGCGATTTCCTCGTTGGTAGTGGCACCGATGGTACAGCTTCAATAGGTGGCGGTGGCTGCAAAGATTCGGAACTCGATGAGTCATGGTGTTGCCCACTCCCTACCAGGGCAGACATTGGTGGAGTGTTCTGACTAGGTGTTGGTGCCATGATGCTGCCGAAAGCAGCAGCAACCCCTCGGCCTCGCACACGCCCCACTTCTTCTGGTTTACTTTTGCTCGGTGCAGAACTGTCCTTCCCTGCTGTTTCCTCGTTGCCACTCTTAGAGGAAAGAAGAGAGGGACCGTTCGCCAAGAACACTTCCGTGGATTCAGGCACACTAGCTCCAGCCGCATCAGATTGAGTGCCACTCGATTTGCCCGACTCAGCTACCCACGTTTCTTTGAGGGCCTTGTAGCGCTGCAGCTCCTCAGGATGGAGCGCACTTCCCGCTTTTTTCTTGGCCTGAAGCGCTTTGAGCTCCTTTTTGTCAGCCTTCGAAAGCCCAGTGCTAGTCGATGGAGCACTGATGTTAGCTAGTCGCTCTTGCACTGATGACGGTGGCTGTTCAAGACCATGCGCAGAAGGTGGTGCCGAGTGCTCTAGTTTCTTCGTAGGCTCTTCTCTCGCAGTAGACAACGACTCCACCTGCGAGACAGGGGGGCGTGGTGGCGACGCACGGCGGCGCTCCTGGGTTTTGTCGCGAGGTGGCGACGCTTCACGACCGTTGGCTCGCTTTCTCGCGGGTTCACGAGGAGGTGCAGCAGCAGCTGCAGCTGAGCTAGGGCGAGGCGGTGACGATGACGCACCACGGACACCTTCAGGACGGCGCCGCGCTGTATTAAGGGCCGCTGCTGCCGTTTTTACATTGGTAGAAATGCCTTGCGGACCATCGGATTGCACCGATTCAATTGCTTCTGATAGCGTCGCCGGCGGTGGCGAGTCATCACCCTTAGATGGAGACGGATCAGTTACTGCTGGCGAACTTTCTGGACGTTTCGAGTCGACTTTACCGCGCCCTCGCCCGCGCCCTCCTCGCCCGCTTCCACTACCGCGACCACTGCGGCCACCGCCTCGGCCTCGGCCCTGGCGCATTCCTGGGCCTTCGCTGGTGCTCTCGCTAGTACCTTTACTGACAACACTATCGGCTTCAGCACTAGCAGGAGAGCTTGGCGCCTCAAAGTCTTCTAATACCATATTCGAGGTTTTAGGCCTAGAGTAATTGTGACTGGCGCCTAAATCACTCACTGAAGCCTCAAGGGGTAGCTGAGTAGAGAGAAGTGGCGGATGGCCTTTCTCTGCATCGCTCAGCTGCGGCGATGTCGCAGCTGCGAAGCGAACCTTTCTCGAAGGAGGCGGAGTGGTTGGAGCGGGAGGCATTGAAAGGTTAGGCAGTGCCAATTCTTGTTCTTCGTCGTCGGCTTCGTCGTTTTCTCCCTCATTCACAGTGAAGAGTGCAGAGTTGGTTGCGCCACTGAAGCTACCTGAGGCCGTACTCTTTGAATGCGCACCAGCAGCGCTTGGCGCCACTTTGGCAGCCGCCGCTTCTTTTTGTGCCTTGCGTTGCAACATGCGCAATTGCATCTTGCTCAAACCACCAGTGGAGTCGCCAGCCTCTGTGGTATGAGGCGGCGCCGGTCGTGACGCAGATGGCAACGGCAAGGGTGATGAAGGCAGTGGCGAGGCTGACGATGGGCTCATCTCGTCGTCATCATCAAGGCTGTATTCTGGATTGCTGTCCAAACTGCTCCCAGCTGCTTCTGCTGCTTCACGCACTTTGATTGCTTGGCGTGCATGGAAACGGTCGAGAAGTCGCTGACGAGTCTTACTGATGCCACTGCTCGTACCGACTACACTGCTGCCATTTCTGGTGTCTATTGCGGAGCTGTCGTCATCCTTATCACTACTAGAGGTGGGCACTGGAGAATGTTGCTCTTCTGCGATTGAAGGTACCGACTCTAGCAACAGTTCAGGTTCCGAGAGTGCTTGTTGCTGAGGTGGTTTCGGCGGTAATATCAACGGAGATCGCGAAGGAGGAATCGGAGTGAACGGCGGAGGCGCTGCAAGTTTTGGAGGAGGAAGAGGAGATGGTGTCAAGCCCTCCACGATAGTCGCCATGGTGCCTCGCCGTTTTGGAGCATTCCTCCCGCGATGAGCTTGTGTAGTGGGTAATAAATCCGAAGCAGGATGACCGAGGGTGTTCCGACGTTGTGGTGCCAATGTCGGTGATGCATCCTGTTCCTCAGCAAAGTGAACTGTTGCATTATCTCGGTCGAAACTCCTGCTTTCAGCACTGCCCTCGACAGGATCTTGGGCTACAGCCAAGGGTTGTGGCGCATCCTCGCTACTGCTACTGCTAGAGCTAAGGCTACGGCCGCGTTCGACGTCATCTTCACCATCAAAAGATGATGGTGAATCTGGGGCATCTTCCACGTGCAACGACTCCTCGTTCAGTGGTGACATTTGTCCCGGTGAATACTCATGATCCTCCGCAGCATGGGGAAGCGGCGTCTTAGGAGGCGGCGGAGGAGGCACTGGTGGCTTTGTATCAACTCCAAAAAGAGCCGAAGCAAACGAAGCCAGAGTGCCTCGCCGCTGTGGCTTTACTGCAATAGAATCAGGTCCAAAAGTACTCCCTCGCCGTTCAGGAGCAAGAGTGTTCCAGCGAACTTGAGCAGACGGCGGGGTAGGAGCAGGACGATGCAGGATATTCCTACGCTGTTGCACCACCGGCGAGGACAGTGTATGATCTTGAGCATATTGAGCTGCAAACCCACTGTCAAAGCCCACATTTCCAATATTTTTCAGTTCACTCTCGGAGTCATTCTTCAAGACTGGTCCTACCTCATTCCTCCTACTGCTATGGCTTCGGCCGCGCTCTACATCTCTGATGCCATCCGATAGCGTTGGTGAATCTGGGGCATCGTCAAGTTGCAGCGACTCCTCGTTCACTGGTGACATTTGTCCCGGTGAATACTCATGATCCTCCGCAGCATGGGGAAGCGGCGTCCTAGGAGGCGATGCTATTGGTGGCGGCGGAGCTGGCGGCTCTGAATGTGTAGAATCGCCACCAAAAAGAGCAGAAGCAAATGAGGCCAGAGTGCCACGCCGTTGCGGTTTTGTGGCAGGAGTAGAACCGAATCCAAAGGTAGTACCCCGCCGTTGAGGGGCAAGAGTGTTCCGGCGAGTTTGAGCAGACGGCGGGGTAGGAGCAGGTCGATGAAGGGTATTCCTGCGCTGTTGCATGGAAAGCGGTGTAGCTGTCTGCTCCTGAGCGAACTGAGCTGCAAAAGGCTGTAGATGGCTTGTTGGTGACTCAGGTGCCTGCGGAGCCGATTCGATCGCGACTGCCCCGTCATCATAATCATGGATCATATCCTCACCCTCAGCACCACGAGGTACTGCTGCGCCACCACCTGCTGTAGTTTCTGCTCGCGCTGCAGCCTCCGCTGCATAGGCTGCAGCAGCGGCTGCAGCAACGGCGCCTGGCAGCATTGGTCGGTCCCAGGTCGTCTCGTTGGTGACTTCGTTCCAGAAGTGGCACGGGCTGTCAGCATCGGTCGGCGGCATTTCGTACCAAGCCTCAGGCAGCGGAGGTGGCCGCTCCCACGTGGTCTCATCCGTGTATTGGTTCCAGTAGTAAAACGTGGCTGCGCCTGCAGTGCCATCCTCATCTCCCCCCTCTGTAGCCGATCGCTCACACCAAGGAGGCGATAAAGGCAATGCCGCTGCTTCCTCAGCTGCTACCCGAGCTGCTTCTGCGGCCGCAGCAGCCGCTGCCGTTGCTTCTTCGTGAAGAGAGGCGAGATGAGCCGCATGAGAGGCTTCTGCCGCGGCAACAGCGGCTGCTTCTGCTGCTATTCTCTGTGTTTCTTCTGCTGCGGCTGCTTGTGCGATTGCTTCTTCGCGCGTTTGCACCGCTTTACGGAAGCGGCGCACTTCATTACCAAATAAACCTACTTCAAACTGTAAAGTTACGTCTTTGGCGAGTGACGCAAACCACAGGAAGTCGCTTTCCGTGACGACAGGGTCAGGCAAAGAAGCAAATTTCGCCGTGAGTTCCTCGAGCCGACTGGGTGAGAGGCCACACAGACTCAGGAAAGGCGTTTCATCGCTAGACGATGAGGAGGTATTAGCAAATGAGCCGGCAGCAGCAGTAGAATTAGAGGTCGATGCCCTCCTCTTGGAACTGGCTGAAGAAGAGGAGGGCGCAGGAAGCACGGCTGCGATGGAAGCTCGGCGCGTTTGCTGCGCTACTGACAACCGTCGTTTGGCCGCTGCTGCCGTCGACTTTCGGCGACTCAAAAGTGATTCCGAGCCAGGTCGATCGGGTTCGCCGCTTTGTGAAAGAGCGCTGTCGACATTGCCGTCGTTCTCATTAGCTCCAACAAGTGATTGATTCGGCACCGACCCATCAATGCCGCCGGAAAGTTCCTCTTGAGTCAATGGTACCGATGCAAAAAGAGCCCTTGTTGGTTTCAGCACTGGGTCGAATGAGCTTTCCCCGTCGCCACTTGCTAATGCAGCGTTCTCAAGAACATCGTCTTTATAGTTGCCATCGGCCGCTGCTGCAGCCGCTGCTTTTGCTGCCAGACGATGTTCTTTGATGGCACGTTTCAAGAAGCGGTGGCTGCGGAGTGCTTTTGCTTGATGCAGCAACATGCCAGCCCCCACTAGCAACTCTTCCAAAGAAAGCGCAGCTAAATCGGACAAATTGAGCACTCCACAATCGTCACGAAGGTCGGGCCAATACTCCTGAGACAATGGCATACAGATACGTGCGAAAAAAAAGAGGTTACGCTGGTTCAATGAAAGAAGCATAAACCAAATACGAAGGCGCGCACACACACAGAGCTAAAGAAAACACTCAACGACATTTGCCACTCAGACAGACGAGGCACATAATCACCTGAAGTTCAAGTTCGTCAAGCAGAAGTTCTACGGTTGGGATCTGAGAGTGCCCTGCGAGCGATTTTCTTTTCGCCCTCACGAGACCCCAAAGGCTCTGTTTTTGGGTTGGCGCTTCGACTTCAGGAGGAGGCACTTCTAGCTCGTCTTCGTCGTCATCGCTGATATCGATCTGCGACCCGTCGTGCTCTTCCACTTCTGATTTCGCTTCTTCTTTGCCCAGGGTGCCATAAGGTCCATACAAGTCGGCGCTAGATCCTGTGTTGGTTGCATTTTTGAAGGTACTTTCGGAAGATGGCAGTGTACCAGCATGATAAGCTGCCGCTTCCGCAAAGGCCTTCAACGGATCTATTGTACCGCCACCCGGGTCTTGGGCTGCACCTGAACTGGACTTGCTGCCTTTTTTGCCCATTTGCTGCTGCCGTCGCCGCACCAGTAGCGCTCCTCCGAGAATTACCAAGAAACCTGCCGAACAGAGGGACGCCACCAGCACTGTGCTCGTGGCCGCAGTACTGTTCCTGGCCTTGTCCCCTTGGCTTTGAGTGGTGGGCGGTGGCGTCGGCGGCGACGAAGTAGGATGAATCGACGGTGCTGAAGGTTGAGGCACTGGTATGGAAGTGGGCGCTGGTGATGGGACGCTTGTAGGCACAGGGCTGGGCACAGGACTAGGCGCAGGGCTCGGGTTACGAGTGAGCGCAATGACCTCAAACGAGAACGGCTCAATTTCAATGGATTGCGACATGGAAGCTTCGAGACTTGTGGCGAAAGAATCGCTTGTTAGGATATTGAAAATGTTCGTAGCCCAATGAGTAGGGGAATCCGCACCCGTGGAGGCGAAGTTGTTAGTAATGACTTCAAACGAAACATGCCAAGCAATCAGGTTCAGGTGGCGAGGTAGAGAGTTGGACTGCAATATCGTCTCCTTGCCAGTCTCTGAAATCGCTTCAAGGGAAGGTGTTGTCGGAACTGATGTTGCTTGAAGAGAGAGGCGGCGGCTGGCGGCATACGTGATTGAAAATTTCTTGAAAAACGCGTCATTTCCGCAGGCGTTCAGCACAGCATCTTCAACGGCCGTTTCATCAGAAGCTGTAGGCGGATTGGCCGCACTGATGGTGAAACTTCCCACCACCGTGACCGTATTGACCGACGAGGGTTGAGGCGTAGGCGCAGGCGATGGAGCATACACGACCGTAAAAGCGTCTGAGTAGGTGAAGGGCTCGTATAAAGTGGGCTGATCAGCTGGTGTTAACGCGTAGGTTGCATAACTAAAGTGAAGGACAAGAGCGAGACAAAGTCAGACACTTCATCGAAAACATAAGAAGAACGAAATAAAATAGTTTACTGATGAATAACAACATGAACGGCAAGTTTCGATCGCAACCGTTGAGTTTAAACAAAAAAAGTGACAAAAAAATGCACACATCTAGGTGCACCACGTACCCTTGTATGCAGAGCTTGAAGGTGCCTAAACCCTCTAACCAGGACACAAGCGTCAAAACGCCCGTGTCCACTGGCACAACTGACTGCTCGGATAACAAAGTGCATTGTTCGGTGTTCGACGAGCACAACAAGTCAGTATTCACGCCACTCGCAGCATCGTCCTCGATATCGCTGTTGCTACGGCAAAAGTACGCAAATAGTGGCGCGCCTTCATCGAGATCAAAGGAATTCCAGGTTAAGATTACGTCCGATTCATCGGTATAAAGTAAAGATATAGGCGTATCACGGCTCAGTTCAATGTTTAAATTGCTTATGCGAGGAGCTTCAGCGGTAGGTGGTATGCTGATGGAGGGCACAGGACTAGGCGCAACGGATATAGTGGGGAACAAAGAGGGCAAAGGAGTTTGCGTTGGTGCTGGAGTTGGTGGTAGCGAAGGCACTGGCGTTGGAGGAGGCGAAGGGGTTGGAGTGGGAGCAGCAGAAGGCATCAGTGAAGGTTGAGGGCTTGGCATCAGGCTAGGTGGCAGCGTTGGTAGCGGTGTGGGCTCCAGCGTTGGAATATAGGTTGGTAATGGCGTGGGTAATGAAGATGGCTCTGATGACGGCTGAAGGGTTGGCACGGGCGTCGGCTCGGGTGAAGGTATCATTGAAGGTATGGGCGTGGGATGTTCGGTAGGTGCTGGTGTAGGCATTGGAGTGGGTAACGAAGTGGGTGAGCTCGACGGCAGTGGCGAAGGCGGCAGCGTGGGTAGAGGCGTAGGTAAAATCGTAGGCACTGGTGTTGGTGAGGATGATGGTAAAGGCGTAGGCAACGGCGTTGGGAGCAAAGAGGGAAGCCAAGTCGGCGCGCTCGACGGCAGAGGGCCCGGCACTGGTGTTGGCTGCAGAGTTGGCAAAGGAGAAGGCAGCAGCGAAGGAACCAACGACGGCAGCGGCGAGGGAACCAAACTGGGAACAGAAGACGGCAACGGCGTTGGTGGCAGCGTTGGCAGTGGCGTGGGCACTAGTGAGGGCACTGAAGAGGGCAGTGGGGTGGGCACTAGACTTGGAATCGATGTAGGTGCAGACGATGGCAGGGGCGAAGGACGAGGCGATGGTAGAAGGCTCGGGATGGGGGAAGGGAGTGCGCTCGGCACGATAGATGGCACGGGAGTTGGTAACGGAATTGGCATAGTCGACGGACGAGGACCTGGCAGTAGTGTGGGCAGTGGCGAGGGCGGCAGTGTGGGTAAAGGCGTAGGCACTTCGGACGGAAGCGGAGACGGCAATAAGGACGGAGGTTGCGAGGGAGTTGGAGACGGAACATCTGTTGGAAGTGGTGTAGGGCTTGGCGTTGGCCCCAGAGAAGGTACAGGGGTCGGCTGCAGAGTTGGTGTGCTTGACGGCAACGGCGATGGTTGAAATGTAGGAGTTGGGCTAGGGAGTGGCGTGGGCACAGGAGTGGGCGCAGGTGACGGGTAGCTGGATGGGTATGGTGTCGGCAAAGGGGACGGCTGAAGAGTCGGCACCGGTGATGGCTGAAGTGTTGGTGCAGGTGACGGTGATGGTGACGGAAATGAGGTTGGGATCGGCGTAGGGATCGTTGATGGGTTAGGGCTAGGCAAAGCAGTCGGAATACTCGTAGGAGCAGACAGTGGGACTAATGTCGGTGCAGGCGATGGAGAAAACGATGGTGTCAACGTTGGCAAATGTGATGGCTGTAAAGTGGGCCCTGGAGAGGGCGCGTAAGATGGAGTGCTTGAGGGCATCGGAGCCGGCAAAGGCGTTGGAACGAAGGAAGGCGGCGGTGTTGGCACAAGCGTTGGCAGAGGTGTAGGCATCGTCGACGGCACTGGCGTTGGAGATGGGGTTGGAAACAATGTAGGCAATGGCGAAGGCAACAGGGAGGGTATAGAGGTTGGAACAGGTGAAGGATGCATTGTAGGTAGTGGCGACGGCACAGGAGTAGGTGCTGGTGTAGGAACAAGGGTTGGCACTGGCGTAGGCAACGGCGACGGAGCTAGCGTTGGAAGTGACGTCGGCACAGGGCTTGGCTTCGGCGTTGGCTTTGAAGTGGGTACGATAGACGGTCGTAAAGTCGGCAACGGTGTTGGGATGTGCGATGGCGACGGTGTCGGTGGCGGCGTGGGCAATGGCGTTGGCGCATATGTTGGTATGCGTGACGGTGGTAGAGTTGGGAGTGGGGATGGAATCAAAGAAGGGAAGCCTGAGGGAGCGTGCGTCGGCACCGGCGTGGGAGCAACTGAAGGCGGTAATGATGGTATAGGCGACGGCGCATGCGTAGGCACCGGTGTGGGTGAGATCGTTGGTATAGGTGATGGCGCAGGCGTGGGAGCGTGCGTAGGCATTTGCGTGGGCGACAGAGAAGGCGGCAGCGTCGGAAGTGGCGTGGGCAACGGCGTTGGTAATATCGTGGGCATCGGTGTTGGCAGAAGGGTAGGTACAGGGCTCGGTATTGGTGTAGGGACAGGCGAAGGTAACGGTGTAGGAGAAAGTGTCGGCACTGGGGACGGGAGAAGCGTCGGCACAGGTGTTGGTGATGGCGAAGGCTGCAACGTTGGGACAGGAGATGGTGATGGCGTCGGCACTGGCGTCGGCATAGGGGAAGGCAAAAGAGTTGGCACAGGGGTTGGAAGAAATGTGGGTACAGGAGTAGGTGGCGGAGAAGGCATTATGCTTGGGATAGGAGAAGGCACCAGGGAAGGCACAGGCGTTGGTAGCGGGGTGGGCATTAATGTGGGTACAGGCGTTGGTAAGGAAGTCGGCACCGGTGAAGGTATCGGAGAAGGGATCAAGGTTGGCAGCGGCGACGGCATTATGGTTGGTACTGGCGTTGGCTCCGGCGACGGCACGGGGGATGGAGAAGGCGAAGGCTGTAGCGAGGGAACAGGCGACGGAAGAGACGTTGGTGTGAGCGACGGCACTGGTGTTGGAGGCGATGTCGGCAGAGGGCTGGGCAGAGGGGTGGGCACAGGGGTGGGCGATGGCGTTGGAAGTGGCGACGGTCGTGGGGAGGGTAGTGGTGTAGGCACAGGTGTGGGTAGGGGGCTCGGCTGTGGCGTTGGCAAAGGGCTGGGTAGAGGAGTGGGCATTGGGGTGGGTACTGGGGTAGGTATCAATGTGGGAGTAGGTGTCGGCGCGAGGGTAGGCAGAGGGGTTGGTAGAGGTGTGGGAGGAAGAGTCGGCAGTGGAGTAGGTTGAATGGAAGGAACAGGAGTCGGTGCGGGGGAGGGAGGGTGCGTAGGAAGGGGCGTGGGCAGCGGCGTAGGCTTTGGAGAAGGACTAAAAGTTGGAACTGGCGAAGGTGAAGCAGTTGGTTCCAGCGTAGGGACAGGCGAGGGTAAAGGTGTTGGAATTCGCGACGGTGCAGGGGTAGGCACGGGCGTAGGCATCGGGGAAGGCAAAGGCGTTGGGGCGTGGGTTGGAGGTGGTGAGGGTATCACAGTGGGCAACGTTGTGGGTAGTGCAGTGGGTTCGTGAGTAGGTGGTGGTGTGGGCACAACGGAAGGCAATATCGTGGGCAAGCGCGTTGGATTCCGAGTGGGCACTGGACTGGGCACGAGAGTTGGCAACGGAGTCGGGAGAGGTGTTGGATAGCGCGTTGGGGATGGCGATGGCACAACGGTGGGTACTGGTGTGGGCAATATGGTTGGAATTGGAGTGGGCAAGGGCGAAGGCTCTAAAGTCGGCCAAGCTGTTGGTATGCGGCTGGGAATCGGTGTGGGTCGCAGGGTAGGTGAAGGTGACGGCAGCGGCGACGGTTTTGGCGTTGGTATCATTGTCGGCAAAGGGGATGGATTTATCGTAGGCAATGACGACGGTGATGGCGAGGGCACTGGTGAAGGCAAGGTCGTGGGCTTAGGTGAA
>Ga0307931_1002833_pt1 | contig 10885 bp, 10 predicted proteins | sample OrgLakmetageno47_FD_201816 | JGI IMG/M metagenome (GOLD analysis project Ga0307931, IMG submission 201816) | Saline water microbial communities from Organic Lake, Antarctica - #47 | ecosystem: Environmental > Aquatic > Non-marine Saline and Alkaline > Saline | place: Antarctica: Organic Lake... | reverse complement strand
AACACAGACTTGCGCAAGTTGACCGACGCGCAGCGGCTGAAAATTTTGTTGGACATGGGTACGCCGGAGGACGCCATTCGTCGTCTCGACCGGTGGGGGCAAACCAGGCTGATTTCGGAGCTGGTTCGGCGCGGGCGCGGGAGTGCCGAATTGCAGCGGCGGTACTTGCGAAGCACCGGCCGCACGCAGGTCGAGCTCCTGGAAGACTACAAACAACGGTAAAATAACAACAAAGCAAAATAATAGTAGAACTGGTGGCTTTGTGTGTAGGTTTTTAGTTCCCAATCCCAAGTCACCTAGGGTTATGGGCGTTCTAGCGTGTTCATGTAGGTGTGGGCGTTGGGGACTGAATTTTGCGTAAATGTTTTCTGTTCTGTTATTTTTCTTCGTATCTATCTTTGTTTTATCTACGTGTTTTTCTGTTTCATTGTTCATTGTTACTTCATGTGTGACAATTGCTTCATGTCACCTTCTCACCGCTATCACCCACTAACCATCTACTATCCACCCATCATCCTCACCTCAGGTGTCGTGTCATTTGGGACAAGCAAGCCAGCGAGCTTTCGGCCACGGAAAGTGCTGCAAGAGCTAGTAGCAACAAAGGCCGAATAGTCGCAGCGGCAGCAGGAGGAGGCACTGGCAAGAAGGCGAGGAGCAGCAGCTGTGGAAAAGGTAAAGGAAAGAAAGTGCTCGTAGCTGCTACTGCTGGTGTTGGGAAAGGAAAAGGAAAGAAAATTGGCACCATGGGAAAAGAAGGAAGCACAATGGATGATGGTGACGATGAAGAAGAGGAGGAAGACGATGAGGAGGACGAGGAGGAGGAAGAGGACGCAGAGAGCAAGGGAGGCGCAAGCATGAGCGATTCTGACGACGACGACGATATGGATGACCTGGATGCTGAGGTAGGGTGAAGTGGGTTGCCTGCTTGCAGTACTGTGATGTGCGTGCGTGATGATGCTGGAATATGCAGGGTTATTTTTATGTCAATTCGTTCTCCTCTCTATTTCCTATCAATTGCCTGCACTCGTTGAAAATGCGTCAGCTTGTTTAGTGTTTCTTCCACCGTTTAGTTGTCTGAGGCAACTTTCTTTTCTGTGTGCTTTATTCTTTGTAATGGCTGTTTATCATCGATCCACATACGATAAGATCGCGAAAGCAAAGAGTCCTCGAGCAGCCTCCTCCTCTTCCAGCAGCAGCACTCGAGAGAGAGACGAGCGGTCGGAGCTCGAATTGCTCAAGAAGTCCGTGGGGACAGGCGCTGCAGCAGGAGCAGCCTTTTTGAACAACGCGAACACAATGCAAAGTGCGCAAGAGCGAGTGCCTGAAAATGTGCCGCGGCCACAACGAGTTATCAAGCGCACTGTGAGGTAAAAAAGATTCGGTGGAGGTCTTCTTGAAGATGTCATAATGTAGTACCTCATGATTAACTTTCATGAATGAAGAATTCCTTACCGCTAAGAACACATCTCTCTTCAATTATCTTCCTTCTACCTCTTCTTTTTTTCCTTTCTTCGGCCTTCTCCTTATTTTCTTATCTCTCTTTTTTTCTCTATCTTCTTTTTCTTTCTGCCGTTTTCTTTTCTTATACTCCTGTGCCTTGGCAGATACATGGATGCTCGCGGCGTGGAGAGAGAAATCGTGCAATTCAAAGCAGCTCCCACGGACGAAGACTTGAAAAAAGTGCAGGAACAGTGCAAGCGCCGCGTGATTGTGGAGGAGGCCACCATCAAGAGGCGAAATGCCATGCCAGCGAAGTTGACTGCCGAAGATTACGCCGCACGCGGAGGCGGTGCGTGAGAGAGACAGAGCGAGATATTCGAAGAGAACATGTACTAGGAAGAGAAGTAGGGATAGGCAAGAAGGAGAAGGAGCAGTATTAGAAGCGGAAATAAATCGAGCAAGAGGCAATGAACGAAGAGACGTTTTTTTTTTTCTTCTCTTACTTCTGTTGGTCGCTTGTGTACGCACTCAGCCTTCAACTTTTTTCTTGCTTTCCAAAATAACCCCCTTATCCCTGTACTCTCATGCAGGCGCCCCCCGCCCCAGCTCAAAAGCGCTCAAGATTCCCAAGAGTGCCGTGGAAGCGGCTCAAGCAGCCGGAGGAAGCAGCGGCCGCGGAGGAGGCAAAGATACTGGCAAAGTGCGTAGATACGACTTTCCAAAAGATAAAAATTGACCTAAAAAAACGAGATGATTTTATTTACATGCTCACTGATTATCTCCTTATTTTTCTTTACTGCTCGCGTCAATACTCCATTCCTTTTTTTAGGCTTCATTCGCTACATCAACTTATATTTCTTTCTTCTTCTTTTTTTGTCATTACTTCGTCATTATTTCAACTATCAGAACCCTCTTCTTCTCTTTCTCCTCTTGTTTTTGGCATGTGCGTATCTATTCTAGACTTCCCTCAACTTTTCGGCGATCATGAAGCGCAAGGCCGAGTCGAAGGAGCAGAAAAAGCGCGAAAAAGCTCAGGCCGACAAGGAAGTGGCCGACATGTACAAGCGGCGGCCCCAGGTATATTATATTGGGGAATGGGCGCACCTGCAGATCTGTATGGTTGTGTGTGCTATGATGGGGTGTATGCATATGATAGTATGCATTTATTTTTGAAAGGGTAAATGAAGAGAACGGAAAGAGATTGGTATGGTTGTATTAAATGAAGAGAGTGTGATCGCAAACGTGAGTGCGCCTTGTGTGCGATATTTTTAGTACGCGAGCGGAAAACACGCTCCAAACAGCGCTGGCAGCAGCGCCGGTGGTGGCAGTGGCAGTAATGGTGGAGCTGAAGGGCGGGGGAGCCGGAAAGAGTCGCGGCAACAGCGGCCCCACGCGAAATTGGCGGAAAAGTACGGGTTATTCAAACTTTGACAGAAAAGCATTACAGTACAACACTTCTGTACTCAGTGGTTTGTGTGCTTACATGTGTATGTGAATAAAAGTTGAGCGCACTGACTCGCTGTGTGTCTTCGTTTCACTCCGCTTCTCAAGCACCTTAGTCTATTTGTCGCTCATCCTTCTGGGTTGAAAGAGCTCCTGTTGCTTCCTTTCACTTATCACTTATCGCTTCCTTAATTCCTTCCCTCTCCACCGCAAATCATCTTTTTCTCGCACATGTAAAAACAGGTTCGCCAACGTGTTGGATGCCCTCTTCGCGCAGCCGTCTACCAATCTGTTCCACCGCCCCGTGCCGCGGACTATATTAGGGTACCACGACCGCATCACCAACCCGGTAATGGGCTAGAATAGAAACGGGACAAAAAATAAAAACTTAGGTGAGAGAGAGAGAGGAAGATTTTGATAGAAATGGTTCGAGGGGGAGTGGGGGTAAGGGCAATGGGCTGAAACGGAAGTATGCCAACGAAGGCAAAATGTAACCGATTTTATCTTCGTTGAGTCCCTTGGCTGCCCTTTTCGTCTCTCTTTCTCTCATGCGTACTGGTTCATATCTATTGCGTACGTGGCATGGGTGTGTGGTCCAATTCCTTCTTTTTGCGAATTTCTACACAGGTGGACCTGGGCACCATCCGTGAGCGGTGCTCGACCCACTTCAAATACCGGACCCGGCACGGGTTCGTGTGCGACCTGGAGCTGATGGCCTCCAACGCCGCTGACTTCAACGGCTCAAACCATGAGATCGCCCTCGAAGCGGCCCGGATTGTGGCCTTTGCGAAAAGCGCACTGGCCAACGACGCCACTGCCCTGGATGCTCTAGAGGTATGTCGGTTGAGATTGGCGTTTTTTTTATTAACTGAGATGGATAGATTGAGAGGGAGAAAGAGAATGCATTTCGGTGGTCGTTGAGTAGGTGTCCGTATTTGCCTAGATTCGTGTTACACGTATTATCACGCATGTTATGCTGAAGGTGGTCAAAAGAGTGAGGATGATGTCTCCACAACAAGAGTTGAATGGCCTCATCTTGCTCACATTCTTTGGGATGCTCAGTTCTGTTGTTCCTCTCTTTTTCTTTTCGAATATTCAGGCGGAATGCCAGCAGCAGAGCAAACTAACGAAGAAAAGCCATGCGTCGTCTGGCGCAACATCCAATGCTGGAAAGAGTGGGAGTGCAGGAAGTGCAGGTGCAGCAACAGCAGCAGCAGCAGTAGCGGCGCGCAATCGCCCTGGCCACGCACAGACTTCCGCCGGTACCATTGCTCGCCAGTCGCCTCCTCCGCCTCCGCACGTCTCACAAGTTGTGGCAGCAGCGCCGGGTCATCAACGCGCTTCTTCCTCTTCAGCAGCGCCAGCACCCGCGGCAGCACAAGCTGCAGGTCCGGTGCCTGGTGCTTCTTTTCAGACGCCTGCGCCGCCGCCAATGGCACCCGGAACTACAGCCATGGATACGGGCAACGACAGCAGCAGTGGAGAAGAAGAAGTGATTGAATCTTCGCAAGCACCGCCTTCCTAATCGCCAAAGAGAGAGAGATGATTCTGCGTAGATATAACTCAACGATACGATTTCAAGCGAAGCAACCGGCAAATCAAGACAGAGAGGAAGTGGACAACCACCATAATAGTGAGATTTGGCCTGGTTTATAGTACACAGATACATCGCAACAAGGGCGCGCTTGTAGCTTGCAGCTTGCTTCGATTATTTAAAATAAAGCCACGAGTACACAGAGATTCTTAATTTTGGCGAGCCCACCTAAAATCATGTGTCATATATTCGCATCCGGATTCAAAGCGGCGAAGAAGGAAATGGGCTCTCCTTTGATATATTCAGTTTGAACTCAGTAAGGGAACCAGGACAAACCCCAGTACTAAGAAATGGTAACCTCCTAGAAGTCACTCTGTGAGCGGCATTTTCTTTAAATTTTGACGGAGCTCAACATTTCTTACGACTCTTCCCATTTTACGGCGCCGTAGTCTTCAACTTCAACATTCGGCAAGCTAAGTGTAGTTTGTCTTCCGCTTAAATAGCCCCCCGGGCGATAACATGAACACAGCAACAACTGCGAGCAATGAAACAAAGTAAATACCGGTAATTTAGTTATAAGCTGTGACGAAAGTGCAGAAATGATGAAGATAGTATACGGTTAGGTAGATGTAGTACCTGTGCAGTAGAAAGCATCAGTCCCAAGCAGTTTGGTACTCCCAAGTAAGGATCCTGTACGTATAATCCGTATAAAGTCCATACAGCGCTGTTCAGAAACGACATCGCAATTAGAGGGAGCGGCATGAATTCGACCGACTTGGTGCGGATGACTTCCATCATCACGCTCAGCGGCGCTCCATACATGGCCGTAGTGAGCACCGCACCTTTAAAAAAAAATAGGGCTATGTGTCAGTGCGTCAGTGCTGAAGAAGTAGATACATGCCAAAAGTCAAATGAATAAGCGCATATCACTGAAGTCTGGTGTTATGTTATTATATATATGATTGCATATCATGGTGTTACCAGCCAAGCCCAAAATATTCGATGCACGAACGACTCCTCGATGTCCGGATAGAACGACGGTAACATTATCAGGATAACCAGTATCCACGATCAATGTCAACACAACGATGGTGCTAGAGGTCAAAGCAGAGTAGAGCACAGAACGCTTCACTCTTGCTCCGACTTCGCCTTTGCTATTTTGCCAAATAATGGCACAGTAAATAACCTACAGAGGATGTCACGTGAACAAGAAATTAGGGTTAATAAAAATTATACCTCTTGCAGTCTGCGCATTCACGCGGTTCATATGCTGTGCTTGCCGATGTGGGATACACAACTTAAAGAAATCGCTCAGCATTCTAGAAGTACTTTCTTTATTGAACCTCTAACATGAGCCCAATCATGTTACAGACGAGAGCTGCAAGTCGGCCCGGTGTTGAAACTGCATAACACATCCAAATCGCCGCATTTGAAAGTGCCACTGCATAGGGCATCTCTGAAAATCCGCTTACATCTCTGAAGACACACAAGTGCACACAATTAAGAGCATCTAAGGTTACACTGAAAGAAAACACAAATACCAAGAGGTAGACAACGCCAACTAAGCATTGTTTATAGTTATGGAATCGAGGGGGGGGTACTGCTCAAGAGATTGATATGGAATAATTGTTGCATGTAAAAATTTCTCACAAAGAGATTGATACCTGTCTGCTATTATTTTTATCATCGTTGGGGTCGGACTTAGGTACATCAGAAAGGCAGTGATTGTCCCGAAAATACCGAAGCTAGCACCGATGAAGTCAGTGTCGCTTCCATGCCAAACAAACATGCCCAGATACTCCTCGCGTGCGCGAGCGGCTATTCGTGTAGCGCCAAGGTGTAAATGTGCCTAATGAGCACGATGATGGTATGATGAAGTCTCTACTATTTAGTCTCATAGAAGTTGCTACTTCTAGATAACAATCCTTGACATCCTTCTATCAATCGGTAGTAAGTAATAAGTAGATTCTAGATGATTCCATGAATTCTGAAGCTACCACTTGCTGTTATTCTTTCCGAGAACCGATACATTAAGAAGCTTGATTGGGGGGAATGTTAGAGCAGTTATGACAAGGGACGAGGACCAATTTCAAGAAGAGCAACAGATTCACCGTGTTTACTTTTTGTCATTACAATACTTCCTGCAAATAATAAGTATTGTTTAATTGTTTAACGTTTAAGTGACTAAGTACTGTTTGAAGTAACTAACAAGATGCGTTGAATGCGGAGATGCGGAGGTGAAGGAGAAATGGTGGAAAAACCTATTGAATCAATCATCCTTGGCAGCATCTTGCCCGCGTCTGTAAAGGGTAGCGTTGTCACGAATTCTATCTCCGAATAGACGCCCGGAATTATGGTTCAAAGTACAGAACATGCAGTCCGAAACGATAAAATTTACGTGTAAGTTGTACCTATTATCCTAAATCACCCTCAGATCTGGATTCGACTCGAGAGCTCGTTTCTTTCTGATTTGATTTCATCATATTTAATCTTATACTTTTTTTGCGTAATGGCTGTGTAAAGAATTGGTGTGCGGTTTAATACCTTTTGTTCCGTGCCATTTCCCATTTGCTTCTTATAAATGCTTGCGCATGATAATTTTTGGACTTCTAGAGTCTAGAGAGAAGTATACTATTAGAAGCGCGAACACGACATGATACGAGAAAAGAACGACTACATGAGAGTTAGGATATAAACTACTGTCGATATTAAAAATTATAGTACGGCGCGAAGGTGCTTGATATGCAGTTGTATGAGTAGCAAAACGTGAGGTGCAAATTCTTACTTAGATTTCCTGCGCAGAAGCAAGTTCGTTGGATACAAGCTCACGCGAGCCATGTGGGTAGAGATCGTCTGTCATATCATCAATCTGGGACTTCATCTCTGCACACATCTTGTCGAACGTTGAAGCTGAGACCATGTGGCACTTGCGGTCGACATGCCACGTGATAGGGGAGTACGCCGAGCACACTTCGTTGTCGCGGGACGTTCCCGTGGTCGAGCCGGTGTAGATGGCAACGTCGGACCAGAAGTCGTTATCAGTAACGAGAGGATTAGTATTGACAGCGCCCTTAATGAGATCGGGGTAGTAGTAAGTCTCATCGTTGACAATAGTAAAGACTTGTGCTTGCACACCGACATTATTATGTGTAGTTACAGTACCCGCCTTCACCAAAGAACCGTCGCCAAGCCCTCGGAAATCGCCGTCGTAAAAAGGCGTCTGGAATTGAAAGGGGGTGTTGCAAGCACCAGCGGTCGAGTGCGGCCAGTGCACCTTGCAGGTCTAGCCCACCATCATGTCCATGCAGTGCTTCCACTTGTATGGGGTGTTGAATTTAGTGTCGGTCTTGTCGTAGTAGCGGCACTGGAAACCTATACTCGCAAGCCGAGAAGTGCTCGGCGCCAAGATGCCAGTGCACGTTGACGGGGCAAAGTCCCGCCTCGAAATACGATGATGTGATCGGTGGAGCTGCAGAGCTATTTATTTGTCCAACGTAGCCCAGGGTGACATTGGTGCCTGACTGCTCGACAGCATTCGCCACAGAGTCGACGCAATCTTGGTTATCGAAAGCATCGTCAGTAGGCTTGGCACCCTCGCAAGGGTTGTTCCCAAATAGTGCTGACATGCGCGTGGCAAGGCCGCCGTTCGTCTCGTCGTTCGTATCGAGGAGACTGTCGATGTCGATGTTATTGTCAGCGACGAGGCCGAGTGTAGCGCTGAGCATCAAAATGATAATGACGACGCCAGCCACAAGGCACTTTGAAAAAGCTGGGTGTGCAACTTTCTTGTTTATTTCTTCGATCTTGGCATCAAGTTCGAATACCTGAGTGAGAGAAGACAAATTGACGTGCCTTAGGGCATTCGTAATAAGATAAGGTCAAGTCAAGAGGTGAAGTGTTATCGTAGGTATCAACAATTTGGCAATTTATACCAGCTGTTCATTCTTGGCTAAGTCGAAGGCATCCTGCAAGGCGTAGAGCACATATTTGGGCCACCGTAGTACTATCACATGTAAAAGTGGTAATTATTACCAACTGTTCATGCTTGGTTAAGCCGAATGCGTCCTTGCTCATGCTTTTTGTCAATACATTGGGCATGATGAAGTTGACTTCGGGGGCGTTGTCAGTTTCACTTGATATCAAGCGCGCATCATCAGCTCAGCCACATGTCAGTGTCAGTAAGTATGTCATGTCTCAAGTGTGCTTAGTCAATCAATAATCAGCAGCAGTGCATACACTACAAGACCACAAGGTGATATTGGGCTTCATGACATCAAGGACAAAACAAATTCATTTACGCGCCAAAACATGTTGATACCCGGAACGTTGAAAATCCTCAAGAGTGGTGTTGTTTGGTCTTATGTTGTTTCATTTCTTTTCTCTCAATAATACTAGTATATTATGGTTGTCGTTTATCGGGACTTTCGCAAAATATTGGAGCAGGTACGGTAGCGTTCTCTGGAACTGAGCAGTTTGGTCTTCAAACGAAACAAATGAGTGATGGATGCTGCTCATGATTCCCTTCGTAAATAAGCGGGGCGATGGTAACTGTACTCCTGAAATTAATTTTGCATTGAGCCACTTCTATTGTTACTTGTACCTATTTCGATTCGCTGACCATCCTTGAATCGAGGTGCAAATCGAAAATATTATCTTCTGAAGCTTTAGCTATAGTCGACTACGGCAAGAACTGAGCAGTAAGCTGCGAGGAACTGAATGTCTCAATGCGGAATTCGGGTGGGTATCTTAATTCTTCTTTTTGTACTATTTCACTCACATCTAACCGTACATTATATATCGTCATACCGGTTATATATCGTCAAAAATATAGGCACAGTAGTCGTACTAGCAAAGCACATCTATATTTCGTATGTATCAATTCGCAATTCAGAGTTAGATCCAGTGGAGTCAAAAAAGACAATGGTGTTCTATAAATTTCGTTCTGGAAGTAAGGCCCCAATTTCATCAGAATCTTTTGTCGAAAGTTTGCTATATGTTCCGCTGAAGTACCCTCCAGGGCGGTAGAATGAGTAGAGAATCAACTGCGATGCGCCGAACAAAAGAAACCGCCATACACGCACACATAGATTGAACCAAAGAACGCACGGAAATATGATCGATTTACGATGGTCAACAACAAACCACGCACCTGTGCAACCGTGAGCACAGTTCCTAAATTGTTTGGCATCCCGATGTAGGTATCTTGAACGTAGAAGCCGTACAAACTCCACACAGCGCTGTTTAAGAATGACATTGCACTGAGGGGAAGCGGCATGAATTCAACCGACTTGGTGCGGACGACTTCCCACATTACACTGAGGGGCGCTCCGTACATGATCGTTGTCAGCACTGCACCTTCAGTGGAATCATTTATGGCAGACGTGATACAAACAGGAATTGGAATGCATTTACACCAAATTTGTGGTGTTTCAATCAAAATGCAGTATTTCGTAGTAAAGGCGTAGCGTTTGCAGGATAAACGATACCAGCGAAGCCCAAAGTATTCGATGCATGAATCACTCCACGATGCCCTGGCAGCAGGGCGACAAAATCGGAATGAGCAGCATCTGTGATCCACGTCAATAAGGCAATGGTTGCAGAAGCCATGGCAGAGAAGAATATAGACCGCTTCACTCTTGCCCCAACTTCATTTTTGCTGTTGCACCAAAAGATGCTGCAGTAAATGACCTAGGAATGCAGCACACGAATTAGCACTTGGATCATCGAAGGCACACGGCACACTTGCGGTGGTGACAATCAAAAGTACACCAGCTCGCATCCGCAAAACTTTTGATATGTTGGATGATGCAAACTGATAAGAATTTATCTTAAAGTAAATTCGAAAAGTTTAAAAATAACATAGTCAGCATTGAAAACTTGAAAACCTCTAGGGTAAGCCCAAGCATATTAGTGACAAATGCTGCAAGTCGACCCGGTGTCGAAACAGCGTAGCACACCCAAATGGCTGTGTTCAAAAGCGCTACTGCGTAGGGCATCTCTGAAAATCCGCTCACATCCCTGGAGCCACACATACATGCATGAACGATTGAAAATGCCATTCTATCAGCGGGTTTGCCAAGAGGCTGCATTGGAACAAAGTACGTGATAATTTCAAATGAAAAAAAACTTGAAGCTGGGAGTAGCTGCTAGGCTAGCGATGCAATTTTTGTGCTAGGCTAGCAAAAGTCTTGTTCATTACCTGCTTGCGATGACTATACGCATTGTTGGGATCGGGCTCAGATACATCAAAAAAGCTGCTAAAGTTCCAAGGATCCCTAGTGTGGCACCTATGGAGTCACCGTCACTTCCATGCCAACTAGTCATCCCCATGCACGCACTTTGCGTGCACCCTACAGCTCACGAAGCGTCTACTTAGGAGGTATTGCAATATGAAAAAAAATCGGCCAGTGAAGCGGTCCTACGATGCCTTGTGGCGTAAAGTGAAAATGCAAGCTTGTCTACAGCTTA
>Ga0307931_1002827_pt1 | contig 10912 bp, 7 predicted proteins | sample OrgLakmetageno47_FD_201816 | JGI IMG/M metagenome (GOLD analysis project Ga0307931, IMG submission 201816) | Saline water microbial communities from Organic Lake, Antarctica - #47 | ecosystem: Environmental > Aquatic > Non-marine Saline and Alkaline > Saline | place: Antarctica: Organic Lake... | reverse complement strand
GCCCGAGTGGCCTCCTCTGCGGGCGGAAACTCTTCTTTTGAGCGGCACTCTCCAAAGTGGCACGCTCCTCCATGCTCTGAGAGTGCCGCTCAAAAGAAGAGTTTCCGCCCGCAGAGGAGGCCACTCGGGCATGTGCGCCTGATTAGCTTCTTAGGTCTAGTTTGCGCTGCTTTGCTTTTCTTCTCTACCTGTTAGTCTTCTAATTCCGGCCCTTCGGGGCCTGTCTCAAAATTTCTTACACGCCGCACCTTGGTTGCTCATTTGCCGCGGTGGTTGCTGGTTGCTGGTACGAAAGCCATCAGAGCGAGCCCGGCATTTGAAGAGCACAATAACCAAGTAACAGTCCAAATGCTCAATGTAATCGGTATTGGATATGAAGCCGCGTAATCAGCCGCTGACACTGCCCGCTATAGTCATTTGGATGCGGGGATGCACATAATTTAAGCTGCAAATGGGATAAAGACACGGAGGCCGCAGTGCCCATTCCACATTCCAGTGGGATTAGCGCGGGCATCTCGCGAAGAGAAGATTATCCAATATGTTCGATATACGGGGTACTAGTTCCAGCTCCCCGCCACAGCCGTGGATTCCCGAGATTCCCTTCGATTCCCTTCGATTCCCGGGAATTCCCGGGTATTCCGGGAATTCCCGAGGCTATTTTCTCGAAATGGGAATTCCAGGTAACTAGCTGAGGCACCACCGAAACTAAGAGCACACTACACATGACACTCAAGCTGCAAGGGTTTGATCATCACTTTCTTCCCGAAGGAAGAAGGGTCCTGGGCGTTTTGGACAGAGAGAGCATCTCTGGTCAGCAGATTTGCTGTTATGCAAACGACGAGAGATGCTGACACGGGTGACACTCCACGGCGGCTGCTTGGCAGCTGCTCGCCGGTTGACGGCTGCTTAATTCATGGGATGTGATTCGCTGATAACGCCGAAGTTGAAGTTGGCCTGCACATTACAGAGCTATGAATCTTTGACTCGCCAATCAGATGGGGGACGCGCTCCGCGCCGGCTGGCTATTTCCCCACGTGGGGTTTGCTTGCTCGCATAGTACACTCTGGCGCACCCAGCAACAGAAGCGGAGTCAAAAATTTCAACTTGCCCAGACCATGTGCGCGTTGCCGCATTTGCTAGCCCGGGGCGTGCACCCGTTGGCCTGAAACTTGACGTGATCACTTGAGTCCTCATGCCCTAGAACCAAACCGATTTATGCCGCCATGAGGCGTCATTTACTACATATATCACTTATCACTGCCTTAGTGTAGTGTACCTCAAGGCTTTTTTTTTTTCGAGCGCCCTCACAGAGTAAAGATTCCTGCACGCTCACAACTAACCAGGGGCAGTCACCGACGTTTAGTCAGTTCTTTAGCTAAACTTTTATATCTGTGCATGTATTAGAAGAAGATTGCTCATTATCATTTGCCGTGCTTAGTAGTTCTTGAATGTTTTAGTCAGTCGGGCTTCTAAACTTCTAGGTACTTGGCTTCAAGTAATATGGGCCTCAATATTTAAAAAGCTTCTTAGGTTTAATTTTCGCTGCTTTGCTTTTCTTCTCTACCTGCTAGCCTTCCAATTCCGGCCTTTTGAGGCCTGTCTCAAAAAAACTTCATCGTCTGAGAGAGACTTTTTATAGCGGCCCCCTCCTCCGCGGGCTGTCGAAATGCGGAATGGTCGATAACTCCTCTTTTCTCTTTTGAGCAGCACTCTCAAAGCACGGAGGAGCGTTCCACTTTGGACTGAAGCCATTTTCTAGTTTGAGCTGCTTAGCTTTGCTTTTTTAATTTTCTTGTTAGCCTTCTAATTCCGCCCCTCCGGGGCCTGTGTCAAAACAATTTTAATCACCGATATTTATGCATGCAGCGAAGCAGTTCTACGTAAAATTCTAGAGGCGCCGTCACTTGGTCCTGCCTCTAAAATGATGAGCCAACGTGCGGTGTATAGCCTCACACTACATCGCTCTTTGTCGTGGCCTTCATGCGCTGTAGCAGCGTGACCTAGCAACTCAAGAAGTTGTGATGAGTAAATGGAGCACGCGCAAGGGAGGGAGAGGTACGTTATTTGTAATGCCGTCAACGACACAGAGCACAGACTAGCATAAACTAGCAACTCAAAAGATTACGACAAGTAGATGGAACGAGCGCTTGGGAACAACGACGCACGCATCTTTGTGCTGCTAGCAACGAGGCCTAGGCGCGACTGGAGCTGGCGTTGCAAACATTCATGTTTTCCTTTCCAAACTACACTTGACAACAACAAAATCTCTCGCAATCGTCGGTCGCGGACACAACAGCTTCACGCTCGTGCAAGTTGTTGTCAAAGGAGTCAGCAGAGAGGCGAGAACGAGGCCTGAATGTCGCTAGGGTCACGCTAGAATTGTGTTGATCCCACCAAGATGAGCCTCTGAGCTTTGTTGTCCTTGTGCAGGTTCAGATACTGTCGATGCGATGAAAGCGGCAATCACAAATCACTGGAAGAATTCTTCAATGTCCTAACGAACCTATCCGACAATTCACCGATGAACTCAAGGTCTCTGTCACTGTCGCTACTCGACATGGTGGCTGGGGGCAAAAGGAAACATTTGAAAAGATGTTCTGCGCGCGACTGCCGCATAAACGGAGGTCCAAAAATATGAAAATATCGACTCAAGATTTCCAACCCCCAAAAAGTGGCAAAATAGACTTACGGGTGTATAAGAAGATAAGAAGTGATCCGTGTTGGGTGTCAGGTGCAACCATTAGGGCGCCATCCCATCAAACACTCTATCATTTCTTGACGTTTGTGGCGCCGCGCTTACTTTCATGCAAGACTTGAATATTCCCTTTCCGCTTGGGCCCCGAAGCTCCAGTGTTCTGTAGCAAACACTGGGTACTCGTACAGCGTCGCTATCACGTGTGTGACTCGTTGTTAGCGATCTTTCTCATGATGCCTCTTGTGACCATTCTCATTCGCTGCAACCTTCTCGAAATTGTGCATACCAGGTCTCACTTTCAGTCAGAATCATCGCCGCCCTGCGGGCACATCGAGAATTTCTCGGCATTCATGTCATAAACTCCAATACTCTAGTCCTCGGTGAGTGCTTTTCGCCTAATGAGTAGATTGGAGGATGATTATGCTCGATAGATTCCTCTGATTCCAGTACGTGAGTAAAACCTAGATCGTCACAATTTATTCATTCTTTATTCTATTCTTTTTCTCACTCACTGATGACGAATATTGAAGAGGAGGCAATTATACGGTACGAATTTTAATTGCTCTCGCCTCTGGCCAGTCTACGAAGATTAATTGTGATCAGTATATGTCGATAATTTTCTGCCATTATTTAAGGAACCATCTGAGTTACTTGAGATGAATGATTTATGAATAGTTTATCACATTTTTGACGAGGGATTACTACTGATTTTTTTTTTTCGAACTTGCTTACGAGAATTGACTTCTCTCGCATTCTCACGTATGTAACAGGTACCATCTCTAAATTGAAGCCCCATTTATCTGACCTTCGTAAATACTGCTGCCTTTCTTACTTTGATAAGCCAATATTGGTAACGATTAAGGATGGCCTTCGTTCGAAAGAGGTACACATTTGCTCATTGCGCACCAATTCCCAAAAGCCTTCACTTCACAACGCGTTACCATTCTATCATTGTTTTCGCCCGTCGTACTTTTGGCGCAGTTTTGTGGGAATTCCTTTCGAAAACACAAAATTCAAGCATAAGTGCTGGGTTGTGTCTTCCAAGTTCAACGTTGCTTTGGTTGAAGATACAAAAACTGGCAAAGACGTCGTGCTGAAGCTTGTTGAGAGCAGAACTGATTACGACCATGAGTTAGGCTTCCTGAGGTATTTGAACAACTCCAACGCGAGTCGTTTTGTGGTTGAGCTTAAGGACTCAATTGAACCCATTGAAGGATCCAGCGAACAGCGTTACTGCATCGTGATGGAAGAGCTCGGCGACAATTTGGTCGACTTTTTGAGCAATAATCCAGACCTCAACAAGCAAAACCGTATTGCCTTAGCACTCAACCTCGTGCAGGCCACGGAAGCTCTGCACCACGCCGGTGTGATGCACTGTGATCTCAAGCCCCATCAGCTGTGTTTGACTCGTCGCGGAATTATTTTCAAGTTGATCGACTTCGACTCGGCGCGTAAAGCCCGACAGCCTGTTGCACCCTTGGACCGCTTCACGATAATGTATACCGCGCCAGAAGTGGTCCGTGCGGCAGCGGCAGGCGAACTTTCGAGTTTTGTACCTACAAAGGGTATCGACTTGTGGGCGCTCGGGATCATGCTGGCGCAGATCTTCCACCCTAATCTTGAGCCCGTCTTCAGGAACGACGAAGAGGCAAAAGAAATACTCCTTGGTGAGCCCATGGCATTTATTGCTTTACGCATCCGTGGGTTGGGAGGCATTTTTGATGCTGTCGAAGCGCTGCTCCAATTCAACGAATGGGAGCGCTGGAGCGCATCCCAAGTGCTTAAAGAACCCATTTTTCAAACTGGTGCCTACACATTAATGAATAAAGTAAATCAAGGGCAAGAAAAACTTCTAGCTGGGCAGGCTACGCTTGCGGAGGCGATTAAGGCTACCCAGCGCATGATCGTTGAATATGGAGACACGACGGTGCCCCGCTTAGCGGTTCTGGTGCCGTGTCATATTTCGAAACACCAGCTGAATATCCAGGACTATTTCAAACGTCTTGCGTCTGAAACTGGGGCCGTGAAGTTCTACGATTTGTTTCTTCTGTGCGAAGGTTGTACTTTGTTTCCATCCACTGCATGCTCATGCGGAAAGGTGCTCAATAATCCTGTGCGGGTTCAAATGCCTGGCGCTATTTTGAAGAAGCTCACTCCAGTGCTCAAAGCAGCAGCATTGCTTTACACAACAATTTCAATTGCAAGCAATGCCACCGGCGTACAGCTTCCGTATGAGCTGCCTGGTGTGAACAATTTGATCCAGTTTGCGGAGGCTGTGAATGCGTTTGTGGAGGCGGCCGACAACAAGGGGGCTGAATATGGTGGGCAAGAAGAAGTTTCGGCGACCTCTGAGACCCGGGCTTACGGCCCAGCCTACGCAGCACTGGCAGCCTTGCTTTCACAAAGCGGGGTGGCACCGCTGGGCAACACCTGTCAAGGCCTGCTGAAGGTCGCTGACCAGACCGATGGTAGAGTATATTGGGTGTGCAAGGCTCACGCATTTGCACACACAGACCGCCTGTTGAATGCGAGCACCGCTCATCAAGACCAAGAGAGTAGTGTGCCTCTACTTCCCGTGTCAAGCAACACAAAGGTGAGGGCCGACGAAATTGCGCATGAATACGAAGCTGCCAAGCAGAATGTCATTGCACAGGAGGTCGCTTTGACTAAGCTCTGGACTGAAGGATATTTTGTAGCCGCGTCGCGTCAAGCGTCTGAGCTTGTTGTTGCACGCAGTCAACTTGCGGGAGCTGCTGAGGGCGTGGCCAGATTTGAAGCGGAGGCAGCAGCCTCGGTAAAGGCAGCTAAAGCGAAAGAAGGATTTCAAGGCAAACCTAAGTCTGAATTGAATAAGAAACTATGGGCAAAGTCGTGCCAGGTGGGTTGTGGCTACCTTTTTGCGGTGAGGAAATTGGGATTCGACAAGCACCAATGCAGGGGCTGTGGCATAGTTGTCTGTGCAAATTGCTCACCACCTCCTAAGGTTCTTGTCGTCGGTTATACGGGCCCAAAACGCCTTTGTGCGACCTGCAAAGCGGTACCAGGCCTCATAATAAAATAATTCGTTTCAGCAGCGACAAAAGCTGAGTCTGAGAGCGCCATAGCGCGAGAGATCGCGCAGAAGGCCGAGTTTGAAGAGATAGGGACTGCGGATGTCAGAGATGGCGGTGCTGCTGATTTTTTGGAGAGAGCGCTGAGCAGAGCCGGCGCAGAAAATAATTCCCAGCAAGCTGATGAGCTTAAAAGTAAAGTGATAAAAGCTCGCAAATTCGACAAAAGACGCGCGGAGATGCAAGACGATCTGACTAAAGCCCATGAAAGAAAAGACTTGCTTCGCTGTAACGAGCTCGATGCAGCTCTCAAGGCTTCGCCTGCATTTACTATCTTTGTGGCTATCGCCCAGGATGCTTTCCCAGTTAACACTATTGTTTGTGCTTCTGTACCTGGCCTCAACGTGCCAGCCAACACAGCAGGTGAGGTTATTGGGCATACGCCAGTTGGTAAAGTTGAAGTGCTCTTCAAGGAGGGCGAATCGATTTACGAATTGGCATCACTGTGTGCAGCGGATTTGCCCAATGGCTGGGCCGTAAAGCAGACCTGTTTCTCGAACGTTGAAATAGATCATAGCATTTCTACAGGGCAGTCAGGCACAGTTATGGGCTGGAGCAAACCATTTGATCGTGGTATGATAATGGTTGATTTTGGTGGCCGCCAAGTAAATATGCTGTTGAGCCAAATCGATTCTGCGAATAAATTCAAGGTTGGCGAATATTTTTTTCATGCATAAAATGATAGCGTGAAGTTACGCATCTGTTCAGTAATAAAGTGTCCATATCTTTGTGCCGCACTTCGTTTTAACTACGTTTCCTACTGCAGGCTATGGAGGCAGGAGGGGCACGCAAGACCGAGGAAGACAACATGTTGGAATTTGCAAAAATGGACCATCGGGATGCTCGACGACATGCAGAAGAAATAGATAATCGAGCAGCGGTAAATAGGCTATTACACGCTTCGCTTTGGGGCACTGATATTTTGAACTCACCTTACATATTCTTCTCTGCATGTATTCAAATGGTCTTGGCCCTTGCACAGGCGCCCGCGACGATGAACACGTTTGCTGCTGCTTCGAACGACAATGACGGCCTCGTGAAGAAAGCCATCACCGTTGGTGCAAATGCCGCCAGACACAAAGATGAGGTGAGAGGACCACGAGCTAACTAATGTAGGATTATTATTCCATCGCTGTGGGAATATCATAGTGAAGAAGCATATATCACCCTTGCATATCTTCAAAATCATTTTATGTTCACAGTAGTGGTATCTTATTTGTATCAATAGCCCGTTCCTCCCTTCGCTGTTATGTCTGTTGCTTCTCTCATACTTTGAACCTAATCTTAAGTGGTGATCATCGAGGCTTTTCAGTACTTTTTTTGTCTTGACAATTCTATTTTCTTTGCTAGTTTAATCAATCTGCTCTGAAACCAGATTCTACTCACTGCGTCGCCGTATCCGCGACTTCATCCTCCATTACGAGAAGTGCACTCTTTAACGGACAACAAAGAAGCTCAGCGCATACTCTTTTCCAAGCTCCCCGAGCGCGTTCAAGCAATCATTGGCAAAGGACTCAACAAATATTCTGGGAGTCTTTCAGAGGATGATTCCCTCGATATTCTCACAGCGTGCATCGAAATTGGTGTTGAACGCGCGGAGATGGCTGTGGGAAAAACCGCAGTGATGGTTGTCGGGAACACAGGCGCGGGAAAGAGCACTTTTGTCAACTATATCTTGAAGTGTGTCTTCGAGAAAGTGCTTCTGGAAGGAAAGAAGAAGCCTGTGTATATGGTGTCCGAGAATTCTCCAGTTAAAGAGGTTATGTCGATTGGCCACAGCAAAACGTCTCACTCATTTGTGCCAGATCTGGCTGAGGCTCACGACTTGGAATCTATTGTGGTCGACTGCCCTGGCTTTCTTGACAATCGAGGTGCTGAAATTAGCATTGCCAACGCCACTAACATCAAAGCTGTGATGACTCAAGCGACTGGAGTCACTTTGGTGGCTGTCCTTAATTATCATTCCCTCGGAGCTGATCGTGGCCGCGGTGTTCGCGAACTGCTTGACACTCTTATAGGCCTCTTTGGCTCTGTTGACCGTGCAATCATTCACGCCAAGAGTATTCTCCTCGTGGTGAGCCATGTGCCCGAAATCACGGCCGATGGCTATGTGGAGCTAGAGGATGTGAAGGACGAGTTCAGCACAGACGGATTGAGCCTCAATATGGCGACATTGCTCGATGCTCTCCTGGATCGCGTTTGTATTTTTCACCCGGAAAATAAAGGCGGCCAGTCATGGCTCACCGCTGTACCTCTGTCGGAATGTATCAAGGCCAGTCCACTTATATACGACCCTGCTGAAGTTTTTAAGATTGTGCTCAGCATTGCAGATGAAAGCAAATTGCGAGCATTAGTTGAAGCACTCTTTAAGCGGCTCAAGGCGGCGCTTGACTCTGGCAACTACGAGGTTTCAGTCAAGGCATTAAGTGACATGAAACGCCTTGATATGGTGGACCATGTGACCGTCACGCGTCTCCTTGAGAGTGCAAAAGTTCGAGTCAGTCAAACTTTGCTTAATATTACATTTGAAGCCCAAACCTATGTGCTTACTGATAATTTGAAGGGTGCTGAAGTACTCGTGGCTAAATTTCGGAATATCTTGATGCCGTTTAGCGCGACCCCAGCCGTAAGGAATATGCTTGATCTGAGTCAACTCGCAACACGCGCTGACGCTATCGAAAAGACTATAGAAATTCGCCGCGAAGAGATGGCCCGGCGGGAGAGGCAGAGCAAAGAGACTGAAGAAGTTACTTCGACCCTCGATTCACTGAAACGTGATCTTGCTGTAGCGGAGGCACTGCAGCGCGAATCCCTAAAGGCAGAAGAGGACCTGAAGAGCGAACTTGCGCAATTTAAAGCGAAAGCGGCAGAAGATACAGCCAGACTCATGGCGCAAGACAAGGCGCATCTTGAGGCCCTCGAAGATAAGTTGAGTAGTGCGAATACTGAGGAAATTAAGAATAAAGTAGAGGCCTTCAAGGCGGAGCACATGGCAAAGTTTGCTGGAGAATTGCGCGAGCGCCAAGATATGCAAGACAAACAATCCGCGCTCTTCAGCAATCTCCTCAAGGAACAGGAGAAGAGCAGGTTGGATAGGGAAGAAGCAGAACGCAGAATGCGCGATGCCGTTATCAAAGCCGAGGCCGACAAAGCGATTGCTGAAGACAAGATGGCGGAAGAAGCACGCTTGGCACGCGAATTTAAAGCTAAATTTGAAAGCGAGCGACAAGCGATGGAGGAAGTGAAGAAGGCTGAAGAGACACGGCGCATTGCAGAGTTGAAAAAAGCAGAAGAAGAACAAGGAGCTCGCGAGGCAGAAGAGGCCCGTAAGGCCGAAGAAACTCGATTACTGGAGAAGGCAAGGCAAGAGGCGGAACGATTATCGAGGCGTAACGCAGATGAGAAGGCCGAGCGAGAAGCCATTGAGCGCATCGTGCAAGCAAGCGATAGCTACTTGAATTGGTCGCATGAACTACCAATGGCATCGTGGAATTGCGTCATTACAATGACCGACGCTTTTGAAGTGAAGTTAGGCCTTTTTGGTGATAACAAATGCGGCTTTGAATTTACATCTGAATTCGAGCTTTGTGATTTGATTCGCATTTTCGGCGCAATCCTAACTGTTCTCGATGTGAATGGACAAAAGAAATGTTCCGGTAAGAACTTGACACTCTCTTATTCTATTTTATCGAACTTCGATGATATTTCCTCCATATTGATCTCAGGTGATATCAATGTATTGAAACGCGCCCCGTCAGTTCAGAAAATTTACCTACGCGAAACCAATTGTTCTGGTAACTTCATTCGAATAAGTTTTTATTTTGATACGTGCGCCGTTTTGTTGAGTGATTTCACTTATAAAACTTCGGCTATTTTCCCCAGGTGACATCAGTGTTTTTGCGAATTGTGCGTCGCTGTCGGTTATTCATGCTAGCAGCAGCCTCACTGGTACTGTACAATCCTTTTTGTATCAATTTCTTGTTTGCTGAAGATGCTTACACGAGTGTTCCATAGGTGACATAATGGTTTTTAAGCATACTCCATTGATAAAGGAAATCTGGATTGCCGAAACGAAATGCACTGGTAAGTGGAGTTTGACACTTACTGCATGCGGCCAGAGGTGTTTGCTGATAACATTTTTACAAATGTTTATAATAGGTGACATCGAGATTTTGAAATACACGCCAGAGATAAACTCAATCAATCTTAGCACCAGTTGCTCCGGTCAGAACATTATCCTATTCTCCTTGTGGACCTTTTGAGAGCAACTTAGTATATAGGTTTCGTGCGCAACAGTCTCCAGAGAAGAATGTGTTCACTGACTACGTCTCCATGGAAATTGTTTTCACAGGTGATATCAAGGTATTCAAGCACACTACATCTCTCCAGCTAATCGGCCTAGACGGAACCAAATGCATCGGTACGGTTATGCTCAATACTAAGTACCAGCATGGAACAATACGTTGATGTTGCTTCCACGAATATTTCGCAGGTGATATTAAGGTGTTCAAGAACACACCGGGAGTAACAGCTATCAATTTACATCGGACTCAATGCACTGGTAAGAAAATTCCTTCAGACTAGCTCGAATTTTGTCTGAAACTATCTCGCTCGTTCTTGGTAGGTGTATTTACAGCTGAAATCATTCGTTACATCAGCAACCTCCGCCTCAAACATGGTCAAGCAGCCGTAAATCTTCAAGGCTGCGGACGCTTTGTGCTGACCGAGGACTTCAGTAATATCGCAGACATCACCTATATAGACTTGTCTGGCATTGATTCGCTCGAGGGTACGTTTACTGGTTGTTATCTGCAACCCTTGTCCCTTATCTGCTGCCCACTGACGACCTCCCTCGCTATTCCACTGTAGTAGACTTTTTACTATCTTTCAACCGCACTTTTCTGTTGCTTTTATTTACCAATATTTAATTTTGTTTGTGCAGGCTCATTCACAGGCGAGACCATTCGTCTCATCAGCAACCAGGACCACCGACAGGGCCGGGCGGGCGCCCACCCGGCCTATTTGCGACACACGCCCAATGGGCGGGTGGGCGTCCTTTTCGTTTTTCTGCTCGGGCCGGGTGGGCGGGCGTCGTCTTAAGATACAT
>Ga0307931_1002823_pt1 | contig 10919 bp, 7 predicted proteins | sample OrgLakmetageno47_FD_201816 | JGI IMG/M metagenome (GOLD analysis project Ga0307931, IMG submission 201816) | Saline water microbial communities from Organic Lake, Antarctica - #47 | ecosystem: Environmental > Aquatic > Non-marine Saline and Alkaline > Saline | place: Antarctica: Organic Lake... | reverse complement strand
TGGGCGAAGGGCACAAAAGTGGCGTTAGGCGAACCAACTTGGTGTTGCTGCCACCGGCCTTAGCTCTTTGCCCTGATTTGGCACGTGGAGAAAACCAAATGTCCACTTCAACGGACAACAACGCGTAGCTTGCTTGGAGCTTGAAGAAGATGATATGCCCCCTGTATTGCATGGAGTAGCTGCTTCGGTCTTCGGTGCGGTTCTCTCTTCGTGCGACGTGTTGATGCACAATACGCCCGTCAAGCGGCGATGAGACTTCTGCTTAAACCGCCACCCCGAATATCTGGATGGTCAGAAATCTGGAGACACCCGAAACCTAGCTACTCGAACTCGAATCCACAAAAACTCAAACCCAGAGCCCGGGCGCATATGTAATTTTCCGCGGGCAGAAGTTTACGAACATGCGAAGCCACCTATTCCTGATAGTGAAATCAAATCGAAATACCTATTATTATCCGCCCATCGCAATCGCATAATTCAATGCACCTACAAGTACAAAAATTTAGTCTCAACTGCCACCTGCCGACTGCCAACTACGGGACTGCGGGGCCGTTGTGCGTTGTGTGTTGTGTTGAGTTGCACTGTACACTCTGGACCGTGGACTGCGTTCTGGCTTGTTGTGGTGGTGGTGGCTGTTTACTCGGTAAATTTCAGTTGCCGGTAGAAACCAATGCAGTGAAGAGGTAGAAATGGTTCTTTCTTTCCTCGGCTTTCTTACGGTCTTTGGTCTTACCACTTACCAACAAGTTCTTACTTGCCCATTGAACTATTATAAAATAAGGAATCATTTTTATTAGATATAAGGCACACGAACACATGGAAATCGAACTTTCAGATAAACGCCGCGCTTTTTCTGCCGCCGCTGTGGCTGTGAACAGTGAGTTTGAGTTAATTGGGGTTCTTAACTCGAACTCGGAATAGGCCACCGGAATGGCAGCTAGTCCACATATAGCATATCGCACATCCACATCGCGGCGTAGGCAGGAAGGCATGTAAACATACCGCAGTTCACTTTTTCCCAAGGCGCTTGGCGTCGTCTTCAGGGTTGTATTCTAGTAAGGGTTCACCTTCACCTGCGTCTTCATCTTTCTCATCCTCTGATGACGAGGAGTCAGACGAAGACCCACCTTTGCTCTTTTTGTGCTTTTTGCTCTTCTTTTTGCGGCTTTTCTTGCGCTCGCCGTTGCCAGCCTCTTCGCTGCTTTTGGCACCCTTGGCACTGACTTCGCTCTGAAACTTGGACATGGGGTCATTGAAATCGTTGCCTTTCCGCATCCGGTACGCTTCCATCTCCTCGGGTGTAACTTCCACCGACGTGAAGGAATTGTACTTGCGCTTTTTGTCGTCTTGTTCCGAGTCGTGCAGTGCCGCGTTGCGTTGAAACGCTTCTTCTTTCTTCACCGCCGCAGCTAACTTCGCCGGGTCGAGCGTGGGCGCCAGCTGCTCTCCGTATAACTCGGCCCGGGAGGTTTGTTTGCTTTCTTCGGCCCGTTTCTGCCGCTCTTCCTGCGACACCAGCACCAGCTGCGGGCGGTTCTCGCCTTCACCGTTGTTGCCGCTGCTGCTGCTGGGCGTGCCCGTGGTGATCCCTGCTGCCGCAGCTTCGTTGGCCGCTCGCCCCGCTTCGCCCGTGGAATAGCTGTTTTTCTCCACCGAGTGGTCGTCCCCAAACCCCCACCGAAACGAGCGCTTGTCGAAGAACGACCCCCACACCTGGGTGTGGTTGTTGAGCAGCACGTCTTCGGGGTACTTGGACTTGGCCACGGCTTTGGCGGCGCCCCGCACCACGCGCCCGTCGCGCCCGTATTCCACATACGCCTGTTTGGTATTATTCGTTTAAAAGGAAAAGGAAAACGATGAGACAGAAAAGTGCAATAGAGGACAAGAAAGCAATGGCTCTCGATCAAAACGATGCAACGACAGTGCAATGCCACAAACGACACCTCATTCTTGGTCGACGATTTTCATTCTTATGTTAAAATATCACGACAATAAAGACACAAGAAGAGTAGTCCCATACCTCAGTCTCTGCTGCCGCCAGGCGTCGCATTTCGTGGTCAGCATCCAGAGCTTCTGCGCCGCCGGTGCCGTAGCGGTCGAAGACCCCCTGTTTCTTGGAGGCTTCCAGGGAGGCTTTCTTCTTTTCAAACTCTTGCCGCGCGTACTCCACTTGCGACGGGTTGGCAATCGAGTCCACCATCATCTCGCCGTTGCTCCGTTCCGTGGCTTCCCACGCAAACACCGTCGTTTTCGCCAGCTCTACGGCGTCCCCGCTGATGCGCTCGAAGTTGTCCCCCGCAAAGGGGAGTTCTTCGGGGTTCACGTTGGGCAGCGGGTTGTCGCGCATCGACCGCGTCTTGGGGTCGTAGTACGCGCTGTTAGGGTCCAAATTGCGCAGGTACTTGGCGGTGTCTTCACGGATCCGCAAGTTCCGGGTAGTGGTTTTCATTTGCGCGCCGCCGACCCCACCTTGCCGCGCCACCCGCCCCTGAAAGTCGCGGGCGTCCTTGTCCCGCATCAAAAACTCCGAGTCGTCGGCGTCGTCGTCGTCGTCTTCCGCGTCGCTGTCCGAGTCGTAGTCGCTGTCGCTGTCCGAGGACGCTTTCGAGTGGTCGCTGTCGGACCCACCTTGGTCGCTGGCGTCGTCTCCCGAGGCCCCACCAGCACCCGCGAGCGACCCGCCGCCGACTCGAGTGCCCCGCCCCTCGCCCGCTTTACCGTTCCCATCCCCACCACTACTGAGGGCACCGCTACCACCTTTGGCAGCAGCGTCCTTGCGCGCAGCCAGCTTGCCTTCGGCGCGCGCCGCCTTGGCCTCCTTCTCGCTCTGCTTCTTGCGGTACTTCTCGTCCTTGGCCGCCTGCCGCCGCTTCCGTCGTTCGTCGTCCATGCGGTTGTAGCGGTCCACCGTGAGCTTGTGCGCCGATGGGTCGTAGCCATGCCACCGGTCGCGCTTGGCGTCAAACGTCAGTTTGCCTTCTTCGTCGATCCCAACCATGCTGCCGAAGGTCATGGCCGTCTTCACGTGCTCCCGCTTCACCTTTTTGCACACTTTCCCGTCTTCAAACTCGAGGTCTGCGCTCCCATCCAAGTTCAGCGCGCACACTTTTGCCTGCAGCCAGGGCGTTTTGCCAAATTTCAACCCTTCTACCCACATGCCCACCACGAGCTGGGCGTTTTTGGGCTGTTTCTTCTTTCGGGTCGCAGCAACGATGTCAGCTTCGTGCAAAGTGAGCAAATGGTCTTTCTTTTGCACGGAGTGGTGGTTTAAAGACGGGCCCGACTCGCCGAGATACCACGGCCGCTTCGTAATGTACTCAGGGTTGTGCGGGTTGATCATTTTGCCCGATTCCACGTCTACTTCAGGTTCCGCCTATCATTGCACAAAGCATACCATGGCAGGATTTGAGTCTCGGGTTAGGCATAACGAAGGATACGTATGCGCAGAAGGAATTTATAAGAAAACATGTAATACTATCCGATTAAACATACATCTAAGTATATCTGTAGGGAAGGAGCTATAAATGCCCCCAGTGTAACGTACCGTGCCCGCCATCCGAGCCTCTTGCAGCTCCTTAAAGCGCTTGCGGTCCTCGAAGGGCGTAGTTTGGTGCTGTGGTAAAGCTTCCGCCATGGTGAGAAAGGTAGCGCAAACTCTAGAGAACTAAAATAATATCCAACTTCGCAGTTGACTCAGAAATACGACGATAGCCCTTCCTCCCTACACGAAGGCTGCACAGAAGCCAATGCTACAAGCAGGAAAGCGAGTTATGGCTCGACGACTCGACGGCTTGATGTATGTGCTTGATTCGCACTTCACGAGCTCTCAACACACGATGAATTTCACTGATATTATATTAGAGTTGAGCCAACTCGTTCCTCGTGTTCCTTTCGTCCTTTTTGGCTTTTTGGCTCCATATAGCTAAAACTACAGAAGCCTAACTAGCTAGAGTGGAGTGACAGCGTGACCTAGAGCAAAGCGAGAGTTCAGTAGCTGAGAAGTGTTCTTGCGGTATTCTACGCTTTCTCTCTGGACATACTGCAAGCCTATAGCCCTCTCTATCGTCTACTGCCATGTCCGTCACATTGCAGACCTCGTTGGGCGACATCAAGATTGAAATAGCGTGCGACTTAGTTCCTCGGGCTGCATTTAATTTCTTGGCACTAGCAGCGTCGGGCGCGTATGAAAACACGATTTTCCATCGGAATATTAAAGGGTTCATGATTCAGGGTGGAGACCCTACGGGCACGGGGAAAGGTGGGGATTCCATATGGGGCGGAACCTTTGACGACGAGCTGTGCGGCGACCTGCGACACGACCGCCGTGGGGTGGTGGCCATGGCGAACAAAGGCCCAAACACGAACCGCGCGCAGTTTTTCATCTGCTACGCGAAGCAGCCGCACTTGAATAGCAAGTACACGGTGGTCGGCCGAGTGATTGACGGCTTTGAAGCGCTTGACGCCATGGAGCGAGTGCCTGTGGGCAACAAAAACAAGCCATTGACTGAAATCAAGATCAAACACGTGCACATTCACGCCAACCCGCTTGCTGAGGAAGGCATCGTTTACACTAGCCCCACAGCCCCGCCAACAAGATCCTAGAAACACGAATGGGAGCAGGCTACGGGGCGGTGCTGAGTACCACTGCCGTACTCGTAATGTGGCCAGCTCTTTACAACACGACTTGATGTTGCCCAGCTTCCTAAGAATTCCTCCTGGATAACCGATTGAATTGGTTTCTGTGTAATGCCGATCGAATTTGCGTCCAGGGAACTCGATTGGCCTTACATTTCTGGTTTTAATTGTTGATTGGACTTGGGAGTTGGGAAAAGAGGCAGAGGCAGAGATAGTCAGAGATAGGGGGCGTATAAAGGATAAATAAAAAAGTTTGAGGTATAAAACTGATTAGCCCTATTGCCACTTATACGCCACACGGCCAGTTTGAGGCCAGTACAAAGCGCAGTTGACCTCGGATTATGATTATATAGATATTATTGATGCCCATACCCGATAAATATTGCTATGCGATTGAAGTCAAGTGAAAAGTAAAAGCAAACACAAGGGAATTATCTCAAAGAGAAGTGTGGATTCTGTTTAAAAAAGCAGCTTGAATGTGGCTGACTTGTTTCCGCGCAATAAGAAAAACATATAGAGGTCACAATTACATAAGCACTCGACGTAGAGGGTCTCATGTTTGGGATTCTGTATTCTGAGCTCAGTGGCCGTTGAGTTCAAAACGACATGGCTGCAGTGCTGGCGTTGATCTCGAGAAAGCACCAAACTCCCACACGCGCGGCCCCAACCAAAAGGAATGCTCTCAGATGCTTCTTCTACACAGCCGAGCCGAGCTTTCGGGTGTTGGAGATCTTGGCGCCCACTTTGGCTTTTTCAGGGCTCTTGTTCGCGCCCTTGGCAGGCAGCGAATCGGTGGACGAAAACGACGGCGCTTTCACGGGCTTGCCCTTCTTGTCCTTTTCGGGAATCTTGTCCGTGGAGGAAAACGAAGGCGCTTTGGCTTTGCCCTTTTTGGTGGAGGCGCCCGTAGGCGCCATCGAATCCGTGGATGAGAACGAAGGGCCTTTCGGAGCACCCGTTTGCTTCACTGTCACACCACCGCCACCGCCAGTAGATTCTTTGCTGTCCTTTGGTGCCATTTCCACCACCGAAGCAGTGGCGCCCGCTGCCGAGGCACTGCCCTTCTTTGAGACCCCGTGCTCCGAAGAGTCCATGCCACTGTCTTCCACCTCAGAGCTCACGCGCAAGACCCCAAAGCACTTGAGGGTCATGAACACCACCAGAGAGCACACGCCAGTCCAGACCAACACGAAGACGCAGAAGGCAACGTTGGCGCCCAGCTGCTTGCCTTCGCCCCCATAGAATAGGCCTGCGCACACGTCCTCAGCTCCCTCGTAGATCCCGTACGCCGCGGCGTAGTTTTCCTTGGTGGCGAATAAGGCCGCCATGACGACACCGTAGCAGCCGCACGCGCCGTGCACGGGGAAGGCATCAACCACGTCATCCACACCGCACTTCTTGATGAATTTCGACGCGAACAGGTACACCACGCCGCCGCCCACTCCAATGATCACCGCCCCATAAGGCTCTACCACGGCGCAGCTCGCGGTGATGGAGACCAGGCCTGCCAAAACGCCGTTGTTGGCGTATTCCAGCTTGATCACAGTTTGGCCGGCCGCTGAAGACTCAATAAAGGAGCCAACGAGAAGAGTGGAAAGGGCTCCACAGGCTGCTGAAAGGGTCGTGCAGACCATCACTTTGGCCGCCACCTGGCCGTAGCCCACGATGTACAGGGTGCTCCCGCCGTTGAAGCCGTACCACCCAAACCAAAGGATCAAGGTGCCCATGGTTTGAAACACCGGGCCGTAGGTGGGGGTTTGGGTCGTGCCATCAATGAACGACTGGCGAGGGCCGAGGAGGGTCGCGCCCACGAGGGCTGCCACGCCACCCGTCATGTGCACCACGCCGCTGCCTGCAAAGTCGATCACGCCGCAATCCATGAAGTAGTCAGCCTTGTCGCTAGTGCCAAGCCAAGGAGACATGTAGCCGCCGCCGCCCCAGCCGACTTGCGCTACCACCGGGTAAATGAACGAAATAAGTGAAATCGAGTAGGTGAGGTAGGCGATGATGGTGCACCGCTCCGCCACAGCACCAGAGACAATGGTGGCCGTGGTAGCAGCGAAAGCCCACTGAAAGAGCCACGTGGCATAGGTGTAGCCGGAGCCGTCCATGAATTCGTCTTTCATGAGACCGAAGCGGTCAGTGCCAATGAAGCCATTCTCAGAAGTGCCAGTGGCAAAACCGAAGCCCACAATCCACCAAATGACGGCCCCAATAGACGCATCCAACACATTCTTGAGCAAAATGTTGCGCGTGTTCTTCTCGTTCACAGAACCGACTTCAAGCATCGCAAAACCTGTTTGCATCTACGCAGAACAGATAAAAACGGAGACGGCCATAAGTGTGAGTACCCACGCCAGTAGGGGAAGCTGCAAAAAAGTTGTGCAAAATAGGGCAATCAGTCACAATATGATGTATAGACACACACTCGCAGACAGTCAAAATGATGTGATGAAAATACTTACAAAGAAGACGAGGATTGAGCCGATCCTGTTGAAAAAGATTCGACCGCACGCGCAAGCGATGGAGCAGTGAGAATTTCCAACCGTTTTTTTTGTTACATGTTCACGCCACTATAACCATCTCCTATCCCTCTCAACAGAGACATCACGAGTAGACAAATGGGGAACAATATAAGCTTAATTTTCTCTCAAATATTCGGCTACAGTCACTAACATGAGCCACAAGGTGTCGAGCTCCGAGGTGAGCGACGCCTTGAATTCTGTCAAGCTCTCAAGCGTGGCGGCATCGTCCGACATAGTTCTTGCACCAAAGCTTCCAAACTCTGTAATAGCCAATAATTGAGCAATGGTTCGAATGAGAAAGAACGAAGGCTCTCAGTCAACTCAAGCAAACCGCGAGCCCGGTAATCATGAGTAAAAAGCAGCTCTTAGAAACAGCGTTTGTTTACATTGTTTGTAACGAGTAACGAGTAATGACGCAATTACTTCAAAAACGACTCCACCAATGAGAACACTCGCTCGTATACTGTACAGTTACTGTACATCTCAAGCACTCGTCCTTTCTCCTTTCTCCTTTCTTCCCAGCAGTCAGACATCTTGGGCATGCGTACCTGATTAGCTTCGTAGCTTGAGCTGCTTCGCAATATTTTATCTCTACCTGTTTGCTTCTTGATGCCAGCCCCTCGGAGCCTGTGTCAAAAAGGCCCCTTGCTAGCCCCTGAATTTGACACAGGCCCCGAGAGGGCGAAATTAGGACTCTGAGAGTCTGAGAGTGCAGCTCAAAAGAAGAGTTCCCGCCCGCAGAAAAGGGGACTACAACGAAGTCTCTCAAGCGATCCAGGAGAAGAGTCGCCTATCCCCGAGCAATTGCGCGACCCCATTTGCGTGCAAGCGTCTGCAACAAGGCTTTGGCTGGTTTTTGAGACAGGCCCCGAAGGGCCGGAATTAGAAGACTAAGAGGCAGAGAAGAAAAGCAAAGCAACGCAAACTTAACCTAAGAAGCTAATCAGGCGCACATTTTTGCCTTTGTGGTTTTGGGCTTTGTTGGGCTCGACTACCCTCTAGCGAGCTATCTGGCAATTAATTAACCATGCCATTATTACTTTCCGGGTTACGTTTTATGTTGATGCGTAGTTTACAGCATAGGCAAAAAAAATACTTGACGGGCGATTTGCCCTGGCGCCTATAAGACCGTAAATCAGTCCCAGGAGTCCCCAATCCCAATCGCGAATCGAAGTAGCTTTATGCATTATACACCTTCTATGCTTTATGTATCAACCAGATCGGCAATTCCATGAAGTAATTCCTTACGGAGAAGCTCCATATAACTAAATACATCTAGCTAGTGTGCGATTCGCGTGCCCGTACTAATCACTTATTACCAAGGAGCTAATAAAGACTGAAGACAAGGCCTAGGAGCAAGGACCTCCCAAGAGAACACCAAACACCCCACTCCTTTTTGTGCCTTCAAGTGTATGGTGGGGCACATATGCACGCGTTTTCCATGCACAAAACACTGATTTATTCAGGAAGAACACCTTCAATCTTCGCGAGGCGTCGACGCAAAGACTCCCACAGCGGCGCGGTGATTTGGTTTTTCAACACAGCCGATGGTATAGCTGCTGAATCCGCCAGGGTCACGCAGCGCCAGCCGCCATCCTTGAGCATACCCTTCAAGTCCAGAGGCGACAGCGTAACGCGCCCAAAGAAGAACTTGAAGGCGGTCGAAGGCAGGTCGCCTGCAGCTACTGCTGCCCGCGCTGCCTGCACCCCGCCCACCATGAGGCCGCCCGATCCGCCCACGGCGCGGGCCCCTGGCAAGTCAGCCTGGGTGTGGAGCATCAGCACCGCTGAATCTTGGCCGTCCTCGCCGCCCGTGAACAGGTAATTATCTGCGAACTCGTCTAGGCCTGGAATCATTTCAGGCACGTTGAAGGCTGTAGGGCGCTCCAAAATAACGCCGTATGAATTGCCCCCGTCTTCAAAATGCTCGTATAGTAGTACCACCTGCACATGTAAGACACATCATCCGGCGTTATTTACAGACAAAATGGAGTGCGCGGCCCATTTGAAAAAGAAGAGGGGGAATCTCAAGCGTAACCATGTCCACACAGTGCTACGGAAGTAGCTGCAGGCACTTTGAACGTACTTGCTCCATCAAAAAATGATTGTATTCGAAAGATGGGCTGATCAAAAAGCAGCCAGGAGTTGCACTATCCAGTGAGATCACTGAGGGTATCTCAGAGTCACTATCTGCATTGAATCGAATTGTCGATGTCGTTGTATCCAGTGGCAAGAAACCACGGGCAATCCCACGCGATTGAATAGCAGATGGCACGAAACTAGTGGCCATTCGGCACATGTGCATTACAAGGAAGAGGCATCGAACTAGAGACATTACGATAACTAAGCACAGTAGCCTCAAAGCGAATGAATTACAATAGCTGCTTCGTGCTTAATGTTGCAAGGGAGCTAGTTTCACAGCAATACCACCGAGTAGTCTCTACAAGAATTTTTATGAACTTTGCAAGCAACCTGGAGGGTGAGTACCAATACACCAATATACTGTGTTGTCTTCTGAATACTCGTAGACTGAATAATAACAGCGCTGTAAAGGCACGAGCAAGTTGCCTACTCCCAGCTCCTGATATAGCAACTTGAAGATAGTAGCCGGAAGGTATAGTTGTTGTCGTGTTTATCGTTGTTGTTCTTGTTGTTGGGCAAGATGTTAAGATGTTGCTGGGCTCTCTTCCTTAGGGCTGAAGTCGAAACAAGAAATCGTAAAACAACGTGAAACAAACGACGAAATTTGCTCTTGTTTGTTTGTATCCTGAAACCAAAACGTAGGTACCGTCTAAGGTTTCGCCGCGTTTGTGTTTTGACTATCACGTGAAACACAGCATCGCCCATTGTTTTGCAATGTTTTGAAACTTTAGCCCGTTTGTTTTGTTTCAGGCCTCATGCGAAAAAAAATTATCGAGCGCACCGTAGATTCAGTGAGCTGTGTCTGCTGTGGTGCTAGTGGTGAGGGCCTCACCAAACTAGTCAAGCAGTTCACGGCTCGGAGAAGACAGGCTCTTGAACGAAGCGCGCCTCAAAGTTATTTATGATTTGCCAGTGAATAAAGTTGAGCCGTGCCATGTGGAAGAGGTCAGGGCAATCAGGCCATTTGTTTTGTCCTAGATTATTCACAAAGGCGCTGTGCATGGTGCCAGCCACGAACTTAGGGCGAATCCTACACTACGAAAAATGGACTGAAGGGGAAGACAAACATTGCGTGGACATTTGCGGCCAATGTATCTATGACCTATGACACTTGGCACGAATGACAGGGCTGTGTACGCTTATTATTGGGCAAACAAGATGCCGACCTTGAAGTGGTGAGAAGAGAGAAAAGCGCGTTCCTGTTTGTTCCGCTTTTCTTTCCGCTTATAAAATATCTTGTTGCCAATTATTTAATACTCAACAGTTCGCAAACACGGGGCTCATAGGTCATCATTTGCGCGACACCAGAATCTTTAAATGGCCTCGACTCCAATGCGACCTTTACTCTCTCGATTCGGTCATCGCGCATGCTTTGCACCAGCGTGGCAAGAACATTAGCCCGGCCGCTGCAAAAGCTGGTGCGTTGGTTGCTGCGTTCGAGACCAGCTCAGCAATTTCAAGAACGCGACGTAGGAGAAAGAGCTGCCTCGTTATCTTCTACTTCGCCTGTTTGCTCTATGAGTGCTGCTTCTGGCTCTTCCTCCTCGTCGCCACTCCTTTGAGTGCTGGGAGAAGTTCCTCTTCTTCTTCTTCGTCGACTTGCTCTCCTAGTACTGG
>Ga0307931_1002812_pt1 | contig 10950 bp, 13 predicted proteins | sample OrgLakmetageno47_FD_201816 | JGI IMG/M metagenome (GOLD analysis project Ga0307931, IMG submission 201816) | Saline water microbial communities from Organic Lake, Antarctica - #47 | ecosystem: Environmental > Aquatic > Non-marine Saline and Alkaline > Saline | place: Antarctica: Organic Lake... | reverse complement strand
GCCCCCCCCCCCCCCCCCCCCCCCCCCCCCCCCCCCCCCCCCCCCGTCAGTTGCATTGATAAATAAAAATCATCCAAGTTGATAAAAAGAATGTGTAAAGTAAAACGTTAAAAGGAACACGGATTTTAATCTTAGAATGTTCAGATCAGTAGACTTGAAAGATAATGTCGCATATCATATACCAAGTGTACCTTATGGTGATAGATGAGGCACGAGAAGAGGATAGACAAAATGATGCGTGTGTTCATGACGATGGCAAAGACCACGGCCCCAAAACTTCGAATGGTTTGAAAAATGAATATTTGGCCAATCGTGTTGCACACCGAAAAGACCACCACATGCATGTGCACTTCCGGGTGGCGCGCCTTGACGATAAATGATCCATGGTAGACGAAAAGAGAAAGAAGTAGGAATAAAAAGTAAGAAAGAATAAGTATTACACATACCCTAGGTAATCAGAAGAAAAGAAGGGAAACAGTTTTCGAAAAAGCTCGCACAAAATCAAGTCTTCATCATATTTCAATCATCATATTTACCAGAAACTCGATGAAAGGGCCCATTTCTTTGGTGTGAATCAGGGTGATTCCGCTGAACACCAATGAGAACGCGTTCACCATGAGCATCATCACTGCCGGGCTCAGATCTTCGTTGCGGTGAAACATGCGCGACTGCCATTGCCCAGTGAACGAGTCGAAGCACAGGAAGAGAAAGAGCAACACCAGGCCGCATAAGGTGCCACCCCAAGTCTCCGGTAAACCTGCAGAGGTTAAGCCGAAGTCCATGGGCTCCGTGGACACCATGAAAATGGAAATACCGAACCTGGGAGGCAATTGGTTGTATTGAAAGGCAGCAACACAAAGACATTCTACATGAGAGAAGACGAACAGCTATCACTATGAAGGGTCTTGCACTGCCACGCAATTTGTGCCGGACTTCACTCGAAAAACACCCAAGACAAAGGGGGTATAGTAATTGCTTGGTGAACTCTCTCACCCAATCATGATGGCGACGGCGTAGTCGTAGGAAGGGTAGGCCTTGTTGCCGATGACTTTGCCCATCAGCATCACTGGCACCATTTTGAAGCACTTGAACAGCGTTTGCGTAGGAAAACTCACGTACCTACATGTTCACAGATTCGAGATGACGATTTTGGTTTATTATGGTGCAGGCAAAAAGCTAGCAAGAGAGAGAGAGAGAGAAAGGCAAGAGCAAAGTAGCGGCTAATTGCAACGACTAAAGCTATTAGTACAGGCGGCCGTCCTACACGCTGAAGAATTCCTACTCCTCTCCTTCCATTCCTTACTTGAGCGCCTCGTATTGGCACCACGACGAGAGCATGTTGGAGACGCTGGGAAAGGAGAACTCGTAAAAGACGGCCTTGGTGGGTGGGGGGGAAGTGAGGTAATAGAGCAGCGCGGAGATGATGAAGCCTCCCAAACGGTTTAAAAACACCAGGCCGTAGCTGCAGGGAAGAGAGAAGGAGGAGGAGGTGGTATATACAACAGAAGTAGAAAAGAAAGAAAAAAAAAAAAACATACACAAGAAGGAGTTTTAAAAAAATGTATCAAAAGTGAAGACGAAGACTCGCCCGATCATAGCACTAGAGGCTAAATTTGCAACGTCAGCAGAGCAAAGCGATGAGGAAACGAGGGTAGGAATGAAATGGCTATTGATTAAAAAAAGAAAACCTGGAGGTGAAGAATTCGCCGTCGTTGTAGGGCTGAGTGAGCATTCTCTCCTGTAAGATGCCGCAAATCACGAACGACACGTTGAGGCCAATGGTGCAAGTGAGCAGCCGCTGCAGGACTTGCTTCTTGGTGAAGTGCTCCTGGTTGTAGGTCTTGAAGTCGAGCACCTTCGATAAACCACCACCCCGCGTCAACGAGCGAAACAAACACACACACGCGACAGGCAGCAATGCACACATTCAAAGACAAGTATTAGAGAGACAAACGCGCCCACAAGAAGAAGGAGTGGGTCACTATAAGAAACCAAAGCCCTAAGGTGACTTCTTGCACTTCAAAGGGACATGTGTGCTTCTATACCGACGAGAGGAAAGCATCGCTCGACTCGCTCCGCTCGAGCCTCGACGGCTGCAAGGGCTCCGAAAAGAGCGCAGTGTCTAACGGCAGGCCTCCATCTGAGGAGTCTCCACTGCGACGCTGTTGCTTTAAGCTCGCGCTCTCGTGCTGCTCCCCGTACTCCTAATGGAAAGTAATGGTTGTCACGTGAGCAGACTACATGGAAAATACAAGTAGCTGCGAGAAGCTCAAACATTGTCAGACACGAGTAATGGCGACTAGAACCTTTGTGTTTTGAATAGCAGGCATGGAGAGCGTAACAAACACCCAAGCTAAACATGACGAATGTAATCCCTAGCTAGCGTCCACATGTGTGCGGACTATAATAAAGCTGCAAACACTACAAGCATATGGTAACGCACTCACCGCAGCCGTAGCCTCGTCTTCGTCATCCAAGAGGTGAGGGGCGGTTGAATGCTCTGGCATTGTGTGCGGAAAGTATATGCGCTGCAGTAGGATGGTTAAAATCACCTTGGAAAAGCAAAAGAAGAAGAAGAAAGACGATGGGTGGCATCAATCGAAGGAGAACGGAATAACATCTCGTAGTAGCACTAAGAATAAAAGTGTCGGCCGATCATGATAGCTTTTGCTACTGTATTGTGTGTGTCAGAGCATTTTAAGGCAAAAACAAAATAGAAGAGGTTAAGCCAGTGTGCGCACCAAGGCGATGTATAAGAGGAAGTTGGTGGCCAGAACGAAGAGCTCCGAGCCCAAGTCTTCATGGCGTAAGCTGGTGATGTGCGAAATTGTCATTTGAACCTCCGAATTTCGAGGTGAACTATCCCCCGCCATGATGGCGTTTGCAAAATTACTTTGAAAAGTCTAATCTGAAGCGTCTTCTCTCCTATTTTATAAAGTATGCAGGCAGGACGGGAAGGGTTGTAAGTTGTAAGTGTAGGCATATAGTACTTCTAGCGGAGGATAGCGCCACAATCTAGGGAGCTAGACGTTGTAATTATAAAGCCAATAGTGTTGCTAGTCATATGGATGACCTCAGAGAAAGCTGCCCTTAGTGCAGCTCACTGACTGCTGCCACAGGAGGCGAAGCGGACTCCTATGAATACGCTTTACGCTTTGCTCAAAAGAAACACGCACCCCCAAAATCCCAAATAAATGCAGCCGCAGTACTTGCCATACTATATTAGTGAACGCAGCGTCTCGCTCTGCTCCACCCACTTTTGTTGCTCGTCATCAAAAATGGCGGAACCAGCTCACAAATCAAAGTTCATCGAACTTCGCGACGCCATTAGCTCTCAGAATTATAGCAAAGCCCTCGCTCACTCTGCTACGCTTTTGAAGGTAATTAGAGTTTACACCTTTCTGTTTTTCAATATCCCTTGTAGGTTTATCATGGTTGTGCATGCATTGTCGAGTAATAACACGCGGTATCTCTCCTTTTTGTTGCGATGTTGCCTCGCTCTTAGCACCTGCCCCATGACGAGGATGTGGTCAAAAGCCACGTGTTAGCCAATCTCCACCTCGGTAAATTTGCGGACGCTCTACAATGCTGCCGCACCAATAGCGGCGGTGGAAACTCACTTCTTACCTTCGAGCGAGCCTACGCTCTGTACGAGCTAGGGAAACTTCCTGAGGCTCTGACGGCTTGCAAAAGCAGCAGCAACAGCCCCAGCCAGAGTTCAGCCAGCCATAGTTTGAAAGCGCTAGAGGCACAGGTGCTGTACCGCCTTCAGCGGAGCAGCGAGGCCGCCGACGTGTACCTGGCTCTGCTCGAGGGCATCGATGGCTTGGAAAAAGAAGACCCTGCCCTCTCGCAAGGATCAGAGCTATTGGCCAATACAATGGCAGCCTTCGCTGCGGCAAGTCGAGGCAAAGGCGGTCTGAAGGCATCGGTGACGCATGGTGTAGAAGAGTTGGTGCAGGATGACGACGACGACGACGACGAGAAGAAGTCGCATGAAATAGCGTACAACGCCGCTTGTATGCACTTAGCTGCTGGGAAGCACGAAGCTGCAATTGCGATGCTAGAAGTCGCTGCCAAACGTTGCCGCGCCCAGCAACTTGAAGAGAGCCTCGCCTCCTCTTCTGAACTTGCATCTTCTCCACCACCTGCTGCACAACTGAGTGACGAAGAGTGTGCCATTGCAAGCCAGCTAGCATATGCGCGTCTTCTTACCAGTGCTCCAGGCTCTCGTGGAGCAGCTCAGGCGATGCTTCATTGCATGCAGGTGCTCAAGGTGAAAGGTGGAGGCGATCTTGGGGCGTGGGCAGCGGCGGCCAACAATCTAGCCGTGGTACAAGCGCGAATCATCAAGTTTACTTTTTGAAATGGATTTACAGTTCACTCTAGAGACCTATTTCTTTGTTGTTCGCACCTCGCTTTCATCCTTCCTTTTTCTCTTTTTCTATCACAGCGCTTTTTTAATCTCCTCCCCCTCTCAAATGGGTGCGTGCCTGTTTTCACAGGTGCGGCGCGACCGGGAGCCAGCCGACTCACTGCACCGGCTGCGGGAAGCTCGCGCTCCTAGCAGCACCAAGACCACAAGCAAAGTAACGCCCAAGCAGGTGTTTTCGAGCAAAGTCAACGAGGGCCTCTTGTTGTTGCAGCTGGGAAGTGAAGCCCACCTCAAGGAGTGCCGAGTTCTCGCGGATGAGTTAGTCCAAGACTACCCTCGTAGTGCCAAGCCCACTTTGCTTCTCCTTTCCCTCAATCTCCGAGACCACCGCTACGTAAGTGGCGGCAGTGGTGAGGGCAAGAGAACATCCAGTGCTGCTGCTGAGTTAGAGCCGAAGTGGCGGCAAGTGGTGAACCGTGCTGAAGCGCTGTCTAAGGAGTTGAGCCAATCAGCGACTGCCTCGGCCTCGGCCTCCTGCGATTATGATGACGTCAGCATGGCCCCTGCCGAAGCGCAACTTTTTGCCATGCAGGTGATGTGAACAAAGGGATCATAGAGGTTGAGGTTTTCGTGGAAAATATACATTTTACTTCGTTTTTAGCGACAGAGAGGCTTCGTATAATAGCATTACATTCCCTTGAACAATCTTTTGCATCATTTTGCTTTCTATGTTGTTTCTTTTAACGGTTGTGCTCCTGCTTCGATAATCATATAGGTTTTGTTGCAAAAGCACATGTACCAAGAAGCTACTGAGAAGCTGGCCGCCTGTCCCTGTGGGGTGCCGTCTTCTCCTGGGGGTGCTGCGCTCATAGCCGACCTCGAAGACCGATTCGGTGGTAGTGGGGACACCAAATCAGATGCGGACAAGTGAGAATGACAACACCTATTCAATGGTCTGCACTCTTTGCCCTTTTCTTCTTCGCCTGATTTTCCTACTTGATCTCCTTCCTCACCCCCCCCCCTTCCCCCCTCTAAGGGCGGTTGAAGCTGCGCACGGATCAGGAGACGCCAAAAGCAATAGCAACCCAACCTCCTCAGCAGCTGCTCAAAACTCCACTGCATTATTGGGCGCTGCCTCGCGCGCTTATGACCGCGGAAAACATGCAACCGCTGCGGCCCTGTATCAGGAGGTTAGTATTTACAGCAGCTGGCTTTTTAATGTCTTTTTCTACATATACAGTATCTTCGTGAAGATAAATGGGCTTGAAATGTCTTGAGATTTGAATCAGACTTTCGTGCACTTTGCATGCAAGCACTTACATGTGCTTACATGACTCCTTCACTCGTATCTAAACACGCCTGAGTGTGTCTTGTTCCTTGCTTCAGGCCTTAGACGTTGACGACGGGTCGTTGAGTGGCGAAGCAAGAGTGGCAGTTATGGCGAAGCTCGTGCTCGCTTGGTCCTGGCTCGATCCCTCGAAAGCAGAGGAATTGGCCCAAGGCTTGCCTAGCGGAGTCGACGACGACGCTAGCGAGAACAACAACCTTGACGCCGAGGAGCTTGAACGCACTGCTGAGGTTCGTGTGGGTATACGCTATTGGTTGAGTTGTAGAAGTCGATGTTGCAATCACTTAATGGCGCTCAGGACGCCCAAAAAAGAGCCTTTCATCATCATTATCATCATCATAATTTTCTTCTTCTTCTTCTTCTTCTTCTTCACTTCCCTCTCTCATCAGGTGCCTCGCTCAAATCGCTTGCGCCGACTGCTGCTGGACCGAAATGCACCGCGTGCTGAGGCCACGACTACTAGTAGCTCGAATGCAGGAGCTGAAAACACAGCTGCAGCAACAGCATCTTCATCTTCCACCACCAAGTTCGCTACGAGCAAGCACCCCCAGCGCCAAGCGGCTTATGTGGCAGCGCTCGTGGCGCAGGTTCGAAACCTCATCGGAATATTAGTTCCTCACTGGGTGTAATAGCGTATGCCTCCTTTTCCTCCTCTTATCAGTTATTACTAATGAGTTTTAATGACGTCGTGTTTTTTCATTGTCTCTCTTCTGGTATACTTATGTCATGTCTTAATTTTTTATCTCCACTCTCGCTAAAACGCACCTCAATACTAAACTCATCTCAATCTTCTTCATTGTTTCATATTAGGGTAAGCTCGACCCGTTGCGCCCCTCGCAGCCTGACCCGGAGCGGTGGGTGCCCAAAAAGCTTCGCGCGTCGAACCTCCGCAAGCTCAAGCGAGCCGCCGCCAAGGGCGCTGGCAAGATCAGCGGGGCACAAGGGGTGGGAGCTGATGGGAAGGAAGCTGCCAAGTTGGATGCCTTCGCGAGGGCCCAACAGAAGAAAGCGGATGCTGAAGCAGCAGAAGCTAAAGCGAAAGCAGCGGCGGAAAGCGGGAAGCGGGGGCCGTACCGCCGCCTCAAGTAATCCAAGGAGGGGCATCTCAGTGTTTCCACTTTAGAGGGGGATGGAAGTATTGTGCTTCCTGCCCTCTACACACAATCCTCTTTACTATTTGGACTTGCGCGCAACGCACGCGCGTACACTTCTGCCCGCAGCATCGGCTTCTGTGTCATTTGGGTTTGTATTACGTATTAGTTTGAGTTCGGGTTCATACTAATAGAAGTACATGCCAGCATGTCTGCATGTCAAGACAAGCCGAGAGGTTTGGTTGCGAGTTGCGAGGACTGAATTAGTTCTAGACGTAGAAATATGTTTTGGACTAATTTAGATATAGACCAGGAAGCGAGCTCGCTCTGCGAAGTGGAAGTGAAATAAGGAATAGTATAGTTCCGTGGATTTAAGTCCTTTGTCCCTTGCGCTATTCGTTATCGCAATTGCGATAGCGAATAGCGCATTTGGATTCATCTCTCTGATGTATGACGCCCGGCGTCCCTATTTCTATTTCCAGTTTAATTGGCCTTTGACCTACATGACAATGCTGCACTCATGCTTATACTGAGCGAAAAATATCAGCTACCCGCCATCATTCGCGCAACTTCGTTGCCTGTTGCCTGTTGTCTATGAGTTCGTGGGTTGTCTTATTTTCTGATTATGTTCGATTAGATTTGAGTATTATTGCCAATTGCAAAGAAGCATCAGCAAATAGCACAGAGCTGCGTATTCGTGAAGCCTCCAGAGAAAGTCAGACTGGGCTGTGTGTCTGATTAGATTAGATTATACTCTCCAATTGCAAAGAAACAACAACAAATAGCATAAAGCTGCGTTTTGATGAATCCTCCAAAACAAGTCTGACTGGGCTGAATGTCCTTTTGCGTAATGCAATGTTCATCTTTACTCCCATGAACCCTGTAGGATCAATTCTCGGAAGGAGGCATAGGTTTCGAGTACGTCCGCGATCTCCACTCCAACCTATCCTCTGCTATGGCACACCATTCCTTGAAGTTAACCGGTAGTCCTTTGCACTTAAGAGCCTTCTTTGATGTCCGACCCCATGTCATCTCAGGGCATCCATTCGGCCTTGAGTGTGCTACCCAGCCAGTAAGCGACTGCCGCGGCGCCCGAGTCATAGGCATCCGAGCGACGTGGCCAGCCCAAAGAAGAATCCGATTGTGATAGTAGCTATCAAGGTCCATGACATTGAGCCTTTGAGAGAGTGTCTGAACTAATGTGATGATGAAAGGCATGACTGGATAACGGATAACACGGGAGTGTCTAAATCGGAATCTTCGTTATCCGGTAGGTAGCCAGAAGAGCTCAGCTGCGAGAGGCGTGTTTGTGGCGTTTCTGATTCTTCTTGTAGTAGTTGGCATGGAAATGCGCATTACCAAAAATAATCTAACGGCGTGTAGTAGGAATTGCGACACTATGACGATCCATGAAGCGCTTTCGCATATTGTTGACAAGAGAAGCAAATTCACCAGTCATTGCGCCGTTTGATAAATGTGGTGACGCAAGGTCACTGCTAACCAATGGGTTCATAGAAGCGCACGCATCTGCATGCTTCGTGCTACTTTTTGTGCTATTCTTTGTGAGAACCTGACTCAAGTACTCATTTTCACAATCACCATTGGTATGGTGTGAACTATGTGCATTGGTGTTGTTCATTTCAGCGAGACTATCGCAGCCTTCAACGGGATCACCTCGCCATGTAGACAAAAATCGACAAATTCGCAGCATAGCACCTGCATAGCCCTCCGCTGGGAGATCAATGATGAGGAAGCGTTGTAGCCGGGCCGTCGGATCTTCTGCCACAAATTTGATGTACAAAAGGTGTAATTGTTCGCGAGCCATAGCAGTGTCACACATGCGGGCTCCCAATGCTGAATACAAAGGGTCGGTCATATTGGGCCGAGCTGGCACATCTGATTCAAACTTGGTCTTCTCGCGAATCGCATCTCGGGATTTCGTAATGTCTTTGCGCCAAGAAGGGCGCGGATAAAACGGCGAATCACACGGTGGCAAGGGACGCCCAGCATTCCGCATTCTAGCATTAGCTGCTTCCAAGTTGACTTTCGATCGAACCCATGATCCAAGGCTTCGAGTGTTCAGCACGAAGAGAGCTTTCGGAAAGCACTGGGACAAGAGTCGGACGTTGGGATGCTTCATGTGGCCGAATTCATACTGGTCTAAGCGCCATTCACTGAATGGAATGTATGGCGAGTCAGACAGCACATGAGTGGAAAACCACAGTTCTGGCGAGTATGGCCACGAAGGATTGTGCACAGCTTTTAATTTCGAGAAATATTTGTGGGCAGGTTTCCTCGCGGAGCCCTGAAACATGCGGTTATACGTCATCGTGCCGGTGTGGTGAGCGCCGATGAAAAATATTCTTGTTGCATTGAGGGGAACGGCCGCATTTCTGGGCTCAGTAGGGCAGTCATATGTCCACACGGCAGTGGCGCCCCTGAAGACAATGCTGATTGTGGCAATCGTACTAAACACGTAGGGCAGGTTCCTGAGACAGCGCATCGTGTAAATTGTGTAAGCTGTAATTGATAATATGAACCTCTGGCGCACGATTTTTTGGTATTCAGGCGTTCGTCAAAATTACTTGCATTGCTTTTCGGCAGCTGTAGGACCAAGAAAGCAGAATCACTTGCACCACGCTTTTGAATAAAGAGGACATTCAACCTAATTAGACTTGTTCTGGAGGGCTCATCACTTTCATACCTTTGTTAGTCACGTATCTATGCTCCTAGCTAGAAACTGTCCATCAGTGCTCTGAAGCTAAGCCTAGCGTATAATAAGCTCCTCTGCTAAGGTCTTAGCTGGCTCAAGCTAGCCAGTAAGAGAGACTCAAGACATAGAAAGGCCTAGCTCAAGGTACGCCCTCAGCTCCTCGAAGTGTTGTGGAGTTGTGGATGCTCGATCGATGCTCGATCCTCTGTTTATAATAATAAAACCGGGACGGGATGCTTTTACGTAGCCACATTTTTTATCTGGGCGAAGAAAAATAAAATACACATATTTACGCACTATCCGAAGCAATCTTGGTACGTAGGTTTACGATTGATGAGGAGTGATATTTACGGTCAACTCGCCAATCCACTACTGCGCCACACTCGAAAGCTTCACGCATTTTTCTGGGACTTGTCGCTATCCGTGCTCGCGAACTACACAGCCCCTTTACATCAATTCGAAGCGTGCAGCAGTATGAGTAAATTCGAAGAGCCAGAAGATATTGATGAGCTTCGTCCTTACATGGAGGACGGCGACGAAGATGTCGAAGTGGTATGGCCTTGTAAAAATTGACATTGTAGCTTAGCTTCTACTTCTTGGACATCCGCGTTGACTCTAGACTTGCTCACATTTTTAATGCAGCTAGGAACTACCTTGGCATTGTTTGAGTTGGCCACACTAATTTGGAATAGCTCACTGCATGCGCACTATTTTTGTGCTTTCGAACTTGTTGCCTGCCCCCTTTATAGCATACCTACTACCCCCACCTATTCCAAGGCACTAACCCCTCGCTGACATTCCTTGCTCTGCTTATTTCCTTTTTTGATAGGAGCCGATGGACACGACTTTCCCGCAATGCATTGCCGTTGACCATTTGCCCAAGGTGTGTAGTTCACTACCAATTCATTTGGTTTATTTGCTTGCGGGCAGGGAATAGACGACACTTGCACGATGCAAATTCAAGTTTCCTCCACCTTGGCGTGTGCTGTACTCCATTGAGGATGCACGCGAAGCTTTTCTTGGCGCACGTGCTTTCCTCATTTATCTCTTTCTTTTCGGAAATCTAGGTGGACGAAGTGAAGAAAGCCAAGCTTGTCAACGTGCTCAAGAAAATCTTTGGGCAGGTATGACGAGGCCCCTGTTTCCCCTTTTTCTACCCTTAAACATTGGCAAATCGTTCCTTTCTACCCTGTTTTCCTAACCCATGAAACTTTCACCAATCCACTGACGTCATTCACTTCGACACTTCCAATCGTCTTATGCCTCATGTCGTCACGTGTGTTCTTGCGAACCCTCTTTTCGTCTTCCTTCTCCTCGTCTCCCTCCTCAGGTGGGGCCTCTGGTGCGAGTGGAAATTCCGATGGGAGCCGACGGCAACTCCTTGGGCTTCGCGTTCGTGGAGTTTGAGGCCAAGGAAGCGGCC
>Ga0307931_1002809_pt1 | contig 10957 bp, 11 predicted proteins | sample OrgLakmetageno47_FD_201816 | JGI IMG/M metagenome (GOLD analysis project Ga0307931, IMG submission 201816) | Saline water microbial communities from Organic Lake, Antarctica - #47 | ecosystem: Environmental > Aquatic > Non-marine Saline and Alkaline > Saline | place: Antarctica: Organic Lake... | reverse complement strand
ATTATCCATTTGGCTTTTGGCACTCCCCATTGACCCATTGAAATATAAGGCAACAGCGACAACCCAAATGCGCATGTTTGGCTATGCATCTCGAAAATTGATGCACACGAGCGAGAAAACCGCCGCTCTGACAAGACGGCGCCCTTCTTTCGATTGGGTTTAAGGAGGCGCCATGTCAATTTCCCAATGCCACTGGAGACGAAAATCACCCAGCCAAGACATCAACCGCAAACTGTGCGTCTGTTGCTGTTGCTCCAGTTTGCTGCTGCAGTCAACTCTCTTCTTCTGCTCCATCATTACTTGCCCCACAGTTTCACGGTGCGGTCCAGGCTGCAAGTCGCCAGCGCGGTGGCGTCGAAATTGAAGGCCAGACCCGTGCACTCCTTGCTGTGGGCCTTGAGCTCGCTTACAGGGGACCACTCTTTTACGGCTTGCACCACCACCTGGCCGTTGCCGCTGCCGGCCGCCAAAAAGGAGCCCGAATGGTCGAAGGTCACACACAGGCCGCTGGCTCCCGTCCCGGGAAGCGCCAGGGTGTGCAAGTTCTTGAGCTTTCGCAAGTCCCACAACTTCACCTGAACCCACACGCCACACGAAACATCACGCGGCGCACGGATTTCAAAACGGAAGAAGTTAGTAGACAACAATAGCACTGCTTAATGCAATCAAATGTTGTCTCATCGGCACGACACCCGTCTTTCTTGGACTCCCCCTCCTCGCCCGCTTTCATACCACCCTCAATCCTATCGTTCTCCTCTTTTTCTTTTTGTAAAGCACTATCCGTTCACAACGACCTCGCCGTCCGCCGAGCACGACGCCATCAAGTACCCGTTCTCCGAGAAGTCCAGAGCCGTTACCGCGCCCCCGTGGCCCTCGAAGGCGTGAATCTTTTTCTGGGTTTTCACGTCCCAAATTTCCGCGGCCTTGTTGTCGCCCGCCAGGCCCAAAAGCAAGCCATCCGGGTGGAAGCACACGCCGTTGTAAGCCGAACTGCTGCTGCCGGGGACCTGCAAGTAATAAAGGAGAAAGTGGTCAAGAGGGAAACTTCAGGGAAAATCAAAGTAATAATCTAATTCTGACTAAATTTGAAAGCAAAAGAGAGAAGCATGCAGATTCAAGTGAGAAAGGAAAAAAAGAGGGGAAACGTGAGGTCGTGGACCTCGAAGAGCTCCTCGTGTATCACAGGAAAGAGAATTTTCAAGTGGTCGAAGTAAATGCAAAGATATGTCATTACTTTCACCCCCAAACACGCACCTACCTTTTCGAGCACGGTCGCGTAGTTCAAAGAGGCAAAGGACCACGAACCATCTTTGCCCGATACTGCGGCGTAATCCCCTGTAGGGTGCACCGACACGCCCGACACTTCACCGCCAAAGCCCTCAATCGTCGCCTTGGCTGCACCGTCGCCGCTGCTGGCGTCCCACAGCCGCACGGTCTTGTCGGCGCTCCCCGTGAGCACCAGGCCTTGCTTGCTGCGGTGGAAGGTGCAACTGGTCACCTTCTTGGTGTGGCCGCTCAGCGTCGCCACGGACTGGCCCTTGGCGTGGTCGAACACGCACGCGGTCTTGTCAGCACCCCCACTCACGGTGAGCGGCAAGGTTGGGTGCAGGTCGATGCAGGTAATCCCCGGGGTCTTGGTCGCATGCGGAGCGACACTGGCCTTCTCTGCGTAGGAGCCAATGTCCGCGGCAGTGGCCAGCGTTGGAGGCACCGGACGCTTTTTGCGAGTCTTGGTGAGCTCCTGAGCTTTCGCCGTGAGTGCTGCGAGCACTGCGTCGGTCATGCCGGCCGCGGCGGCTGCAGCAGCACCGCCATCCACATCCATGCCCTCTGCCGCTGTCGCAAGTTGCGATGAGATCGAGAGAAAGACACCACGAAACGAGGGCGAAAAAAGAGATAATCTTGAGGAGACAACGTAAGCGCGAGGATCTACACACATTAAGAATTCCACGATGAATCCCTGCTCTGACGGCATACGCGCAGGGAAGGAGTCCTACGAGCGCTCCTTAAGAGAGAGGGCAACGGGTTGTAAACATAGCCCTACAGTATAGGCACTGCAGCTATGCACCTACTCTCAACACCACTACATCACCACACATACCAGCTGGCCCACCGCCGCCTGCGATAGCGGCAGCTGCGTGCTGCGCTGCGACACTTTGGCCGGCGCCCACCATTGCGCGCGCTTCGTCCCGTTCCCGGGTCAGCCTCGCAATAACACGGCAAGCGGCGTCGTGCTGGTACAGCACCTGCGACAGCTCTTGCCGGGTTGAGTCTAAGTGCTGCTTCAAAGTGAACGACTCAAGCATGACCGCGTCCCACTCGTTTTGAAAATGAGACAGCAGGCCTGGAATAGAGGTCGAAGTGATCGGCCGTGGCCGCGCTGCTTGCGCAGCTACCACTCCCACCAGGTCCGACTCTTGAAGGGGCCCGCCAGTCACAGGGCACTTGTCCTCGGAAGCCAAGTACTTGAGAATTAGCTTCTTTTCAAACAAGTGCCCGGTCTTGGATGAGACCACAGGCTCCGTAGGAACCTGAAACATCGATGATTACGAATAGACACGCTCCAATGATTTCGTGCACGTGTGTATTGGTAGCGGGGAGGATTTTAAAAAGCAGCTCATGTCCTCAACAAGACTGCGCACAAGCGCCATGGCGCTCTAAATTGGGGCTACGTAATCCTCGGCAGCAAGCACTATATCTACCAGTCGTATTGCACGCCTACCTCTCCTGAAATGGCACAAAACATCACGCCGTGTCCTGCTCGTTGTTGGGCGGCGAGGATAGTGGCGTGTGGTGGGCCGTCGATTTCACGATGATGAAGAAGAATATGCCGTGGTTTTTGAGTCCAAAGATGGTGGTACGTAAATCCCTCTCGGGCTTCTGGAAATACAGGGTGACTATTAGATTTCAAAAGGTACCGGCGGGAGAAGCCGAATGAAGTCATCAGAAAATGCTGACCGCTGCTAGACCAAAGGTACTACTAGCCACGCTACTGGCTGTCGCGCTTCTAGGTACCAGCGCCTTTGTGCCATCGAGTCTAGATGTATGTTCCTCGTGCACTCGTTCAATTGGTCTGTTTAGCTCAAAATCCAGAGTCCATGAAACGCCGCACAGCTCTGACGAAGGTTGGATCAAGGGGTGGAGAAGACATTCTTCGCGTCTGAAAAAACGTGCCACGGCGGGTGCTCTAGCCACGTCACTTGCTGCTTCTGCATACCCCAGAGCAGCGGCTGTCGTCGCAGCGCCCGAAGCTACTATGCCGCCGCTGCAGCATTGTGAAGCAGCGCAATTAGACACCTACGAGGCAGCATCACAGGACTCCGATAGTTCTGGCAGCCCACGTCGGCGCGTGGTGCAGCTGCGCAGAGCATCTTGTGCCAGTGATGAAGTCGAAGCCACTCGAAAGATTCTTAGAGCTTCTACAGCGTTGGCACCTGAGGCTAGCTCAACCACTACAGCTGCCGAAGTGCCATCCCGGATGTCAGCGACAGTCGCTGGAAGCGGTGGTTGGAGTGGAAGTGGAAGTGACAACAATGCCCCGCCGCGCGAGCTAGGGAGCTCTTCCTTCGTAGCGCGTGTAGTGCGGCAGGTGGGACCAGCAGTGGTCCTCGTAGAGACCGAAAGCCCGCGCGACGACGGTCTGCCTCAAGGCTATGCGCTGCCTCCGGGCTTGATTCCGTATCCCGGTGGTGGTGGGGAGTGGCGACAACACGACGATGAGGACGACGACGATGAGAGCGATCGCGTTCAGAAGGGCCAAGGCAGCGGCGTGATAATCGATTCCGTAGGGCTCGTGTTGACCAACCATCACGTCGTGAAAGGAAGCTCCAAGGTGACGCTTACCCTGGCTGATGGGTCGAAATACGAGGGCAAAGTACTGGGAATTGACACTTTTTGCGACTTGGCCGTGGTGAAAATACTGACTGACGACGGAAGTGACAGCAAATATGACTACGGTAGCGGTGGCCTAGGCTCTTTTAATGGTGGCGAGGACGCAGGCAAGGAGCAGGAACAACAAGACCCATGGTCGAAAGGTTTAGGTCGGTTCCGCGCGTACCCTCGCAATAATCCTGATAGCCCAGACAGCAGCAGTGCGAAGACCTCGGACAAGCGCCGAGTGTTTCCAGTGGCGACGCTCGGCAATTCCAACGACCTTTACGCGGGGGATTGGGTAATTGCCATCGGCAGCCCTTTTGGCTTAGAAAACACGGTGAGTGCACGGGTGTGTGTACGTAGAGGGATGCGTGCAAAACTGTCATCTGAAGATATTCCTGCTCGTTACAACTTCTTCTACGTGCAGCTTGTTCAAGTCTCTGTCTAATTGCTCTCTGTATGCGCCAATTGAACGTTACTTCTATTGTGAAGGTCACCCTCGGCGTGTGTTCGTCACCGAGCCGGTCTGCTTTGTCTCTGGACCCTGGCAAATTGACCATGAAGGGCACTCTGATTCAAAGTAAGCTCGGGTTGTGTTTCGGGCTCATGTGCGCTTCTTTTTATCCTTTACGGTTTTGTGTGGGTTTGTTTAGTGTGCTGTTGCAGGCACTCTTTTCACTGCCATGACTTGATTTGCATTGCTGTGGCATCCAATTTCGGTACTAGCTCTTACATCTCAATTTGTTAGCAGAGCTGACTGCGTGAATTAACACGAAGTTGTTCCTCCTTTCCTTCGTTATTTGCTTCACAACTTTTCACAATCTTTTGTCTGCTTCTTCTCTCAGCGGACGCGGCCATCAACCCGGGCAACAGCGGCGGCCCATTGGTCAATGAGTGGGGAGAGGTGGTGGGCATCAACACCCTGATGCGGAAGAGCGCCAACAGCATTGGCTTCGCCGTTCCAGTCAACCGGGCCAAGGTGGGTCTGGATTTCTGCAGCTTCGGCTGTAGCGGCTCACCTCGAAGTGTACCATCCGGAAATGTTGTATTCGATGATGACTAAGAAAAGGACTCGAAAACAAATTGCTTGATCTCTTGTCGAGTACACTTCCTTTCTTCCCAATAACCTGTAATAATCATAACGCAAAAATGCGCATGGAACACAACACCGCTCCTTCTTGTAGCGATTCTCGCGCATTCTTCTCTACTTCTTCAACCTCTTCTTCCATCGGTTTCATCCGTCTTTCTTCTTCTTAAACACCACCCACCCAACGCCCAGGCGGTGCTCGGGGACTTGAAGCAAGGCGTGAGCGCAACTTGGTCGTACCTCGGCATATCCCACAAGAGCACCACCCCCTCGGAAGCCCGAAGAAACAACGCTGACCCCAACGCGTTTCCGCCCGACATCCCCGAGCTCTTTGGGTCCCTCGTGAAGCAAGTAACGCCGGGCAGCGCAGCGGCTGAGGTGAAACAAAAATAGATAAAAATCGTACAAAAACCGAAAAAGAAACAGGCTTCATCTTCTTCTACTGTCTATTCCTTGTGTGCGTTGACTGAGGTACCCCATCTTCTCTTGTTTTCGAGTACTCACTTGCTGCTTGTTGCTAACCGCTCATTGGTTCTGTTCTATTATCTTTTGGTTGCTCTTGCTTGAATGCTGTGCACAAATACCTGCACCTTCACAGGCGGGAGTCAGGCGGTTTGATGTGGTGATAGCAGCCAATGGCCAGCCCGTGAGGTGAGCTTGCGTCTGTGCGTGGACAGCTCGTAGTGCAGCCTTAGCTGGCATATTATTCGCTCTGTCGTGCTCTTATTTCTTTCCGTCCTCCTCGATTTCATCATCGTTGCTATTACCCTCCTCATGCCCACAGGTGCGCCGAAGACTTAACCCAAGTGGTGGATGCGTCTACTCCGGGCACCAAATTAGAGCTCACCATTCAAAGAAGTGGCTCCTCGAAGCCTCTGTCGTTAACCGCTACTCTCGGGGACCTCGCCCGGCATCAAGCCGAACTCAAGGCCAAGAACAGCAAAAAGTCAACGGGAGGGCTGCCGTTACCGCCACAAAGCTTACCGCCCTTACCGCCGGGAGTGTTACCTCCTGGCTGCCCCTTCGTGCTTCCTGTGCCGCCTGGTTACTAAAGGAGCGGTGTATTGTAGTTATACTCTGAATGGTGCTTACATATAGAACACAGGAAGCCCAATCTCCGCTAATCGAATCTCCAATCTCCAAGGACCTAAGTCCTAAATGCCAAGCGCAAGGGCTCATGGCGATGACTAAATATTTCTGATTCGAGCAAAAATAAAAGCGAATAAATAACTCCGTGTGGCATGCGGCCTATCGGCACCTCAATCCTTGCTTCTCGCTTTTCAGCTCACAACTCACAACTCAACAACTCGGCAACTCGGAAGCTGGCATGCCAAATTTGAACCCAATCCTCTCTTACTCGACCACACCTTTTAGTGAAGGAAAATGGAAAATGGAGCGCATGTATGTGCCTGTAGCTTTGTTAGCAAATGATTTAGGAGACCGAGAGCTCGCGAATGTTACCATGGTCACCGCTGTAACGATCGAACTCACGAGCTACCACGTTACCATCAATCCATAGCTTAGCGGTTTTGGGAGAAAAAGCTTGGCACAATCCACTATCTCATCGTTAGAGACCTCCCTGAGACAATCGCTGGCGAATTCAACTGTATCTAGCTTTCGAGGGACAGTCTTTGCCTTCATTAGTATAAATTGCTAAGGATAAAGGAAGGCGTGACCCTTGTCGTTTTCTTACGCACGGTATGACTACGTGGAGCGCTCCTATCGTTGCGCTGCTGTTGGCTAGTGCGCCAGCAGGCGTGCCTCTACGAGCTCTCGGGCAAGTAGCGACCATGACTCCAGCCGACTGTGGCTGCGAAGCATCTGGCTCCCTCAAGCCCGACTCCCACATCAACTTGCTGAAGGACAAGCGCGCCGAAGCTTTGCCACCCCGGCCCAACATTGTCTTGCTGGTCAGCGATGACGTTGACCGTGAATGGGTAGGCGCTTATCGACGCGACGGGCAGTCCGTCACCCCACATCTAGACCGCATCGCCAAGCAAGGCGCTCGCTTCGAAAGCGCTTACGCGGCCGCGTCTACATGTGCCCCTTCGCGCTACGCGCTCTTCACCGGCCGCTGGCCCTCCCGCGCAGTGGCTACCGCTACTTTTGCGAGGGACATGCTCCCGAACGTGAAACTCCCTGACGACTGCGAAGCGCACCACCGTGTCAATGGCACTGTGGTGGACCCAGGAGAGCCCAATTTAGCGTTTGAGCTTGGGGCGCTGGGCTACCATTCCGCTTTTATTGGGAAGTGGCACTGCTCTTCCGAGATTGCGATGATGCACTCTCCTTTACGCGACAAGAAAGCCCTCTACGCGTGGATGCAAGCACAAGTGCACTTGCGAGGTTACCATGAAGCTGACGGCTTATACTTCACTAATGTGCCACAGCTGCGCTCGAAGCTAGGGTCTAGTGTACAGCACCACCAAGAGTGGCTCACGCAGCTGGCGGTGGATTATATTAGGCGGCGCGGCAAGGCGAGCTGGGAGGAACAGACCAAGCGCCCTAGTGGTGCCATTAATGGTGGTGGTACTCGGCGGCTCCAAGATGAAACCGGCACCACCACTGCCGCAACTGCAACTGCTGCTGGCTCAGCAGTTAGTGGTGCTCCGAGCGTACGCCGGCCTTTTTTCTTAACCATGGCGTCCACCCTCCCACACGGGCCCGATTTGCCGCTGTGGCCCAAAGAAAACGACACGCTGACTACGGTCTCAGGCGACATCGTGCCGCCCACCCAAATCGCCGAGATTCGAAGGAAGAGGCAAGCTGCTCTAGCTCGCTGTTCTGGCATTGAGCTCAAAAATGGGTTTGACCAAATGGTGAAGTACCGGCACCAAAGCATCCGGTGGTTGGTCCAGTACATTCCACTCAAGGGCAACGATTGTGCCAAGCTTGCGCTCTTTGATGACGCTGTGGGCGAGATTGTGGGGGCACTGAAGGAGACAGGTCAATTGAAAGATACGCTGTTGATATACACCACGGACCATGGTTGGACGGACAAAGGGTTTGCTTACGAGGGAGGATGCCATGTCCCCTTGCTTATGCAGTGGCCTCGATTCTTTGGGCCGAATGCTGGGGGCTGGCCCAGTGCACCTCCTGCGTTCAGTTCAGATGCCAACAAGAAGAGCAGTAGTGGTCTTGTCTTGCCGGCGCTTGTGAGCACGATTGATGTCGCTGCTACGGCTCTAGAAGCAGCTAGCCGTGGCACGCGTGCTACTCCCAACAGCATGGATGGCATGTCTTTGCTTCACCTCTTGGCACCCATTAGCCCTAGCCCTTCTAGCAGCAGCAGTTTTAAGATGGAAAGTGCATTGAACCCAACAGCGCGAATGCACCGAGACTTTACCTTCATCGCCAACGGGTTGAGCCGTGCGGTCGTGTCCCACGAGCAACTCAAGCTGGTGCGCGCTTTTTTCCCGCGCAATTTGAACCGTCAATGGTCCCGGGAAGCGGGTGGGGTGCGCGTCAACCCTCACTTCGGGCCCGGCTGCGTGCACGACTGGTGGGCCACAGCCGTCACCAAGCATGGCAATTTCTTCGACCGCCACCAATTTTTCGACTTGACTACCGACCGGTTTGAGCAGCGCAGTTTGTACCGTGCTCTCAACACTCCTCCAGGCCAATCGACGACCACAGGAAACGTCAACGGATTCTCGAGCAAGGCTGGTACTGCGACGACTTCCACTCACCAGCAACTCCCGCCTACTGTTGGAGTTGGTGGCGTGGTAGGCGGTGGGCGCAGCGGTCTGGGCTTGGCCACTTCCCTGGAAGCCATGTACGAAGCCTTGCTGAACCACACCAAGGTGACCAAGAGATGCGCCGAAGTGTGCGCCGTGCAGCAGTGGGGTGCTGCTCACGCCGAATCGACCCGGAAAGTGCACTTGAAGTACCTTGCGGTGCTGAATTTGCGCAACGAAAGCCGCAACTTCTTGACCAACTGGTTTCAATGGACGGAGAAATACCGCGCGGCGGGCACCCGAAAGCAGACACTTGCTGGAGCGGCCTAGAGAGTGAATGAGTTCGAGAAAAAGAAGGAGATCGAGGGAAATAAAGAGAAAAAGGAAGTTATGGATATGGGCACATCCTATTTTACATGTTCATCATTTCTTGGTTCTATTCCTGATGTAGCGGACTCACCCCCTTCTAAGACCTCCTGATGCCTGATGTCTGATGACTAAAGACCAACTCGCAGCTAAAGGGGGGTCCTTGTAAAAATCTCCCTTTTTGGCCAAATGACACGCAAGTCGTTACGGGTTTCCCTCTAACCGAGCTCATAGGGCCAGACAGTGTTCCACGCTCGGCGCGATTTTGATGTCGAATACCGAACCGAATGCAGGGAGGGGTAGCCAACTTAGTCGAACGAGCAGTCGAACCGAGTAGGCCTATAGAGGTAACTGTCTTGCGAGCAGCCGAATCGAGCAAACCGCCTAGCAGATGTGCCGAGCAAATTGTCGAGCACGCGAACAACGCGAGCAGGACACCACCCCCAGGCGGGGAAAAGGTGCCTCCCTATACAAATTTCCAAAACCCACAAGAAATTGGTAAATTTTTGCAAAAAAAATCGTAGTCGAGCACCAAAGCCGAGCAGCACCCCCGGCTGATACGCCGAACCGAACAACCGAATCGAACAGGCGCGCGTGAAATGATGTCGAACTGGACCGAGCAGCGAGCAATATTCGGCTGCTCGGTCCGTTCGGCACCTTGCTCGGTACTCGGTAATGTCGAGCGTGGAACACTGGGGCCAGAGCCCCGGGCCCCGAATTTTTGACTGCACCGAGGGGGAATCCCGTTACGAAGAACCACGATAACCTATTTAATTCAGTGCTTAGAATTCCGCAAAATCGCTTAAAATTTCTAGTGCAGCAGGGCTTCATTTGCTGTGTGAAATGAGCTCCGAAATATAAGTTTTCGCGCATACGTTTTAGTTGTTGTGACATGTTTTCGCCGCGTATCAGCCGAAAAGGCTTAATTAAAATTACCCCTTTGCGAAAAGCGACCCCCCTTTAGCTGCCGGTTTGTCTAAAGGAAACCCTGAGAGCACTCGCGCAGTATGGCAGTATGGCGCACTGTCCTGTGTTCTGCCGACACTCAGCCCAGTCAGACTTGTTCTGGAGGATTCATCAAAACGCAGTTTTATGCAGCTTGTTGTTGTTTCTTTGCAACTGGGGAGTATAGTATAATCTAATCACAAAGGAAGCAAGGCGGTGTTTGCGGTTCGCGCGCGCGGTGCGCGGAGGGCCCTTGCCTTGTCTTCGCCGCTCTACGCTCTATCCTGTAGCATCGCAGAGAACTTTATTTCTTATGCTAGTAGCTAGGTATTCTAACAGATGGAATACAACGGAGGAATAGTCTACTTTCTTCTATAATCCCTGGTTTATTAGTTATTAGTTCTATATTGCTATTATCTAGTTTGGTTTTTGGTTCGATTCCCGGCGTCGTCAAAACAACCCAGTACAGGGGCGCACTCAGCCAATTGCATAATGCCTTGGCTGCAGTACAACTGTACAATTCAGTTGTGCGAGGCCTATAATTGGTCGGGCGATCAAATTAATAAATACCCAACAAGGACCGGGATCACCGTTTTGTTGGACTGCGATTAAGCAGACGCCAAACCAACTGAGCCAAGTGCGATAATTGGTCGGGCGATCAAATTAATAAATACCCAACAAGGACCGGGATCACCGTTTTGTTGGACTGCGATTAAGCAGACGCCAAACCAACTGAGCCAAGTGCGATAATTGGTCGGGCGATCAAATTAATAAATACCCAACAAGGACCGGGATCACCGTTTTGTTGGACTGCGATTAAGCAGACGCCAAACCAACTGAGCCAAGTGCGGCACTTGGCTCAGTTGGTTTGGCGTCTGCTTAATCTAGTCTAGTCTAGTCTAGTTAATACTCCCCAAAAATACAAAGAAACACCACTGTGGCAAATAGCAACAGAAAAATGTAACCTTCAGAACAAGTCTGACTGGGCTGAGTGTCCTTTTGCGTAATG
>Ga0307931_1002806_pt1 | contig 10965 bp, 3 predicted proteins | sample OrgLakmetageno47_FD_201816 | JGI IMG/M metagenome (GOLD analysis project Ga0307931, IMG submission 201816) | Saline water microbial communities from Organic Lake, Antarctica - #47 | ecosystem: Environmental > Aquatic > Non-marine Saline and Alkaline > Saline | place: Antarctica: Organic Lake... | reverse complement strand
CTGCTGCTCCTGCTACTAGGTCAGAGTCTGGTGCACTGTCAGTGAGTGCCGAAGTGTCACAAAAGGGCGGGCTGCCAGGACAAGTGAATGTGGCCGACGCATCGCGGGCAGTAACCTTCTATGTACCCTGGTGGGTGCGCAATGGCACAGGCCTAGAACTCGAGGTCGGTTCGGCTTCTTCTGCCACTGGCACAGCAACCAGGAGGGCTACCGAGGGAGACTCTCCCCAGATCTTGCCGTTTAGCCCCCAAGATCGGAGTGTGTTGGCTGATAGCGGCGTAAAATCTAGAGCTGCGGCAGTTGGGAGAAGTGCGTTGCGTTCTAGTACGGGAGGCTTTCGTGACCTTCTTGATGCTTCGACGACCAAATATGGAAACCGCAGCGCCAACAATGACACCAACACCAGTAGCAGCAGCCATTCATTGCTGAATGACGGTGGAGCGCTTTGGCTAGTCGCTGATCCCACTGCACCACCGTCGCCACCGCCTCGTCAGTTGCTGGGTTTGGCACCTACGTCTTCGCTTCAACCTTCGGCGAAGCACTTATGTGTGCGCGTGCGCAGTTGTGGTGTTTCTTCCGTGGATAATGCGATCGACACTTCGTCTTACCCCGCAGCTACGGCTAATGTGGTGACTGCTTGGTCATCACCTTTTGCGCTCAAAGATCATCGCCATCGCCGCCGGCACCACCTCTCTTGCCTTCGATTGGATGCGCTCTCATTGTCACCGCATACTCCAGCGCCTGCGCTTGAATTTACGGGTGACGTCAGGCAAGCACCAGGTTTGTTTGGTCGTTACACGCAAGTGCTGGAGCTGCAGCCGCGGCTGTCATTGGTGAACAATCTGGGGCGCAGTTTACAAGTCGCACAAGCAGTTGGAGGTTTGGGGCCGTCTTCTTCGACTGCCAATTTGAACGAGAAACACAGTCCCAGCTCAAGCGGTCAGTTTCCTGTATCCAGCGACTCGCGAAGGATTTACGGACAATCATCTGGGCTACAGCACTTGCTTCCTCGGGGATTGGGAATGTTGACAGGTGATAACACTGGGCGTAATTTGAACGGAGCTTTAGGTGTAGCAGGCAGTGCCGGGAGTGGTGCTACCCTCACCTTAGCGGCTGGAGCTTGTGCCCCGCTGCATTGGAGCGATGGCGGTGGCCCGAGGCGTATTCATATACGGTTTGAGGAATACGGTGCGCAGTGGTCAGGTCAACTCGATGTCAGTGGTACAGATCTAGGATTGGGTGGTAATTACCACGACGGTGATGATGATGATGATGACGTCGATAATAAAAGCGACAGCGACGACGACACCGTCGATGAAATCAAATTGAAGGGCCAAGGTGACCTTGGGTCTCTGTCATCAAAGGACGCAGCTGTTGTCACTGTGCTGCGACTCTGCAATGCACACACCCACACCGTTACTTTCGTGCATGCGCTGGTGGCGCAGAGCAGACATTCCAGTGCGCTGCGCGTGACGCTCTCACCTTGTCCTCTTGACGCGGTGCCATTTCGGATCGAGAACGCCACCACACACACCATTGCTCATGCGCAAGCTAAGTCTACGAGTGGGAGCGTCGCATGGGCTCAGGTTCGCCCTACCAACACTTTACTGGCCTTTCGATCAACGCCTTATGCGTGGGACGAACCCGAGATGTCAATGCTCCCACTGTCCTCTTCAGAGCATGAAAAAAAAATCCGCAGCAACAGACTCAAGACGAACAAGCTTGCACTCTCTGCCTTGATTGATGAGCGATGGATTGACCTCGGGACTTTTGCGTTTGCTTCTCATGGAAATCACGCGAACAGCAGTGGTGTTGGCACTGGGTATAACGAAGAAGAAGACATTTTCCCGGTGGATTCCGGTGCTCCACCTTACTTGGCTGTGCGTCGCAAGGGGTCGGTGCTCGCTCTCATAGACACCCGCAGTTGTGGCACCGTAAACGAGCACATGGGTTCGCCTTCTTCGTTGCAAGCAGTGCCTAAAATGGTGCGTGCATCCTCAATTTCATCTTCTTCGGCTCGTTTAGATGCATCGGCACCCGATACCACGGAAAGTGAGCCGACTGCGCCTTCTCAACTGCACTCACGAGCACCCGTCTCCCATGTACTCACGTTTCCGCAGCCGAAAGTGCTCTTAAATCAAGACCACCAGCCGCCCTATGTTAGGTCCCTGTGCGTTGCAGTGCGCTTGGCGGGTTTTGGTGTATCTGTGGTGGAGCACGGCTACGCTTTCCGTGACGACCGCAAGGTTGATACGACAAGCATACCTATTGATGGTGGTAGTGGTGGTGGTGGCAAGTTTTCGCCGCGCGAATTGCTTTACCTCTCCGTGACTGAGGTGACCTGTGCAGTAGATGGCGGCATGCTTGCAAAGACAAACACTGGCATAAGGCGAAGCGGCAGTGGTGTAGCGCCCAGTGCTTTGGTGCAGCCCCAGCAAACTAATTCCCCCTTAGGAGAGTTTTTAGAATGCGTGCGCTTCCGAATCGAAGGCGTCCAAATCGACAACATGCTGCCGGACACCCCTTTCCCCAACCTCTTGTGCTTGCGCGATTCTTCGTCAGTTTCTGCTGCTGTTTCAAGTGAGGAAGTTTTGCCATTTGTTGATTCAAGTCCGAAGTCTCCGTCTGTTTCTTCCGCAAAAAGTGCAGCACTAATGAGAGACTTAACCTCAGAGTGCTTCGATTGGGTGAAGGATATCTGGGGAGACAATCAGGAGGCAAGCTATCACCTACACTATAGTGCACCCTTCCTCAATGTGGCTTTGTTGCAAAGCGGGCGGTCTATAAGCGTCGACTTAGCACCGATGGCAGTGGCTGTTGACGGAGCTTTAGTCGCCGCGTTGCTCGATCTGGGCGCTCGCTTGGCTCCGCAATTGCCTTCTGCTCTGAGTGGTGCTATAGCTGCAGCTAAAGCATTTACGCCACCGCCATCGCCACCTCTGCAGCAGCGGCTGTTGCTTTTGCCATCGTTAAGTGCTACTGACAGCAGCGTGAGTGGGCTCTCCCGGCCAGCTCCTGCAGCAGCACAGCAGCAGCCAACGTCACAGCAAGGGGCAAAAAGCTCCCAAGAGGGAAGTCGGACGACACATGTAGGTTCACAGGCGGCCCCATTGATTGGTGCGCTGTGGCCGCTGCGGGAACAGATCTACCGGATGCAGAAGTTCAACCATGGCAGCAGGGGCTTGCTGCGTCAAAACAGTGAAGGGCTGCTTGAGATCAGCACCCTAGCTCCTGGGATAAGCCTCAATTACAGCAGCAGTGGCAACGGCAGTGTAATTAGAAGTACGCAGACCATCAACCACCAAATTCGCGGTGACCGAAGCAAAAAAGATCGCTGCAACGATGAGCAGACGTTGGAGTCAATGCTGAGCCAAATTGAGTCCCTGCACGTTAGCCGAATTCGCCTCGATTTGTCGTTCATTCTGGGCCATGGGCCACGCCGCCTGCCTGAAAGAAAGGAGCAATTAGCGCTCACTTCCGGAAGAAATGCACCTCTTCCTGCTGAAGCTACTGTTGGTCTTAATAGTGGTGGCAATGCGGAGGAGGTAGCTTCTTCTTTAGCTTCAACGAGCAAAATGGCCGTGGCTGATGCTTCCGATGACAACCTCGTTCGGTCGCTGCTTGGGTTGGCGTACCAGCACTACGGCGCCAACCCAGCAGCAACTCAAGGAGGAGGAGGTGTGCGAAAGCTACTAGTCGCTGCCGTGTCGGCATTTGGGAACACCTTTGCCTCCATTGACCGCGCACCTCTGGCCCTTCAGCCGCTTTCCTTGCATGGGCCCAAGATTACGCCCAGTGAGATCGCGCGCCATTACCGAGGGCAAAGCGTGCGTCAGGTGTTCATGCTCCTCGGGACGTCGGTGCTTGTTGGGGCTCCACTCACGGCCATCAACAAGACGATTGTGCGGCTCGGGGACTTGTGGCGTGAACCTCGGAAGGTGGCTGGTCGGCTGTGGCGGCTCGATATGAAACAATGGCTGAAGGCACGCGTGAAAGGCCTGAAGTCGCTCATGATTGCGATGGTCCACAACCTTGCGTACTCCGCTGCTCGTACGTTGCATGGCTTCAACCAGAGCCTGCAGTACATTTATCCGTCGGCTTGTGACACCCATACCTGGGCTTTGTCTAGAAGCAGCACTAGCAGCACAAGCAGCAGCGGCAGCGACCGCCGTACGGTGTATAGCAGTGCATCTACCTTCACCTCAAGCACAACCGACACTGGCGCAGATAGCAGTCACATGGCGCTTCAGCTCTTGCCTCGGCCCATCACCCTGCCCTTTGGCCTGCATCTAGCGATGCGTGGCTTGATTACCGAACCCTGGCTGCTTGGGGTCACTGCGCGCAGCCCGAGTGGCGTCATAATTGGCACTTGCCATGCACTCAGTGGCCTAGTGTTCAAGCCTCTACTGGGAGGGTTCACCCAGCTGGAGTTTACTCTTGGCACCCTCGCCAATGCCACCTTGCCGCCCCAGGTGTGCGATAATGGTGGGGTAGGGGCATCGATGCGCGTGCGACCGCCGAGAGCGTTTGGGGCTCTAGATGGGCGCTTGCTAGCCTACACGCCAGCTACCCCGCTTTCGCCACCAGGGTTGAACTCCTACAGTACGACCACTGCTGCTTCTCACTCAAGTGCAGCATCTGGCACCTCTTCGGGGGAGTCGGGATTCAAGAAGTAACTCGAAAGTTGACAATACGATTTTGCCATTGTGGGAAATGTGTTGGCTGGTGCGTATGAGCATATGTGTAGGTGTTCTAATTCTTTTACAACTGCGACTCCAAATGCGGAAAGACAAGCACACCGTAGTTAATTGTAGCTGCGGAGATAGCCAAAACGCACTGCCCGTTGTGGATATACGATACACCAGAAGCAATAGATTTCTTCAGTCCACAAATAAATATTGCACTTATAGCTTGCTCGTAGCTTCAGTGAAAATCTGTTCAGCTGCCTTCGTTATAGTTATAGAGTAATATGCCGGAAAACTTTAACTAGAGCCAAACCAGAGCAGCTTCGCGGTGCGCAGTGCGATAACCAATAAACTTACACTACACCCGGCTATACTGGTGATACTGGAATTCAGCGAGGCTACTCATCTGCCCGGATTACTGGCTTTCGTTCTCAGGCACAGGACAGAAAAAAATAAAAATCATTCAATTCAGGGTACCTCATTTTAAAAGCCCCAGAAAATCATAAATCGTGCCTACTTGTTCTTTTTTGCTTTTTCGGTGCCTCTTCTGGTTGCTGCTGGAATTACCGTGGCTTCTACCACCGAAGTTGCGGACTTCGAACGAGCGGTTTTGGGTGCAGTGCTCTTGACAGCTTTGCTGCCGTTACTCACGGCCACATCTGGGCTAGCTTCTTCCGAGATTCCATGCTGCGTCATGAGCTCTGAGGTCACTTCTTGCGATTTCTCCAATGGTAGAACGATGACCTTGCTACTGCCAAACTTAAACGTCACCCACGGGCCTTTCGCTGCTTTCAGGAACCGGTGCACGTCCGCCAAGTTGTTGACAACCTGGCCATCGATCTCGAGCAACGGCAAGTGCATGTCTCTGAAGTCTTCGGCTTCGTAACCGAGCATCAAACTGTGCGGTAAAATAGTGGCGAGGCCAATGATTTGCTGGTCAGTGCGTTCATGCTTGCGCCCTTCAGAATGCCAAACTTCCGCTGTTTGAAGCGTACAGTAATAGGCAATGTTCCCAGTTGTATTCCTCCGGTTGTAATGCAAATGGAGAGGGCAGAACACCAGACCCGCGAAAAGGCAGTACGAGGCTTTGTTGTACCACCGAATGGGGGTGATCCTTGGGGGGTCCTCGCCCAATACTGAAATCTTAACGTGCTTGCCTTTCCGTAAAACCGTCATTGATATGGATTCGCCTATAAGCTTAATGGTCACGGCAGCGCGGAAATCAATGGGAGACACACCGGGACGCTGGATGCGTCCGTCGTTTGACACATTTTCCCCATTGATTCCCATGATCACATCCCCCGGCAACAGCACTCCATGCATGTTGGACACTCGAGAGACCTCATGCACCAAAACACCTGACATGCCGTCGGGCATCCCGAGTGACTTGCGCAGAGCATTGTTTTCGAGGCCTTGCAACAACGGCACAAAACGGGCAAAACCACGCAACTTCGCGGGTTCTCCTCCAGCAACTGTGCCCGCGGAATCGAAGTCTTCGAGCATGCGCTTCAGAACTTCAACAGGCACGATGTACCCTGGTATGATAAATGATATTAAAATGAATCAAGCTTTTGTTGAGGCAAGTAAGGCGAAGTAACATTGCCAGCCGATTTTCGCCCTAGTAATAAATGGGTATAAATCATTATGCTTACCAATGTTGTCTGCGTCTCCGGCATAACTCTGAAATGCTACGCCAACTACTTTGCTGCCCGAAAGCGCAGGGCCACCAGAGTTACCCGAATTGATGGCCGCATCAACAGTCTGCAGTTAAAAAAAAAAAGAGAAGGTTATCACCTAGCACATCAAGTTGGAGAAATATAGTGAACGATGAGCTCAAAGTACACACTTACCACAACCAAATTCTTTTCGTCACTGTGCGAGTACTCGCCCCAATCGATCCGAGACACAATTCCAGCAGTAATACTGATGCCGTCACCTCCCATAGGGTAGCCCACCACATCTACGGATTGCTGCATGCGCGGTGAAACTCCTATTGCCAGCGCCACCGCTCCTTTCCAAAATGCGTCGTTTTCTACTGTGACGATGGCTAAGTCCACCTGGTGCCAAAAGGTAGTAGGTTATACGCATTTCATAAAAACCAAGCATGCAAACACACTTCGTGGAAGCCCACGTTTTAATTAAGAAGATGTGTACTTTTTGTAAAGTCGTTGTGAACTTTTAGCTCGCCCGCTTACAACGGGGAAGAAATTGAGGATGCTTTATAAAAACAAAAACGCGCACTGTGCACCATAGTAGTGCAATCAGCGACAAAAGTGCACTGAATACAATTTCTCACCTGGTGGCTTACGGCGAGAATTTTTGACTCATACTTGTCAAAGTCGCCGTCCCTGCGAACTTGAAACGTTCGCGCAAATGATACTACATGCGCGTTGGTCACTATCAGTCTGCGCTCAAGTGAGATGATGAAACCCGAGCCACTGAGAGACGAAGGAGACTGCACCGTCCAGGGGCGGCCCCAGTCGTTACGGACGGCGTTATTAAAGCATTGCACCACGCCTTTATCATACAGAGTAGAGAAGGAAACGCTTAGAAGAAATCTTCAACTGGTACATAGACCCCTAACATCACTTGAGCTTGCAGCTACATGCTAGCATTCGTGTTACAGCACTCACCTTGGCAGCAACCCTGCATGAGGCTATGTTTATCATCATCTGCTTGACTAGAAGATGATGATGCATCAGCCGGTGAAGACGCCACCACATCCTTTTTGCGCCTTTTACTCGACATGGTCGGCGATTACTGAGTGCAGTGTCGTGTGTAGTGTGTAGCCCTACATTAATACGTCAGTCCAATGACCTGAATACATCAATGAATACGTCAATGTCAGCGTCGTAAAATACGTTATAGCGTACATTGGTGTATCTTGCGTGGCATGTACCGTATACGTATACACTGTATACAAGCGCAAATCTGGCGACTCAGCATGATCAGCGGGATATAGCACATTTCTTTTTTACGCTGGTGGGGCATATGCAGTTTCAGGGTGAAGGATGGAAAGTAGTGAGAGCTTGATCATGGTTTGGGTTTTTGTTTGAACTTGGGCATCAAACTATACCCTTAAATTCGCGTATGATTCTTGTTAGATATTACATTTGTATTGCCTGGGCATGGCTTTATCCAACGCCAAGTACCTAAGTCTGGCCTCGGTTCGCAGTCAACTGCAAAAGCCATGAGTTAATTCTCACGAATGAGGGAAAGGCAAATATGCGCACTAACAGTGCGTAAATCATAGGCCGCGCGCCGCTACTGCTCCCCGTCGCACAAGATCCATCAGCGCGCGCGCCGAACGGCTGGCCTCAGGCCCGGCGCGCTTCGCTGCATCCACAAGCGCATCCACGATTGAAACGCTGCTGCTGCTGCTGCCTGTGTCGTGGCTACTAGGCTGAAGCATCGCTGCCGAAAAACTGGTCACTAGGCTAACATCACCGCTGCTGCTGCCACCGCTGTTATTGCTGCCGTGAACAGGCAAAGGGTGCCACGCGCCAGCTAAGTCGAGAAGCAAAGCAAGCACAAACTGAGGAATGGGCTCTTGGTCTAGAACCAGTGCAGGGCAGAGGGGCAACACGAGCCGCGCAACCGCCAGCGTTAAGACGCAGTCTCGCACGCCACTCCGTTCCTGGCTGCTGTTTGCCTCGCCTCTGACCCCACCCTCTGCAGCTGCTGACGTTTCCACCACCACTAGGGGCGGCAACAAGAGCCTCAAGAGGGCTAAGCCGTGAGCCCGAGCGTCGGCGCCGGGAGCGCGTAGAAGGCGGCTGACACTAGGCACTAACCGGTGTGCTACCACAGCGCGCTGGTCCAAAAGGAGCGGGTCGGCGTGCGTCGCTAAGCCCTGTAAAGCTGCGAGCACGCTGTGCTGCAGCAGCGCGCGTGTAGTGAGAGAGGCCGGGCCGCCGTTACTATTACTACTACCGCTGCTGCTTGCGCCACTGCCACCACTACCGTTGCTCGAGCTACCGACAGCAGCACTCCACGCAGCATCGAGCCGCCGCTTGCTGCCACTACTGCCGCTATTGCTGTCAGGCCGATTCCCGTTGCCGCTTCGAGCACTGGTGCTGCCACCTCCAGCACTGCTAGGATGTGATGGCTGCCGGTCGGTGGTAAAGTCAAGCAGGCGTGCCAGGTCATCGACAAAGTTGGGTGCAGCTGTTAGGGTTTCATGCGTGGCTGGAGACAGCACCAGATGCGCCACCGCGGGAAAGGCAGACGCTGCGGCTGCCAGCCGGTTCGATCCACTCGAGGAAGAGGAAGAGCCTGCAGTAGAGGAAGCGGCAACGGCACCTGCGGATGCGGCAGCCGCTGACGCAGCAGCAGCTGACATCGGTGAGGCTGCTCTGTGGTCGCTGCTCCCAAGAGGAAAGCCGCGATCGGGATGGCGTGCTAAGTCTACTCCACTGCTTAAACCAGCATCTTTGCCATCACCACCATAGCCACTACCACCATTACCACCACCACCACCACCACCACCACCAATGTCATTGTCGCCACCGAGCTGTGCAGATCGACTATCGTGACTGTTGGTGAGGGGCGCTGAATGGCGCGCTGCGGCGGATTGAGGGTCGGCACTGAGCGCTAAGATGTGGCATTCCGTGGCTAAGACCCGTGTTGTGTGAGCCGCGTGAGCCACCAACCACACCAGCAAGCTGAGAGCTGCGCTGCGCACGTCCGGGTGCTGTTCCAGAACTTCAGGGGCGGCCACGAGCCGTTCGAGTTTGTTCAAGAGGCCTTTCTCGAGCGCGGTGACGAGAGCCACCCCGGGGAAGCGAGCACACATCACGCGCAACGCTAGTAAACTCTTGGCACGCACGGCAGCGGCACCTGCAGAGAGAACACTGCTGCTAGTGTTGCTGTTGTTGTTGTTGTAGCCTGCACTGGTGATTCCAACACTACCAACACCTCCATTGTGGCTCCCACCGTGGCTAGTTGAAGGAGGAGGTGCGCCTCTGGTGTCGGCACCCCGTACAAGGCCTGCAATCAAACGGCTTGAGCCCGCGAGTTGAGCTCTCAAGCTCCGCAAAGGGCGGGTAGCCAGGGAGGCAGCAGCACCGCGCCGCATAGGACTGCCCAGGGGCTGCTGAGGCGAGTGCGCTGACGATGATGGAGACCCTCCAATCGTACTACTCGCAGCTCTGGACTGGCCCCGTGCCTGATCAGGCAATAAAGGAGGTGGAGCAGCCCAGCCCCCACCGGGTAGTAACGCGTCCTGTTCGGCGCCATCACCGTCTTCGTGGAACAGCGCCACGATCATGTTCAAGTAAGCCACTTGCAAGCGGCTCGAGGACGCGTCACAGGCGCCACTCACTAGAGCCGCAGCTGCACCCGCGTTGCGCTCAAACAGCCGTGCTACCAGCCGAGGCCCCGCGGCTGCGCCCGCGCCTGGCAATCCCGCCGCGACGACAGCACCCGACGAGGACGACGAAGAGGACGAAGAAGAGCTCCCTGCGCCGCTATTAGTGCTATGATGGTTGTGCTCCGAGTGTGGTGCAGTACCGCGATTGGGACGCGCAGCAGCAGGGGTGCGAAACGCACTTGCTCCTCCTCTGGCTGCCGAAGATGCAGGCGTTTCAGGCGTGGCGGGCGTGTATGGAGTCGAAGGATGCACTACGGCGCTGCCGCGGTCCGTTTCCGGCGACAACAAGGACTGTGGACCTAGGGTCGCCGCACTACTGCTGCTGCTGCTGCTGTTAGGCCCCATCTGGGCATAGGAGACAAGTGGCGCTGGTTCCAAGTCGGGTGGTAGCGGCGAGCCCCTGCCTCCGATGTGGTGGTGGCTGGGGTCGTGACTAGGCGTAGACCACGCCGGTGGCCCTGAGGCAGTGCCGTCTAAACCTGCTCCTTCGAATATTGCAGTAGCGGTGGTGTTGGCTGTATGAGAAGTGTTCGCATCTGCTACCAGGACCCGCCGCAGGAGCAAAGCAAGCGCTGTCGCGGCCGTCAAGTGTAACGCATCGGTGGTCCCACGGTGCTGCGACTGCAAGGTCAAATCCATGAGCCGCAAGGCCATTTCTTGAGTGCAGAGCCGCTTGGCTTGCGTCAGAGGGGCCACCGCGAGCACGTTTTCGACGGTTTTGGCCGCGTAGTGGCACACGATGTCGTCTTCGCCTTCTTGCAAGCACCGGGCTAAGGCCGCCGCTAAAGACGACGGCACGTGCCAGCGAATAGCAGCAGTAGAGCTGGCGGTATCGCTCGCTCCCGCATAAACAGCATTACTATTGCTGCTCCTGCCGCCGTGATTGTTGTCGTGGTTGGATAAAGGCGC
>Ga0307931_1002800_pt1 | contig 10983 bp, 12 predicted proteins | sample OrgLakmetageno47_FD_201816 | JGI IMG/M metagenome (GOLD analysis project Ga0307931, IMG submission 201816) | Saline water microbial communities from Organic Lake, Antarctica - #47 | ecosystem: Environmental > Aquatic > Non-marine Saline and Alkaline > Saline | place: Antarctica: Organic Lake... | reverse complement strand
GCCCCTCCCCCTCTCGAGTTATTCAATACTTGCTTGTTTTGCGCAACGCACGCGCATTCCCACTTCTGCCCGCAGCATTGGCTTCTGTGTCATTTGGGTTTGTATTAGTTCGAGTTCGAGTTCGAGAGAAGAAAAGGGAGAAAAAAGAAGGAGAGAAAAAAATCGCCGCACGGGGCCTCGAACCCAGGTCAGCTGCTTCCTAAGTGCGCACCCGACCAAAAAGTTCACCAGGTATGCAAGTAGCCAGAAACATAAAAATTTCATGCATACTACTGTACACACGACAAAGTATAGGTTGAACTACTTCGACACTACTAGTACTGTTACCAACAGGAAGCAATTTCACGCAGTTGTTTGTTTTCCGCCTGAAAGCACCAACCCCTGACGAACGTATCGAGGCTCTTTGAACATCATCTCCGAATGCATGAAAGCCTTTTTTGTACTGTCGAAAAATACTAGATCCAGCCTCGTGTAGCTCGTTCGCCTTTTCCGGGTTGTCACGGCAAAAAATCATCAGGCAGTGGCTGGTGCACCTTGGTCCACAGCCATATTCACCGGTGTCTGAGAGAGCACGTTGCAATCCAAGGCACAACTGGTTTTCTCTCTGATACGATATGTCCATGTATTTGTCAAGATGTTGCATGGTGCGCATGGTAGCCGTCCCCGTGTTATTACATATGTACTGCACCGCCTCGCAAACTTCTGCATTCGAAGTTTCGTCTCCAGATGACGCAGCCATGACCGGGTTCTCATCAATACATTTAGCGAACGAGTCAATTGCATTCCAAATATCCATCGGATTCCCTCAGCAGTCACGGAGCTGACACACTCGTCATCGCTATCGCTGTTTCGTCTCATTGAAAAGCTGCGCAAAACAACCCTTCAAGGGACGACCAAGCAAGTCTCAGAACTCGGGCTAGCATGCATGCTTTTTAACAAAAAAAGATGTATTCGCAACCTTCTAGCTCCTATTAAGACAGCTGGACCATTAATTTCGCGTGGCGAGCACCTTTTGTCGTAGGTAGAGAATTATACCCTAGCTTTTTCGCGCCTCCCCCGAGGGGAGGACTGGTGTTAGTAGCTATACAGGGGAAGGGCGCCATTTAGGCGGCATCATAGGAATCCCCTGGCCCGGCTCGGAAGCCGGGCTCGGGGTTCATGTAGCTATCATACGCAGTTTCTTCGTCGTGTGCGCTGCGATAGTTGCTGCGGTTGGAGCAGCCGCGGGGTGCATTGGAGGTGCCTACCAGGCATCGGCGGTCGAGTAGGAGACGTGCCCATCCGCGGTGGGCTCCCTAGCTTTTTCGGAACTAGCTTTCTGTACAGAAATTTTTTAATATACGGCTTTCTCAGGGGTAGAAAAAGGTCGGTTTTCCGTGTTCGGCCCTCTGTGTACAGTACCTGTAGTAATGTGTACAGAGGGGGGGCAATAAAAGAAAATTATATGCCATTTTAATTCTCGCGGGCTCAAACCAATGGCCTAGAGGGTCCTAATATATCGTTTCGGGGACAATTTGGGCCTTGCGGAACTTTTGGCGGTCTCAGAATTAAATTTAAGGCCGATCTTGGTGCTCAAATTAGTCAATTTTATCACCCCCTGTACTCCACCCGTGCACCACCGACAACCCCAATTTTGATCACTGCGCTTCGTTACATGGCTCAATCGCAACCAAACAAGCCCCTCTCTTACATAATATCCGTAGGTTTCCTAGCTGCACCCGATGAGGCATCGCCGAGTTCAGTGGTCGCGGCGTCTGTCTCCCCGAGGTGCATATTTACAATGGTGACGGTGGCGTTGAAGAAACTCACGAGGGTGGTCGATCACGCTTCACGCCCCTTGAAGTGGCCGATGTTTCCGTTAAAGTGTCTTGTATTCGAATCCTTGGTAAACTTTCTATCTACGAAAAGGCGCAATTTGAACGGTTTGAATTAATAATATTTCGTTCGGCATATTAATAGTTCATGGATATTTTGTCGTAGATATCTCGGTATTCTTTTATGATATCATTTTCTTTAAATTTTTATTTGAATTCACTAAAATATTTTTTTATCATTTTTTGGGTGGTGGGGTGGGAAATTCCATACCACTAACAATAACGCAGGTTCTTCTCTACCAATATTAAATTTAGCAACAGGATTATCAATCCCTTCACCAAACTGGGTAACTCTTAAAGCTGGTCCTGTACCCTGACTGATGTCTTCTTTGATGTTCGGATGTTCGGTGAAATTCACTCGTTTGTAATCATTGGTCAAACGAAATCCTGTATCTATGGCTATACCCGTATATTATCACCCATGTCGGCCTCGTGCGCCTGTACTGCACACAAACATGCGGTTGAACCGTCCATATGACTGAAGTCTATAGAATTCTTGAGGTAGAATCGACTTGCGACTTCTTGTAAAACATATTGACTCAGCCCGAGTTAAACATCCAGACTCAGAGCACAGTAGACTAGTAGAGCAGGCACCAGCACAGTACATAGCACTACAGCAGCGCATTGTATTGCAGTAGTGCAGTCCCTGAATATGGGCGCTTTGAAATCAAGCCGGGCCTCAACCAGCCGTTCCTTTGCTCTCGGCGAATCATCAATCAGAGATTAATCAAAAAGTTAGTTGGCAAAAAACTCTACTTTTGAACCTTTTACCGCCCTGCTCGAAAGCCGAAAGGCGCTGTAGGGATACGGCGCCGTTTGTGTCGCTTCGATATCTCAGATCTCAGTCCTCTCCTAGCTCAGCATCTTGACTATTTCATGTTAAATGCTTGATAGACCACAACAGAAACATGGTTATCCGTGCCAAACGCGCAATCCGTCGCTACTCCGCGCCACTTTCTTTGCTTTCACTGGCACATAACTAGCGGCGCCTTCTTTGAACTCCCGAGCAGTGGCAGCTCGAAGCCCGCCGCCTGAGCTCGAAGTAGTTGACGAATGATGTACCCTGCTAGACGTCCTCCGAGACGGCGACGGTGGCTCGTCCGCTGCGGTGCTTCGGCGAGTGGTCTTGGCACTGCTGCTGGCTGCGCGCCGCCTCGTAGTAGTAGTGGATCCAGAGGTGGTCGCAGCAGTAGAGCGCCGCCCTCCTTCCTTGTGAGTTGGTCCTTTACCACTTGTACTCTCGTGGCGGCGGCGCACTTCGACGGCCGCGTTCCGTGCCTTTGCCACCGCTAAAGCGTCGGTTTCTCGGGTGCGGCCCGTCCACCACGCAGCCGCCGCCAGGGACTCGGCGTCTCGGCAGGCGTTGCCGGGCGGGCTGGCCGATCTTGCTGTGGCGAGGCGGTTCACGACTTTTTGCTGGGCCCGGTACTTGCGCGTGACTTTGGGCTTGCGTGGGGGTCGGCTCATTTCGGCCTGTGAATTGGAACACCAACGGGAAGAAATGATTTCAAGAATGGAAACTCAGAAACTTTGGGTTTGCCAGCAACGAGCATCAGGTACAAAAAAGAAAGAAATCAAGAAAGAAGAATAAATAAATACGAAAGAAAAAAGAAATATTGTAGTACGCACGCATCAAACGTATTGTTCCCTTTTGAAGAATGGTTGGCAATACCTGGTTGCGGAGTTGTTCTTCCCAGTACTGGCTCAGTTCGGCTTGCCTCGCCAAAGTGGCTTGCCACTGCTCCGATTGCTTCTGTTGCTGCGCCAGCACTTCTCCCCACGCTTCCTGCCTCAACGCAACGTCGTCTTCTTCCCACGGCTGCACTTGCTGATGCTCGCCTCCTCCTCGAGGGCTCCCACCGCTCACCACCATGCCCACAAGCTGCTCGTGCGACTTGGCGCGGGCACCGCCACCACCAACGCCGCCGTTGCTGCTGCTACTCGTCGGAGAAAGGCCTTCGTAGCGACCTGGGCTAGATGGCTTCCACGAGGACGAAGATGGCGCATGATGATGTGCCATGCCAGCTCCTAGGCCACCTCCAGAGAGGGTGTATCCATGGTTCGTCGTCGCATGAAACACGGTGCTCAAATCTGCCGCAACTTCATCGGAGACGTGATGCCCATTATCTCCTCCTTCGCCTCCATGGTTGTAAAGGGAGTGCTGGTGGTGCAGAGGCGGGCTGCTTCGTTTGTGTTCGCCCGTCACCGCAGCCGCTACCGAGGCGGCCGCAGCCGCAGCAGCAGCGGCCACGGACGCCGCGGCATAATGCCCTGCGTCCGCGGCCGAGGCGTCTTGGTTGTACTGGTGGCTAGAATAAGGATCGCCTCCCCCAAGGGTGGAAGACGCTCCCACAGCTGCTTGCGCGGCCGCCGCCACTGCATCCGCAGCCCTCTGTGCAGCTTCTACCGCTGGAGATAACGCACCGTGCGGCACCATTGAGGAGGATGATGGCTCAGCAGCTCCAGTGGAGGAGTGGACTTTGGTCGCGTCTCGCACCGCGCTCATGGCTGACTGAAAACGGCTCTCTGCAGATCCCATGAGCACGTCTTGTTGACTTACACCACCACCGCCAACTCCACCTCCACCAAACCCGAAGGAAGGCTGGTGATGGCTCGAAACACTTGGGTGCGTGGCATTCTGCCACCGCTGGCGTGCCTCGGCAGTGGTCTCCGCTGCCGCATCAGCATCGCGCACAGCAGCGGCCTTCCTTGCCGTGTCTTGTTGCTGGCTTCCTCCTCCCGTGCGGCCACCGTGGTGTTGCTGTTGATTGTTATCGTTGTCATTTTGGTTGTTGCGCCAGGCCGCCCGCCATCGGACTTTTCCCAGCTGCTCGGCAATTTCCACCTTGTGCTTTTCGTCGCCCATCAGCTTGACCTGAAAGGAAAGACGAGTCATTGTATGTAAAGAATTTTTTTACTCCACAATTTTACTACTTACTCCCCATCTTCTGGCTTGGTTCAGACTTCATTACTTCTTTTTTTCTAAACATCATTTCTCACACGCTCACCAGCTCCTCTAAATGGCTCAGGGCCACGTCCAGGCGGCGGTTGGTGTCCACAACTTTTCCTTCCAATGCACTTCGCTCCGCCGCGGCTTGGTCGCGCGCGTTCTCGGCAGCAGCCACGCGGGCTTCCAGGGCTACTGCTGGTGACGACGTCGACGACGACGACGATACTGCCCGCCCTGCACTCGTTGACCCTACAGCAGCTGCTCCTGAAGGGTTGATGGATGCTTGCAGGTGCTGGGTATCACTACCAGCAGCAGTAGCATTGAAATGAGAAGCTGCCGCGGCTTGCTGTTGGGTTTGAGCCAGGGCCGCGCTGGCGGCGTCGTACTCTTCTTGGGCTTCTTTCACCTTCTGTGCTTGTACGCTCGCGCGCTCTTCCGCTAGCTGGGCTCGATCGCCCGCCAGCGCGACTTCGCCTGCTGCAGCGGCGTCTTCTGCTTCTAGCACCGTCAAGGCGTCTTTCAAAGCGGTGGCTTCGCGCTGGAGGCGTTCCACTTCGCCTTCTAGCACTGCCACCTGTGAGAAGATGAAAAAGGACACATACGCACATAAAAGAAAAGATAGAAAAAGAATCAGAGGTCAAAGACGTAGCTTATAAAAAGAATCGCGTCCACAACGAATGAAATGGCAAGCAAGGCGAAAGAGCCGTACGCGAGACTTTGAAAAGGGCCAGCGTGTTGGGTGTACACGTACACAAAATGCCATTTTCAAGCATGCGAATCGCAAAGTAGACGCAACTACCTGCACGGCGCTGCGGCTTTGTTCGTTGAGGTTGGCCTGGTGCAGGGCGGCGTCTTCGTCTCGACTCGCGGACGTGGCGCTCGCCAAGCTTTCCTCGAGTTGCTTGACCACCGCGCGCTTCTCCGCCAGCTCGTCGTTGAGTTGCTGTTGCTTGCGCTGCAACGCCCCTAGAGCGGCCGCCACTGCCCGCGACGTGCCATGGTCGAAAATGGGGGCATTGGAGGTGCTGCCACTGTTGTTCTTGCCGTTGTACAGGCTGCTGCTTCCAAGGTCAAGAGCGTCGCTGCGCCTACTGGGCATACTGAGCAACCCAGCGTCGCTGCCATAACCGCCATAAGACCGCACCTGTGTTGAAGCAGGGAAAGCACGCGCACACATTGAGAAAAAAAATGCATTGATAGTAAACTTAAGCTTAGCTTTTTCCAAATTACCATGCCAACCAAGATCTATTGTACGCACATACCTGGGTAAAGTCAGCGTCAAGCTGCCTCAACTCGTATTCCAGCGCCCTGGTCGCTTCTGCAACTGCCTCTGGGCGGTGGTGTTGCCCCCCATGATGCATGCGACCATTACTGGAACTGCTGCCGCTGCCACCAACGTCACCTATGCTGCTTCTCGGCGGCGGCGATGGCGGGTGTCGTAACACATCGGCAGCACGCGCGTTCACGGAATCGTGGTGATACCCTGTAGCTGCTGCCGCTGCGCTATCATGATGGCGAGAAGGGCTCCGTTGGTCGCTTGCAGCAGCCAGCCATTTGGCGCCGTCGCCTCCCGAAGCCACAAAAAGCTCTAGGTCGTCTACCCATCGAGTGCTGGCAGCTATTGCACCACCACCAGCTCCTCCTCCTCCTGTTCCTCCTCTTGGGCTCGGCGGTCGGCTTGAAGTGGTTGATGGCGCTGCTCCATGGGGCCTTGTTGTTCTCAAATCAATCCCTCCGCCAATGCCCTCACCATGGTGTTCCTTGTCCCTGCGATAAGTGGCTTCCAGCGGCGGAAGTGGTGGTGGTGGGTACGTGTGTGAGCTTTTTGGTGGTGATATGCGCGGCGGTGGCGACCGCCGGAGTGGTTGCGTTGGCGTTCCTCGCGGCGGTGTTCCTCGTGATGACGTATCTCGTGACGGGGATTTGAGAAATCCCACGACCAGAGGACTCGCAGGTCGATGTGGGGATTGCGCACGAGAGTTGCTTGTCTGCACGGTTCGCAGCTTTTGCTCCACGTCATCGAGCCACGCGATGGGGCTGTCGGTACCGTGCCCAGCAGGTGGCGGCGGTGAGCGGTGTTGCTGTGGCCCTTGAGGTGAGCGAGTGTACATGTCACTGTAGAGCTGTGCGTGAGAGTTCTGTGTAGAGGCTACATCTTGCCGAAACAGCTTTACGGGGCTAGCGCCATTCGCGTCTTGGCGGTACGTGAACCCTGGGCTGCTCATTTCTTGAACGGCACGTCGACAGTGTGGCAGTGATCACAAGACTGAGAATATCCTTGGACTCTTCAGGTGGCTAGGTGTAGCTGCAGCTCAATGACCTCAATGCTTCGAACAAAAAGAAGCGAAGCTCAAGGGGAACTCAGCACCGGAAATGATGAGGTCAGCTAACCTCTACGCCGTGTATACGATATACACATGCCCCAGCAGCCAGCAGGAAGAATCGAGCACGACAACAATACCAACGACTAATAATTCTATTCTAGACTCCAGTTTAGGTGTTCGTTTGTTCTTCGCGCAGAAAAAGATTCGCCTCTTTTTGTCATCCGTCGTCTGTCGTTCATCGTCTTTTGTCTTTTGTCTTTTTCGCATTCTTCGTCCTTCGTCCTTTGCCTGTTGCCCATTGGGAACCGCGTGTTCACGACTAAGGCAGTTCAGTCAGGTTTCTGATAATGTTGTTTGGAGGTGATGATGGTCTCGCATGGACGCCTTCGGAGTCCATCTTATCCATCAAGTCGCGTACTTTGAAAAAGGCGAAGCAGGTTGGGCGATCAGTGCACAATTTTCCTTAACTGTATATATATAGTATTAGCACTTATCATCACTCTTCTCATAATCCAGCGTGTTCGTCGTACTCTCCGCGACTACTCAACACAGCTTTACTTACATCTACCTTGTTTTTTCAATGTAATGTTTGGGCTGCTATTGGCGGCACTCGCTTAGGTGAAGGTGGTGGCACCAGCTGCCGATGCTGAGGCTGAGATGGCGCCTCTGGTGGCTTTGTACGAGAGCCACGGCGGCAACCTTGAGGCAATTTTTACGGAGCTAGGAGATGACCCTGGCAAGGCCCTGAAGTATCCACCTAAGGATGCGGCTGAATTTGCGCAAAAGGTGTGGGAATGATAGAAAATTGTGTACGTTCGCATAGACCGGCGTGAGAAGTTTCTCGAACCTCCAATTTTTTCAAAGCATGCCTACATGGAAAAGAAAGCGCTTCTCTGCTTGCACCAGGCCTTCATTCAAGTTAGCATTGTTCTTACTACTCGTCCAATCATCTGTGTGTGTTGTTTCCTAGTACCTTGGAGGCTACTACACTTACGTGAACATGCAGAAGATTGCCGCCAAAATTTCCAAGAAGCGCGCCGCTCAAATCACCGAAGAGGTACGAGTTCTCGCGCACGCGTGTAGACTTCAGATTGTCCTCGTTTGAGATAGTTTCCCGTATGAGTGCGCGCGCTCGAATGGCTTATGATGAATGTAGGGGGTGCTTGTCGTCACAGGCGTACCAGAGAAAGATTTTTTGCGTGCCGATAGCTTTTTCGTTTTCATGAATTTCTACTACTTTATCTGCCTCTTTGTCCTTTGACTGCGTATGCGCTCCTCACCTCAGAACTTCCTCGAGTTTTTAATGAAGCCGCCCCCGCCCCCGCGGCGCGACGACGCGGAATGTTCCGCGAAACTTGCCACGCGGCAGAAGCAAGAAGCCGACGCGAGCGACGCCATGACTCTGGGCTTGGAAAAGCTCTACGGTGACCACAGCGGCAACTTGGAAGCCATTTTCGACGTCCTTGGCGAAGACCCGGGAAAGGCACTCAAGTACCCGCCCAAGGACGCGAAGGAGTTTGCCACCAAGTACTTGGCGGGTGGCTACACTTACGTGGAGGTCCGCAAAGCGCCTTCCAAACCCAAGACGGCGGCCGCGCTCAGCGGTGGCAGTGGCGGCGGCGGAGTGGATGCGATGACTCAAGGGTTTGCGGACCTGTACACTCAGCACAGCGGAAATTTGGAAGCAATCTTTGAGGTGTTGGGGGAAAACCCAGGCAAGGCCTTGAAGTACCCGCCCAGCGATGCGATTGACTTCGCCACCAAATACATCGCGGGCAACTTCACTTATGCCGCGGGCAAAGCCGGGCGGACGGGTGGCAGTTTGGACTCCCCCAAGTCCTCCTCCTCTTCCTCTTCATCGGGTGGAGCAGCTGCAGGGGGAAGCTCCGATGCTGACCCGATGGTAGCAGCGCTTGAGAACTTGTACGGGCAGCACGGCGGGGATTTGGAGGCGATCTTTGCGCAGCTCGGAGAAAACCCCAAGAAAGCGCTCAAGTAATACGACGAGAGATATAAGTTATACGAAGTATTTGAATTTTCTTTCAGCTATCAACTGTTTCTCGCCTCACAATGTCGTTGGAACTCTTGACTTTTGCTCCTGACACATAGTTCTTTTATTTTTCAACGTCCCACCCGTAAGGTATCCCCCGGCGGACGGCGCAGTCTTTGCTCGCAAGTACCTCGAAGGCTGCTACACCTACTACACCGCCCCGGAGGAGTCCGAAGCTTCGGTCTCGGCTCGAATGGACGCCCAGGACGAAGCTCTGACGCCCATGGAGGTCATTATATACTACATTAGTGATGAGCTCATTTGATAATATGAAAGGGTACGATTCAAGGTAGAGAAACGAAGGACGTGCGCAGGGTCAACTACTGGGGGGCACTTGCTCTGTTTTGATTCGATGGTTGTTTGAATCCATTCGTTTACACCTTCACCCAGGTGCTGCTGATGCTGTTTCCCGATGTCGAGCCCGCTCTTCTGGAAGCCGCTTTCCAGGAGGCGAACGGCCACTTAGAGCAGACCGTGGAGCTGTTGCTCACCGCCATGTTCTTCTCGAGCTTGGACACGAATGCTGCAAGCATGGAGGGCTACCAGGTGCGCATGTGGGCGTGACCAGGATGGAAGTAGAGGTTGTGCACATGTAGATTGTGAATCGTAGGGAGGTTGCGCAACGGGTGAATGTGAACTGCCCCATTTTGTATTTGGACTCTCATTATTCGTTCGACTGCCCTCCTTTTTTTTCCTCGTGTAGAATACATGTATCACAAGACTTTTTTTTCTTGAAGCTATTTTTCCTTCTTCCCCCCCCCCCCCCAATAATATATTAGGACCCTGCGGGATTCCTTGGCGGCGAGAATGCATCTGCCACGCCCGCTGCGGCGTACCCGCCCCCGCCGCCCGGGATGTCCGAGCTGGCCTACAGCGAATTCAACGACATGTACACCAACGGCGAAGACTTGATGGACCAGGTTGGGGAAAGAATCTCGCACTGTATTGAGCTCTTTCTTTTCTTCTTTAGCCTGTGTGGTCTGCGCTTGGAGTGGCACTGAGAATAACGTTTCGATTAGAACTTAGTCTAGTAGCTTCCTTGAGACGTTTATGACTTATTTACACTTAATGCAGGTGCTTGATTTGTTCGCCTCGATGGCCTCTTGCTATATTTTTTGTATGGCGTATGCTCAGGTGCTGGCCCTCACCGTGCCTCCTGGGGCTACTGCGGGCGACCTGGTGCGCTTCGTGACGCCCGCTGGCGCCATCGTCGCGGAAGTGCCGCACGGCGTGTCGGAAGGGCAGCCCTTCTTCGTGCGCCTGCAGCCCGTGGTGTAGAATGGAAGGAAGAATCATGAAGTGACCGGCAACCGCGATATCCGAGGGCCACCGAGCGCGCGGGCGCACAAATGTCCGAGAAAATGTACCTTTCACGTCAGAAGTCCTGCGTCAATACAGGAGTTTAGCTTGGGAGTATCCTTTTGTACCGTAGGAGATGTCGTTTGTGCCCCACTTTGGAGTGCAGTTCAAAGAAAGAAGGGTTTGTTCAGGTGCAGGTGTTTGAGATAGCCGTGTCATATTTCCAACAAGTAAATCCAAGTGAATTAAACAGCTGGCACAAGGTGCTTTGACCGGTATGAGGCGTACAAAGGGTGCACCAATCTCAATGATGCACTGGCACAAGGAGCAAGGTCGGCGGATTTCAGGCATGATTTGGATCACGGCTTTTTGACTCTTTTGGCACCACCTGTGGACCGAGTGTTGGGTCCATTGCCGGGCAACGAGGGTGAAGTTGTGTATGACTCATGGTTGATGGCGCGCCTAGTGCTTCTGCCTAAGAAAGGT
>Ga0307931_1002798_pt1 | contig 10988 bp, 9 predicted proteins | sample OrgLakmetageno47_FD_201816 | JGI IMG/M metagenome (GOLD analysis project Ga0307931, IMG submission 201816) | Saline water microbial communities from Organic Lake, Antarctica - #47 | ecosystem: Environmental > Aquatic > Non-marine Saline and Alkaline > Saline | place: Antarctica: Organic Lake... | reverse complement strand
GGTGCAAAGGTGGCCCGTAGGTAAGCCACGGGCAACGACCGATCACTTCAGCTGCTTCGCCACTCAAGTCGTCGAGAACGTCCATGTCGAGCTCAAGCTCTTCGTCGACGCCGTTCCAATACTCGACCACGTCATCATCATCGGTGCAGAGCCGAATCACGATCCACACCGGCATGTCACGCAGTGGCCTGAGAGCTTCCGCCACATCACCGTCGCTGGCTTGACCATCGGACGCAATCACCAGGCAAACCCGCTGCCCGTTGGCTCGAAGCAGTGGAGCATCAGCAGCAATCTCAGCGCACACGTCTCGAATTTGAGCACAAAGTGGAGTGCGGCCTGTGGGCGAGGAGTTGACCAGCTTCTCAATTTGAGACAACTCTTGAACTGAAGACGCGTCATTGGACCCAACCTTAAAAACAAACCAGAAGGTCAAACGTTAGCAGCGTAAAAATTATTATTGACATATGATGCATCAAGGTATTATCACTGGACGCAAGTGCGCGATTATAAAGTGGCTTCTTACCGTAGTACCAACTCGAACAGTTTGAGACCCGCCCCGATTTGGCTGGTTGAGTAAGCGAAACTCAGTGTACGCGCCAATTTCCACTGAGAGCTGAGAGTGCCAGCGAATGTTTTCGCCAAGCTCTTCCCAGCGCGAACACGTCACCATACCTTGCCGGCCATCGGAGCCTTGCACTAGCTTATGCCCATCTGCAGTCATCATGCTTCCTGAATTGTCAACGATCCAATAGCGCTTCGTGAATTCAGATGCTGAACGCACAAACTCCCTTGTGATTCCTTTCGGCATACCCATTTTCTGCATGAGCATGGTCTGCTCTTCCTCAGACCTGTAAGGCATTGAAGCTCCGCTCGAAGTGTACTCTTTACCTAATCTGACGGGCGCCGAAGCATCGACCAAGGTCGCAACTTCGGGAAGCATAGCAGTTGCGTAAATGGGGCTTTCACTCGCCATCGTTGATTGAAGAACAAGGTCTTGTATAATACTATGCCTTCGTTAGTGAGTCTTATCCGGCGCACACGTTGTTGTCTTTTTGCGCTCTGGACTCTCGATGCTGAATTAGATAAGGTGGTATCTGTAAAACTCTATTTGCCCAAGCAGCTCTACTAAAAAGGGTTCAAAGATAGGAGCTTGTTTGAACTGCTAGCTGCATAGGTGCTAATGTAAACGAATCGATCTGGCTGCTGAGATGCTGACGAGCCACTGATGAGCTGATGAGCTGCAGGTTGTAAGCTGCTCCCAGGAGTACTGTGGACTGTGGCGGGCGTGCGGGTGTCGCGGAAAGTTGCAGAAAGCTTGCCAGAAGAACAGATGAACCGAAGTACAGTACAGACCAACAGACGACTACAGTACAGTCACTCCTAATCATTCGTAAACCTACGTCGCAGGGTCCTTCGGTACTCTGGGACGTAGGTTTACGAATGATTTGGAGTGCAGTACAGTCAGTACAGTAGCTAGCTAGCACTAGCTAGCACTATAGCACTAGCTAGCCTCAGCTAGCGCTATCTAGCTAGCTACTGTAGCTAGGGGATTGCGCAGTAAGGAAGTGCGTAAATACATACTAGTACTTCAGCGCACGAGTGATAAGGAGTGTGCTGCCCTGAGTCAGTTGTCAGGCGTTATGTAGACATCTCGCTACTACATGCAAAGTACAACATTGGCTTTTCAGAAGCCAAAGCCTTCTTCAGACAGAAGCTTGCACGCAAATGGGGTCACGCAATTGCCCAAGGATGGGCGACTCTTCTTCTGGATCGCCTGAGGGACTTCGCTGTAGTCCCCTCCTCTGCGGGTGGAGACTCTTCTTTTGAGCTGCACTCTCAGAGCATGGAGGAGCGTGCCACCTTGGACCGCTACCATCACTTCCATGGTCACTCGGGCATGTGCGCCTGATTAGCTCCTTAGGTCTAGTTTGCGCTGCTTTGCTTTTCTTCTCTACCTGTTAGTCATCTATTTCCGGCCCTTCGGGGCCTGTCTCACGAAGTAGTAGACCTGCTGGCCTGTACTAGCCTACTGAGCTGCAACGGCGGCCTGTAGCCCTGTAGCTCATGGACATTATAGTCGAAGTGGGATTATAACTCGGCGGTTACTTTCATCAGAGCACTGTGATTATTGTGATTTGGTTATTCGAAAACCCAGCAGGAAGGAGTAATAAGCGCGAGATGTTGAGCCATGAGCCAAAGGACCGGAATTAGAAAACTTTAAGGTAGAAATACAAAGCAATGAAGCTTTTTTTTTTTTTTTTCCAGAAGTTTGCGCTGCTTTGCCTTTCCTCTCTACCTGTTAGCATTCTAATTCCGGCCCTTCGGGGCCTGTCTAAGAAAAGGGGGTTGTCAGGCACACATAAACGAGTGGCCGTGGAAGTGAAGTTAGCGAAGCGAAGTGGCTCGCTCTTCTGTAAGCAATCAATTACCGGCCTTTCGGGGCCTGGGTCAATAGGAGATTTCCCACCCGCAGAGGGGGGGTTGCTACAAAGTCGCCATTAGAACATGACCAATATCTATTAAATAATTACATAATAAGGACTTTTGAAGGTCCTAATAAGAGGAAATATTATTACCGAGGATTATCGATAAGGCCCTAGCTCGCCTCTTCAAGGAGCCCCCGAGCAACTGCGTGCCACCATTTGCGTAAAATCTTCTGCCTAAACAAGGCTTTTGCCTCCAAAAACCGTTTTTCTAGAGAGCTCCTGCCTAAATAAGGCTTTGCAAGAATTACTCATTGAAAAAATAATCGCGCGTATGACTGTAAAGTAATGCAGGGGTTTCTTTGCTGAAAATGAATACAGATGTTAATGGCGTGCTCTTTGCTCTTTTCAATATAGCAACAGACACAGCGGCGGCTTTGATTTAGGTAGAACTTTGATTCGTGCGAAGCTTCCACCCTGCAGAGGACATACGGAGTTTAAAAAATACACCCCTCATCACAATCGACCTCAAATATTTTAATTTCTCGCATAACTGGCGTACACTTCACTCTACCGAAAGGACTGACTTCTGTGTAATTTGGGTGTTTATTAGTTCGATATCAAATACTTTCGTGAAATCGCGAATCGCGGGCGGGATTGAGGGATACTGTCTGGTCTTCTGCGCGCGATGTTCAGAAAGAACCAGTTCCCACTAGGCAGCTCGCGCAAAAGAAAACTATACCTCTAACTCTATACGGAAGTCTGGAGGCCAGAATCTTGCCAGTCATCCAGTCATCACCATAAAAATCTAATCGTCGTTAACTCATTAGTTCTTATTCAAAAACAACACGCGCGAGGTGAACTTTAGCGAGGGCCCGGGCCGATGCAAGCAAAGATGTTTGCTCCCACTCAAGTTTGGACATCGTTGAAGGTACTTCTTTTACTGGTACTGAATCTACTGCTGGTCCGGTTTCTGTGCACCGCGGTTTGCCTAGTGGCCGCCGTCCATCAGACCCTGGAAGGTGCTCAGAACCTGCAGCGCCGTTCGGTGGTTGTAGCTCACCCTCGCCAACATCGGTCACTTCACTGTCACCAAAGATATCAAAGAAAGCACTGATGTCCCGCCTTCTCTGCTCAAAGCAGATGAGAACTTCAGTGCCGGGACCAGCGAGCTGCTTGATGGTGTTAGCTAGCGCCGAGTACAGTTCTGGAAGATACACGCAGTCTGCCACTAAGATGACGTCGAAAGGAGCGGCAACTGCGCAAGCAGAGCTTTTGGTCAAATCTTCTCCCCATGACAATGCTTCAACGGCATACTGCGCGTCCCTTGTGTGGCCCTGCATGGCGCTGTTACTACTCCAAACTGGCGTTGTCATACGCTTCCATATTGAATCGTTGTCCACGATATTGCTGTCATTGCCTGTCATGCAGTCCTTGCGCAGCACTCGACTGGCATTCCTTTCCAGGAGTGGCAATGCCTCCGTTAATTCAGTGAGCACGACCTTTTTGGCGCCTAAAAGGCCACATACGCAACCCGCGAGGCCAGTGCCTGCACCCAATTCGACCACTTTCAACCCGCGCATAGATCGTCGTTTATCCGGTGCCTCGAACTTACTACTTCCAATAGTATCTATGGTTCTAGCAGATTCGGCTCCGTGCTCAATAGCATTCTTATCGCTGCAAGCACCATAGCGTTCTACGAGATGGTGAGATAATACTGTTTCAGCGTCCCAGACGATACCTCCGACGTGGCCTGGATCTTGCTCTACAACTACTGTGAAGGCAGCGGCGGCTGAGCTGGGGCTTCGTGAAGAAGTGGTTTTGCTTTCGCCACCATTCGTTTCCGAACGGAAGGGATAGAAGTCAAAAGCCCGCTCTGGAAACCACCGCAAGCTGCCATCTCCAACTCCCGCGAGCTGCTCCGCGAGCCACGGCACGGATTGACTTTCCTCTACAGCAGAGATAGTAGAAATAGTTTCAACGGCAGCATCTGGCTTGAATTCCTCAGCGACACTAGACGTGGATTCCGACCTCAGCGACTCGCTAGAAGCAGGCACCTTAGCGCATACTGCGTCATTCGGTGTGCTAACGCCTTCGCACCTGGCTCCTTCGCCGTTGCCACCCTCGGCAAGGTCAACCCGCTGTCCGCATGTAACGCGCAAGAGATCTGCCGGCGAAATCTTCAGCATGCCATGCTTTACGCCCGCGCCGCACCATAACTCAGATTGAGAAAAGCAGCGCTCCTCGACAAAGCACGCGTGAAACGGCAGCAAAAATCCGCACGGACCCACGCCGCCTGCTTCAAAGCCCGTGACTTCAAGCACTGTGGCAGGAGAGCCACTTTTCACCTTCGATGAAGACACGAAGGCAAACTAATCAAGAACCGAACCTAGGTCTCATTGAAATTATTAATTTTACCTTATTTTTGCTCACACCAAGCACAGCTGCAAGCTTGGCCACGTCAATGCGGCGATCGCCAGGAGCACAGACAAGTATCGGCTTACGCGCCTCGCCTTTGGGCCTCTTAAGCTCAAACACAAGAGAATTTGTTATTTGGCCGACGCTTATACCGAGATGAGCAGCGGCATCCGTAGCAGTAGGTAACTCGACGTCAAAGAGTACTGCTTCGACTTCAACGCCTTTGGAACGGGCCTCCGTAATACATCGCTGGGTGGGTTCGGGGAATTCACTTTCCCCTGCGTGGTTGAATGCCGCCATTGTTACTGGAAGACAACGAGCTACAGATGTAGTATTAGAAATACTACAGTGGTTCTTTGCCACCAGAATTAATCGAGTAGGAATTTCCACCACCTTCTACTAGCTGGGCAGCAATCAGAGGCTATGTGTGCTCAGGTGGCTGGCTGCCGCGCTGCCGCGCCTCTACTCTCGCTGCTTACTGTACTTCTGCACTCTCTCTTGTCATTATTCATTCTTCGGTAATCTTAGAATTTTTCTCGAACAAGTCCTCGTCGGATCTTTCTCGCTCTTTATGTTTCACAAAATCTTCATTGTTGATCGTTAGGACGGAGAATATTGTATAGATGGTAATATTATATGGTCTATACAGATTGTTGTAGCTGTGCAGGATCAAGGACTGTAATGGCTGGCGAGAGGAGTGCTTTTATATTTCAAGCTGATGCATGGTAAATTCTTTAGATTCGAATATAAGGCTAATTGAGTTCAGCTAGCTCGCTAGGTACTAAGTAACCATTTTACAAAATATGAATGTGCATATACCTCATTAGACATGGCCGTCACCGTGATAGTTTCGCATTATGATTAGCGATAACGACTTGGGACAGCGTGTAACGCGACCGCGACGCTCGCTCAGCTTACCAGGGAGGGAACTTCAAGATGCTCTCCTTGGGGAAGAGATCACAGATAGCAGTTACGTTGTGCAGCATCCAACTATCCTTCGTTACGATCCATTGGTTGGAGCTCATAGCAGTGCCCAGCTATCGAGCTGCCGGGCTGAGTCTGTATCCGTGATGTCAACAGCAGGTGCTGCTGCTCTCTTGAACACACCAAAGTTTATCCAAAATGCATCAGAGCGCCATGCAGTGGATACCTATCCCGGGATCTCTGGAGCCGTAGCGGATGACAAAACGACTCTCCCGACCCGAAATAAGACTATGCTGGCGGTAGTACTCATTGTTCTCACTGACATAGTAGCCACATTACAAAGCACTGCTTTAAAAGTCCTCCGAGATCGAGGGTATGGAGTATTCAATCTGCTCCTTGTCTCTTCCGTCGTGGGACTTCTCTTCGCCGGCAGCGTTCTTGCCATCCGTTGTACACCGGTACGTTATCTGTGTGTGTAAATGCAAACTTTTGAAATGAAATTGCTCTTAAAATTTTTGAATTCGCGCTCGTATGTCACTTTTGTGGTTTCAACTGCTTTGATGGTCAATTCTCCATAAAATCTAAAGACCGTAATGTAGTCTCATTGCTGTATTTGGACATTTGATCATGTCTTGTCAGCTCTTGAGCGAGCGGAGCGCGTGGTTACCCATGCTGGAGCGTGGGTTTCTTGGTGGAGTCGCGAATCTATGCGCTTTCTATGCCGTGTCCACCCTAAATCTTGGCGTGGCGTCTTGTCTTATGTTCACCATGCCGTTGTGGACAGCTGCGCTGGCCTACATTTTCGCAGGCCAAAAGTGGGGACGTTATGATATCATACTTGCAATCAGCTGTCTCGTAGGTGTCGTGCTTGTAACGCAATTGTGGGATCTAGAGAGTAGTGGTGGCAGCGACGGTAGCACTGGAAGCAGCAGGGCGCTTGGTCTCATTGCAGCCCTTGCTTTTGCCATCATCAACGCTGATGCCGCTCTCGTGGTTAACACGAAGCTCCGGAATGAAGCACCCATGGCAATGGTTTTTAGCACCATGATCTTTGCAGTAGTTCTTGCTCTGTTGTTGGAAGCAGCAACAGGATCGGGTGTCTATGATTGGAGAGCGCCTGCGGAGGACAACTTGCTGGTTTTGGCACTTAGCCTGGGACTACCGATAATGATGTTCACGCGCAATCTGGCTTTTAGTCTGAATCCTGATACAACTATTGCGATGCTACTCTATCTCGAAATTGCTCTCGCCTTTCTTTGGGAGGACGTTCTTCTCAGTGGTGGAGCTCCTTCACCGACACAGGTGGCAGGTGCGCTCCTTATTGTTTGTGGTTCATGTTGCTCAGCAATTCTAAAATCCCGTGCTACGGAGGTGAGAAGAAACGCGGTCGAGGCCATCGCTGATGTCAATGGAGGCAAATCTCCCTACCACGGCATTGAATCTGCAGCGGCGAGCTGCAGCGCGTGAGGCCAGAAAGGCTTAAATGGCCATCGATTGCGCCAACTAGATATGCGCAAGTAGCAACAAAAAGTCACTTACGTCATCGCGATGAAGTGAATTAAAAAAGAAGCCGCAACTTTCTCTTTACCTCAGCCTAGTCCGGGCTACCTTTCCCAGAGTCCAGAGTCCAGAGTCCAGAGTCCAGTCCATATTTTAAACGCAATTGCCTATCTTCCTGAGACTAAAAAAATACGTATAAAGCCGCCGCTCACTTGAGGACTGGATATGCTAGGTCTTGATTTCTATTTGGGAGAATAGAGAGAAAGACAGCCCGTTAAGGCTTTGTTCCTTTGATGTTTAAGAAATGTTTCTTCGTATTTGTAGAGCACAAAGTAGAAGTCGACTGGGAAAGCTATGGCCGAAATCCCGGTTGGTGGCTTTTCAATTGAATTAATACAGAGGAACTCGATCTCGGAAACATATAAATCTTGACTGCGCACTAAACCCTAAAATACGTGCAGGCGCTACGGAAGAACTATAAACAGTAGTGGAACTGCTGATTAATGCGCGTGCGCTGTATAGTATCCTAAAAGCGTTTATTGGTGGGTTCAATAAATGGGGCTGTAAAAAATGATATCAGCAGGCGCAACAGCCGCACTGCCAATTAACACGCAGGGATAAGTTGCGGGCTGAGAAATTTCGACATTTTGCTGAAGCAGTCAAGCTAAATCATGCAATGAATACTATCGCCATTAAGTGAGTCGATCATTACGAAGTAAGCCGCGCCATCCTTTCAGCCACTGGCAAGTTAGCATTCCGAAAATAGGCGCATGTCCCATATCGCCAGCTACATTCACAGCCTCGTATGGATCCGTGTCAAGATTATACAATTCAATTGCATTCAACATAGTCATTCCAGAAACACGGTCACTCCCTTCCTCTTGAATTGCAAGCTCACTCATTCTTTCTCCAAGCCATGTAAGATTCCCGTTCAAATTTACTCCACGTGAAGTACAGAAGGTTTCCAGAAAGGTTGAACTTGATAACGTATACGAATCCGGCGATATTGGAAGTAATGATTTTGCTAAGGATTCTACACGAGCTCTCTCAATTTGTATTTGTGAGCCAACTGAGAGAGCTTTGGTTGCAAACTCAATCCAAATTGTTAGGCGATGGCCACTTCTATAATGCTCTGTAGTGCTTTTACGAGATGCTTCGCGCACACAACTGCGACGCACTGAATATCCCATAAATTTCCCACTAAGAACTTGAGAGAAGGCGACTCCACAATTTTGGTCTATGTCGTGCATTACTGCATAAGGAACCTTCGACTTCTGGGCTCCAACGAAGATTTGTTCCTCGTGCGCAGATAATGCAGGCTGTGGACGTCTCTTCATTCTTCCTTCAAGCTCTAATGGCCTTGAGAGTGAAGGGAAAAGTGACTTGCCTTCGAGAGTTTGGCTACCCGTCGGTAATGATGAAAGCCTACAAATATCAATGAGAGTAGGGAACAAGTCCACTAATTCTACAACTGAGTCGTCCAGCACCGCTGAGGGGTTTGCTTCCGTGGAAGCCAACGGATGTTGGTAAGATGAATGTTGATGCCCAGAAATGTACCACTTTGGTATATGAAATAAGAGAGGCACTCGAGTGTCTTCCTCGACGTTAGTTCCCTTTGTCCATGACCCGTGTTCTCCTAACTTATATCCATGGTCGCTCAAAAATACAATCGCCGTGCTCTCCTGAAGCCCCAATCCATTCAAAGCTGATAGGACGATACCCACTTGTGCATCGACAAAATGTACACAAGCGGCGTAAGCGCGACGAAGCTCTTGCATTCCCGTAAAGCTTTTTAAATCCTTGTGATTAAAATGGTAAGTCGCAAGTTCGTTTCCAGGAATGGGAACTGCCCTCGTTGGGCTTCGTTTGGAAGGTGCACTGGATACTGTGTCTGTCAAAAAGGGTACCGTTGAAACATTCACAGCGTCCCAATAACGCTTTGGTACACACCATGGTAAATGAGGTTTCATAAAGCCTACAGCCACAAAGAAGCCTTTCTTCTTTTCGTCACCGCTTGCAATGAGATGAGATTTAGCCTCTTGCAAAGCGGCGACAGCTGCATGAGCGATGGCTCCATCAGTGTACACGTCGTCCCGTTGCCCAACTGTGTCGTCTACTTCGATCAATGGGCCGAGCTGAGGTTTCAGTCGCCGATTTTTACTTTCGTGCATGTTCTGCGCTCGAAGTTTTAAAGCATCCAAGTTACGAGGGAGGGCATAATGCGGACGATCGACCCAAGGTTGCTCAACCGACCACGAGAGTTCGTCCACATGACCTCGATGCCAAACTTTTCCTATGCCTTTAGTGAAGTAGCCGTTTTCATGGAAGTGCTGAGGAAGACTAATAGCATTTGGGAGATGCGTCCTCAGACGCTGCTTCAAGTCATACACCCGTGTCGTGTCTGGGCGCACCCCTGTTAAGAACGACATCCGAGAAGGCGAACAAAGTGCGTATTGGCAGTATGCCTTGGAAAACAATGTACTGCCACTTTGCTTCGCTAGGCTATCTAAATTTGGAGTCAAAGCCGCAGCGCCGTCTCTCTCATTGTAAGCGCCCAGGTAGTCTGCCCTGAGGTCATCTATAATTAGCATGAGCACGTTGAGGTGCTTTTGCTTACGGTGATGATGGCTAGACGACTCAGTGCTTCCAGCCATTCTGGCCAACAACGAGAGTATGACGATGATAGTAGGTTGCATAATTCAATGCTCCTGTAATAGCCTTATGCTAAGAGCTTAGCATCCACAACTTCAGCGTTGGAAATCTTTTCATGATGTGATGATATATGATGGTTGCGCTATACCGCGATCCGCGATATCAAGATTGCTGTCATATCGTGACATTGTGACATTATTTACATCCATTATTTGCAGACCCGAAAATCGAAGTTGGGTTCGATTTTCTAACCTTGGTGGGGGGGTTCGAAAACGAACCTTTCGTCAAATCGACATAAGGTCACTTTCACAAAACCTTCGATTTCGGGCGGGGACTAGGCCTCCGGAAAAAAGGCCGAGCCTTTTTTTGAAGAATCCTGGGAAAAAAAGGCAGCAAAAAGGCAAACCAACGGACAAATTCTTAGCCCCAACGGACAAATCCTTAGCCCCAACGGACAAATATTTGACCCAACGGACAAGTGTGTTTCCTCCCTGTAAAACATTTACGTAAAAAGTACGGTATTTACGCGAAAATCCGTTGGATTGCCTTTTTGTTTGCCTTTTTTCGAGCTTTGACTTGCCTTTTTTCCGGAGCCCTAGCGGGGACCACTAGTACTCAAATTCCAAGTTGCCCTTAATCGCCTTGATTGCCGACATAAACGTGCACCATGTGAACTGAGTCTTGTCGGAATAGATCAACCTTATCTTTGCCATATACCGTAACGTGAATCGTATTAGCTCATTGTCAACTCCATGAGCTATGTTCACTCCCGTGCTTCGTGTCACTCTCGTGTGCTTGTGCAGCGTGTTCGTGGGGAAATTTCGAATCGTGCACGAGGGTAGCGAGGTGGAGATGGTATAACAGATGAACTCAACTAAAGTGGCCGTTTCTTGGGCGAACTCGCTCGAGCCTTCGTTTAATGGCCATTTGATGGCTGGGCCACATAGGAATGGCCTAAGAAATGTGCTGGCCGAGCACTCTTGCACTGTAACCTCGTACTCAATATGGCCATGTGCGCCCTAGCCACGAGCCGGCATTATTCTTACAAGCAATACGAGTAAGTACTTGAGT
>Ga0307931_1002795_pt1 | contig 11001 bp, 14 predicted proteins | sample OrgLakmetageno47_FD_201816 | JGI IMG/M metagenome (GOLD analysis project Ga0307931, IMG submission 201816) | Saline water microbial communities from Organic Lake, Antarctica - #47 | ecosystem: Environmental > Aquatic > Non-marine Saline and Alkaline > Saline | place: Antarctica: Organic Lake... | reverse complement strand
TGATAACTCTCTCTCAGACTTGTTCGATGGCCACGGCTGGGCCCACAGCATAGCGGACGGACATTTGCTCCGGGCCGCTATAAAGGACATATTGGCTGTTGGACCCAGTTATTAAGTTCCCTCCTCTGCCGCTCTGGGCGGCAGAATCTGTGAGCGTCAACACGCAGCGGATAAAGATGAAGACGCCCGAATTCTTGGGCTGCCAGGTGTGAGCAAGTTCGGAGCCACACTAATGACCGACGGTGCGACTATCCAAAAGCACCCTTTGATCAACGTGGTATTGTTTTGCGTCTCTTTTTCGGCAATGATGCTAGTTGGCGTAGTTGATGCTAGTGAACATCTCGCAAGTGGGTTCAGCAAAGATTCCGAATACATCTCTAAAAAAATTTTGCCCATGATTCGCGCGCTCCCGAACCCGCTAGCAGTGGATCTCATCATCGCAGAACGCGCACTATAGTGAATGATATCCAGGAGAATGCCTTCCACGCATACCTTGAAGACTGGGAGGAGGCGCTGCTGACTACCAGCGAGGCTGATAATTCCACGGCTCGCTTCAGACTTGCCACCAAATACATGGAGATGGCCATGTTCGATGCCGAAGTGGACGAGTGGCGCGTCGTGGTTGATCTCGAATGGACCAGCAAGAGGGCCTACGGCCTACGGCCTACGGCAACAAGAAAGGCTGGGTTTTGGTGTGCGAGCTTATGCCAGGCCACCACGATATCGAGATTGCAGTCGCAGTAAGACTTAATTGAGAAAGACGCGCGCACCACACAAAAGGCGACACGCAAGGGGCACAACGAACACAACGGCACAACACCACCCAAAAGCCCCAAAAGTACACCAAATCCCCTGTATTTGCCGTATATTTGAGTATTATGCCGTATATATACGGGCATATACCGTATATATACGGGCACGTGAATTCCGCGGAAAACCGCGGAATTCCCGCGTGAAGTGAAAAATTTAACCCTCGCGCGTGAATTCCGCGGAAACGGGAAACGCAACCCTGACCTCTGAAGAAGATGGAAGATGCACACAAGTATCTCGTATCTATGGAATTCATTAAGATTTTATTACTTTAGAGAATTCTAGTTCGAAATGAAGCGAATCTGTGTTAATCATAGAAGGCACTTTGGATTTAAAGTACACCCACTTTTGCATCTGCGGTTGTCGGTTGTCGGTTGTAAATTCAACAGGAATGACTGACACTGATGTTTAATTTCATGATATCTCTTCAAAATTGATCTCAGGAACTGGCGACCTGTTAAATCTATTTTGGTAGTCGCTTTCAATATTAAATTCGAGGCCGTTTTAATTCCGTCTCGAGGAATTGTTCGTGAGGAGCTGGAGAACAAACAAAAACAAATTTAATATGTCAAGATACAATTCTATAGAAGCAATGATGTAGTCGCCGTAGCCCAGTCGATTCATAATCATTTGAGTGTCAACTATGATGAATGCGCAGAAGAGGATGGCACCGAGTGAAGCATAAAGAGTACCAATTTGGAAACCAAACAGACTCCCAATGAGACCAGAAAAAAGTAAAGCGACTAACATCATCAACAATAAGCCTGAGTAAGGAGTAAAATCGATGCTGGTCTGAAATGAGAATAAAGTCAAAGCAATAAAAACTGAAAGAGTGATGAATGCCGCTTGTAATATCAATGTTCCGACTCCTGCTTCTTGATAAATGGCACAAATGGTTCCAATGCTCAAAGCTTCAAGTAACGTGAATGCGGAAAGTAAGACATAGTTCCTAGGATATACATCTTTGTAAAACATCAGTGCAAAAATGATGCAAATGGTTGGGACGATGCTGATGACGACGAAGCCTGTTGAATTTGCAATCATGAAATTGCGCACAGCTTCAACTTCTACACAGATGCTGCCCACAATAACTGTAAGGAGTAATTGAAAACTCAATATGCTGTATACTTTAGATATGAAGTTCATCCGAAGGTCTTTAGTGTGATCCCCATCGTAGTATTGGTCTTCTGTAGCCCAGAAATGGCTTGTTGTATTGAACAATGCATGCTTGGATTTGTTGTCTCGCGTTGAAGGAACCCGATGTGCTATTGGCACTACGTATGGTGAGCCACTTTCGAGGTCTGCATTGCTGCTACCTTCTAAAGTGCCGTAATGCATAGTTTGAGAACCCGACATCGTGTATGAATCTCTCTTGCGAAACGTGTCAATGACATCAATGTCTTTGACAAGTTTAGACAATTCGTTGAAATGTTTTCGTTATCGTCGAATATTATAAAGCCATCTTCGTTTGGATTTTGCCATGAAGCGATACTTTGTGCACCGTTGTAAGACACATGTCATGCACCTTTCCACTGTGATGTGGTGTCAAAATCAAAATGATTGAATTAAATTCAAGAGAATATTCTCACGCTCGTACACTTCTTCTTCCCCCAACATTGACTTCCGTGCCATTTGTGTTCGTACTATTTCGAGTTCGACAATAAGATGATAAAGTACCACGTCAAGAGAAAGAATCTCTGGAAACATTCGAACACACAGCAAAATCTTTTGAATTGGGCTGAGATAATATTCTTGGGTGATGCATTATTTATTCAGGCCTCAAAGGGCCGAAGTTAGAGGTCTCGTAGGTAGAAATTCAAAGCAATGAAGCTTATTCTTAAAAAGGGGCCAATCAGGCGCACACATTTTGACACAGGCCCCAAAGGACCGAAATTAGAAGGCTAGCACGAAGAAATACCAAGCAAAGAAGCCCATTCCAGGGAATTAGCTAATAATCCTATCAGGCACACATGCCTGAGTAACCATAATAGTGATGGTAGAAGTTCATAGTGGCTTTCTCTTCCGTGCTCTGAGAGTTGAGAGTTTTACCACAAGCCACAAGTGTTCAATGGTGCTGAAGAGAAGAGTCTCCACCCGCATAGGAGGGGGCTACTTAGAAATCCACCAGGCGACCGACATTATCTCCCATCGTGTACACTTTGGTATTGTTAACCTGTTAAAGCAAATCACTAGTAGGACACACCGAGCCATTGAGACATTTTTAGTGGTCTTATTACGAAGAATCTTCGAAATTTGTTTTCATAGAAGTGTCCTGTTCTATCAAGGAGAATTCAGGATTTTTTTTTGTGCTGCGGATTATTGCAGATAATGGTGGACTGGCTGGGGACTGTGACAGCGGCCAGCAAGCAGATACGTAATTAGGCATTCTGAATTATGAATAATGAGACAGGCCCCGAAGGACCGGAATAAGAAGACTGACGAGAAGAAAAGCAAAGCAGCGCAAACTAGACCTAAGAAGCTAATCAGGCGCACATGCCCGAGTGGCCATGAATTAGATCAACGTAGAGTTGATGTTTTATGCGACCACGACCAAAAACTGCCTCCCAAGAAGATGTGTCTGTGACTCTGTCACTCCGCCACATCACATTTTTATCTGGGTACATATTTTCTGACACCTTACGTATGTTCTGACAACGTGACACCTTGTCACGTCACTGAAATCAACTACGTTGATCGTGGCGTGGCGGCGCGCACGCCGCTGTATGGATATTAGTTAGATATTCCAGGCGGCTGTTTCCCCCCTTTTTGACACGATGACACTCTGTACTGTACAGTAGTACCGTAGCTCTAGAGCCAAAGCTAGCTAGCAGCTCTGCTCTGCGGCATAGTGGCTATTGTGCTGGAAGAGCATCCTTTAGACCGAATAATTGGCATTCTAGTTGAGAGGCAATTTAGTGGGAAAGGTGGAATGTTAAGTTTGCTTCCGAAAACCTAGTGGAATCTAGTCTAGCTACGGTGTGGCATACGGGTTGAGTCTTAGGAGCTGTCACTACAATATTCTGACGGCCAAGAGCTATAGCCTATAGGAGTCGGTAAACGAGAACTTGAGTATATCGTCATGACTGCAGAGACCCTTGCAAGTCTCATCGGACAGGACTTGGATGCCGCTGCTATGTATCTCGAGATGGCGGGTGGAGACCTCGACACTGCAGTCTCATTGTATTTTGAGACAGCAGGCGATGGCAATGCTTTCGGGGCAAGCACTGACAGGCTCACAGAGCCAGCTTCGAATCGCCCTGATTGGTAAGTTCATTCACCTACACTCGTGAGGAAATTTGACTGAGCTAAGGAGCTTACTAATCATTGTCTCTCCTTTCAACTTTACGGCACGCCGCAGGCTTTCCCTCGTATGGCCTCAATTGGATGCTCCTCTTCCCGCGGCATGGGCCGATCAAACATTGACCTTCGATCGGGGCCTGTGTCTGACACAGCTCAAGAATGGTCCCTGTGGCGTGATCGCGTAAGTGCTCTCAATCATGCTACCATTTTTGTCTCGCATTTGGTCGCGTTTGTTTGTTTTGCATTTGAATACTGAAATACAAAGTCTTAATATCATTCTTAATTTAATCGCGGGGCTAACTTCACTGTTGTCAACAGAGCATGGCAGGCAGTGGTTATAGCAGCATGCCATCGTCGACGCATTGCAAACTTCTTTTCCCAAGGCCCGCACTTTAAGCCACCACCTGCACTGCTGGCCTCCGCACTTGCCGACCTCTTGCGCTGCTGCTTGCCAAGTACTGATAGTGGTGACGGTACCAACGGTGCAACACATGAGTCTGCTATTGTTCGCGTGTGCTACTGGGCCCCGGAGAAAGGTTCTGAAGACAGTAAGAGTAGTGGCAGTAGCAGCATGGGTGACGGCAGCGCCGTGAAAGTTATTGAGCTCGATGTTGCAGCGCTTGAAAGCCAATCAGAACCACCGAGGTCAGGGCGAGACACACGCAATGATGCACTGGCCGTAGCCCTTGAGCCCCTGCTGCCAGGGTTGCTGGATGTGCCGGGCGCTTGCGCCCTTCTGGTGTATTCCGCGCTCCTGACCCGCGGCGCTGCCGGCGTGCGAAATGACATGGCGGGCGCAGGCACTGACGCAGGAGCTACGCTGGTAACACAGATACTTCTAACAGCTACTCCTCATCTTAATTGATGAAGTGAGAAGCTTCTAGATTATAGTTATGCATCCTTTATTTGAAGTGCCAGATCTGTAGCATCAGTTTCCTCCATCTCTACTGTTGCCTCCTCTCCAGCAAGTATTAATCTATCGTCTCGAGTTATAGCTGCATTGAGTGCATGCCTGTTCACCCTTCCTTCTTACGGTGTGTCTCTTTTAGGTCACAGGCCCCATGTCTCTTTGTTCCTTGGAGCTCGTGTCGCTGTTGCTGGCGGGCCGCGCGCACGGGCACTGCCTTGCCTACCACCCTCTCACGCGGGTGCGCCACCTCGCCTGGGTTCGGCCGGATGCCCTGTCGTCCTCTTCGACAACCAAAAGTGGGCGAATGTCGGGTGAAGGGGCAGCAACAGCAGCAGCACCAGGGCATGCCTCAAGCAGTAACGGTTTGACCCTCTCTGGTGGTTCAGGCGCGGAAGTGACTCATGGCATGAACAGCAGCGGGAAAAGAATCGGGACCCAAGATGATAACGACGATGATGCCACAGCCGAAGTCAAAGCTCCCCCTCCTTCTTCTGAGAGCAGTAGCCTGGGAGTAGGGTTCTTGTCAGTGGCTGAGAAAGAAGCGGGGCAACCAATCGCCGACGACTTGAAAAGCCCAACCACTCCGGTAAGGATTTGTGAATACTTGCATTGTTTACTGTGCGTCAGCGCTCGTACCGCGACACACCTTTATAAAAATCAATCCCTTTTTATGCTTTCATATCTGCGCCTTCTCGAATCTTACATCTTACCGCTTCCTCGTCACTCTTCAACATTTTTTTGTGGCTCGAATTACTAGGTGTGGGTGCTGCATGGGGGTGATCACTTCACCGTGCTTTTCGATTGCCACCCGCCGGGGACTCTTCATGCAGATGCTCAACCACTTCATCAAACAGAGGCACAAGCTGACGCTGCGACGGCTCCTGTCTCGAATGACTCCTCCGTTGCCGCACCAGCTGTGCCTGTCATATGGCCTGGAGATGAATCATGCGAGTACCCCTTAGTGGCGGGTGAATGGCGGGGGCCTGCAACCTTGTGGCATTGGAACGGCCTACCGCCCGCAGGCCCTCGCTTGACGGCCCTCACGGTCACAGGGCCCAGCACTGGTTCTGAATCAACTGGAGGAGACGGCGGCGTTGGTAGTGGGGAAATTGGTGCGATGAGGGGCAGTACTACAACACCAACGAGTGGTAAAAGCGTTCTGAGTGTGGCGAAACCAGCGCCGAGCCAACTAAGCGAAACCCACGTGAAGCCCCGCAAAGGCCAGGTATGAAATGATGAATCATCTCTAGTTTGTTCAGGATTTTTCAACCCTATTGCTTCTTTGTGGCTTAAATTTCATGTCTCTCTTTTTCTCTCGCCATTTTCCTTCCGCACACGTCAGCATGGGCTTAGAAGCACTGATGATGCTTATGCACGCATTATTCAAGATTTTGTGTTCAATTGTTTGTGTGCGCGTCACTTTTAAAAATAAATCCTCCCGCTCTCAATTTCCCCAGATTGAGGACGTAGTGCAAGCACGCCCCGCTGACAAGGCAGCGCGGCCGTTTGATGTGAGTTCATGGACCTTCGAAGTGGTGCTGGCAGACCCCGAGCAGGATGAGGATGAAAAGGAAAAGGGGCACAGCGGCGATGGCAGCAATAGGGATGCTGCAAATAGTGGCGGCGACATAAGCAGTACCAATGACAGTGACACATTGGCAGCAGCAGACATGGACGTTGATAGTACTGTCAAAGAGAAAAAAGAAATCGGAAAAGTTAGCGATGAGATGGCAACCACTAAAGCACTTGCTTTAACGCAGGTGGCCAATGCTGATGGGGTCTTTCAGCAGGAAGCATTTTCGTTCTCAGACGTTTTCCTCAAAGATGGTGACACTTCTCCTACAAGTGATGGCATATGGCGTTGCCGGCACTGCTACGCGACGCGCTTCAAAAGCTTTTGCTTTGGTATCAACCATCCAACGGCTCCTGCCTTGGACAATGAGGGTGGTGGTGATGCTGTCGATTCTTTCACCACTGCCCCCAGCCTCGATGCCGCTGCAGAGTGCGTGCACTGCGGTATCTTGCGTTCCGTGGGCGGCTGGAGTGTTTGGATGCCTTATTCGAGCTTAACCCCAGCCTGGCAGGCAGCAGTAGCCAGCCGTTACGGCCCACCTATCACAGGCTTGCTGCGAAGCAAATGGCCCAATTGCGAGGTGGCTATAGGGCTGGGTGGCCACGGCGACAGAGATAACGCAGCTGCGGATAAATTCCCGACGGTTTAGATACCGAAATCTTTCTCTTTTGGCGTTGCCCTTTAGGGATTATTCAATGTAAATTATATTGATACCTGGAAAATATATATAGGGCTAGATAGAGCTAAGAACAGCGAATCCGAAGATGGCCCCGATACCTAAATTCGGATCTCCCGACTCCCAGATCCCAGACTGACTCTCGATTGTACTTTCAGTGAGCTCTCAGTGAGATAACACCTACATATCTACCCTGTACAGGTTTCTGAGAAGTCGGTCGTTCTGCAACAAGAAATGCAAGCTGCGAAGCTAATAATGTAGAGCTGCGAACTGGACGGAGTGTCAGTTTGTTTCTAGAGTAAGGCTGCAGTAGTTCGGCTTAAACGAATATTCATTACTCATTGCTAAAGACTCCTGAGACTGCACCATCCTATCGGCACATCTATATTATCAGAGGAACACAGAAGCTAAGTATTCTTAGCATGCATTTCCCGAAACTATTGAGCTGTTGCCTACTGGTGCTGATGGTGCACGTGGATGCCGGCAGTCGGCCTAGGGCTGGTGCTCGACCACCCCGCACGTTCCGAGGCATGCGTCCTGGTGTTCGCGGCAGCATACTTCACTCTGCTGCTCATCACCACCCTTCTCACGGAGCCCAACAAAAGATAGTTCGCAGCGCAGGTCCTCCTCGCCGCTCACTGCCAGTGGCCTTAAGAACCATGCCATTACTCCCTGCGATGGGAGCATCTCTTGGGCAAATTCGATACCCGAGATTGACACAGAAAGACATTAGAGTTGCCCTAGGTATGACTGCAGTTTGGCTCGGGTATTTTTCGCTGAGCCTATTGTAACGCAAGAGACATTTCAAACAATTTCCATGGCAGGATGTCGTGCAGTGCAATTGGGTTGGTACATGGGAATTCACAGGCTAGGCGCAGAGTTGAGACGAGAAGCAAGGAATTCGCTGTTGCGAGCATGTATGCCAGTTTTCACATCGCGCTTGGGCAGAGTCGCATAGTCGATTCAAGAGCCTTCGCTTATCATACTACCGTAGCGGCAACTGAAGTTGGCATCGGTTATTCCAGTGTGCTCGCAGTCCCTTGGACTTCCTTAGATTACTTGCCTTTGAGCAAGCGCCAATAGGGATAAGGAAACTATAAAAGGAGCGTGGATGCGTTTGGCGAGTTGTAAGTTATAAGAGGTTTCTTATCTTATGCGCTTTTGGGGTCCTAAATGTTAAATATTTTCTAAATTTCTACTGGCTCTTCGAACACGATTTACATACACCCACTTAAGAATTCTACACAGGAAGGTGATTTCTGAATATATACGCGATTCCAATACTAACTCTAGGAAATCCAGGTGCCACTATAATAATTAATAAGAGAAGCAACGAACAACGAAAGAAGAGGGCAGAATATATTATGCTCTTGGTGCATTAATATTACAAGGCCAGTGGCTTAGGCAAATAACTTTGAGAGCGTAATCGTAAGCCAATTCAATTTACTGCATTGCAGGAAATTCATACGAGGCAAAGACAGAGGCAAAGATGTCTTCCTGATTTTCACCTAGAGCTTCCTTTTGCTTTTGCCCTTGGCTCCCGAGGCTTTTCGGCGCGCTTCCCGGTTCAAGCCAGCATCCTCAGGCTGCGTGAGTGGAGTGCGCGGTGCTGCATCGCTGCCCTCGCTAAGAGCTTTGGTGGCATAACCCACGGCGAATCCATCCTGCTCGCGTGCCAAGGTAGAAACAAACCAGGAAAAGGTAGCTGTCAAGAAATACGATTCACGAATAAAAAGTGGGTACTACTCTGGAATTTAAGATAAACGCAAACAAATCAGGGAATCATTTGGTTTTCACAACGGAGGCTAAGCCTGCAGCACAAATGCGTCATCTATTAATTTCAACTCCTGCCTCCCACCTCTTCGTCGAAAAGCACTTCATCAAAAGCCGTGTTTTCGAGCAGTTCGAAGTCCTTCAACGGCTCAACGAACACCATTCGACCACCGGGCCGAAGAATGCGGTGCAAATCTTTGAGGCACGACCGACTTGACGCCGTCTGCAGCGCACCCACACTCACAACCTGAGGAAAGCAACGCGCGCAAAACAAGAAGATAATTGCACAAAAGATGAATGTATTACGCTAGGAGGGACTAATTGCTCCAAAGAAGCAGGCACACGCGCAGTTATCAACTTATCCGCGGGTAATGGAGCAAACAGTCGACGCGCTTTTAACCTAGACGCTGAAAAATCAAGTAACTTGTCACTCCTCTTTTCATATTTTGATCAGAACAGCATGGCGCGCCGCAACCTACCACATCGACGCTATTGGACACCGTGCTTTGCAAATCCTTGCGCACCACCAAGTCTTTGATGGCCCTCCTGGCCGACTCGTCAAACTCCAACTGCGATTTGTCCGAAAGCGGGTAGGATTTTGGCACGGCTACAATTTGAGACACCGTGGGCGGATAGTAGAAGAACCGCTTGCCTGCAGGGTATTCGATTGAGGCTTCAGCAACATGAGTCAAATGCACTGGTCGATCGCAGCTCGATGTGATACGTCAACCTAGCTAGGCTAAGAAAAATCAATGAACATACCGTTTTCAGGATAAAGCTCCAACACTACTCGAGTACTAGACGGAACTTGCCGGCTTAGCATAGCAGCTGTTATGTACTCGCGCTTCCAGTAGAGTGGGTTCACGTAATCGAATAAGCCCATGTGTAAAGGCTGTTGCCGTCTTTGACGAGGCTGCAGTGTATTGGCAAAGGGGACTAAAGGTCTCGACGGTGCCAGGAATCCTAGAGTTGAACTCGAGAAAGATACGAAAGCCAGAGCATAATATAGAAGCTGCATGGTTGGCGTTTGGTTTAGTTCTTTAGATGCTGTGATTACTACTCAATATTACTGCCGTCGGCCACCTAACTTATTTGATAGCTTGTATTATTATACTGCAAGCCCAGCTCTAGAGTGTCTTTCCGTGCAACGCAACTACACGCGAGCTGCTTAGCACTAAGCACGCTACAGGAACTGCTACAGTATTAATTACGTATAACAAGTTCAGGTGCCCGCGCAATGCGCGGTTTCGGAACAATGTGTTTGCTGCGGAGCAGCAGGTGCGTGTTCTTATCACCTTAGTGCGCGGCCTTGAAATGCCCGTGAATGAGTTCCCTTATAGTTCCCATGGTGCGTGTCCCTTCTTGTGCTCGTGGTCCGCCTTGCGTATTTGTTTACTGCACATGCACAACAACTGTAACTGTACTGTAGTACGGTACTGTAGGTACATAAAAAACGACGACCACCACACCACCACGAACGAACCACGGTCGAAATTCCATTTAAGATAGAGGATATATACACTGTGTAGCTGTACTACACTGCACACACGTGCACACAGCCCTTCGTCTTTACACTATACACTGCACTGCAGTAGCTTGTAGCTACAGGTAGTAGCACCCTACTACAGTTACAGTAGCTGAATCCCTGTTTTACCTGGCCCCCGTTAATAAGAATCAAACTCGAACTAATACAAACCCAAATGGCACAGAAGCCAATGCTCCGGGAAGAAGTGGGAATGCGCGTGCTTTGCGCAAACAAAGGAAGTGCGGAGTGACTCAGGAGGGAGAGGGGCATTGGCCAAATCCCTCGGAAAATTTGCATAAAGCGAGGAATTTGTGGGTGTTGCGCACTCCGCAGAACAATAAGGAGGAAGGCGCGCGAGCAAAGAAGCTCGTGACATGCGGAACACGAGGTCCACTCGGCAGAGGTCAAAGTGTGCCTTTCAGCGCGCAAGGCGC
>Ga0307931_1002793_pt1 | contig 11009 bp, 10 predicted proteins | sample OrgLakmetageno47_FD_201816 | JGI IMG/M metagenome (GOLD analysis project Ga0307931, IMG submission 201816) | Saline water microbial communities from Organic Lake, Antarctica - #47 | ecosystem: Environmental > Aquatic > Non-marine Saline and Alkaline > Saline | place: Antarctica: Organic Lake... | reverse complement strand
ATACGCCTGTATACGGCGTTTGCCATGCACATAGTGGGAATATACCCTAATATAACGTAATTTGCGGTACTGACGTATTGATTGACGTATTTGGGTCAAATATTTGACGTATTTTTGTAAGGCCTAAGCTCAGTATAGCTCAGTGCCTACACGCCCGCCTAGCCTGCACCATCATTGGACAAGCACGGCAGTGATAGTAGTTTGTTTTAGAGTACCAGATCAGCAGAGCGAGGAATAAATCATGCGGTTTCGATTCTGCGGTGACCTCGATGTGCCTGACTGGCTCCTGGCTGAAATAGCTCATATCTCCAAGGTTCATTACACCCCCAAAATCCTATCTTTGTGCCTCTAAGGAGTGCGACACTGCGATTTGTATCAATGCCCATAGACTACGTAGTGGATGGATTAGAAGGAGATGTTTCCATTGTCGTCGTGTTCGCTCACTTCGCTTATGCTGGGCTTCTCTGTCTATCCCCTTGCCCTATCTTCTTACCTTTCCTTTCAAGGTGTCTGCACGACAAATGCATGCGCTTTCGGAACAAGTAGTCTCCTACATTTTGACGGGCGATATTGACTATGCTGAAATATCTGAGCTCACTACAGATCTAGACGGCGAACAGGGCAACATTAAGGGTGCTGTGGTTGCACTGCACTTCTGCCTGGTAAAATCTTGTGTATTATTTATGTGCTTGTTCGACTACTAGTCTCCCACGCCTTCAAGAAAAGCAATCAAAGCAAAGGAGTCTTCGCTCGTTCTTGTTAATCCTTACTTCTATTTTTCAAAATGCGTTATCAACTTTCTGCTTGAAAATCGGGGGGCTATGCAGGTTAACAGCGCGAAATACGATGTGGGCGGCTCCACCTTATTGCTCGAAGTGCAACAACTGGGCTTGCCCAAGGAGAACGCCGAGGCATTGGCCACGTGCTTTCGAGAGGCCAAGGACAGCTTGCAGGTGCGTTGATGTGTGGACAGGCAATTTGAACAGTCCATCGCAAGTGCGCTCGTCCTCTTCTCTTCTGCTACGTATATCCGCATATGAGGAGAAGCGAACTTATGGATTGAAAGGGAAGGGAGCGAAGAAAGTGTGGGCGTGATTCGTTCAAGGCATGATCGACAACTCGAGTGTTGGGCAAGTGATGGCAGCAGTACAGTTGCCATAATTATAGGGCGCTTTTTAACATTCGTTAGTTAGCTCTGACAAATTCCTTTTTTTGTGTTCCATGATATGTGTTAGGCGCGCCTGCGGGACCAATCCTATCGCATGAACAGCCTCGTGGATTTGGCGTGGAGAGTGGACGCGGTGTTGGCCACAGGGGGCAACAACGGCAAATCCAAAGGCCGCGAGCCAACAATTGCAGGAGGAGGGTCAGCTGAGGCAGTAGACGCTGCCGCGGCCAACAGGAACAAGGTGGGCGCTCCTCTTGTTGATTTATGAAGGGCCTGCTTCCTTTTTGAGTTGCTTACTCTAGGCGACCGTGAATTCAAACTACTCCATTTATTCCTTCTCTTTCGCTCGCTCTCTCTCGCTCTCTCTCTCTCATTCTCGTTTTCTTCCTTTCTCTTGGGTGAAACAAAATAACGCAGGTGGTGCACCTCAAATTTACGGTGGATCCGTTGCCACAGCAGACTAGCAGTGCGGTGGGCGGCCAATCTGAGAAAGGACCGCCGCCAGGGGTCACTGAGGAAGTGCCTGTGGCGATGTCCGCCGACAAATTTGCGGTTTTGTTCCTCGAACTGAAGCGAGCCAAAGCGCAAATGGCCGCGATTGAATAGAAAGGGAACTGAGATAGAATGGTGTCGTTGGGCATTTATGGATACGGGATTGGGACTCGAGAGGCAAGAGAAAAGCCTGAAGTTGAGACGTAGCACAGCTGGGGATTTCCAATGGGACATATGAACTCGGGCCCTAAACGCGATAGGCACAAGCGAGCTGATCGCTTGTGCGCTTCCTTGTGAACGCAATATGTAAATCGCGTCTCGCATTCAAAGTCAAATGGCATAGTCGGAAATTTAAATCACAAAACAAATAAGCGAAATGCCAACAAGATGAAGAGGCCAAGCAAGAGCAAGGATAACTTCTACAGAGCAACTACCTTCAACCTTCTACTTCTACCTAGGTTGTATTGCCTCTTGTTTTCTCTTCTGGTTTGATCCTGGTCAAATAACTACTCCCTCGGTGCCGGGTGTAAGTGTGTAAGTGCAAGCAACAAGCAAGTAGCAAGTGAGTTGAGTTGCTGACTTGCGACTCGGCACTGGGCAGCACTCAGTACCGCCGACTTGTTCGGAGGAGAGGCGCCAGTTCGAGCCTTAATTGGCCTTCTAGAAACTTCTAGAGCGAATTTGCTAGCGCATGTGCAGCACAAGTGAATTCTGTATGTGCCTCTGCTGTGTACTTGCCTTTCCTTGTTTTTGGGAGAGTATTAACTAGACTAGACTAGCATTTGCTTTGCTTTTAATTTTAAATTGTGCCCTCCAATTCCCACGAAAACCATAGTCATGGTCATAGTTGGGTTTTCTCCATGCGGGTGCTTGCGGTATGGAATCGTTGAGATTGTTCTTACTGGCATGTAATTCCGGTCCTTCGGGAAGTAGCGGCCTGTGGCCTGCGCCAAAAAATAGTCGGGAGTGTGCGTATATTTGTGACTGTGATTTGCTGTGATTTGTGATTTGTGACTTGTGCATTTTGCTGTTATTTGCTGTACTCCACCCCCCCCCCTGTAATGAGAAAAAAATCATCGTGATGTCGTCATGATGTGTCTCGTGTCTAATGAGATCTTTTCCAAGTCAAGTTGGGATTCCTCTGATCCAACAAAAAAGCCTCTCCCTCCACCGAATCCTTGGGCGTTGACAGCAAGGCCTACAGAGCTTCGTTGACGACAGGTACGCAGGGCTGCAAAGATAGAAAGTATATGTCCAAGCTACTATGATAATTTTTCGTACTCTAAGCGAATGTTTGAACCCGGAGACGCCGCTGCGCATCATACATGTACCGGCGTCGATTTACGCGCCCTTCGCTCTCTTCCTATCTTGCTCTCGCCAACCACAGGACCTTTAGAGACCTCGTAAGCAACCACATTTTCTACTACTATGGACGGCAAAATGGACGGACTCATTCCCGGGTCGCCTACGGGCCGCACGCCGCGTAATTTCCGGCCAGCCTGGGCTAAAGACGGCGGCACCTTTGGCCCTGCCACCGGCGCCTACGATGGCAGTGATCCGGCCAACGACTTCGCGGAACTCAGCCTGGCAGGCCCCGGTGGGCGCCCTGCGCCGACCACTACTACTCCAGCCGCGCCGAGCCTGGGCAGCGTAGGAGGCGGTGGCGCCTGGGGCAGTAGCGGAGTGGGCTTCGACGGAGGGTTAGAGCGCCGGAGCGTGAGTGGAGGTGCAGTTGGAGGTAGTAGCGTCAAGAAGACGATCCGATTGTCGCGCGAGCAACTTGTGGCTGCGCGGAAGCCTACTAAAGTGCTACCGGAAATGATCGATAAGCTGCCTGCAGATGTAAGCGACAAGACAGGCGTCGTCACTCTCGGCGTTTTTGTTGTTTAGGGAGTTTTTGAGAAGAATCGAGAAGTGTGCCCCTTCCTTCTCTCCATTTTCTGCATCCGTGACTTCTCCCCGCTTCATATAAGTAACGCTTCTGTTTGCATGGCGTGTGTTCGATTTCATGCTCAGATTGTGCTGTCGATGCCCCTGTCGCCGGAGTTGTTGTCTCCCATGGACGAGAGGACCATGCAACGCATCTGGCAGGACGCCGCTTCGAGAGGCGGAGGAGCAGGCGGCGCTTCGAGAGGAGGAGGAGCAGGAGCTGGCGGGCAGGAGCGGCGAGGGCTAGGACGAGGAGCCGGCAAGGGCGGCAGCCCGGGTCTGGGGCCGGTACAGGGAGGGGATTCGCCCAATTTCGGGCCGATTGCGGGGGGTGTCAATTGGCGTGGGAACAGCGGCGGCGGTGGCGGCGGCTTGCGCGGGAGCAACAGCGACCCGTGGAGCAAGGACAAGAAGGAGCGGAGTCCATTAATCGGGCCTTCCGGGGGCAGCAGTTTAACCAGCAGTTTGGATGGGGCTTTCAACTTAGACCTCCCTGCGGATAATGGGCGCTGGAGCCGAGGCCTCAAAGTAAGAGGAGCGAGGGTGTTTACTTTTTGATGAAAATGATGTTGTGATGGGTATGTTCCTAGAGGGTATTTGGTTTTTCAATCTTAGGCCGGTCCCTCATCCATTTCCTCGCACCGGTATTTGATCGCATCATGCGTATGCTTGTACAACTTCTGCACATGCATTTTACATCGTCGTCATTGTTAACGTGTTAAGGTGGGGGAACTGCAGCCGGCGACTCAGCTCAAAAGCGGCGGCGGCGGCGGTGGCGGCTTCTTTGACGGTGCTTTCGGCGGCGACGGCGACAGCGACGGAGACGGAGGGTTGGAGGACACTAACGACAAGGGCGATGGGATGCTCGACTTGGGCAGCCTTTCTAATGCTGCGCTCAGCTTCGAACAGGAGAAACGGTAACGACGAAAAATGACGTTTTTTTTGTGGTGACCCCTTCTCAGGGATTGTCCTACTATCGCGTGCTTTTCTGCCGTCTGTTTTTTTTTTTCACACACGCGCACCCAGTGTATTCACACGTGTGTGAGCATGTGTTCTGCGGTGTTGCACCTGTTTTCTTATTCTGCCCCTTCTTCTTCTTCTTCTTCTTCTTGTTAGCCGCATGCACGATTTGTTCGCGGGCGGCGATGGCGACGGCCTCATAGGAGGCGGCTTTGCGTCGGGCCTCGGGACTGGAGGAGGAAGTGGCCTCTTGGGCGACCCTGCCATACTATCCACCCGTGCGCCGCCTCCGAACCCAACCAACTCCCGCGCCCAAGCCCTGGCTCCCACCATCACCAGTACGAGTCCGTCGCTAGTAGCCCCCCAACAGCAGTCGCACGAAGCTTTGTCTGGCAGCGTCGCCGGTCTGTTTGCTACTGTTACCGAGAAACCTCCGAGTAAACCTGCCCCAACTCAGCCTGCGCCTGCGCCTGTAGCACCAATAGCATCGGCACCAGTGAATGTACCCCCACCAGCCCCAGTCCCTGCTCCAGCAGCTCCAGCAGCGGCGGCAGTGGAGACCGATGTGGGAGCAGCAGCTGCGGCAGCGCCGATGGACTGGTTTTACAGCGATCCGAACGGCAACACGCAGGGCCCGTTCAAGGCCGACCAAATGAAGGCGTGGCAGAAAGCGGGGTATTTCGACTCGGTGCCCGATCTACCGGTGCGCTGCGGCAACACGGGCCCTTTCCAACCTTTGAGCTCCCTGTCTTCGGCCTTTGAAAACCATCCTCTTTCTTCGGCGAATGCTGCTGCCTCTGCCCAACAGCGGCAGCAACAAGAGGCACAGCAGCAGCAGTTACGGCAACAGCAGCAAAAGCAGCAGGAGCAGCAATTGAAGCAGCAACAGCAGCACCAGTTACGGCAACAGCAGATTCAGCAGCAACAAGCAGAGGCCAAAGCCCAAGCAAAGAAGGCGGCCGAGGAAAAGGCCAAAGCTGAGGCTGCCGCGGCCGCCGCCGCTGCCAAGGTCGCAGCCGAAGCAGAGGCGCAGGAGGCAAAAGCAGCGGCAGAGGCACGCGCACAGCAGCAGAAGGCGCTCGAACAACAGCAAAGGGAGCAAGAACAGCGAGCGCGCCAAGCAAAAAACTCTTCTTCGGACGGTGTTCCAAAAACCAAAGCTCCTTGGGCTGCTTCATCGAACGGCCCAAGCAACAGCGATTCTAACAACGGACCAGCCGGCAGTTTGGCCCAGATTCAGGCCGCTGAAGCCGCCGCCGCCGCAGCTGCTTCAGAGGGGCAGGTGGATCAATTGAAGGCGATGCTTGGAGTGAGCAGCTCTTCCTCCAAGAAAAGCGGCGGCGGCAGCGCGTGGGGCGGGAAAGGAGCGCCCGTAGTGTCACCTGGCGCGCCTTTGAACGGCGGCGACGGTGCCGCAGGCCGAGGTGCGGGTGGTGCTGGCAACGGAGGGGCAGGCGGGCGGGCCGGAGGTGGCAAAAGCAAGTCGCTGGTGGAAATTCAGCAGGAAGAAGCGCGGATTGCGGCGGCGCGGAAGGCGGCCGAGCCTCAAAAGAGCTCGGGTGGGCACTGGGCGGCCATGGCTTCGTCGGCCCCGGCGCCTTCCGCCCTCGCCAAGGGTAACCTCGTTGCGTGGAACAGCGTGGCCTCGCCGTCCTCGACTTCACCGCCGCCTTCGTCGTCTCCACCAGCCGTTGCGGCAGCTCCGGCGGCTCGCGTGATGAGCCAGCAGCAGGCGCCAGCAGCAGGAGGAACAGGAGCTTCGTCGGGCTTTAGCGCTGTGCGGTCCAACAGTGGCAGCACTGCCGCCGCCAGTGGAGCAGGAGGAGCAGGGAACAACAACAGCAACAGCAGCAGCCCGGTCTCCATCTTGGAGTCATGGTGCGGGGAGCAGCTGCAGAAACTCACGGGGAGCAGCGACATGACCCTCATTCACTTCTGCCTCGACCTCAGCGACCCGTCGGAAATCCGGTCGTATTTCTCGGCATATTTGGGCGCCAAGCCAGAAATCAGCCACTTCGCCACGGAATTCATCAAGCGCAAGCATGAGTTGCGCCACGGAGGAGGCAACAACCGGAATGCTGCGTCAGGACTGGGCAACAACAGCGGTGGGAAGCCAGGGCAGGCGCCGCAGCCCGCCGCAGGGCGCAAGAACAAGAAGAAGTAAGAGTGCCCGGGGATGGGCGCTTTGGGAGGAGCCAACTCGATCGGCGGCGTGTTTCGCCTTTTCTTCGTCTGCTGCTGCATCCGGTGTTCTTTTGGGCATGTTTGCCTCATCAAAAGGGACAAATTTTGGCCTCACACAGAGAAGCAAGTGGAGCGAAGTGGGACTAAAATGATTCTACAGAAAGGGGCGCTAGATAGACTGCCCTCTAGTTCCGAGTGGCTGTTTAAGACGGATTTGTGTCTCTGCACTGCGCGCAAAGAAAGGCTAATGATAATGGCATCAATAATGAGCCCAGTCCAAAAAAAATAACTGACCAGAAAACCGAAAACCAAAACCAGACAAGAGACAAGCAACTTTCTTGGTGTTGGTGTTGGTGTGATCGCCGATTATTTCTTATTTCTTGAATTCCGCCCGTCTGCGAAACAACGACAAGAGATAAAGAGCTTCGTGGAATTCAGACAATAAATGTCGCTATTACTTCAGCTGAGAGCGAGAGCTTTCAAGTTGAAAGTTATGCTAAAGTTGCTCGTTGGTAGCTAGTCTTGATTACAATTACAATTACAATTCCCAATTCAGGTGCCGCTTGTGAATATTAAATCAAGGAAATGCGGTATTAGGCATTGGGTGTTACTTGATGGCGCTTTTTCGTCCCAAAGGCCAAAGGGGCGCGGGATATCCTTCGTCCCTCGAACTCCTAACTCCTTCTCTAGCTAAATGCCCGCCGCGGGCATCGGTTTTGCTGCGGTGTTCACGGCCATTGGCCACGGGTGTGCATGTTTTTTTTGTGTACCACAGCACCTATCTCGCCACTGGGGTCGCAGATTTCATTGGCAGGGGCCTCCTTTCTTACGGGATGAGCTTGGGCGCGTCTGCGCGGCGTAGGTGCCGAACTTCGGCAGACAAATAGCAGCCGTGTCGGTGAAGGCAGGGCGGTTAGCAAGCGCTTAGGTGGGCCCTCTCCGGCCTTCTGCTGACGTCACCGAAGATTACCTAAGTCACTATAGTATCGTTTAAAATTCACTCTCTGCGTGATTTACCTCGGCTTCTATAGCTCGTATGGTTATAGCCGGCAACCGGTAATTGTAACTTTTAGCTCTTAGCGGCAGGCCCGTGTTGGCTGTAGCTGTGAGCTGTGAGCTGTGAGCTGTGAGCTTTAGCTGTAGCTGTAGCTGCAGTTGTAGCCTGGCAGCAGAGAATGGGAGCTTATACATAAATTTGCTTACGTGATTGCTTCTACTGGGGTCGGCGATCTTCTCCTTGATCGCCTGAGGGACTTTGCTGTTGCTCCCTTCTCTTCACTCACCGGTTGGAATGTATTCTTCCTACAAACCCGCCAGAAATACAGATATCAATATTCTTGAATCTTTTCACTGCGCTTTGGCACTATAGGACTGCACATCGGCACGTATGGACATGTACAGCATACACCTACTTCATAACTTTACTTCGCATTTTTATATCTCTCCGAGGCAATTGGGGAGTATAATACAATCTAATCTAATCTCCGAGGCTCCTAATGTTGAAACCTCGTACGTTCCATGGGATTCGTGATACATGTGTTTGAAATTCGAAAAATGGGTTCTTTAAAAGGCATAATTTTGCGAAGCCCAAGCCCATCCGAGATCCCTATAGGTGTCTATTTATAAAAATGAAATGGCGCAGCAACGCAGCAACGCAGCGAAGAACGAAGACCATTTGAGGGGCCAATTCAACCCTGTACTGTGCACAATACATTTTGATACATATATCATATTAGCGTAATTACCTTCCAGGATTGTTCCGAGAGAGCTTCGTGCGCTCCCAGATTCGGTCGTTCGAACAAAACAGTCACCTCAAAGAAGACAAGCCTTCTTGCTAGGTGCAAGTCTTAGTTCTGTGAATCGTTCTGCGGGTGGCTCGAATTCTATATCTTTCTGCACGGTAACATTCCACACGGATTCGAACAATTCATTTTATTGCGCACGGTGACTTGTATTCATCCACTTGCCCGGTCGCCTGTTTGACCGAAGTACAGATTCAATGCTTGCACTTATGCATTTTGCTCACGTACCTGCCCGTACACTCCCCCGTCACAAAACTCTAGATATTCTCTCGTCAAACAGCTTGGTATTTAATCGAACGTATCTAAATTTAAACCAAACACTCATCATGACTTGCTGCTTGAATAAAAGCAGTATATTTACATCATGGCAAATCCAACGAGGGCAACCTTGATAGTATCTTCGACTGCTCCAACTTCTGCGAGCACGGCCCGCCCGATTGCAGCAGCGCACGCACCCCGTTTACGCCCCTTGGCACACCCGATTACAAATCCGCCTTCGCCGAGGTCGACTCCTTCGAGTTCACCCTCGTCGTACGAGGAGTCGCCTCACGAGATTCGCCGCGCGTGCTGTGCCCACTGCAGTGCGGTATTCCTCACCGCGTACAGCTCAGGCGGAGAGACCTACTGTGGCCTCGATTGCCGGTAAACTTTGAAATTAAAGTTTTTCATTCGTGACAAAGACGTTCTTCATTGCATCTTCAAGGGCCCTATCTCAGTGCGTGCACTGACCTACAAATTCGTTTTTTGAATCCTTTTTTTCAGAACAATGGCGGAAGTCTACTTGGACTTTGTGCACTTGGCCAAGGAACGGCTGGCCAGAAATGAAGTCACCTCTGGCATTGAGCTCGATCAATCTGATCTCGGGCAAAGAAGCGTAACGCGCAGCAACAACCTGAGGCGACACTTGAATGCTCAGCTGAGTGAAGTGCCCAAATTTCGGGGTGGCCTGGCCAGAATATTGGCCGAGTAACTTGCGCAGGCGTTGCGCTTTAAACACACACACACCCAAGTGCAATACCCCATTGCATATTCATTTTTCCTGTTCGGATTACCATTCATATATTTTTCCATATTTCACAACTCAAATAAGTTTTAAGTGCTGCAGCAAGATGACATAGGTAATGGCTACAAACCGCAAACCATAACGCTAGAGAACTGCTGACTACAGTAGAGATCCACCCATTATATGCAGTTATCTGAGAGCACACCACAGCCGCGCATATATATACGTAAGCATATATTTTAAGCCACGTGAACTATGTACTCGGAATTAGGAAGAATTAAACAGCAGCCCCATAACCCCACCCTGGAAACCCAAACCCGACCCAAACCAAAATTATGAGTTTGAGCGGGCCACTTTGGACCGTTATCACGACTTCCATAGCAATTCTGGCCTGCGTGCCTAATAATTCTTTCCACCTTGTATCAGATGCTTTGAATTCTTTGTCTGCCTGTTAGCATTCTAATTTCGGCCCATCGGGGCCTGTGTGGAACTTAGTCTGACTGGGATGTGGCATGGCTTTTCTACTTTGAATACTGCATAACTTAAGCACGAAAACTTTAGAAGTATGGTGGCTGGCGTTTAGTTGGTGTCCAGCTCGTGTTTATTCTGATGCCATCCTGCATTGCCGCTTCCGTTTCCGCTTCCAACCGCCAACTCTCGTCCCCAACCCGAAAAAGCTGTGCTGCTAACAGATCCCCGGGTTATGTGGGTATGTGGGAAGTCTTGGTACCTAAATGATTACCGATTATTACAGGACGTGGATAACGCAGCACTTTAGCGATTCAGGCCGCTGTGCTGCCGCGCCCGTGTGTAGAACAAGGTTGATGAAACCTGCCGTTATGGAGTTCCTAGCTTCCGCTCCAAAGGCCCCATTCGCGAACATAGCGAAAGGGGTTTAATGCTCTTTTCTTGATTTTTTGCCTGCTGGCCTTCGAATTCCGGCTCTTCGTGGCCTGTGTGTATTAAAAACCATGAGCCTAAACGATCAGCATGAGGTTAAATGCGCTTTTTTTAAATCTCTACGTGTCAGCCTTCTAATTCCTGCCCCTCGGGGCCTGCGTCGAATTAGATTGACTACTACACTACTACAGGGGCAGTCTAGTCTAGTCTAGTTAATACTCTCCCAAAAACAAAGAAAGGCAAGTACAAAGCAGTCACAGAGGCACATAAAGAATGCACTTGAGCTGCAAATGCGCTAGCGAATTCGCTCCAGAAGGCCACTTAAGGCTCCAACTGGCGCCTTTCCTCCGAACAAGTCGGCGGGACTGAGTGCTCGTTCGTGTGTCACGTCCCAGGTCCACGAGGCAATTCTGGCAGGTGATCGCAGAATCAATGAGAATTGTGCGGCAAGCCGTTAAAATAGCTACCATCGCAGGCATCTTGTAATCGACCGGCGCGTTCCCACACTCTTCGGGGTATACTGCTAAAGACAAGCTTTTAATTAAGTTCGAGCAGGGGTGCGAGTCCGCTG
>Ga0307931_1002792_pt1 | contig 11019 bp, 5 predicted proteins | sample OrgLakmetageno47_FD_201816 | JGI IMG/M metagenome (GOLD analysis project Ga0307931, IMG submission 201816) | Saline water microbial communities from Organic Lake, Antarctica - #47 | ecosystem: Environmental > Aquatic > Non-marine Saline and Alkaline > Saline | place: Antarctica: Organic Lake... | reverse complement strand
CGTACATCAACGCAGCCGGCGAAGTGCGCACTAACGTTTGTGCTACGGGCGCGGCCTTTGAGATGGTTGATGCCGCCGGCGGCATCAGCGGGCTGCCCGATGACGCCTTCTCCGACAAGCATGACTCGCAGCAGGTTGGGTTATCCAATATCTAAGCATCCTAAGACACCTTTTTCACCGAAATACAATGAAGCATAAAGCCTTCTTGTAGATCCGTCTTGCTGACTTAGTATTGTTGATTGAGAGGGTTTTCGGTCGATCGTGTTGAAGGCAAGCCTGCGCTTTCCTTGAGCGCATTATTGTGTAGATAGCGACCTATTCATTAGTTGAAATAGTGCGTTCCTTTATTTGACAGCGGCATCAACCTTTTTATGTAATTTCGCGACAAGCATAGCATCATTTCTCATGCGTTTCCTTGCCTGCGTCTCTTCTTTTCTTTCCAGGCCAGGCTCATGTTGGAAGTGGCGCGCGCGTACGAGCCGGACCTTGTGGTGCACCCAGAGCCCGAAGCTCGGCTCGCGTACGTAAACTTTGCAGCGGTGCAAAGCAGCTTGCGAGAGGTATAAGCCCCCTGGTCGACTTTGTTGCGTAATTGTTTGAAACTGGGTGATATTAGCGAGTTTCAGCTGCTATTCTTGAGGAGCCTTGCTTCTTATTTTATTTTCAAGACAAGTACAGATGCCAACATCTCTTCAAGGATCCTTTGGCCAATTACCCCTGAGATTTCTACATTTTCACCCATTACAAAATTCAATTTACTTCAATGTAGGACTCAATCACGAGGCCTTATTTTTAAATACCGCTGCTGTGTTTTCCAGGTCGTTGATTGGTCGGCCGTGGAGCCGGGCATTCGTTTAGCTGCGCTCGGTGGCATCACCATACACCTTGAAGGAGGAGAAGGCGATGAGGGGTCGCCGCCACCGCCACCATCGCCGGAGAGCAGTGATGTTGCTGAGGATGATACGAATAGCAACAGCAAAGGTGTTGGCAGATATAACCAAGAGCCGCTCTTCCTTCCGCTGTCCTTCGAGCTGTTGGACCCCGAAGCAGGTGCTCTGCACGACCTGCTCGACGACTTGGAGCTTCACAGGAAGCGGCGGCGAACAGCTTTGGCAGCGCTTGCAGAGGGCGTTGGTCTGAGCAGCGCAGAAAGCGGAGAAAGTGCTGACGAAGGAGGAGGAAGCAAAAGTGGCGGAGGCCGAAGCAAAGGCATGCTTTCGAGAGCGCGTTGGTGGAAAGCTTCGTCGCCGCCACCGCGCCTGCACCAGGACCTTCTCTTCCCGATGGCGGTCATGGACGACGGCCAAGAGGAGGATGGAGACGAGGGTTCGGGAACCGGGGAATCCCGTGATGGAAGGAACTAATTGCAGCTTTAATACCGGAGTCCCCTTGGCCACTGAATTGTGGTTGAGATATACCTTCCGAGTTTCCTATATGCCGGGTTTGGGCTTTCTCTTCTCTCCTGCGTTTGATAACTAGTCTCTAAAACTAAAGTAAAAACACCTAAATCCTAGATGCCAAATCCGAAATCGCAATTATCTCAGATGACTCGGGTGCCATACCGTACCGCCGGCTAATTCTGCTCCGGTGTGCGGTGTGCTGCGGTGCACGTCCAGTATTCCGCACCAGATGTTTGGGGCCCTCGCTGCTTTTCCTTTGCCGGTTTGCCGCATGCTCGTGGCTTGTGGTAATGGTATAGTAAATTATTTTTTTAGAAGCATGCTGTATGCGTAGCTATAAATCCGGCCCTACGTGTACGGCCGCTCGGCCGCTCATAAAGCACTTGACCGAACAGGCACGTACTGCGTACTGCAGGATGAAGGAGGAGGAAAGATGAGGAGAAGAAAAGGAGGGTGTCCCCTGGTACTTGCGTACGCATGCATTGCCGCCGCCAGCAGAAGCTACTCGTTTTCAGCTATTCAGCGACCAAAGCGAGCTAGCGTTTAAATAAACTTAGAGGCTTCGAGGAGTCCAGATTGTCAAGATAGTAGTAGAAAGCGATTTCATTTTTATTCCTCGTATCGATTGGGCCTGTCCATCCAACCTTCAGATGCCTACTATGATGGAGAAAGCCAAGACTCTGTTCTGGCAAAAGTGTAGCCCACACTCCTGCTACGTCGGTCTTTCATGCTTCCTATTATTATCCTGCAACTTAGGAAGCGCTGTAATAGCGCCATTTTTTCCATTTTTAGCTCCCGATTTCGGTGTTGATCGGACGGGCGTAGCTCTGGTCATGTCATCTTTCTCCGCTAGCCAAATTCTAGCGGCGCTTCTTTCTGGGTACCTCGCTTCGCGCTGCGGTCGAATTCCGGTCTTAGTTTTCGGTGCTCTAATTGTAGCTCTAGGAAATTTGACTTTTGGTTTCGTCCCGAACTTGATATCTTCGCCCTCTGCTCGATTGGTATTATTTTGCCTGAGCCGTGGGGCGCAAGGTGCCGGTTCATCCTTTGCTACAACTGTCCTTTTGGCAATGCTAACCGACGCGACACCTCAAGAATCGCGAGGGCAGGTTATGTAAGTCGCGCACCATTATTATTGTACACTTGAAACTGAACTCGGTAGCTTGATTCTTTTTCTATACCGCCTTAACTTTATTATCTACCTTGCCTAATACTAATAGGGGTTTTGCGGAGTTTTCTGCAGCCAGCGGGTGGACTGTTGGGCCGCCTGTGGGAGCATTCTTGTTTGCAGCCGGTGGATGGCTTTTACCATTTGAGATTCTTGGAGTACTACCAATAGTCGGCTTAATTACTTTCACTACTTTTCATGAGTCGCTTGGCATGGATCACAAAAGTGAAGAATCACTGGAGCAAACATCTGCATTAGACAACGATTCAGGAAGTGATTCAAATGAGCAGAAAAACACGGAAGCATCTAAAGTGCCAATGATAGACATGTTTTGTCAAATATCGACTTGGCAACTCTATCTGACAGCTAGTTGCTCTGGTCTGATCATGTGTTCGTGGGGAATGTGGGATCTTGGCTATTCTGTGTGGTTGGTCAACGAATTCAACCTCTCAGAAGAAGCTGTAGGTTTTTACTTCGCCCTTGCCCCTTTGACGTACATGATTGGGTCGGTCCCGGCAGGGACAGCTTCGGATACCTATGACAGTCGGGCGGTGGCCGGCACGGGGTTGGTTCTTGAAGGGTGGTCTTTCATCATCGCTGCAGGGTGGTTGGCGCCGTTTTGGCCTTGGTACGCGGGCCTCGCGTCAACCAGCTACCATCTTCGTCTCGGCTTGATGATTATCGGGAGCGCATTTCTGGGCGCTGCTGGAACTCTTGTAATTGTCCCATGTTTGCCGTATATGGTTGATATTGCGCAGTCGAACTACAGGCAGTATCTATCGACAGGGGGAAAAAATCAAGGAAGTCTTAAAAGAGGATCTAGTTGGGCTCATGTTCCAAATGACGATGTTGATGCTTTGAATATGAACGGGACCGATGGATCATCATTGATGGGTGAAAAATCAAACGATTCAGCAGGAATGAATTCTCAGCCTATTGTCAAGTATCATGACAACGAAGAAGTGACAAATCTCGTAGCTAGCATATTTACATTTGCACAAAATCTGGGTGGCTTCGTAGGTCCACTTGTCGGTTCACCTTTAATCAGCTCTTTTGGGTTCCGAGGTTCAGCCTGCGTCGCTGGCATAGCAATGATTTCACATGGCACCTTAGTGTTGCTCGTTGTGAGATGGACTGGTACAAAGAAAAGTGCAGTAGCGCTTTTAGACGATTTCGAAATGAGCCTTCGCGATGATGAAGTAAAACTGTAATCTTTCATCATCATTGAATGATTCAAATGAAAATTTGGTGGTTCTGTCGTTGCGATATGGATGATGGGCTTTCTTCTACATAACTTACTAGCATTACCTGCCTTGTCTTCTGCCTGTACTTCTACACTTGATTTCTTGTTCTTATCCATGATATGTCCTTGTCTACTTACTATAGCTACACCCTGCTACTGCTACTTCTAATGCTAATACTAGTTCCTAGTTCCAGCTTTACCAATTCTGTAGCAATGTAGTACTTGGAGCCTACTTACCGGGAGGTCATGTGGACTGCAGAGGGCACCGAAAATAAGCGTGCTGCCCTGCCTGTTAGTTGCTGAACGCCAAACCAGGGGTACCGGTAGGTCTAATATGCCTTATCACCTGTCGACAGTCGATTAAACGGCAACCGGCAGCTAAAGGGGCGTCACTTTCGTAAAAGCGGCAATTTAAGCCTTTTCGGCTCTTACGCAGCGTACAGATATCACAACCACCCCAAAATATATGCGCGAATCCCATGCGCCATGCGCGGGGTGGCACTAGGAATTTCAAGCGATTTTGGCCAATTCTAGGCCCTAAATTCAATAGAATACCGTACTTCTTCGTAGCGGGATTTCACCTCGATGCGGTCAAAATTTCGGGGCCCGGGACCCTGGCCCTACGAGCTTGCTTAGGGGGGAACACCGTTACGATTTGCATATACGATGGCCAAAAAGTGCGATTTTTCAGAAGTGACTCCCCTATAGCTGCCAGTTGGTCTGTCGGCCGCGGCCGCCGGCTATAGCTGCATGCCGTATTTTCCTCTTGAATTCCGCTTTAATCTTTAATCAATTATCTTTCATCTGTAAGAATTGACTGCGGATTTCGGTGGATGTCGGATGTGGGCGAGTCTCGTTATCTTGGGGGAGTAGAATGTAGAACTAGAACGAAATAGCTAGCAGTCTAGCAGCTCAAGCGCTCAAGCACCAAGCACCCCCCGCACCCCCGAGTGAGGAGACAATCGCGGCTTACATGATGAACATCTGACTCAAGGAAGAGGAAGCACATGCAGAAGTCTAGTCTAGTTAATACTCTCCCAAAAACAAAGAAAGGCAAGTACACAGCAGTCACAGAGGCACATAAAGAATACACTTGAGCTGCAAATGCGCTAGCAAATTCGCTCCAGAAGGCCAATTAAGGCTCCAACTGGCGCCTTTCCTCCGAACATGTCGGCGGGAAGCAGATCGGGATATTGTTTTGAAACACTGGCAGGTGCCTATCTGTGCCTAATTACCTAAGCACGACACGCGATACGCGCAGTACGCAGTATGAGGTATGAGATAAAACAAATAGCGCTTGCCGTTGACGCGAATCAGCGCATCGTTACGAATATAATTTTCTTATGAAGTCCTTCGTGCTTTACACTTTCCAACTAACTCGCATACTGCTTTTTTCCTATCCGCCTCGCCTTCTGTTAAAATCCAAAGAGGTCTTAGTCTTAGTTAGGTCTTCGCCCTTCGTCCAGGATCAAGGATTAATGTTATGGAGGCGGCGGCAGTGGCGATCTCCAACTGAATGGGCACCCGATCCCATCTCATGACTTTGCGGCTGCAGTTCAATCCACGCGCACATGTGAGATGCGCACACTTGATTTGCTTTTGTTCTTGGCAGCTTTTTGCTTGGCCAAAGCAGCTTGCATCACTGCCTGCAGCCGCCGCAGCTCTTCAGCGTGAAGTGCGCCTAGCCGCTGGGCCTCTTTCTCCACGGCAGCTGCTACTGCTGCCGCTATGGCGGCATCATCGTCAGCGCTGCTCTTAACCAAAACTTTGGCTGCCGTTGATGAAGGCTTCTTTGCGTTAGCACGTGCGGCAGTAGCTAGTGCCTCAGCAGCTTGAGCCTCGGCTGCTTTTGCGCGGGTTTCCGCAGCTGTTGCGAGGGCTTGAGCGTCGGAAGCTGCGGCAGTAGCGGCTCGAAGCTTCTCCTCCAAGTCAGCCTTTGCTGTCACGGCAGCTTCACGCTCGCTAACCACAAAGGCCAGGTCATTCCTCAGGGCGTCTACCTCTTCAGCGGCTGCTTCCTCAGCGGCTGCCACTGCGGTTGCCACTGCTTTTGCTACTGCGGCTGCTTCGCTCTTAGCTGTCGCCTTGTTCTCATGGCCAGAAAGTTCACCTAATTTTCCTGCCCCACCGCTGGACCCACCTTTTGGTGCACTCTTTTCTTTACTTGCGGCGCGGCGCTGAAGGCTGGCAACGTCAGTTTTGAGTTTTTTGTTGGCAGCCACTAACGAGTCAATTTTCATGGTGGCTTTTTTCACCACGGCCATTTTGGCAGCTTCCACTTGAGCTTTGATGCTCTTGGCCACCTCATCTCGTTCTGCTTCTAGTGCCAAAAGCTTCTCTTCGAGCTCTGCAATGTAGCTGAGGTGTTCGTTGCCGCTGCGGCTCCCTGGTCCTGCACTGGTGACAGCGCTCACCGCAGCAGTGCTCTGGTTTAACATCGATTGCAGGCGCGCTTTTCCCCACGGAGTCGCTGACAAGGCCGCCGCACACGCGGCCAAAGTAAAGCTGCTCTGCAGACCACCGGTGAGTAGCCCTCGTGCAGTGGTGGCTAGCGCACTGGCTAAGCTCCCAGCAACGGCAAACGGGATGGCCATCACGGCGCGTGCCACGTTCCCAGGGTGGGCCCCATGTGATGACTTCTGAATGGCGAAGGCACTATCTTCGTCATCGCCTTCGAGGAATGCATAGGGGTCAAAGTCATCCAATTCATTACTGTTCGTAGCCTGGGAGGGCTTGGCTCCGCTGCCGCCCAAAGCCCACCACCTTCGCCTGTTGGAGTTGCCTTGGTTCCTTGGCTCGGATGTGCTGAGGTCGTCGTAGTCGTCGTCTAAATCGTCATCGTCCCATCCCTATGCAAACCATTGCAAACGGTTAAAATCTCCGTCGCACTACCCTCGATTGTAAATCGTGGTGTCTATAATATACATCGGCGAGCCAACGGTTAAGACTTCTGCTCTGCATTTCAGGATCTGCACCACCTCTTACCTGTAAATCGTCAAATGCCAAAGGCCTTTTGTGGCTACGATTGATTTTTAGAACATGACTGTTCGAGAGGGCTGAAAGTGTGAGCACGATGGCCACACACTTTGTCATCTCTCAAGTTCCACGCGGCTACTAGTATGATCTGCGGCCTGCGTATCCGAAGGGCAACACTTTTCAAAAGAAGAGATAGATGACGATGACATCGACAGAAGAAAAATTCTATTCTACAGAGGAGATCTTCTTCTTTGCTTCTTTTCCTCATCTTCTTTTGATGCGAAGATGACTTGGAAGATGATTCAAATTTTCCTCCTGCTTCCTGCATCGGGCGTTTCACCCGCGCCATCGACATTCTGCACTCTGGCCTGGCTGTACCATTCCTAGCACCTACGGAGTGACCGCGAGGAGTTGACAAGTGTGCACTCATGGCGGCACCGGCACTCGCGCTTGAGCGCGTCATCGGGCTGACAACTCTACACAACTCAGCTTTGTCGCCCCACCTGGATGGAGAAGTTGCCTACGCGGCTGGATGCGTCGCCGTGCTGTACAACCCGCGGAAGAACCGGCAAACGCGTTACTTTCGTGCAGCTAAACCAATTGCATCGGTACTTATCGAATCCTAGAGAGAGTGTTCGCCACTTATTACATTTATGACATTTACGAAATGATCTTGTCTTGTATGCGCAGCTTGCCTTCTCTCCGGATGGCCTCTATCTAGCCGTCGGCGAGCGTGGAGTTAAGCCAGCGATTATCGTATGGGAGCTGAAGACTGGTGCAGTGGTAGCTGAGCTGCGTGCTCACAAGCATGGCATCGCAGCAATAGCCTGGGAACCTCTCGAGCCCATGACTGATCAACCTGGCTCAGACGGCACTGGCGATAGCAGCAGTGCAAATGAAGCACCAAGGCGCCCAGATTTACGGCTAGCGTCTTGTGGCTTCAAGCTCGACCGGCAAGTCTTGCTATGGGACTGGCGGCGCGGCGCAGTGGTCGCCAAAGGGCGGGCTCAGCACAAAGTGCACGCTTTGTCTTTCTCTCCAGCAGGTGCCTATCTCGTGACGGCAGGCGAGCGACACGTCAAGTTTTGGGACGTGCCAGCGCCGTTGTCATCTGGTACGAATCCAGATGCATCAATGGTAGTAGCTAACGCTGGCAGTGAGGCAGCCGGCCATGCTTCGACTGAAAGTGGGGGAGTGTTGGCCAGCGGCGCGCGCGACAGCAGCGTGATTCAAATGACGGGACGACTAGCTGCGGTGGTAGAAGCTCTGCGGGGTGCGGTGTTCGTTGACGTGGCTTGCAGTCGCAGTAACAATGGCACTAGTAGTAAGGACAATTGCAGCAGCAGCCGCGACGAGTCGTGCATTGCGTTTGCGGTCACTGCAAAAGGCCAGCTGTGCGCCTTTGACGCTGCTGCAGCGACCATCACGAGTTTAGTAGCGCTCGAAGCTTCTGTCGCGTACAGCGTGAGCGTGCGACCAACTAGCGGCAACCCTTCAGGCCTCGCTGCGAACAATGCTAGCGGTGTTGGACCTGGCATGGTTGCTGTCGGCTGCAGCAGCGGGCTGGTGCGGTTGTTTGAAGCCACTCCCGAACTCCGGTACGTGGTCACGCTACCGCAGCCGCCGCCGGTAGGGTTCCTCAATTTTAAGTCCGTGGAAGACTTAACGCGTATCACCGAGCCAGTTTCAGATGCAATGAACAACGGTGATGACGAGAAAGACTCCATCACAGGGGATCATACAGGAGCGTCCGCGCTTCGGTTCCCTGCAGCTCTGGCCCTGCAATGGCTCCTGAAACCGCAAGCCACATCGAGCTCAAGCGCTGTGGCTAATGTGGCTTCGCTTGTAGCTTCTCCTTCTTCGGTGGCCTGGCAGTTGGTGGCCATTTACGGGGATCGATCTTTCTTCGTCTGGGACATTGCCTCCCAATCTCCACCTGAGCAGCTGCCGTTACAGCAGCAGGTCACAGAGAGACCAGCCATTGAGGCCTCGACTGAAATCGGCGCCAATGCGACGCCATCCTCCTCCTCCTCCTCCTCCTCGTCGCCGCCGCTGCTTCCTGTGGCTTCGGTGGTTGTGGGCAAGTACAGGTCTTTCTTGCACCATGCGGCCTGCGTCTGGGACGTTTGTGCACTCCCACCACCACAGCAGCCTTCTAATACTGCGTCATCACCTAGCAGTCCCGTCGGATGCAGGTTCGCGACTTGCGCCGCTGACAACACGGTGCGCATCTGGTCACTGGACAGCAATAGCAATGGCAGCAGCAACACCTCTAATGCCCTTCTCTCAGACGGTAGCTGTACCACAGGAACAGGCCAGGAGACACTGCCGCCACCGCCATCGCCGCGGGCCCCCAATTTCTTCAGCCGTGAAATGGTGCATGCGTTCACGGTGGATCCATCGGACGTGCCTCGAGGAAAAGGAGCAGCAGCAGTAGTGGCAGAAGGGAAAGAGTTATCGTTACTGAGGCCGCAACAAGAACGTGGAGGTGACATGGGTGGTGCCGTCGTAGTGGACGACGTCATTGATCTGGAAGCTCCACCCTGCCGCGTCGATCGCCCTGAACAGCTGGCTTGCCCGCGCGCCCTCGCTGCCTCTCCTGACGGGTGTGACTTGGCTTGCGGTGACCGCGCAGGCAACGTGCGCGTGTGGGGCCTCCGTCCGCGCTCTTCTGCCCATTCTCCTCGATTACCGCCACAATCACCATCGTCCAGTGGGGCCAAGAATGACCTTTTTCCGCTGGTGTATGCAGCTGCAGCACACGACGCAGAAGTGTTGTGTTTGGATTACGCAGACCTCCCACCCCTCGATGAGCATTACAACAGCAGCAGCGGTGTTAGTCAGGCCAGAAACAACAGAGGAGATGGAGGTGCATTTGAAGCACTTCTAGCGACTGCTGGTCGCGATCGCCTCATTCATGTGCTCGGTGCGAAGGCTCCTAAAGCTAACAAACAGCCTCACTCTCAAGATGACGGTAGTGGGAGCGGCAGCAGCAGTGATGTCAGCAGCAGCATTGGCGGGTATGCACTGTTACAAACCTGCGAGCACCACGGAGGCGCCGTCGTAACGGGCTTGCGGTTTGGGCCTGATGGTGCTAAGCTGTTCAGCGCTGGCGGCGATGGCTCGATGTCCCTTGCTCGAGTGTGCTTGCCGCCTCACCACCCCTTGCCTTCGTCCTCGTCGCCACGGCGCCAAGCAGAGGCTCGAACAACACTTCCACCGCCGCCATCTCCCGTGGTCAGCCCGTACCGCACGGTTGCCCTCCCGCACGGCGCTGCCTATGACGTAGGGGCCTACCCCACGGGCAAATACGTGGTCTGCGGCGGCAACGACAAGCAGCTCCACGTGTACTCGGCGGCCTCGGGGAAGCACGTGCGAGCGTACAGTGCCGAACCACCGCTGGAGCCCGATGGCGCTGCTGCTGCTCTAGCTAGCGCTAAAACACGCAGCAGCAGCGGTGGCGGTGGTGCAGTGTACCGTCTCACGGTGGACTCCTCAGGACTGTACGCGGCATGCTGCACGTTTGACCGTTGGGTGCGGCTGATGGACTTCCACAGCGGTGAGGTGCTGGCCCAAGTCGCAGGCCACGCGGAGCTGGTAACCAGTTTGAAGTTCACAGCCGACGGGAAACGCCTGGTCAGCGGCGGTGGGGACGGTTGCGTCTTCGTCTGGAAGCTGGGGTCCCCCCTCGTGGGTGCGATGGCCGACCGGTCAAAAGAACTCGAGGTGCAGCGGCTCAAGCGCAGGGCTGAACTCCGCGCGGCAGCTCAGGCTGCGGCTATTGCGGCTGCTGAAGCTGCTGAAGCTGCTGCTGCTGCTGCTACCAATGTGCCTGATCCCGTCGACACAATACCTGACAGCGACACCCACAACGAAGCAGCTTCCGCAGCAGTGGGAGCACCAGGAGGTCGCAAAGGAGGCGAAGCTACCAACGCAGGCGCACCCGCAAGACGGAGTGAAAGCAGTAGCTCTCCGTCCAAATCGCCACGGTTGCGTGGAAAATGGGCTGCCAAACTCTCCGCAGACGGCGGTGCTTACAACGTGCTGAATGCCTATCAAATGACCCCGATGACCGGGGGCAGCGGTGAGGGTCAGGTTGGAGAGTCTGAGGGAAGCGAAGCTTTGTCACGCAAGCAGCAGCGCACCTTAGTGGGTGGTAAGGACCTTGACTCCACCGAGGAGGAGGAAGAGGAGGACAACTCATTTGATTTGGTGGACCCGCCGCTCATGGC
>Ga0307931_1002788_pt1 | contig 11033 bp, 12 predicted proteins | sample OrgLakmetageno47_FD_201816 | JGI IMG/M metagenome (GOLD analysis project Ga0307931, IMG submission 201816) | Saline water microbial communities from Organic Lake, Antarctica - #47 | ecosystem: Environmental > Aquatic > Non-marine Saline and Alkaline > Saline | place: Antarctica: Organic Lake... | reverse complement strand
TAGATCATTGAGACTTTGTGAATGTACTCTGTAGTTTCCTTACCATTTATGCTCTGCTCTGCTCTAATGTGGTAGTCCACCTGAGCGACCATAACCCGGTTATGGTCGCTCAGGTGGACTACCACATAATGACTAGTGTCATGGTTTGCTTCTAATTGTCCTGACATTTAAATTCTCGCGGTCTTACCACAACAGATAAAATCTTCGAACATGCATCGTCTCGGTCGCTTGGTTCGAATCCTTTTCCTTGTTGCGAGCTTGGCGCCTGTGCCCATAATTGGGATTGCAGTGGGCTGCATACTGGCCGTACTCTGCGGCGATCCTTGGGGTGCAGCTCACGTACGATTGCGATACGCGCTGTTTTCACTTGCACACTTCTTAGTAGTCGTAGCAGCTCTTTCAATGAGCACCTATTGGCTCGAAATGGTCGATCGGGCACAACTGGGTCAACGGCGTAATGCCAGCACTGTAGTCAGCGGTAACTCAATGAGTAACGTTTCACTTGGAGGCGCGCCCTCCTATAGCGCTGGAGCGCTTGGGATGGCCCTCATATCATTTCTAATTACTGGGACACTGCTGGTTGCATTCTTTAATCCAGCCATGATTAGCTTCATGTTTTTGGGCATAATGCTAGTGGTGGGCGGTTCATTCATCTTGGCATCTAAAAGAATAAATGCTGCTCTGGTTCGCGTGCTGCCCGCCGTGCCAGGCCAAGATGAAATCGGCTCTGAAAATGAAATAAGTGGTAGCATCAGCACAGAAGGCAGGGGCAGTACGATTACAAGAGAACCTGAGCACGTGGGTTCGGTCTATCCTTCACAATCCCTGGAACCACTTCCAGTCCCGCCAAGTGTCCAAATTTTGGTGGAGGAAGTTCGAAAAGTAGCACAAGGTGTTGGCATACGTTGTGTGGCTATAAGTTGCTCAGGCATTGCCTTCGGACTCTGCCGCCCCAGTCCAAGCCCATTATATGCGCAGCAGAACTCGTTGCCACCCTGGTTAAGTGGCCAGATTGCATATTTTCTACTCGCATCTTCAACTGTGGAGACCTCAGCTTTTATCGCATCGAGCATTCGCGCATGGTCAAGTCGCCAGCATCTCGAGCGCCCAGCCTCAACATTGACGAGGCTATCGTTTCGGAAATTTGCCTTGTCCCACCTTTGGGCCCTCGTGTCGAACGTTGTCGAACGAAGCGAAAGCATTGATTCCACTTCCACGCTGACCAACCACTTGCCATATCATGTTAGAGAAAGAGCCCTCACCCTCAACCCCCCTCAACGTGAACACGGCGAAGAGTTTTCCCAAGAATATCTGGAGGGATCGGAATAGCGCAACAGCAATGATGTGCCAGTGGGGTTTAGTTGCCAGGAAGTCGGACCTGCGAGTAAAGTTTGAGTCGTTGTCGTTTCTATTTTATACTTTCGTCTAGCATAGATCCCCGGCTGCTGCTTAGATCCCTGCTATTCTTCAATGCAACGCCAAGATTCTGCAAATGCAATACATGAAATTACTCTTCATCTTAGAAGCAGAAAATTGCCAGTAACATGGGAACTAAGGCCGTTTCTATGCCTTCGTAAGAGCCTACCTAAGCGGCTTATTTATTTTCTGAGTAGCGAGACAATCCCATACACCAATTTACCTGCACACATTAGTCATAGTCATGAGCAAAGATGATAGCGAGTGCGGCCTTAGGCAAAGGAAAAGGGGAGAACGGGGGCTATGGCTATTGATGCCAACTAGATAGTAGAATGGAGCTCTGACAATATAATAAATCTACCACCCCCCCTCGAGTTGCACAGGCTTGGAAAATTAAGAACTTCACCAGCTCCCGAGTTTTGACCGAAGCAATGAGGGGCCAGAACCAGATCCAGGAGCCAGTGGCCCGGAAAGTTATCTGTATGTTAGTGGTCAAATCGGATAAATGCACAAGCCAGAGCGGCAAAAACTAAAAACGGCCGAGGTCTAAAGCCTAGAGTAGCTGGATCTTTTACAGTCCATTCATCACCCTGGAAGTTGAAGTTGTTCTAGAACTCAAGTGGCCGTCTTCCAAATGAGTGATTTTGTATTACTAGAAAATTTTCCCTTTTGGCGCCTGGTATATTTGGTTATATATAATGCCGAATTGAATACCGCGCACTGCAGTACAGCAGTGCGCACCACGACAGCGATCTCTCACTCAATTCCTGGACCTCCTGATGCGTGATGGCTGAAGGACACGTTGAGAATATACAAATGGCATTCAGTATACAAATAGCATTCAGCCCAGACAGACCTGTTCTGAAGGTCACTCTAGTGCAGTACTGGTTCGTCTACTTGTTCCTGTCGCTATTTGTCACAAGGGTGATTCTTTGTAATTGAGGAGCAGTGGTAAGCTCGTATGAGCTCGGTAAGGGGGAATCCTACCTCGATTTGCGAATGCTATGGCCAACGGGGAATTTCAGAAGTAACCGAACTTTAGCTGTCAGTTGGTCTAGACTACTTCAGTAAGTAGACTACAGAACACAGATCTGTTCAGATATTTAGTTACTGTATAGTTGCCCCCCCTCTGTAGTAGACGCCAATGAATACTAGACTAGCTAGTACGTATTCGGGTCAAGCGCAGTGCGTATTCTCTGGAAAGCTGACTTGCCATCTCTCTTATCTTGCCATCCATGTACATCATTGTATCATTGGCCATGGCATTTGCTTTGGACTTTACACATTGGATGCCGTGCTAGTAGTAAGGAAGGAACCAATTTAGCATTAAGCACATTATCTCAGGGGCTTGGTTTCCTCGAAGTGCTGCAAGTGAACTATCGGGTCCGACCACAGTTCTACGATGTCTACCTGTAGGAGCTAGCTAGTCTCCAAATATCGACAGTTGTGTGACCTAGCTGGTGGTTGTAGTACTACAGCTATCCGTTGCGATGCCGCAGCACTTTAAGATATACCTAGGAGCTTTGTTTCTAATTTTGAATTTTGGCAACCATCTTGCACTAACGAATTTTGGCGAGCAACCACGCGTTGTGTTCTTCCTTGGGCTGGAGGGCTCTGGGCAGGAATTCTGGTATGATTTGCTTTGCAGCAGCAGTGGTGGCAGGTGCGAGGATGCTTCAGGGGCTGGATCTATTGGCGGCACGCTTCGACAGCTCTTTTCCGCCGCCGATGCTACTGTTTTCAACCAATTTCGTGCCGAAGCTGTGGAAGGGCTCTCAAGTGTCGTTTCGAGAGCTAAAAACGCGGAAGGCGCCGCTGCCCGCACAGTGTTTCTGAATCTACCGAACGTGGCGTCACCGTTGAATTCTGACGAAACCTCAGCGGTAGCTTACCAAATGTATTCTCGCGTCAATCCACTTGGCCGGCCAGATCCAGTACTGCTATCGGAACTTTGTGCTGAGGCTCAGGTAGACCTCCGGCTAATGGTTTTGAATCGCAACCCACTGAGTCTCTTCGCTGCCATGACCCATGCGCACCGTAACTCGGACAATGCCAGAAACCAGATGAGATTGAGTGCCTTTGGGTCAACTAGCGGCCGTAGCAGTGACAGCAACGTTGCCACCAGTTCCCTGAGTGCCTATGAGCTTCGGGTGTTGCACGACCAGTTAGCTTGCTTGCAAGCACAATTACTCTCAATCGCAGCTGGGGACACCAACCTCAAAAAGGGGCAACAGAACAGCATCAGCATGGCAAGCGCGTCACCTTTAGGTGAAGCTGGGAGCAGGGCTACATTTGGTGGTGCTATTTGGTGGCGTGAACGGGTGCGTGCATCTTTTTCTTTCTCCTTCTCTTCCTTTCCAAATCTTCTTCTGTATCTTATACCTCCTACAAGTAGTGACTCTGACCTTCAAGTCAACCAACACTTTCAACAGGTGCGTATTATAGACCCAGATCGTGTCGATTCACGCACTCTTGATGCAGTGTTGAGGCATATTGGACTTTTAGCAGAGGATGACAGCCACAGTAGTAGTTGGAGTAGCAGTGAAGGCAGTGAGGGCCTTAAAGTTCATCGCAATCTACGACTGGAAAGTGGGACACCAATTCCATCAGATGTTGACCGATGGACAGCGGCTTTGATACAATACAACAAGCAACGCCGCTTACAACTCGGTCAGTGTAGCAACAGAACAATATGGTCGGAATCTGATGCTTCTGATGGTATAATCTTACGTGCAGGTGGCATGAGTGGTAAAAGTAGTCTTAATTCAAGTAACAGTATTAGTAAACGTGGCACCAGTCGTTCAAGTGACCCGCACCAGGATGAACTGCAGCGATCCCGGCGGCGATTGAATAGCAGCGGGCGTCAGCATCACCAGCAACAGCTGCGTGCCGCCGTTCTCGCTCACGCATACGAGGAAGCATCAGAGGCTCGACCCCCTCCGCTCGCGGGCACTAATGATGGCATTCATTCGCGCGCGAAATCCGACCAGGTAGGTAGGGGTAATTTGGAGGATATTGCGTGCGCATTTCGTAAAGTGTGCGTAGCGATACCTTGACATGCACTAGGGGGAAATATCTCAGGCAGCTATGATTTTCAAAGTTACAGAACCCCAGTAGCACGATTATGCTAATATCGGTCAATCAATTATTTTATCAACGTTGTATTTTTCCGTCTGTGGGGATTAACCAGGTGAGGTCAGTGATTGCACGAGCTGCTGTAGCACGGAAAGAAGCAGCCACAGAACGAGGGCTCCACCACAGCCACCAGGAAGGGGGTGCAATAGGTGGAGATGAAAGTGGAGCATATAGTAGTGTGCCTGTGTCCGATTCTTCCTTTCTCCTCGACGGAGGCGACGACCTTGTTTCTAGCTTCTCTGACCAAACGATTGACCCAGGTGGAAGCGTCTCATTGCCATTGCATGCTGCAGCTGCTGCTGCAAAAAAGCAAGCAATCCATCACGAAACTGCTTTCAACGTGCTACGGCGCCCAGCGCACACGCAACGGTCGCAGGGTTTCGGCAATTATGGCAACAATATCAATCAAGGCGATAGGGCCAATAGTGTAGACAACTCTGCAGCTTTGAACGAGTTCGACAGCTCAGCTGCAAATCAAGAAGAGCTTGGCAGTGATGACCGCGACCAACATCACAGGAAATTGAGTTCTTTGGACAGCAGCAGCAGCAGCCACCAGGAACAACAGCTTGAAAGATCAGTGTTTGGTGGCGAATGGCGCGACTTCGTATTGCTCTACCGGCACTTCGTGAGCCGTATAGTGCTGCCTTTCGATCCATGGGCACAGCTTTTGCAGAGTCGGCAACCAACGGCTTTAATGAGGGGGAGCAGGCTAGATAGCCGGGCGGAAAGTACTGCAGTATGTGATGGTAAAGGAAAGAGCCAGGCAGGAGTTAGCATTTGTCCTAACCTGAACGTCCTTGCCGTGCCCACTCCGAACAAGAATGATGTTGGTGGCAGCAGCCGTAGTAGTAGTAGTAAGGACGACAGCGAAGAAGCACTTCGATCGTCAGAATTTGATTCCAATTGGCAATTGCTAAAACCGTCTTCGGAATCCCTTCACAGGACATCTGGAGGCGGTAGCACCAGCCGGAGTCAAAATGCAGCTACAGTCGTGTTTTTCGCGGGTTTGGAGGGCACAGGCCACCACGCACTCGAGCAAGTGCTGAGCCATTGCCTTAAACCTACAGTAAAAGGCACCCTTTCACGCTGCGTCACAGACTGCTTGAAAGGCACTGCAGGCCCTTTCTCAGGCGCGTACGAAGGCAGTGAAGAGATAAGTCAAGGACGAGTGGCAATGCAAGCGTTGGTGTGGCAATTAGCTAGTTTAGACCTCGTGCTGCGCCCTTCTGCCACCACAATTCACTTCGGTGGTCTAGGAAGCGCAAACAAAGCTCAAGAAGAGCAAGAAGCCAAGTCCGCGATGGCGCGGCGAAGCGTGGCAAAGCAATTGGCACTTTCGCTCAAGTCTTTAGCTGATTTGCCCCTGTATCGAGGCCGCGTGATTGCACTTAACTTGCTCTGCCCCATGCGGGTAAGCGTGTATTCGTACCTCTTGCGCATCGTGCATACATATCATTCACATGTTGTGCACGCGTTAAAAAAGTAAGTGAATAAAGTTCTGTTATGTGCCTACTACCTTCCGTATGATGCGGGCTTGCGAACAGGCTACTGGACAAATGAGTTACCCGAACGGCATGCCGAATCGTTTTGAAGAGCGCCCTTTGTTGCACCCTAACTTGCGGCTTTTGGCAGAGCTTGTTACGGGTGCAGGCCTTAACTTCAAAGTGGTAAGGAATTGATCCTCATTTACGATTATTGCGACAGCAATGTCTTCCAGAAATCGAATGCCACCTCTGGTATACCACAAATCCTTGAAGATATCTAGTAATGATGTGAGGTCTTCAATGTCTCCATCTTCTCAAACTCTTTTCGCTTGATATTCCTTCACATTGCCACGCGCACTATCTCTCCAAAGGTCCTTTTGCACCGCCCGCCGCTTCCCATTCTAGTGTCGACAACTGTGAAGCGCAATTTTGCTTCCTTAGCAGTGCAGTCGTCAGTGCTCCAGCACAACACTGCAGTGCTCCTCGCTCAGGCCTTGCAGTTGCACCCCAGCTTCATAGCACCTTGCGTGGATTACGAAACTTGGTTTGACCAGCGTGCTGACACCGGGAGTGGCATCAACACAACCCACGCGGCTGCAATGGCAGCAGCAAGATTAGGACAATCTTTGGGCCTGTCAATTTCACCGCCTTCTGGTCGCCCCGGCAGCGGGTACGACGGTAGCGGTAGCAATAAGAACATTAAAAAGCGAGGACGAGGTGAAAAGGCAAACCGTTCACCTGATAGAAATAACAATGCAGAGGTGCGGCGGTTGAGTCATGAGGAGCAAGAGGAGATGCAGCTGCAACGGCGGAGGCTAGGCCGAGGGGGAGTGGTGCAAAGCAATTGGAAACGCGCCGAAGGAGTACCCTTTGACCCTGTCGAAGCTGCTCCGTTGCTCGCGAGCTTTGAGAGACTTCACCGCCTCTTTGTGACCATCGGGTGCCATTTGGATGGCGACTTTCTTGACCAAAACTTGAGGCCAGAAAAGGACTTCTCACACCGCCGCTTAAAGAACACAAAGTCCGCGAATTACGATCATCGCCGCAATCGACGTCGAACATCAATTGACCACGCCTCGAATAGTACTTCTCCGTTGGTCGCTGCATCTAAACAAGCACTGGAGCTCGCAACAACAGAAGCATCGCAGAAACGAAGGCTAAGCAATGACAACTGCCACTGGCAAGTATGGAACAAGAAGCGCGTTTGCAACGGCAAAGTCATGGCAAGTTTGAGTGGCAGTGGCAATCTTGACGATAGTAGCAGTAGCGGTGGCAGCACTACGTTCAGAAGTAGCGCCAGCCTAAGGAATACAGATGACAACGGGTTGGTTGAAGCAATGGATGTTTCTGAGTCCACAGGAGGATCTGGAGTTACAGGAGGAGCAGGCCATCATGGTACCCGGGACGAGCACCGCAGTGGTGGTGGGAGTGGGAAACGCCACAGCCGAGAGCGCATTCACAGCCCAGGCCAAGGCAGCGACCCGGCCCTGTTGAAACCCTTGGGGTTTGACGTGGTAGGTTCGAACTACTAGGTGAAAAGAGGGTTATGAAGTGGATCCTGTACGGGAAAAGAATGAACGTTTCATCGCAGAAAGTATGCTTACGTAGGTTACTTTTTTGTATGTGCGCAAGCAGGTTTCCTCTTGTTATTTGCAATGAATAGGCACGCATAGAATTATTTTGTTCTCATCTTCTTCATCTAATATATAGGTGATAGCCCACTACTCGCACGGCCTCGGTTGGCTCAACTCAGCCCTGTACCGACTGAACAAAACAGAGCCGACTCGCTGCTTCGTGTACCTCAAGGTTCACTGAATCGCTTTCCCACATGTTCGCTCCGTCTTCTCTTTTTATTTCTCGAAGGCTTGTGGTTTGATTAACTGTCATTTTTGTATAGCCCCAAATAAATCCTCTGACTGCTGATGTCGCTATCATTCCTTAAAGGGCTTACCGGGCGGAGGAGCAGACGCATTGGCTGAGTCATTGCAAAGCCCAGGGGAGCGCGGTGTCAGCAAAAGTGCTCTCATGGCTGCTCTCAACCTTACTTACTCGGATATTTACTTCAAGCAATTGCCGAATGTGGGCCGCGAAGGCCATTCTTACGTGTATCATTTGCTGGCGCTTTATGGGATTGACCCTGAAGGTATTATATTTGACAGCGATGCATGGAATTCATGATAGGACCCACTTGTAGAAATGTTTCAGGTCTCTACCAGGTAAGCAGTTTATCATTCTTGATGTCTTGAATGAACGGGCTGTGTTAGGTTTAACCGTGCTTTCGTACCTACATTGATTGGAACGTTCCTGTCCCTGATGAATTGCTCAGGCGACCATGGTCCCCTACCCTTGCACTCATCGGTAGACGCAGACTACGCCAAGGCTATGCGTCGCACCTCTAACCCTGTTCCTGATGGCCGAGTGCTGGTCTTCCTCAAGGTGGTACTGGGTGTACTTAGCTGAACAAAATCTGTATCGCGCGCTTACATGTGGCTGATACTGCATGTGAATTTCTCCACGTGTTCAATTCGCGTGCCTCAGGATTCCGCGCCAAAAGAAGGCGGTTTTGACACCCGGCACAATTGGAGGTCGTCGCTTCACCTCATATCGATGGCTGAAGGTTTGACATATGCCTCGAGAGGGGAACTTTTCGTTCACGCCGTCTCTTGGCCTGCGCATATTGCAGAGATTAGTCGAAGGCTGGAGGAAATTGATCTCTGTATGCACAAAATATCGGTGCTTGTGTGCGTGCGCTCTCTCTAAGGACTCCCTCTAGGCACTCTCCAATTTCTATCGATTTTCAAGTAGGGTGACTTTTTGCTTATTTTCATTTTGCCAAATTTGTTGACGCCAAAGGCGCACGGCGAGAAGGGCTTGCGGGCATGAATGGAGCTCCTCCGGGTGTGGTGTTGCGCAATACAGGGATGGGGGCCTCGTGGCTAGCGTGGTCGATTCGCACCGAGTACTTGCCTGCGTGGCGCCAGTCGAACGGCACTCTGGTGAGAGAGTTGAAAATGCAATCAGAACAAGAGTACGAGGGACAGTAAATTCATTTTTTTATTTATGATTGGTTTCATACTTATCTTTTGCCCCTTTTTGTTCTACTTGAAAGGTGCGCGCTCATCCAGTGGGCATATTGAAATGGGCCACAGCTCGCTTGCAAGACGGTAAAGTCCTTCTTTTCGCTTGTAGTACTGTACGTAAAAGTTGAAAAAATATTTACTGCATCTTATCTTACACTTCCCGCGCATTGTCATGAATTCTATACAATCGAAACTGGATATATATCCGTTTCTGGTTGCATTTTTGCCAGACACTGCAATGCGTCATCTCAAAGCGGCCAATCGCATCTGCTACAAAGGGCTTTTCGCGGTGAGGATTAGAAGACCCTTAACACATTTCTACCGCCTTTGCAGCCAACTCCATGGAGTGTGTGTTGTAAAAGCAGCTACCCACCCAAATAAATACAAAATTATACATGACAGCAGCGCTTCCCCAGGCTTTTTCTTTTTCTTTCGGAACTCTATATACTACCTGATGAATGCAAAGAGTTTTCATCTTTGACCTGCTAAAGCATTTGTATAGGTGCGCGCCGTGCATGCCACGCAGTACCCCTCTGAGCTTTGGCACCGCGTGTATCTGCAGCTGAGTGAAGGCGACAACGTTGAAGCGGGACATTACATGGAACGGCTCTGGTGAGATGCTGAGACAAAACTGATGGTCTATCTCTTCAATTATTTTAGTTCTATCTCAATTCTCGTTGGAAGTGCTGTTGCTTCTGCTGCTGTTAATTGCCAGTGTTGTTATCGCTTTCCCGACGATTGTTTTTTATACCATGCTTCGCACTGTTTCACACGTCGCAGGTGCCCGCTTTTATATCGCGGACCGGGTTCAGCACACCCACCTTTGAAAGCCGGAGCCAGCGGCATTAGTGGAAGTAGTGAAAGTAGTGCAAGTAGCGAGAATGACAGTGATAGCGCCAATGCACCTTCTCCCATCAACCATGACCAAAGTGAGCTCAGTGCCAATGCCGACCTTTCAAACTTCATCGGCGATGAACCGCTCACTAACACAGAAAGTGACGTCACTGACGACGGCCACGGTGCAGTGGGTCTTAACGGCTATCATCGAAGGTTTGACAATCATCACGGCCAAGCTGGTGTAAGTGCTTCCACTTCGCAATCAGACTCTTTTAGTGACTCGCACCACATTTCTCGAAACCAGTTCTCGTTATGGCATGACGCCAACGATAGCTTGAGCCACAGTGGCGGCACTCCTTCAGATTATGCAATGAGTCAAGAAAGCACTCAAATCAGCGGCGCGTTAGGAGATGATAGGCATGGGCTTCTTCACGAGAGCGCTGGTCCATTGTTTCAAGGGAAATTTTCAAGAAAAGGATCTCAAGAGAATGAGGCACCCTTAGCAGTCCACTCGCGCTCGCATCATAGTAATTCGGCCATGCATGGTGAAAGAAGATATGATAGACCAGAAAATGAGAAAACCGCGACTGCGGCAAGTGAATCCAGTGACCCACATGCGCTATTGGCCGAGTTGCATGCACTGATTGAGCGGCACCCTACGGGGCGGATCCATCGTGAGGGAGCCCACCATATTTACCACAGTGGCGGGTTGTCAGAACGCGTTCCGCCTGAAATCCGCGATTACGAGTGGCGTTGAGGCATGTAAGACCCATTCATCGCCGGCAAGAGCTAAAGGGATAAGGGAAGGCTTGTATTCCTCTTTCTTGTCATTTCTTGGAATCGGGTTCGTGTCCTGCAGGGGCTTAAGCCTTTAGTCAAGTAGCCTTAAGGGACTATTCAGATGTACATAAATTCGATTTGAATTCCCTTGACTTCCAACTCAATAGCCCGGATTTGTTTACTCGAACTCGAACTAATACAAACCCAAATGGCACAGAAGCCAATGCTGCGGGCAGAAGTGGGAATGCGCGTGCGTTGCGCAAACAAAGCAAGTGCGGAATGATTCAGGAGGGAGAGGGGC
>Ga0307931_1002785_pt1 | contig 11038 bp, 16 predicted proteins | sample OrgLakmetageno47_FD_201816 | JGI IMG/M metagenome (GOLD analysis project Ga0307931, IMG submission 201816) | Saline water microbial communities from Organic Lake, Antarctica - #47 | ecosystem: Environmental > Aquatic > Non-marine Saline and Alkaline > Saline | place: Antarctica: Organic Lake... | reverse complement strand
TGTTCGAGCGGTGCATCCGCGCTTGCATCTCAAGAGCATTGAAGCCCTCCTGGGCAGTACATTCGACGCTTTAGATACAAGTACATGGCAAAAACAGTTACCGGTACTATGAAAGATACAAGTAAAGAGAATAAATATCTTTCAGAATAGCGCTATAGTTATGAACCTGCAGGCCAGTGATGGAGCCAGCTCGGGCAACTCTGCCCGTGCTGTTGCGCCGGCCAGGCTTGACATCTTCATCGTCGTCATCATCTTCATCGTCTTCGGGCATCGGGTCAATTGCGAGGGTAGTCGCCGGTTTGATTACTTGCGCCAGTTTGGTGGCTGCAGCTTTCAGCGCTGGGTAAGCTTTGAGAAGAGAAGTCGACGACAGCGAAGCCGCAGACGAATACAGAGACTTATCGCCGGTAACCAGCTCGTGATTCATGGCACCTTCCTTCTCCTTCAAGCCGAGCGACCGCGACCCGTCGAGGAAGGTGGCGGCGACGCGGCAGGCAGCCGTGGCAGCGTGAGCGAGTGCAGGGGTGCAAGTAGTGATGCTGTCCAAGCAAGCATTCAAGAGCCGCGAGCAGCCAACGCAAACAACGAGCCATGTTTTGTCTGCACGGAAAATCTTGGGATCCACCTAAGAAGACATAGAACATTTGTGAAGTAAATTTCAGTCAACAAGCAAAATGCCATCGACACGTCATGAAACTGGGAACATGTAGCGTAGTCAGGCAATGAGTCATGTTGCTATTTGAACAGTACGCTTGGTATTTCTAGCAAATATTTATAGCAGAGCTGGCAACTTAAACTGACCACGAGGACGTCGAGTTGCTCGGCCAGAAAGCATAGAAGGGCATTATAGAGTGGGTGAGTGGAAATCGCAGTGTTCTCAGCATCTCGGCCCATTTTGCCTCGATCAGACAGTTCCTTGTAGCTTCCCAAGCAAATTGACACCAGCAAGGTGTGCATTTTCGCGACCGTTGCTTCGATGCTGATTTTCTTGCCTTGCAACTGGTTGGCAGTGGTGACGTTGCCGTCGCAAATAGCAGCAGCAAGCAACAGCACGAGCCGCTCGGGCTTCTCGCCTTGCGCACTGCTGAAGAACACGTCATTGATGCAAGCTTTGAGGTGCTGAAGGTTGTCCGACAGGAGCACGTCAAGAACCATACTTTGGTTGCGAGGTACAGCCTTGGTGCCAATGCCTTCAGGGAGGCACATAAGTTGAAGGAGTTCAAGCTGCATGCATGCACTTGGGTCAGGTTGAGCGTTCATCAAGATGCCAAACTCTTCAAGCAGGTCGCGCGGCACTTTCGTTTGGCACACGTCAAGATTGTTGCGCAAGCATTCGATGATGACTTCTTCGGTGTTCAAGCCAGGTGCGGTGAGGACCTTTGCCTTGTGAGCTTCAGTGAAGTCCTCAGGCCAAGTCGATGGAAGCTTGAGGTTGCCAAGATGCTTGCGGAGCTGCGGCAAATGATTAATCACTTCGTCCTGGTTCCGAGGGTTGCCCTTGACGAAGTTGCACAAGCATTCTACCAGCTTCCTTTGCGCGTGCACAAGCATGTCCCGGCTTCGCAACTGCCACAAAATGCAAAAGAAATGAGTATTTGGCAAAGCCGAGCATCTAAAAACAACTCAATAGAAGAGAAGCAAGAAAAACAACCTCTACTTAACACTTCGCAGTACCTTGTCCTCGGAGCTACAGATGCTGCCCTTGAAAGACAAGTTGTAGTCCATGTTCAGCGCCGTAATGAGCGTGGTCTGCAAATTCATCGACCGCATCACGTTCTGGTGGAAAAGCGTTGGGTTCGAGACATCGCTTTCCATCGAAGCTTCGAGTTCAGAACCAATCTGCATGGCTGCCATGGGGTTATCCACAGTCCCATCGCCCAGGCTGGGGGTTAAAGACAAGCGTTTCTTGACGACGGATGCGACGTTACCCAAACGGGCAGTGATTCCTGGCGGCGGTTTCGATTCCAATGGAGCATGGTACAAGTACTCTGAAATGCGGTCGCACGTTCGCACCACGAGGTCGTAGCGCTCCGGCTGGAACGGTCCAGCAACCCGGGAGCAAACCCCCCACACTTCTGAGCTCCGCACCAAAAAGAGCAAGAAACCAATTTCTGATGACATTTCCCCAACGTTCCCAAACACGGGCACGACTTCAGAATCGAGGAGAGTTACTTCGCTGAGTGCGTGCAGAAGCTTCTTGCGCTGGCCGTAGGTGCGCTCGAGCAGTTCGAGTGCGGCCGCAAAAAGAGCATCGTCTTGGTAGCACAGGCAGTCGAGCAAAATCACATCTACGGGGAGACCGTTAGCCAGAACAGTCAAATCTAGAGCCTTCCCATCACCGGTTTCGAACAACTCCTCGAAGTCTTCGTAGAGTTTGTTTTGGAAAGCCTCGCCCGAGGAGACATTATCTGCAAAGCGATCCACCTGTACAGCACCGCATAAGAGGAGTCATATGACATCAAATGTGAAGAATACGTCGGCACCACAATACAGCCGTTCTCTACAGACATAACATATTTAATACCTTGTTTTCCTCCACATAGGAGTGGAGTTTCTTGAGGTCATGCGCCATGCTTGCATTTTCGTTGTAGCCCTGAAATTTGTGAAGAAGCTTGGCCAGCCGGAAATTGGCGCGCAAGTTCGAAACTTCCGTCAGAATCTTCACCACTTGCAACTTGAGCGACGTGACTGCTGGGGACACAGGCGTCAGGTGGTACCGAGCATTGAGAGGCTTAAATGGCAGCAGATTATCTTCGACATCAGAGCGGCCGTCGAGGACGCTGACAAGGAAACTTAGAAGGTCCTTGATCTTGGGGTGAGTAGACTGAAACCCGAAACTTACAAGCGAGGCAATGAGACCCACCTATTGATAATGATGCCGGCACAAAATAAATGGAAGTTTTCAACATATAGACCTGAGTATGGAACAAGACTAATAATTCTCTTCTCAAATTTCCACCATTTACGTATACCTGCTCAACTGAGAACAAAAGTAGACGAGGTGCTTACCACATCGGAAGCGAGTGCATTGTCGTGCATTCCGGAATGCACGATGCTGCCGTTCCCGAAGCTTTTCAGGTATTCGTTCCCGAAGCGCCGGAGCAAGAAGAACTTTGTTTGGCCCGGGAATCCGTAGAAAGGGTTTGGGTCTCCACTCAACTTGTGGCAGGATGTCACGCAAAATTCTGGCAAAGATCCTTCGTTTTTGAGTTCAAGCGGTTTGACGAGCGGCACCGCGCGAGCATCGACACTGCCAGGATTCGCAATTGTGTATACCCACAGCTGTTCAGGCAACGATGGCCGCCCGCAGTGCGCCATCTGAGGGAAACGGTCGAGGTACAGTGCCTTAACCAAATTGGTGGCCGCACCCCGAACCTTGGGCGGAAGGTATGGATTGTAGCACAGGCTGCACAGAGCAGTGTACGTGAAGGATTTCTCCATCCAAGCGATGCAGTTGTAAGAGCGGCCAAAGCACTGCTTCGCATGAAGGGTCAGCTGACCGACGTAGTAACTAAACGAGGTTCGCAAATAGGAGGAGATGCGCAATAACGATTTATGACGTTAGCGTACCGTTAATCAACTGATGGAAGATATTAAGACTCACTAAAATGAATACAAGAAGTATTTCAAACGGACAATATTTAATCATTAATTGGACTTCGAGACGAGCTCCGTCACGGGACTTACTCTGCCAGCTGCCTGTGCTTCCTGAACCGCGCCATCAGATCAGGGCTTTTCTCGAGGGCACCATCCACGTCGCTCCACTTCTTTCCGGTGATTGCCTCACAGAGACGCTCTGGTTCCAAAACCCAGCACAAGTCCTGAAGCATATTGCAACAATCCATGCACCAGCTCGAGATAAGGAAATGCGAGGAGAACATGCTTAAAGTATATCATCTTTACCCCATATCCACGTGAATATTAATTTAAATAAGAAAACGAAACATTCGATTATTCCCTCTAAGATAAGATTATCTTTGGCAAGACTTCACACTCACTTCGACGCGGACGAACACTTCGTCGCTCCTTTTGTCTCGCCCGAAGTCATAGAGAGGAATGCCGTACTCGCCACCTCCAAAGAGTGCAGTAGGAGACCAATAAAGCGCGCCATAGGAATTGCCTGGAGTCCAGTTGTCGTTCCACGACCAACGCACGAGCACTTGCGACCAACTTTTCGAGGGGTGCTCGTGCACTTCTTTGCCGATGTATTCCTCGGGCCAAGTACCCTGCATTGACAAATAAGAAAATGAATGAAAAGATGAATACCAGGCCTCTTAAGTTATATGAGGAATCAAGGGTATGAAGGACGGGTGTGCCACAGTAGCAGGTTGAGAAACAAGAGCATGTTACGGAATCGTTCTCCAAAACAGATGAGACGAAAGAAGACATTACCTTCGCGATCTTGCCGTCCGTGAGCTCGCCTGAAGGCAGCTTGATTTTCGGAAGTACAGGCAACGGTGGGGTAAGAATCTTAGACTTGCTGGCCATTTCATCGGCCGTGTACTCTCGAGTCACCAAGTAGGCGGACTCGCGTGCTTCTTCGTTCATCCAAGTCAAGCGCAAGATCAATTCTTGGTTGGCCTTCACGGCCACACCCCCCACCGTGCAAATGGCTTCGAAGAAGTTAATGAGGCGAGGCTGAGGCCTGCAATGATAATTGACGCACGTTATTGTCAGAGACAAACATGAGACACAATTGCGAAGAAGATGAAATCACAGCAGACTCGTGAATACAGTTCAGCAATTTCATGGATCAAACCATTTAAAAACGCCCGGAAGTCTTGAAACTCTACCCCAAGCGTAAAGATTTCACATTTTCTCAAGACACTACTGCTTACCCGAGTTTCTTGATCATTTCCAGAAAACGTTTTACTAGGGCGGCGTTGGCATAGCGTTCCATGAGATCGGCGTTGGCTGACATGAGCTTGGAGAGAGTCACTGCCGACCCGAGGGGATCGTCGAGCTGATCCAAGATGGAGTCCATCCACGGTTTCTTTCAAAATTGAAGAAGAAGGGGAAAAAAATAAGATGGACACCAGAAATGAAGAAAGAGAAAAATGGAAATACAAGTATGATTAAGACAACTAAGACATGACTTCATTCTTACCTCAGCCTTGGTGGCGGACGAAGCCACCGCTCCAAATGGCTTCGAGGTGCGGCGGCCAAAATATCCTTGAGACTCAGAGTTAGCGGCACACATGCGCTGCAAAACTACGTGCACCAGCTTTTGGACTGCTTTCGCTCCTGCCAGAGCCTGAGCGTCGGGGTGCGAAGCTTCAACATTCCACGGTGACGCCGGTGCCATGCGAGCATAAGCAGCGCGGCCCATGGCGAAGACGGCATCGAGGAGCTTGAGGTCACGCGAGATGCGCTGACGGCTGCCATCAGGCTCACCATCGAAGAGCTCTGCGAATGGAGCCGGCGCCATGTTGGTTGCCATGTCCATCCAATTTACACCAGCAGGCCACTCGAAGTTGCCCTTGATCTGCAAGTTGACCACTTTGAGCAAAAACCTGTTGTAGAAGAAGTGACAAAAGGATACTTAAAATGTCTTGCAGAGCAACGTGAGTATGATATCAGCGAAGAACATGTATTGAAGTCCTCCATCATTGTTTGCAGCCCAAATAAGTGCTTGATCGTGCCATCCTAGTATAACTACTGATAATGCTTCTCGAAGAATATGATAAGACCACCTAGGAGACAAAGTCTTCATCTCACCGAATAGCATCTTCGAACTGTTCCATCGTAAGCGCTTTCGTTTTGTCACCCACTTCAGCCGAATATAGGCACGCAGGCTTCAAAAATGCTTGCACCGAGGAAAAGCCCTCTGCTTCCACCTCAGGCACAAGCATCAACTTGAAAATGTCTTGCGCCGAGCGAACAGACGAAAACACCAGCCGGTACGACATGATGATCACGTTGGCTTGATCATCAGTGTTGCCCGCAGCCTTCGATCGCCGCTCTTCGGAGTTGTGCAAGTACACTTGAACACGGGACCCGTCAGGATCCTGCATGACGGTCAAAAACGATCACGTAGACAAGAGATTGTCGTTAAAATCGCAACAATACTAGAACGCGTCACTGATATGTCAGGAATGCACATTTGTGCAAGAACTTCGATTTGGTGACGCCTTCAGAAATTCGGGTGTCGTCATACACGTACAATTTTAGTAGCACACATGTTCATAAGCCTGTTTGATACAGCGCGCACATACCGTGAAGGAATGGGAAATGCGAAGTTTGCAGTCTGCGTCTGGCAAGAAAGCACCCTGAGTAACGTCCGCTGCCGTCACAGTGAAAACCATCGACGAAGCAGGCATGGTCTTGAAGCCCAACTCGTTGCCCATCAAGTCATACCTGTACAACAAAGAAAAGGTTTGCGATAAACACATGGGGGAAATCATTCATCGTAGAAAGTAAGGAGCAAAGGAATGAGATCGAAATGTCTCATTAGAGCACATGTCTTACGTTTGTATGGACTCGCCACCGCTGGCTTCGTCGTCGCCTTCCATGAATTCGTCGTCCACGAGCAACATCGAATACCAGCGCTCCATCAGGCCACTTTCCTCCGCTTTGACTGGCATCGAAGTGTCCACTGCAAGGTACCTGTGCATGCAACGCGTGCGCGTGAGGGTGGAATTAAAGACGGTAGAAAACGTTTGAAAAGACAGCGAATGCTATAAAGAATTATTTTGAAGTAATTCTATAGTTCATATAAGTCGAATCACTGCGGTTAAACATAATGATTTCAGCAGTTCTGAAAAAGTTAAGCAGAAAAGGTGAACGAATAATTACCGTCCGCTCGGAGCGTGGCGCATGCGCACTGGAGTGTCCCAAGCGATGGGGCCAGCGAAGGCACGGCGCAACGGCTCGAAGTACCAAATTGCCTGGTTGAAGAGAGCAGCGGAAATTTAGTATGCAGAGAACGAAAACAAACGACACAGGAACGCGGGGCGTAGAATGATAGCTTTGAGATGCAATTCTAAGAGAAAGTTGCGTAGTAGAACCAGCGAACCTTGGGGTAGTGGTTGGCTGGGTCGCTTGGATCAGGGTCTTCGCCGAGATCCGGCAACTTCTTGAGGTAAGGGCTGTGCGAAGGCTCCCCAGAGGTACGCCCCTTAGGGTTTTCGCGGTCTTTTTCCGTGTTGCACGACGCCTGCACGAAGCATTCCGACTGAGAGTGCCAGATGCGGAACAAACTCCGTGAATGCAAGTCGCCCAACTGCTTCTCGCTTGGCCGAACGTACCTGCAATCGAAACATTGAAACAGACGACATTAGTGCATAGCATTCATACACGATAAGGGAAGGTATCCGAGAAATTCATCAGAGAAAGATTCATCCGCCTTCTCGAGATGAGCCAAGAATATCGAGCGGAAATTACATCTTTTTTTTATCTTTCATTACTTGGTGAGGACGAAGGCGGCAGGGGTCGGAGAAAGGTTAACCTCCAGCGTTTTGCCGGTCTGAATGAAGCGAACAAGGCACCAAGACGTTAGAGAACAATGCAAGCTTGATGTACAGAAATTTAAAGATCGCTATGTGCCAGATTATTGTGAAAATCAAAAATAAAATCTCAGCAAGTCCTGCTTGCTGCCAAAGCTGCTGCCCGTTCTCGTCGTAAAAAGGCTAGCAAAAGTGGGTTATCATTCTACACCTCATTCGTTTCAGTAATTCAACAAACCTGGAGGCACTTGGGGAGGGTCACATCGGTCGCGTCTGGGGTCTTGGAGTAAGGTGCATTCGAAGCGTGAATGGACATGCCACGCTGCCGCACCGACTCCAGCACCATTGTGTGGGAGTAGTACACGACGCTGCCTTCCGTTTGAGCCTTAAAACGTGGCATGAACTTGAAGAGAGCGGCTGAAGAGCCTGTGAATTGATTTTAAAAAAAGAAGGGAGTATTTAAAAGAAAGTGGGTGAAATTATACACGTGTAAGGAGAAAGATAAATGCTGCGTCCTTGGAAGCATCTATTATAAGCACCATGGCTCAGCTTCATTCGATACCTTTCTTGTTGAGAATGACGCCGCGGCATTCAGGGTCCACCGGTGCAGCTGACTCGAGGACCGTTACGAAAGCTCCACTCTTGACATGCTGCAACTGCACAATGTCGCCGTACCTGAAAATGTTGAGGACAGCACATGGAGCCATATCGTGAGAGCACTAAATTAGGAACGAAGTAAACAAAACAGTCACTCAAAAAATGATGGAGCAAAACTCGAAAGGACACTACCAGGGACAAGATGAATATTTGGTACGCAGAAAGTTGAAAAGGAATCAGAGGTTCACGGAGGAAAGGGCAACAATTATGAGCAAGCGCAGAAGGAAACGTAGAAGAGGCCATGTACTTGATCATCTTACTTGACAGTGGCCGCCACCCGGCCTTCGGCCACTGCCTGCAGCATTTCTTGGTTCTGGCGCTCTTCAGCTTCGGTGCGGTCTTCCTGGAGTGCCAGCGCCTTGGCTTCCTCTCTGCGCTCTGAAAGACACACGCGAGTATGAAGGCGCAGGCAACAGCAAGCACGCGTAAACACAACAGATTAGGCGCACAAGGTATTGTCAGGTATAATAGATACATCGTGCAGTAGAAGGCCTCAATAAGTTCAAGATTTCACGCTGTTGACCTATGCTTAGAATGAAAATGAGATTCCTCGTGCTCCCTTGTATAGTGAGTACCTGATTTCTTCTTCTTCTTTTTCTTTTTCGTCTTGTCTACTTCCGCGGTTATGGCGAGGAACTTCATGGATTCCAGCTCGTTGCGCTGACGGTAGCTATTAGAAAACACGTATTAGAACCACATGCAAAAGAGGGGCAATTCTCACGGTATTAGTGTGCAGGAGGATCGTTGAGTGAGTTTGCTCTCGTGCTCTCAGGTAGCACATGAGCAGACATGCAGGCTTTGCCTTTGAAAATGAAAGAAAAGAAGAAAGATAGAAAATCTTGAATTACCTGAGCATGGGAACCACCCGAAAGGCGTATTCGTCGTAGTTGAGGGCGTCGCGTTGCTCGTGACCGGTGCCAGGCTCTTGCACGCCGAGGTTGAAGGCTGCAGCATCACCAATGAGGAAGCCGCCAGAGCCAGCCCCTTCCGAGGCCTTGAACACGAGCTGGTCCCCAATCTATTGATTAGTGGGGAAAAAACGTATGGAATTGGCGTCAACGACCGAAAAGTGAAGAAACTCCCAGATACATGCATGAGAAAAATGGGGGTCAGATTCGATGATAGTGCACAGTCAGCGGGAGGCGACAAAAATAAGCGGGAAACAAGCGTGAGGTTTGAGCCTCGTCAAGCGTTTGCATCTGAACTTACCGTGCACGGGTCGAGGGTGTCCAGCTCGCCGCCTTTTTCCTCCTGGGCCATGGTCGCGCTGCGGCTGAGGGAGGCAGGCACCGCGCTCATGACGATTGAGGCTCGGGCACGAGTACCCCGCTGAGGGGCAGGCGCCTCAGCGCTGCTTGCGCCGCCGCCACTGCCGCCGGTAGAGCCTTCGAGTTTGTTCACCTGGACGAGTGGCAGTTGGTAGAGAGGGCGCATGGGGTGAAGGAAGAGAGGGGGCATTGGTAGCGGGGGGGAGGGGGGGGCTCGGACTGCAGCGTCTAGTCCACAGTGAGTATCCAGCGCTCCGAGAACGACTGTGACATAAACCAAGGATGGGCATAACACATTACCTTATCGGCGAGCTTTGCGAGAGTGCGGCCTTGCTCAGAAATTGCGTTCTGAAGCGTGGTTGTCTGGGAACAACGAAGACGCGGAGCAGTGGGGGGAGGGCAATCAAAACACGAAAAACACGCAAACGCGAGCGCGCGTACAGCACAAAGTTAAAGAGACGATGTATGGAGTGCTTGGTAACTACTTCAGGTTTTTGATAAATTGCGCAGATGAAATTCTTTGCAGACGAGGTGTTTCAAAGCATCAGTCAAAAGTACGTAAAGGATGTTATGCACAACTTGATAAAAACCCACGCCACCCAAAAGGATCCGACGACGTGTGTACGCACCGTTTTGTGGTTGGCCGTAGTGATGGCCAGGTTGGTTTCCGTCAAGGCAAGCTTGATGGCCGCCATCACAGCCGGGTCGGGCGTTGGAGTAGCCATGTTGCTCACAAGACCTCCAAAGGGTGACGAGGACCGGCACCGCGTTGAAGATCTTTGGAATCAGTTCACAAGAGACAAATGGGACGAATCACACAAAAATAGGCAAGCAGGGGTTAAAAGCGTCGTGAAACAAGTTGACGAGGGTGTTTATGGGCTGGAGGCTGGTGACTTTTACCAAGAGGCAAGGGTATTCGGGCGGACAGTAGAGAGCGCTTGTGGTCTTGTGGTTCCTCCACCCGGCACAAAGATCGCGACCGACGCCGCTCGCCGCTCGCCTCGCGAAGGTTACAGGGGGGACATCTGTCTTTCTTGTCGGGGAAAAGGAATAATGAGAAAATCAGAATTCGTTGCTGATTCATTCAAGGGGATTACTTTGATTCATTGTCAAAATTTCTGTTACTTCGTTGAAGTCCCCTCCTCTGCGGGCGGAAACACTTCTTTTGAGCTGCACTCTCAGAGCACGGAGGAGCGTGCCACCTTGGACCGCTATCATCACTTCCATGGCCACTCGGGCATGTGCGCCTGATTAGCTTCTTAGGTATAGTTCGCGCTGCTTTGCTTTTCTTCTCTACCTGCTAGTCTTCTAATTCCGGCAATTCGGGGCCTGTCTCAAAATTTTTGTGTTGGATTAGAATTACAGTAGATGGTCAACATGGAGACCACTACAATTACGAACAGAACTCTCACATGAAGATCCTGAGGGCGCGATGTTTTCTCTATTTAGTTGATTCAGTGTGAGTTTATAGGGCTAGGAGCTGTAACGTTAACCGGGGTGTTTGTATCGCATACGCGCATGAATCTGCCCGCAGCATTTTCTTCTGTGTCATTTGAGGATTTATTGCGAACTAGCTCGCATTCGATAATTAACAGTGCGCTGTGGAGATGGAGCCGGTGGCGAAGTGGGTTACTTCTAACATAGGCCCAGGGGGTTCGAACTCGAACT
>Ga0307931_1002784_pt1 | contig 11039 bp, 11 predicted proteins | sample OrgLakmetageno47_FD_201816 | JGI IMG/M metagenome (GOLD analysis project Ga0307931, IMG submission 201816) | Saline water microbial communities from Organic Lake, Antarctica - #47 | ecosystem: Environmental > Aquatic > Non-marine Saline and Alkaline > Saline | place: Antarctica: Organic Lake... | reverse complement strand
GAAACGAAACAATTATGTCGTGCTTTTTCCCCGGTTTCTCGTCCACTTCGGTGCACCTGGGAAACAATCCCTGAAAAGTCCATGTTTCGTTTCTTCCTATTTTCCGTGTTTCAACTTCTTCCCTACGGAGAATGGGACGATGGGGAATGGGGAGGCCTTTCACATCTCTGTCGTTTCGGGCTTTGGGAATATCACTTCTTAGTTTGAGTGAGACGGGCTCAAATCTTGTACTGGCTCCTGAGGAATCGAACGAATTGCTATACAATTTCCTTTTCTCGATGTAACCTCGAATGATTCGAAGGCACTGAACCTATATCTGGAGCCACTAAAGACCAGCAGTTACGGCCCTCGTGAAGTAAGCTTGAGCATTCGTGCAAGATTTGGAGACATTCAAGGTATTATAAAAAGTCGCTGGGTTGTACTTAGAAGGGCAACAAGGACAAAATTAAATTTGAAACATCAAAAGTACAGGAAGCAGCAAGCCATCAAGTTCTTAGACAAAGCATTGCTAACATTCAGAGAGTTGGCAGTTCGTACGACATGCTGGTATCCAATCAATGCCATTATATCTGTAGACTTCGAGCAATATGGATTTTTGCTATGATCATCGCTTTGGTAGAGCATGCGAAATTTGTGAGTTCGTTAGCACAACCTGGCTGTCGTCAAATTGTTGATAAGAACAATGAATTCGCACGGAGGCTTCGAGCGCGAATAAGCTATGATGGAGCAGATTTTCATGGAGTTCAGAAAAATGCGGATGTTCGAACCGTGCTATCAACACTCGAAGAATCGTTGCGGCCCGCACTAGGATCGCAAATAGAGTTCAAAGCTGCCGGTCGAACTGATGCTGGTGTGTCAGCAACAGGGCAGGTTATTACCTTTGACGCTATGCTTTCGCCTTGCAGTCAAATACCCAATCTTGTACTCAAGTTCATGGTAAATGATCTGCCTACTAGCTTAGAATTGATGCCGCAGGCTCTGAACTCCTGTCTTCCGCAAGATTTACGCATATTGAGTTGTGACATTGTACCCGAAAGCTTTGACGTTGCCAGAGATTCTCGCTGGAAGCGTTATCGGTACGCGATCCCATCAGAAAAGTATTCTTCAGACAAGCTCATGCCTATGCTCAAGGTTGTCGCTTCTCACGCAGCAAGGGCGTTGAGAAAGGGGATCTCGACCAAAACGATTCAAACAACAGATGAAGCATTGAAAATAGGTCCTCGGCCGATTCGGCGTAAGAAAGCTCCTTGTCAACCATTAAGTGATTTCGAGGCCATGAATGAAGCTGCAGTTCTATTTGAGGGCACGCATGACTTTCGTAACTTCCAAGCAAGTGGTGGTGACCAAATGACCACCGTTCGTCACATTAGGCGGTGCTATGTTGAACGCCGTGAAGACCATGGATATGACATCGTCGTTGAAGGTGACGGGTTCTTGTATAAAATGGTTCGAATCATTGCAGGTACTCTCGTGATGGTTGGAATGGGGCTCATGCCGCCAACGGCAATTTCGACTGCACTAGGAGAAATTGCACCTTCTGGGTCATCTCCTGGCGCCGACGAGGAGAGCGCCGTCAAGTCAGGCCGCAAGCTTACTGGCCCAGTTCTACCGCCCGAACATCTATGTTTGGAATACATCGAGTGTGATATTTAGGCTGGTATGTGGGTATTCGATGGAGCGTCTTTTGCGCATAGCCTCAGACTAAAGTTGAGCTAAAGCCGAGCCATACCAAAATACAGGTGCCAAATAAATGAAGTGCTTTCCAAAGCTTTGTTGTTGCTTCTTATATCTCCTTGGCTTCTTTTGCTTTCGTTGCTATTTTTGGCCATTGAGACCATTAAAAAATCATGGAAAGTGGTTGTAGGTTATACTCCATATCGACTCTTTCATCTCGATTGCAGATTCTAAACCGTGAACTATTTATCGATATGAGGTCAATAAAATTGCATTTAACATCCCAATCCCCCTTGTTGTACCAGTACAAGTACAAGTAGCAAGTCTTCGTGCCATTCCCGGTGCAGGGGCAGGTAGAAGTGCATTCTTTATGTGCCTCTGTGACTGCTGTGTACTTGTCTTTCTTTGTTTTTGGGAGAGTATTAACTAGACTAGACTAGGGCAGGTAGAAGGATTCAGGGGCCATTTTTTTGTCCTCGAGTGCTTTTTCACTGAAAAATCGCTTCCTAGCACACGCCACTGTACTGGCCAAGTCGTTAAAATACTCATCGCATTGACTAGAACCTCGCGCTCCTTACTCGCCATCAGCTGCCTTGGAGCTTGGTGAAATATTCTTGTTCAGTAGACTTCCTTCAGAGCCTACTAAGAAGTGGTTTATCTAAAGGCCAGGCCAAAGAGTGAATGTCCGGAAGATATAATGGACGCATGGGGTCATTAAATGGAGAGCCCAATTCGAGAGCTACAATGCTACAAGGGGGGGGGGGGGTCAGCTTTCGATTCGATCGGAGCAATTCAGTAGCTGTAACTTGTTACTTACAATACTGCACCACTGTAGAAACTTATCTCCCCTGTAATGGAGGCCTGCACGGGTTTCACTGCTAGTCCATGAAATAGTTTACGAGATCTCATGTTAGTGAAATGTCAGATCCGTGGAAGCCTCAAGTATGTACAAAACCATAAACTCAAAACTCACAAGTACACTAAGTACACGTCAACCGTCAACTCAAACACTCAATCCTACGTACTGGCAAGCTGGCAAGACGACAAACGACAAGAGACATGCTGTTCGGAGAAAATTCCGAGAAGCATCGAGTGGGGAGAATCAGCAATCAATGCAACTCGGAGGTCAACAACGCGAGGGAAATTAATCGAGCGAGCTAAGTGAAGCGAATGGCAGCGTCGACATTGTACGCTGCCTCTGCAATCAAGTGCCAAAATAGAAAGCCTCGGATTATTGTACTGGTTGGGCTCCCAGGGTGAGTATTCCATGGACAAATTGAAATTAAATATGTAGCGACCACAGTTTGAATGATCAACTATCCATCCTTGTTGTGAAGATCAGGGAAGTCTACATTTGCAGCATCATTATCAGCTGCAGGTTGGAAAGTTGTTTCGTCGGACGCCCACCGCGCAGTTAAAGGGTCTTTCGATACTGCTTTAGGAGCTGCCGCCAGGCCGAGTGCCCTCGCTGAAAAAGGCCTGGTGGTCGATCAATGCAGTATTGCCCCTGCCGAACGTCTTCGCTTACTTCAATTGATGTACAACCCAGCAATTAATGATTGTGGTGTTGTATACTTCGACAAGACTGTCCACGACTGTGCGGCGCATGTGTACATGCGTAAAGGCCACCTCACTCTGTCGGGGAACCGGGGGCTAGCGAACTGCTTAGCCGTGGTAAAAAGTTTTGCTAAACAACTCAGGCCACCAGAAACTGATGAAGGATTTGGCTTTGTGGATACTGTAACATCATATGAAGAAAGCAATGCTCTCTTGAGAGTTTTCGGCGTGACGCCGCTGGAACTAGGTCCTAGTGAATGGATGGTGCACAGATTCTCGCGCACGCCACACCTTCTCGACATTGGAAGTGATGCCATCACAAGTGATGATTTTGTTATGACTAGTGATGATGCAGTCGCTTGGCTTGGTGGTTCTACAGTGATAGTGGAAGAAATGGTTGATGGTGTGAATCTTGGGGTTTCTTTGGCATCAGATTACTCGCCACTGTTCCAGAGTCAATCTCATTTTGTAGGCAGCGATTCTGACTCACGGTTCAAGGACTTGGACTCCTGGTGGACAGCGTATGCTCGAGTCCTTACATGCGTATTGGAACCTAATCAGCATGTTCTCTTCGGTAAATGGTTGGGCAATCCAGTCAATAAAATAGAATTAACGGCAACGTTCATCGCCTTTGATGTGTTTGATACTACCTCTGGTCGCTACTTGAGTAGAGCAGCTATGGATGAACTGCTTGAACCCACTGGGGTTCCAGTCGTACCAATCCTTGCCAAAAAAAGGTTTGCTTCTCCAAGGAGTATTCTATCATTTCTAGGCACTGAGTCTGAATGTAGCGAACGACAAGAGGCTCATGCTTCGAGAAAGGGCATATATTTAAGGATCGATGACGGGCATTGGCTTGATAGGCGAAGTCAAATCGCGCAATGAGGGCCTGTTTCTCTAGACAATCTTTTCTGGGGCAAATACTACAATACTATACCTACTTAAGTCCTAGGATTGAGGTAAAGTACAAAATCTCCACTATGTTATATGTTTTATGAACTCGAGGAATAGTGCCTGCGCAATAAATGAAATTACCAGAGGAAGCGCATCGCCAAAATAGATTTTAATGTTCAAACTGCAGCTGCGGAATTCGGATTTAATAGAATTCCTACATTAAAATAGTTAGCACTGGAAGCAAGTGGCCTCTCAGTAAAGCGCTCAGATAGATTTCAGGCGCACGTCATATATCAAGTCAGAACGCTACCACGCTTCAGGTAAAGCACCACAATGAGCAGGGTATATTGACGTAATTTTAGTGCCAGTGCAGTATCAGATGCACCTATAACATGCCTCTATTGAAGCATTACCGAGTTTCCAATCAAAATTCGCAGTCGCAATGGCGGATTCATTAGCACCACCGTACTCGCCGTCTTGTGTATTGTGACCACCTAGGTGTGTGCCTCAAATCATAAGTCATAACCCCCCCCCCCCCCATATCCCCCCCTCCATACGCAACCTCATTGTCGAGTGTCGAGGACGCCTTAAGTTCTAAGAGCCCTATGCCTCACGATTAACCCTTCAAATCTTGTGACTTGCCATCCGATACGTCTGATTTGCGGGAGTTCGAAATCGAGGCACAGTAGATATATTTCTTGAATCCGACATATCGGAAATTACTACTAAGTGCGAATGCCAAATAAATCAGGCCCCAATTGAGTGTAAACTTAGTTTCTTTGTGGAAATAAAAATCTGAACGCCCGTGCAGGTGTCAGTGTTCGGGTTCCTCAGCAGCGGCCCATTCTGCCGCTTCCTGTTCTGCCCACTGCTGCTGCCGCTCTTGCCAAGCACGCTCCTCTTCAGCGTCGTCTTCGTCGGAGGTGAGGAGCCACGGGTGCTGAAGGGCTTCTTTTGCCGTCGGCCGCGAATTGTGGTCAATGGTGAGCAAGTAACTCACGAAGTCTAAGAAGAGCCGGTTGCCCGTCTTCAGCCGGTGCCGCAAGGTGGTGTGCTTGGGGTACACGACTAAGTACTGGTACTGCTCTGCGCTGCCAGGTTTATTGCCAGCCGCAGCCGCCGCAGGGTCCGTAAGGCCGGCCGTTTTCTCAGCGAACATGGCTTGGCGGCGCTCGTCGGCAGCTGCAGCCACGAGCTCTTGCCACCGCTGCTCCCGCGCCGGCTCGTCCTCGTCATCCAAGTCTTCGAAGCTTTCGGCGAGCGCGGCCAAGTCCACGAGCTCCGCCAGCGGCACCGCTTCCACCTCTCGAGCTGCTTGCTCCGCTGCTGCCACCGCTTCCTCCGGGGAGAGGTTAGCGCCCCCACCACTGCCGCCGCCTTCTTCAGTGGCTGCAGCCGCAGCAGTAGCGGCATCGTCGTCATCCGGTTCTACGCGCACGCGTTCGTACACAATGTTGTTGGGGGTCATGTATTTGGCGGTGTCGCGGGCAGCCGAGAGCGACTTCTCGGGAAAGGGCCCCAAAATGCCTTGAATGCGCGCGAGCATCGTTTGGACGCTGTCGTTTTGAAAGAGCACGTACCTGTCGGGGGGGGGGTGAGGAGCGAAACAGAGGCACAGAGGAGAAGCAGGCTGAGGGTAAGTGGTAGAGAGAGTAAGTAAGAGTGAGAGAGGGAAAGTGGCAAAAACACGCGCATACGGTAGCAGTCGCGGGACTCAAAAGCACTATTCAACACAGAAACGAAGGGAAAGGAGAACGAGCGTGGAGACCAAAAGACAGGTGTTCATGTTTTTACCCGGTGAGCTGTTCGGCAATGACGCAGCCGAGCGACCACACATCAATGTGACCGTCATAGTCCAAGCCCAAAATCACTTCCGGGGCCCGGTACGACCTCGACTGAATGTAGGTGGTAGGGTGGTCGGTGGAGAAGCACGACGACCCAAAGTCAATCAGCTTAACTTCGCAACGGGAATAAGACCGAATCACGATGTTCTCGGGCTGAGGGAAATAGAATATTCACGAAGAATAACAAAAGGCATCATAAGTAATAAAAATCAAAAGCGAAGACAAGAGATAAGCATAAAACTAGGAAAAGCAAAAGAGAATGTGAGAGAGCTTGAACACAGGTGAGATGGTTTGTATAAGAATAGAAAAAAAAACAGCAACAAATCAAAGGACATGTGAGGACGTGAAAGAGGATGAGCGGAGGTCAGGTAAGAAATGGAGGAGTATAGTACGTTCAATCCCAACCTTCACGTCGCAGTGAATAAGGCCTAAGCCATGCACGAAGTCCAAAGCTTCTAAAATGCTGCGGCCGATCTTCTTCAAGTTGCTCAAGGTAAAGTAAGGCGCGTCTCCCGATTCCCGCACGAATTTCCCGAATTCGTACAAGTTTTCACGCAACAATTCCGAGACGAGGAACAAGTGCTCTTTGTAGTAAAAGAAGTCGTACCTGATCCAAAAGGAAGACATGAAAAAAAAGAGTGTAACGACGCGATTACGATCGCGGGTGCTGATGTTGCACCAACGCATTTGTTGTTGGAGCTGCGTTGAGCTGCATAGAGCTGAAAGTTGGGATCTTGCATTTAATTTTAAAAAAAGGCGGGGTTGGGGAGAAAGAAACGGCTACAGAGAGACATGCTTACATGTGCAGCACGTGATGCGCGTCTGGGTCCCCGGACGAGTTGAGGTAGTGCAAGAGCTTGATTTCGTCCAGGGACTGGTCAAAAAAGTCCTTGTTGTTTTTGATCACTTTCAAGCACACCGACAGGGGTTCGCCTCCTCCGCCGCTGCTGCTACTGTTGCTGCTTAAGCTTGAGTAAGCGAGGTCGACGCACTGAAGCGCTGTACTGAACGCAGCGTGGCCTAACGTTTCTTCTACTCGATACCTGAAGCAAAGAGCAGCGCACGCAGTGAAAATAGGCATGTGAGTGAGCGTAAGCATGTAATAAGAGAAAACAGAAGAAGAAGAAAAGGAATGCGGGAGGATAGTATCGTTGCCGCATGTCTAATCCCACTTTCACTTACCGGCCAGCAATGAGGGTGCCTCTTGGTGCCACGAACTCCTTCGACTCTTCAAAACCAGTGCGGTTGTGCTGAAACACTACTCTCAGCCCAAACGAACCCAGTGACGCTTCAAAGCCCGGCGGGCGACTGCCGCCACTAGTGGTGGTGCCCGCAGCTGCTGCAGCACTCTCCGAGTGGAGAGGTCCCGCTCCGGGATTGGCCCCTGGTGTGGTGGTAGATTCCGTCATGCCTCCGTCAGCGGCAGGCGGCGCGGGCGGCGGTGGAGGTGGCGCGTGCGTTATAGTGGCATAAGTCTTATCGCTCTCAGCTCTTTCGCCGTCATCGCCTAATCCTGACGCATCTTCAAAGGCCTCCTCGTCATCAACTCTTCCTCCTGCTGCTGCTGCGGCGGTAACAACTTCCCTGTCTTCGTCGTCGTCGTGACTCATCGAAGGCGTCGAGGGCAAGGGAGGAGTGCCCGCTCCGCTGAGTTTATTATCATTCGTGTCTTCTCGAGGTGGGCGACCAACGGCGGGCGTGCGCAGGCGCTGTCTACTTCCCGCTCGCCTGCTCTCTGTGTGTCTTCCGTCGTCAGACTCGCCATCGCCATCCTCGACGTCAGAGGGCTCGTCGTCACTGCCACTCACTGGAGAGTGAGCGCATTCAGTCCGCGGCGGCGGCGGTGGGGGAGGAGGAGGGGGAGGGGGGCGGGAGGCTGCTGTTGCAGCAGCTAGCGCCGCAGCTTCTTCTGCTGCTAATGCTTCTTCTTCAACCTGCTTCTGGTGCTGCTCCTCGGCTGCAAATTCCACGAACCGTAAAAATTCGTCGTCGCTCAAGGGTAAAACGACGTAGCCTGGGTCGTCGTCATCGCCCCACTCGTCAATCTGTATACATTAGAGCAACCCGCAACCCAAAGATAGTCCACCGTGTCAGTTAGTATCTACAATGAAGGTTAGAAAGATAATGAGAGCGCGCGCGCGCACTTCGAATGCCTCTTTTTCGAAAGAGAGAGGCAAACCCGAGGGGAACCCAATTTACAATCAGCAGTGACTAGTTATCACCTCATCTTCTTCGCCCCACCAGCCGTGGCCCGTGAGGCCAACGTCCCCGTAGCCGCCACCAGTGCTAGGATTAGATCTCGGCAACGCTGCCGAGAGGGCCGCACTACTCCCTTGTTGGCGGCTGTCGTTCGAGGCAGCAGCAGACGCTGGTGGAGGCACCGGGAAGCGGTGCGGGTGACCAGGCGGGTAGCCTCCCGGCGGCGGCAGCGGGGGCAGCGGAGCAGGCAAGAAAGGATTGGGCGGTGGCGGCGAATTTGGCGGCGGTGGCTGTGTGACAGTGCCTCCTAAACTGCCACTTCCCAGTGCTCCACTACTGCTACTACTACTGCTGCTGTTACGGCCATTTCTATGAACTCGAGTGCCTGGTGCCCTTGAGCTCGCTCCCTGCAAAGCCGACGCAAGCTCAGCCTGCCCCGTAACAATAAATAAAGGAGTTAGCTTCCATCTAAGAATGAACGTCGCGTTAAAGATTGTATCGGGCACCATGATAACCCATGAACATTTTGCGGCTCATGACAGTAAATGGACGCTGGATACTTAGCGTTTTGGCATGGAATTTCAATGAGGGGTAGGTCATATTGAAGTACAGCCACTTACTTCGATTTCAGGCAAGAATCTTACGCCTGCATTGGTGCACGACGCCGCAACGTTTACCAACAGCTCCTGCAGCTTCGTTTCCCGTGCACTGCTCGTGGTGTCGGCATCGTCATTCAACGTCGCCGACATCGAATGCGGACCTGCGTGTCGCACGTTCGAAAAAGAAAGAAAAGTAATGTAACGTAACTTTTGCGATGCTATATTGACGGTAAGCGCTTGAGTGCACCTTATGATGCTCCAAGAGCGCTCCTTTATCCGTTCAAAAGCTCGAACAACCCACGCTCGATAAACCGTGCGATGCTAAAAGGGAGGTACATGATATGGAATATAGGTCTGCAAGGAATTCAAGAATTCAGTTCAATTCAGTCCAAACTTCCACGACGTGCTCACTTGTTTGAACGGTTTGGCCTAAACAACATCCCCAGCTTGGGGCTCTTGCTAGTAGACCACGGAGCTAAAATGGGCGAAACTCCTGGCATCTCTTGGGCAAGCATTCTGAAAGATGCCACGCAATTGAAGGCAGAATTAGTGGATAGCACTCTAGTGGCATGCGGCGACGAGTTGTTGCCTCTTCCGGCACTCATAGCTCAGCGAAGCAACGACCCTCACGACTCACTCTTTTACGATTCGTTCGCCGTACAGCACGGTGCGTTCAGACTTCCTTCGCATAATACAAACATGCCCTTATTTCTGTTATTGCTATGCGCGTGTTTGCTTTCATTGATTGGGCTTCTTGTTTACTGTAGAGGCGAATGACTGCACAGTCAACGTCTGGTCGCTCTCCACCGTTGCTCGTCATCACCGGATGACAGCCGCCATGGCACTGAAAAAGGAGCAGCTTGGGACCACTGTTTTCGTAGTTACAGTAGACTTGTCGAGGCCTTGGCGGGTGATGCGCTGCCTCGAGCGATGGTGCGCGGAGCTTGATGAAGCAGTCGCTGCCACGAACTTTCCGCCTACGGAGGCCTTGCAACTGCAACGGCGACAGCGCGAGTACGTGCAGGCACGGTACGCCAATGGAGTCGACGGCGCGCTCCCAGACTTGCCCGAAGGTTTACTGGACGATGCGGAGACTCCGCACGGCGTCCCTCTCGTGGTGGTAGGCACGCACAGCGAGCAGTTGTTTGAGCTGCGCCCGGGAAGTGCAGGAGGGCCGGCCGCCGCTGCTGCGCAGGCCAACGCGGTGCAGTACCATTTGCGCCGCTTCTGCCTGAAGCGTGGAGCCACGCTTGTGTTTGTGCCTACGGATAGCGCTGCTGCTGCCGAGGACTTTACAGCGAATGGAGCTTTGGGGGCTGTAGGCAGTCCTTTATCCACTGCATCAGGTAGCACCTTGACAAACTCGAGCGGTAAGAGCGAAGAAGGCAAACCACATGTTCCGTCAGCTCTGCTCCTGCAGCAGTACCTTTTGCACCGCTTGTACCCTAGTGCGTTTGCGTACGACGCCAGTGCCTTTGATTTCGATCCCGAGCGGCCTGACGACGAGCTCTTCTTGTGCGCGGGCCAAGACTCTCCCTCGCTCGCTTCTCAACTGGAGCTGGGGCCTCTGGAAGGCATGAGCTTTGAAGAAGCACTGCCTGCGCCACCTGGCTGGGCCGGCCCAAGTGAAGAAGAGGGCGGTAGTGTCTCAACATCGTTAGCTCAGTCCGTGCCCACAACCACCGCTGGTGGCGGTGGTGACTCCAGTAGCAACGGAGAAGGAAAACCTTCAATGGATTTTGACGACAGCGTCTGGCTCGCGAGCTTGCACGCTTCGCTCGACACGGCACAAGCTCAGCGTGCGGTGCTAGCCAAGACAACTACGGGGAAAACTACTGCTGCTTCTGCCCCTGCCAAGCCTGCTGCTGCCAAGGCAACGGCAGCGCCGCCCGGAGGCGCTCCACCGTTGCCACCCCCACCAAGATCTACGCGTGCGAGTGCGAAATCGAGTGACGCAGCTGGCGCCAAAGACTTCTTCAGCAGCCTCCTGAATTCATAGGAATTGCCAATTACTGCTATAGATGTTTACTTAAGCTATAACAAACTTAGTGAGGTAAGGTGTTTAGAGTATCGCCGGTCGTTTACGACCCGTCGTGCAATTTTCACCTCTTCATCACGTTCGAGGCGTCAATTCTTGACGCAGCAACCACCGCACGGGCTTGTAGTCGCGTCGCCTTGAAGTGTAACGCGGCACGCCTTTCCGCTAACACGTTTAAATTAACTCCGTACATGAGTCTTTGTCTGTGAGTGGTTGTCCAGGATGATTTCGAGG
>Ga0307931_1002783_pt1 | contig 11040 bp, 8 predicted proteins | sample OrgLakmetageno47_FD_201816 | JGI IMG/M metagenome (GOLD analysis project Ga0307931, IMG submission 201816) | Saline water microbial communities from Organic Lake, Antarctica - #47 | ecosystem: Environmental > Aquatic > Non-marine Saline and Alkaline > Saline | place: Antarctica: Organic Lake... | reverse complement strand
CCAGAGCGTAAATTTCTTTTGGCCGCGCACTAACACGTACCTTGTCGCGTACATTGAAATGAATGAGCCATGCATAAATGGCGTCATTTTGTAGATGTATTGAATCCGGAATGTACAAATGAATACAAAAAATGAAATGGAAAACAAAAGAACACATTGCGTAGTTCTACTCAATCATACGAAATATCTATGAAATAGCTTAAACATACAAAGTGTGTTTTTATACACAGTGAATCTAATCATGGCACGAAGCTCACAAATTGTCTTGCGGGTCGTTGTGCAAATGTGTGTGAATTTCTGCGCAAGATGGCTGGTTTCTCCTCTTTCTCTTGCCCTTCTCGTCGTTGTTTGGAATGCCTCGGGCTGCTTTTCCGAACCTGTCAGTTGTCAGACAATTGAAGTGAAAAGGTGAAGATCAAAATATGCATACATCGCTGCCTGTTTGTGTGGGCAGTATACTCAAAAGAAAAATTCGAAAGATTTGCGGCCTGTAACAACTCTCGATCTCATTCCTCGTCACTTGACGAACAAATGACAACAACAAAAAAGTAATCATTTCCCATACTCATTTCCCATCACCACAACCATCTTCTTACCACATGTTGGCAGACGTTAGAGACGCTTCCGGGATCAGCGAAGTCGGCAGCGGAATGTCCGCGAGCAATTGAGGGCTAGCACCAAGAGGAAACTCGTACCTACATGTGCATGAGTGCAAGCCAACAACATGTACATGTAGTGGAGATAGGATATATATGTTGTAATGACATTCGCAACTAAATGTACGAAAAATATGAAATAGAGATAGCAAGAGAAGAAAAAAAAAGAATAGGAAAAAAGAAAAGAGAGAGCTGAGAAGGTGAAACACGCACACGCACACAAACTCACACGCGAAGCATTCTCAAGTCATGTGCATGCATGCATGAAAGACCATTCAATGGCCAACTACGTATACTATTATCTCCTTACGGGTTTTTGTCATTTTGGTCAGCGCCAGGTTGGATGGCAAAGTACATGGACACATCGGGTTGCGCCAGCGATTGCGCGACCGTGGTTATATTAGAGCGTTCAGCTGCTGATGACCTTCGTGGAGAGTCTGCAGAGGAAGGCTCGTGAAAGAGTGTTTCAACGAAAGCTGTCCACTCGAGCGACATCTAGTTTCCATCATTCATGAAAGAAGAAAAAGAAGACAAAACCATAAGAATGAAGAAAACCTAAAGCGGGAAAGGAAGATTGAATCAGGAAATCAGGAGTTGGAATTCTTCAAAAACTCTCACATATCGCCTCGTTCGCCATTCTCTGGATGTCCGCGTGTGTGTGTTTTATTTTTTCATTTTTCAATTCTATACTTTTCGCATCTCCTCATTTTACCCGGTAGGAGTCTTGCGGCCGGCTCTGAGATTTCGCTGGTGGCTGCCCAGGCCCTCCAAACAAGCCAACTTCGCCGTAAGGCTGCTGCGCCGCAAACACATGTACTTGCCCGCCTCCCCCTTTGACATCATTTCCATCACCTCCGAGACCACTGCTGTTCTTGTTGCTTTTTTTCTTACTGCCAGTAATGCTGCTTTTGGTGGTTTTGGCGTTTGTCTTGGCATTCAAATTGCTATTCGAAAGCACTTCTTTCAGTTGGTCCGAGGTCCAACTAGTGGAGAGAGAGAGAAGAAGAGAGGGTGTGAATAATATGAATACAAGTAATCAAATACAAGACAAGGAAAGATAAACACAATGAAAGAGAAGAACAAGAAGGAAAGAATAGAAGAAGACCGTGAGCAATGAGTGGCATATAATACATACGAAGTTCGAAACCCTCGCGACTTTGCGATTTCTTAACCATTTCTGCCTTTTCGAACTCTTCTACTTGATCCTCATGATGGCGCAACATGTGGTGGCACTCACTCTTGCAGGCGCCAATTTAACGCTTCTAGCACAGCGCCATTGTCGTTGCGACGGCCCCCTTTGCTTTTGCCTTTGCTTTTGGCCCCTTTTCCGCCATGCTGGAGACTTTTTCTTTCTTCATGTGTGCTTTCTCTTCGTCCTCCTTTTTCATCATCTATTCCTTCGCTGTCCTGCATCCTTCCTCCTCGCACTACTAAAGGCTCTCTGTTCCGCACGTAAGTTTTGAATTCTTCGGGCGTTGGCGGCCGCCCTATAATTTCGGTGGGCTGCCATCTATAGAATAGAAATCGAAAGAGTTTAAAACAACAATAGAAAATACGTTATTGAATTTAAAAAAAAAAGTGATCTTTCATGGGACGCACGTATAAACTCAATGGAAATAGGCACAAAAACACACCCAAAAAAAGATAGTGCAAGAATGGTAACAATGCTTGTTGCGCTACCCCGCGTGAGGAGGTCGAAAGCCTTTGTATTGGTTCAGCATCTGAGCGGCTTCTTTCTCCCACCGCTGGCGCGCTCTCAGCACCTTTAGGTTGGAATAAGAAAGAATTTCATTGAAATGCGCGATGAAAATGAACATTCGGCCTCCTTAATCTCAAGTGCCAACAATATACATATATAAGGCTGCGGGCACTTTAAGGGCTACCTACTAGGGACGTCTTTCGTTTTGCACTGTGCCTCACCTCGGTAGAAAACTGGGGGACTTTCACAGGAGTAATTAAATGGTTCGCCTCTCCGTGTAGTATAGCTGATTTGACCTCGCCATCAGTACTTACGACAGCTGCACTAGCACTAGTAGTAGGAGACGCAGGAGCGCCAATACTGATGTTTTCAACTGAAGGAGAAGGAGCAGTTTTCGTAATGGTGCCACCCTTCTTTCCTCCTTTCAATGGCGATCTAATTAAACGCGCGTGTTGTCGCAATTCTTGCACCCGCGTTAACAGCTCTTGTTTCCCGAAACAATCGTCGTGATTACCTCCCGCAGACGATATCAACTAAAGCACAGATAGACAACTTGGTCAGAACAAAAAGTAAGGGGGAAAATGACGAAAGTATGTTGAATTATTAAGACATGACCTGCAGTACATAAAAAGGAAGTCTACAAAAGACTGCATGAGAGTTTTCGACCATTGAAAGGCATGCGACAAAAGGCGAACAACATCAAAAACAGATGCGATAAGTGCTCCCTAAAATGGATACAAAAACACCTCAAAGAAAAACAAAACAAACCTTACGGAGTTTTTTCGCACTGTACTTTTGCAACTCTTGTTCACTCGGCCATACTACAGTTGCTGCTACTTCAGTTTGCTCTTCCGAAACAAGACTTTCAACGGTGCCTTCATTGCCACTATTGTTACTGCTTGTTATAGCCGTTGCTGGGGTGGCAGCTGTGGCGGCGGCACCTGCTGTATTGCTGTTATTGTTGTTGCCAATCTTGCTCCCGTCGCGGTGAATCGCTAAGCATTGATCAACGCGCAGAGCAGTTGCCGTTTCGAGCCAGGCGAGACGCTCAGAGACCTAATGTAATAAAAAAAATGCGTAAGACAGGGATGAGGATGAGATGTGCAGGCATTGTCTTTTCAATTTCATGTTTGAAAAATAAGACAAATTACATGGCCGTTGAATTCATGGTAGCAAGCATATAAAGCAAGTGTTTTAGATTAGATAAGAATAGTAATAAGAAGAAGATAGGAAAAAGTGAAAACGAACCCGTAAGTGGTGGGCCAGCATAAAATTGTCACGTAAACCGGGCGCATTCAAGGCTGTTTTTAACCATTTGCTCGCTTCTTGAAATCGCCCCGCATCCAAATGCAGGAGTGCTACGAGTTCTATCTGAAGTATGGGTATGCAGTCAAGGCAGTAGTGGAAGAAGAAGAAAAGAGAGGAGCGATCACAAAACAGGGGGGGGGGGGGCAAGCATGTCGACAGAACATACTAGGGCAACATAAACAGAGGTGAGCAAAGGAGGAGCACCCAATGTGGTTTTACTATGAAAAAGGCATCACATGCATACATACGCACGTTGCCACGTTCGCACGGTAGAGCTGCCAAAATAATAAAACGGTACACAAGGGCAAGCGGCTTCAAGCTGCTTTGCAACCAAAAGAGGCCCTGAGCGCACCCTCGAGCCTCATACTGCTGTCGGAGACTCTTCCTTGACAGCGAACATTCAACACAACCAGCACCCCCCCCTCACACGCACTCCAAACTTGAACCTGGTTGGAGACTGTCGCTGCCGCATGGCTTTTTGGCAAGGTCCAATCGCCGCTCCCGCCTGTTACAATAGGTACCCAAAAGTGTTGCGTGTGACTTGAGCTCAAGATTAAAAAAAGTAAACGCTTCAAATGATATTTTTTGCAAAAATGTGCGCCAACCACATTGAATATTTTTATGATCATGCGCGCGCACTTCGCATGTGCACACAGCCATGCAAAAGGCAACTGTGCTTTGTAGCACGCGTTGTTCGTTTGCATTCCTTGACTTTGCCTTTTTCTCTCTCTCCCTCTCTCCGATATGTTGTCTGCATTTTATTTTTCACCACCCTCAAGCGAGAGTTTTGCAGCCGTTTCCACCAACGGTAAAGCTTCTTCACTGCGCTGCAAATCCAGGAGCACGATCCCTAAGTTGAAGTACCTGAAGAGGGAGCACCACAAATGAGAGCAGTAATCTTTTTGCTCATGTCGCACATCCTAGCGAAGACAATATTCATTCCAGTTTGTCGAGCACCCTCTGCGTGTGTGTGCGTGAGTATGTGTGTGAATGCGTGTGTGTTTATATAAGCAGTTACACGCAACTCCAAAAATCCAAAGAGCAAGTGCGAGCGTGAAAAAGATACAGAAAAGGGTAACACCGATCCCAACGAAGCCCAATGAAACGACGTAGTCCACATATAAGGTAGAATACCATATCCGCCATCTCAACAGAAGCAAGTGTCTTACCCAACGGGGTTTTCCGGCAGCAACGCAATGACTTCCCTTAGCCGGGCTTCGGCGTCGAGGTTGTGTCCAAAATGAGAAGCGATGCGAAAGCCGTCCAGGGACACCTGAGAACAATAATTGTACATGTAGGTGGAGTTGATTTTGACCGTGGTAACCAGGCGACGAGTGAGGGAAAAGGCAACGAAAAAGGGGGGGTGCGAGTGCGCGCGATAGTGAGAAGAAACAGGCTTTAACGAATGAGCGCAATACAATTTAAAGCATTGCTGATTGAGCGGGAAAAGTACTCCTTTTTTTTGCCAGGAATGATATGTTCAGTACGAGACGTCAGTAGCGGAGGAACGATAGGATAGTAAAAACAGCAGCTCAAAAAGAAGTAGAATAGTTGTGGAGCAATGATGGAGGCTACTATCCCTCAAAAGAGAAACAGACTGAGAAAGTAGCGTATTTCCAAAAAAACAAATTCCACCTGTGCCTGTTCCTGCACGCTTAGGCAATCCACCACGGCATTCCGATAGCTCAAACTTTTGCCGCATGCCTTCTGTGCGCTACCCCAATCCTCCAATGTGAGCAGAGCCTGGCACATGCCCGCATAAGCTGCCGTGCTGGACTGAGCACCAGTGCAGCTCGCCTACAGTGCAGTACATGTAAACAACAGCCGCACGAGAGGAAGATTATTCAAACACGTGCGTGCGAAGCAGCGAAGGATTGATCAGACTAGGAGGTAGCGCGCGCGCTGTATATGAAACAGAGCGCAGAATGTACGCGAAAATGGTGTCGCATCATCGAATGAAAAGTACCTTCAAGGCTTTCCGGTAGCTTGCAGCACTTTCTTTCGCCTTTCCTAGTCCGAGCTGTTTCTTGCCCAAGTCTACCCATTCGTCAATACTGCTCGGCCCACTTGAAAAGCTCTGAGTTTGAAGCTTAGAAGACTTAGCAGCGACTTGGCAGCTTGGCAAGCAAGCCAGCGGTATGATGGCGCACAGGAGCTTCATTTTTTCCCGAGAAGCCGAGCAGTCGATTGATGAATGGGTTCTTTTTGAGGTTCTTTTCTTCGTCGTTGGGAAACGAAAAATTGATGACCCGTGCCTGCACCCTGTAATGCATGTCATGAAAGCTGGAAAAAGTGAAAAGTTTGTGTTGAGACTCGATGACTCGTTCGCCTACAATCGCCGACTGATGATACTGACCGGCTAGCTACTGTAGATCGGCTAGATCCAAGTTTTGTTTGACATAAGCTGAGTAGGAGCGTTAGTCAGCTCACGTGCCGATTTAAGCGTTATAAGTTCGCAAGAGTAAAATATTGCCAGCTTAGACTACTAGCGCATTACTCACAAGTACTACGGTGTCTACCAGAGCACCTTTGACCTCTACTTCACCTGATGGTATTTTTCGTGTGCGAGGGCTGCAATGAAACGCTGAAGAAAAATCAAGTTGACAAGCACGCGAGCCATTGCCGTTCATGCTGGGCAGTAACCTGCGTGGACTGCAATGTGACTTTTCCTGAAGACACGTATCGTTCTCATACCAGTTGTGTCAGCGAAGCTCAAAGGTAGTATTTTTATGCGGAGTACCACCACCGCGTGTACCACATTGAAAATTGCAAGATTCCTAAGGATGCAGCTACGACCAAGAGCATAAATTGACGACATTTGTCTTTTTCCTCGCAAAATCACGCGCCTTTGCAGGTACGAAGGCAAGCTGTATAAAGCTCCAAAGCAAAAAGTGAAGCGCAACCCGCAAGAAATTTGGAACGAAGTTGTTGAAGCAGCTGCTAGCGATGCGTTATCAGCGCCTAAATCAATTCAGCATATTATTGGAAACATGGCAAGCTATGGCAACGGTAAGGAGTTGTTCCTTTCTTTCTTTCTCTCTCTCTCCTGCTCTTCCTGCTCTTTTATAGGCGTACATACTCTAGCTACTAGGCATCAAATTCAATTTGAACCGTCCTGCTTGAGCTGAAGCCTTTGACTTGGGACGTATATTAGTTGGTTAATTTTGATGCTCGTTATTGTACTTTGGCCTGTTCATCGTATTATACTGATCTTTCCTCGCATTCTTATCGTATCGTCCTCTTGCGATTTTATGGCCTGATCACCTTCTTGCTTACATGTTATAAACTGTTTTTTTATTTGTGGTTTCTTGCAGTTCCGCGGAACGAGAAAAAGTTTGGGAACTTCGTAAAGAACTCGCTCAACGTGCGGAGTGACGTAATAGTGAAGGAAATCTGGACTTTCCTATCCTCGAAACAAGCCGAAGCGACTGCAGAACAAGAGAAAGAGCAAGCTGCAGCTTCTCAAGCTACCGAGAAAGAAAGCAGCAACAGCAGCAAAGATGGTGATGCTCAAGCAGCAGCGTCATCAAAGAAACGCTCCTCGCCGTCTTCATTGGCTGCAAGCAAAGGCAAGGAAGAAAAACAGCACGTTGACGAGGAGCGGTCCCCAAGCAAGCGAAGCAAAGTAGAAGATTCCAAGGCATCTAACTCATTCAATTGGCACAAAGCGATTGGCAAAGTCCTGAAAACCGCACCCGGGAAATCCTTGCCCCTGAAGGCATTGCGCAGAAATGTGACTGCTTTATATAACGACGATGCAAATAGCGGAGATACGACAAGCAAGTCCGATTTGAAGGCAGCTTTCAAGGAGGCGCTGAAAACACACCCGAAAGCGACTCAAGAAGGCAAAGGCGAGAGCGCTGTAGTGACGTATGGCAGCAAAACTTCAGTATAGCCTTTATCCTTTTTATATGACCCGAATTTAGGTTTCCCCGTTTGTCATCGGAGGTGAGATAAGGTCTTAACTGCGCAAAGCGGCTGGACTAACCAGGCCACCACAGCAGCCTTCTTCGTTGATTGCATAACTGGGTCTAGGTTAGGATTCTCAATTCCCGCGGAAAGGGATTTTTTTACAACTCAGACTCAGACCTCAGGCGTGATTTCCGCGACGGAGATTTGGGTGCCTATACGATCACGGCACGAAAAAAAAAAACAGGGAAATACCGTATCGCGGAAATATCACGTAAAGTGAGTTTTTTTACCCTTAACCCTAAACCTCGCGTGGGCATCCCGCGTATACGGGAATCGTAACCCTGTTGCATATGGAGAGCGGTTTCGGTTGTTTGTCGGTTATGTAAGCTGGTTGTTGTTAGTTGCTGGTTGTCGGTTTTCGGTTGCAGGCGCCGGTATTAGTGTTTTAGTTGTCTGTTTTGATGATAGGCGGAAGGCGGTGGCGATAGGCGGTAGGCGAGCTCTTAATTTATTGAACTGCGGTCCCTGCCTGGACAGAGCGACAGGGGGAGAAGGAACTTTCACTTTAAGAAAAGGAATTGGGTTACCTGCAACTCAACTGCAAGGTTACGATTCACGTGCGCGTATTATTCGTGTGCGGGAGCATTATATTTACTTCGCACGAGATTACGCGCCAAATTCGGAGTGACTTAAGCGGAATTCCTAGCCTCGCTCAAGTGGGCCTCGTGCCCCAGTGCCAAAAAGCCCCCCTACTTCCAAATTTCCTGGGACACGAAACAAGTGATTTCTGATAAGTCAGAGTTGTACTATCGAGAATGAATCACATTTATAAAAATTATCAAACAACTTTTTCCAAGCTCGACCTCACGAATCATAGGGTTTTCCGTGATGACATTTCATAATTTCCATGCAATTTGATGGACATACAAGAATTTAAAACTGCGGCTGAAGTGAAAGAAATTTAAAGCAGGTTATTCCTTTGTGGCGCTCGAACAATGGTCAAGCAGAATTCAACGCGCGTGGGTGTGTAGTGAACAGTTCAGGAGATTTATTATGAAATAAATTTGGAACTGGACTTAGTAGGTCGCTTACGTGTATATTTTTCTAATCGGAGCTCGAAGCAGAGCTGACGCAGGCGCATTCAGTGAAAATTTCGACAAAGTCTACGAAGAAATTCTGGAAAGGCAGTTGACTATGCCGGTTCGGACAGTGTACGCTAGAAGTCGATGATCTTAAAAGCAAGGTACCCTAAATAAATCGGTTTTCTAAGATGGGCTGCCCAAATTTGTCCGAGCTTACCGATGGAATTCAGGCCCTTGACATTCTCTAGGCTTCAACTCCCGAAGTGAGAAAAGGTCTTCACGGAAATTTACGTACAGAGGAGGCACTTTCAATCAGAAAATGTGCTTTTAGGTGAGGTCACACGGCAACCCCGCTGCTGTTTCCCGTGTATCACGCCGCAAAGCAGTAAGTTCGCACCTATCCCAGTACTCCAATAAATTTGGGCTTGAAACTGCCTGTTGGTAAGCCTATATTGGATAATGAAGGATTCTACAGAGCGCTATCTACTTCCGCATTTGGGTGAGCCACAGGCGCCACTGTCTTATAGAAGTCCCACGTACAAAGCGCCAGCAACCATCCGTTTCCTGTGTCCTGCCCCAAGGGAATTTTCTGAAAGTAAGAATCTTAGGATGCAACTAAGAAGGCTTCTAGTCCAAATGTTGGGTATTTTGCGCTCCCCATGGTGATGGGGAGTGTTTATTCCCTAGAGCCCGGAATTCGTTAATGGGCTCTGCCGAACGTTAACGAGCACGCTGGGATTCACGAAAAAAAAATTCCTATTCGGATGGGTTCGTTAGTATTCTAAAGCCAAACTTCTGTTCGATTCGCATTAGTAAATTCTTCGGAAAGCGAATTTTCGTTCAAATAAGGTTTATGCAGTTATAGGTGGCTAAATATTTTTCCTGTTTTAAGTCTCCGTCAAGTGCTGCTTTTTTTTTTCAATTCGTAGATTTGGCGCTCTTCAAACAAAGATTTGTAAGATGAGATACTGCAGAAATGGTGGTGTGTGCTCGCCGATCACTAACAAACAAGCCTAAATCAGCGAGCTCCTCGTTCGATTCGGGTGCTTACGTCATTTCTTCAAAGTTAAGGTCAACTTTCGCTCCAGCGCGATTTTACGGATTTCATGAAAGTGCTCAACGCCCTCGCATTGACCGAGAACCAAAATTAAATTATGGGATTGGGGATTCCTGCACCATAAGGCTGCTTTTTTTGGGAGAACCAAAGCCAAAGTCAAAATTGCATCAGAGCTCTCGGCCAATGGGATAGTGTAATACATTTAGGTGAAATCGTAAGTGCTAAGAATGAACCCGGGAGCATTGGTTAGCCCCTTAAAAGATCTCACGCACGGTAAATAGTGCTTCACATTACTTCTTTCTCCCTTTTGATGCAAGGAACAATTCGAGGCCTTAAATTTCACTGCCTCATGTCCATATCGCTTTTGTATTTATTCTCTTTTTGGGTGCCGTCGAGTGCGACCCATGGCAACGTGGTACTTAGTGCTGATTAAAATATTTAGTGCCCCCGCGCTCAGCGCACAGTGACTTTGCCTTACATATATATACTTTATATACATATATCTAGTCTAGTCTAGTTAATACTCTCCCAAAAACAAAGAAAGGCAAGTACAGAGCAGTCACAGAGGCACATAAAGAATGCACTTGAGCTGCAAATGAGCTAGCAAATTCGCTCCAGAAGGCCATTTAAGGCTCCAACTGGCGCCTTTCCTCCGATATATACTCCGGCAGAATTAAATTTTGCAACAAGGAATTTACTCGTAACTCTTGACTATCAGCGCCAATCCCTACAATCTCTTCGTTGGTTTGAAGCCCGTGACACGCCGCATGTTTTACACTGAATGAAAAAGAAACACGAAAAGATACGGTACCCATTTTTACATTTTCCGTTTTTCGGCGATTTTGTTCGGTGACGATTTTTGACAGCGCATTTTACAAGAAATGTTCTAGCGAGTGTAGAATACACTTGATTGAGCTAGAAATTTTGGAATCTGAAGCTCCATTCCATAACCTGACTTTCGTCTCACTAGGAGGGCGCGTAGAGAGACCAATTTGATTGACTTCCGTGGGTTTGAACCCAGTCGATTTTTTTGAGGAAATTCTAGGCATATTTTCTGCCTTCCCTTTTGCGCTAGCAAGAGAACGTGCTCAGCATACTAGAACTCGCAACCGGTGCCCATATCCTTAAAGTGCATGACCTGAACTTTGTTTCTGATGTCTTAAAATCGTTTTAGTAAACACACACAAAGACAAAGCCAGATATGAAGTTCCTCCAATTACCTCCATTGTATTCCTAAAACAAGGCCAAACCCACAAAATTTTCGCGAGATGTTCACGAAGAACACCGCGACGAGGAATTGGGCCTGCTTTGGTCTCCTAGAGAGCC